>Ga0209646_1000321_pt1 | contig 36870 bp, 36 predicted proteins | sample AraplaL_Col_mTSA_FD_184259 | JGI IMG/M metagenome (GOLD analysis project Ga0209646, IMG submission 184259) | Arabidopsis root microbial communities from the University of North Carolina, USA - plate scrape CL_Col_mTSA (SPAdes) (version 2) | ecosystem: Host-associated > Plants > Roots >...
CTTGTTGGCAGCATCCATAACCATGCTGCCTTCTTGCACTTCAACTTTTTTGCCGTCTATTTCGATTTCAACCATGGCTTTTTGCCCAAGCTAAGTATTCTTTTGACCTTGAAGACATGCGCCCTGCTCTGTTGCCGGATGCATGTCTTGCCGCGCTGCTCAACTCTATCGTTTAACTCTGTCGCTCAACTCGCCGATCAGATATAAGCCGGCACCAAGCAGTGTTTATGCTCGATGTGATACTCGAATTCTTCGCGGTAATTCTTGATGAACGCACGTACCGGCATCGCCGCCGCATCGCCCAGTGCGCAGATGGTGCGGCCCTGGATGTTGTCGGCAACCGAGTTGAGCACGTCGAGATCTTCCAGCTTGCCGTGACCGTTTTCGATGCGTTCGACCATGCGGTACATCCAGCCCGTGCCTTCGCGGCATGGCGTGCATTGACCGCAGGATTCTTCGTAGTAGAAGTAAGCCAGGCGCAGCAAGGACTTGACCATGCAACGGGTTTCGTCCATCACGATGACCGCGCCCGAACCCAGCATCGAGCCGGCCTTGGCGATGGCGTCGTAATCCATGGTGGTGTCCATCATGACTTCGCCGCGGATCACGGGAGCGGACGAGCCGCCTGGAATGACCGCCTTGATCTTCTTGCCGCCGCGCATGCCGCCGGCCAGTTCCAGCAATGTGGAGAATGGCGTGCCGAGCGGAATTTCGTAGTTGCCCGGACGTTCGACGTCGCCCGAGATCGAGAAGATCTTGGTGCCGCCGTTGTTCGGCTTGCCGATGTCGGCATAGGCCTGCGCGCCGATCTTGAAGATGAACGGAACGGCTGCGAATGTTTCGGTATTGTTGATCGTGGTCGGCTTGCCGTACAGGCCGAAGCTGGCCGGGAACGGCGGCTTGAAGCGCGGCTGGCCCTTCTTGCCTTCGAGCGATTCCAACAACGCGGTTTCTTCGCCGCAGATGTAGGCGCCGTAACCGTGGTGAGCGTGCAGCTGGAAGCTGAAGTTGGTGCCGAGGATGTTGTCGCCCAGGAAGCCGGCTGCACGCGCCTCTTCCAGCGCTTCTTCAAAACGCAGGTAGGCGTCGAAGATTTCACCGTGAATGTAGTTGTAGCCGACCGTGATGCCCATGGCGTAACCGCCGATGATCATGCCTTCGATCAGGGCGTGCGGGTTGTAGCGAATGATGTCGCGGTCCTTGAATGTGCCCGGCTCGCCTTCGTCGCTGTTGCAGACCAGGTATTTTTGGCCCGGGAACTGGCGCGGCATGAAGCTCCACTTCAGGCCGGTCGGGAAGCCCGCGCCGCCGCGACCGCGCAAGCCCGAAGACTTGAGTTCGGCGATGACTTGTTCAGGAGTGATGTTTTCAGACAGGATGCGCTTGAGCGACTCGTAACCGCCGCGCTTGACGTAATCCGCCAGGTGCCAGTTCTGGCCATCCAGATCCGCCAGAATCAGCGGGTTGATATGACGATCGTGCAGACAAGTCATTTCTTCAGTTCCTCCAGCAGCGCGTCGATCTTGTCGTTCGACATCCAGCTGCACATGCGGTGGTTATTGACCAGCATGACAGGTGCGTCGCCGCAAGCGCCCATGCATTCGCCTTCGACGATCGTGAACTGACCGTCGGCCGTGGTTTCCTTGTAGCCCACGCCGAGCTTGTGCTTCAGATGATGTGCAGCGCGCTCGCCGCCCGACAGCAGGCACGGCAAATTCGTACAGACCGTGATCTTGTGCTTGCCCTGCCGGCTGGTGTTGTACATGTTGTAGAACGTGGCGACTTCCTGCACCGCCACCGCAGGCATGCCGATGTAGTCGGCGATTTCCTGTTGCAGCTCGGCAGGCAGCCAGCCGTGTTCATCCTGGGCGATGCGCAGCGCGGACATGACCGCAGACTGGCGTTGGTCCGCAGGATATTTCGCGAGTTCGCGATCGATTTTCTTTAGAGCGTCTTGACTTAACAGCATATCGTTGGCCATCCGTGCGCATGGTTTTTGGGAACCCGCGCGGGTTTATCGGACATTCCCCAGAACCTAATGGGTTTTCAAAAACATCCGGTGATCGGCTTTCATCACCGGTTATCGGTCGATCTCACCAAACACAATATCTTGCGTGCCGATGATGGTTACGGCATCGGCAATCATGTGACCCTTGGCCATTTCGTTCAGACTCGACAAATGCGCAAAACCCGGCGCGCGAATCTTCATGCGGTATGGCTTGTTGGCGCCGTCGGACACCAGATAGATGCCGAACTCGCCCTTCGGATGCTCAACCGCGGCATACGTCTCGCCCGGGGGCACGTGAAAGCCTTCGGTGAACAATTTGAAGTGGTGAATCAGGTCTTCCATGTTGGACTTCATGTCCACACGCGGCGGCGGTGCAATCTTGTGGTTGTCGATGATGACCGGGCCAGGATTGTTGCGCAGCCATTCGACGCATTGTTTGATGATGCGGTTGGACTGGCGCATTTCTTCCACGCGCACCAGGTAACGGTCGTAGCTGTCGCCGTTCTTGCCGACCGGGATGTCGAAGTCGAGCAAGTCGTAGACTTCGTACGGTTGCTTCTTGCGCAGATCCCATTCAATGCCCGAACCGCGCAGCATCGGACCGGTGAAGCCCATTGCCAGCGCACGCTCCGGCGAGACCACGCCGATGCCCACCAGACGCTGCTTCCAGATGCGGTTGTCGGTCAGCAGTGTTTCGTACTCGTCGACGTATTTCGGGAAACGATTGGTGAAGTCTTCAATGAAGTCCAGCATCGAGCCCTGGCGGTTTTCATTGAGTTGCTTGATGGCCTTGTCGTTGCGCATGATCGATGCCTTGTATTGCGGCATCGTGTCGGGCAGGTCGCGATAGACGCCGCCCGGACGGTAATAGGCGGCATGCATGCGCGCGCCGGAAACGGCTTCGTAGCAATCCATCAGATCTTCGCGCTCGCGGAAAGCGTACAGCAGCACGCCCATCGCGCCGACGTCCAGACCGTGCGCGCCGATCCACATGAGGTGGTTCAGGAGACGGGTCATTTCGTCGAACATGACGCGGATGTACTGGGCGCGCAGCGGCACTTCGATGCCGAGCAGCTTTTCGATCGCCATGACGTAGGCGTGCTCGTTGCACATCATCGACACGTAGTCGAGACGATCCATGTACGGCACCGATTGCAGATAGGTTTTTTGCTCGGCCAGCTTTTCGGTCGCGCGATGCAGCAGACCGATGTGCGGGTCGGCGCGCTGGATGACTTCGCCGTCCAGTTCCAGCACCAGACGCAACACGCCGTGCGCTGCCGGATGCTGAGGACCAAAGTTCAGCGTGTAGTTTTTAATCTCAGCCATTATTTAATCCCGTAGTTTTCTTCACGAATGACACGCGGCGTAATTTCACGCGGCTCAATCGTTACGGGTTGATAAACCACGCGTTTTTGTTCGGCGTCGTAGCGCATTTCGACGTAACCCGATACCGGGAAGTCCTTGCGGAACGGATGTCCGATGAAACCGTAGTCGGTAAGGATGCGGCGCAAGTCGTCGTGACCATCGAACAAAATGCCGAAGAAATCGAAGGCTTCCCGCTCATACCAGTTCGCCGCGGACCAGATGCCGGTCACCGACGCCACCAGCGGCAATTCGTCATCAGGAGCAAAAACACGGACGCGGACGCGCCAGTTGTGGCTGATCGACAGCAGATGAGACACCACGGCAAAACGCGGACCATCCCAGACGCCGTCTCCGTACGTGGAGTAATCCACGCCGCACAGGTCGATCAGTTCTTCGAAACGGGTGTCGGCATGGTCGCGCAGGACGCGCATCGCCGACAGGTAATCGGCCTGCTTGACCACGATCGTGATCTCGCCCAAAGCCGTCGTCAAATTCTGAAGATACCCCCCAAGCGCATTGCGCAAGGCAGCTTCGAGAGTTTCCAATTTTGTCGTCATTCTGACCCTTCCACTCTCTTCTTAGCGCGCAATGGTATTGGTACGCTTGATCTTGTTCTGCAACTGGATGACGCCGTACAGCAATGCCTCTGCTGTCGGCGGGCAACCCGGCACGTACACGTCCACCGGCACGATGCGGTCGCAGCCGCGCACCACCGAATACGAGTAGTGGTAATAACCGCCGCCGTTGGCGCAGGAACCCATCGAAATGACCCAGCGCGGCTCGGCCATCTGGTCGTACACCTTGCGCAAGGCCGGCGCCATCTTGTTGCACAGCGTGCCGGCGACGATCATCAGGTCGGACTGACGCGGCGACGGACGGAACACCGCGCCAAAACGATCCAGATCGTAACGCGATGCGCCGGCGTGCATCATTTCAACCGCACAGCAAGCCAGACCAAAGGTCATCGGCCACAGAGAGCCGGTGCGGGTCCAGTTGATTACCTTATCCAGCGAGGTGGTAACAAACCCTTCGTTTAATACGCCTTCAATTGACATGGCTTACTCCCAATCCAGGGCACCCTTTTTCCAGATGTACCAAAAACCGACAACAAATTCGGCGATGAACACCATCATCGTCGTGTAGCCAGACCAGCCCAAGTCGCGCATGGAAACGCCCCAAGGGAAGAAAAATGCAGTTTCGAGATCGAACAGAATGAACAGAATGGCGACGAGGTAATAACGCACATCGAACTTCATGCGCGCATCTTCAAAAGCCTCGAATCCGCATTCGTAGGGAGAAGTCTTTTGCGGGTCAGGCCTGTGGGGGCCAAGCAAACGACCGAGTAACTGAGGAGCGACACCGACACCGATGCCGACTAGGATAAACAATAGAACTGGAAAGTAATTTTCGAGGTTCACGATTAGGCGTAGGTTTGTTGATAGTTTGTGAAATAATTCGCGGAATGATTCTCAATATCAAACAGCTTTTTCCTCGACAAAAAGCCAGCTCGGGATTGTGTCCTTTGCTGGCTTTTCTCAGTATTTCAATGGTGCCGACGACGAGACTCGAACTCGTACAGCTTTCGCCACTACCCCCTCAAGATAGCGTGTCTACCAATTTCACCACGTCGGCTTGAGTCTGCAATTGTAACCCGTTTTGATGCTCTTGTTCAATGCACAATCACACTAAAACTTCATAAACTGCTTTAAGTTTTGCGCATTATTACATCATGCGCAAAAGACTATTTCGGAATCTGATTTGATTGATCTGCAGGATTCGCAGGCGCTGCGGCCGGCGCGCCCGATGCAGCCGGCGTTGCCGGAATTGCTGCGGCCGGAGCAGGCAGATTATCCATGACGCCGCCGCTTTGCGAAACGTGGTGATTGCCGACGAATGCCAGCGCAAGCGTCGCGATAAAAAAGATCGCAGCCGCGACGCCGGTCGACTTGGACAAGAAGTTGGAAGAACCGGTGGCGCCGAACAAGCTACCCGACGCGCCGGAACCGAAAGCAGCCCCCATGTCAGCCCCTTTGCCGTGCTGCAGCAACACCAGACCGATGATCGTCAGCGCCGCCAGCACCTGCACTACAACAATAACAGTAAATAAAGTATTCATATAGCCATCTTCAATTTAAAACAACAACGATCAGTTACCTTGGGCGGCCTGGACAATCGCCAGGAAATCCGCCGCCTTCAAGGCCGCACCACCTATGAGACCACCGTCGATATCCGACATGGCCAACAATTCTTTTGCGTTATCGGGCTTCATGCTCCCGCCATACAGAATCTGCACTTTGACCGCGGCGGCGGCATTCTTGACCGACAATTTCCCGCGCAGCTTCGCATGCACGTCCTGCGCCATCTCCGGCGTCGCCGTCTTGCCGGTACCAATCGCCCAGACCGGCTCATAAGCCACCACGATCTTTTCGACTTCCGCGGCATCCAGCGCTGCCAGCACCGCATCGATCTGGCGACCGACCACTTCGTCGGTCCGATCGGCCTCGCGCTCGACAAGCGTTTCACCGACACACACAATCGGCGTCAAACCCGATTTCAGCGCCGCCACCGCCTTGGCAGCCACGACAGCATCGGTTTCGCCATGATAGGCGCGGCGCTCGGAATGACCGACGATGACATATTTGCACGCAAATTCCGCCAGCATCGCACCGGACACCTCACCAGTGTAGGCACCGCTTGCATGCGCGGAAACGTCTTGCGCCCCCAGCGCCAGCGCAGAGCCGACAACCGCCGCCTGCACTTGCGCCAGATAAGGCGACGGCACGCAAACAGCGACATCGGCCTGCGCGCCTGCGGCAGCCAAGCCTGTTTTTACGTCGGCGACCAAGGCCGCATTGGCGGCCAGTCCGCCATTCATCTTCCAGTTACCGGCAACTAATTTACGGCGCATAAGAATGAGTATTTTGAATAACCCCGCATTCTATCGCGCCGCGGCAAACCCGGTCAAACCAATAGCCCGGTATTTCCTCATCAGATCTGCCGCTGAAGCAGCGTATTTCAGCTTACTGTCAGCATGATCTTGCCGACATGGGCGCTCGACTCCATCAGTGCATGCGCCTGCGCAGCCTGCGCCAGCGGGAAAGTCCGGTAAATCACCGGCTTCACCTTGCCGCCGGCCAGCAATGGCCACACGCGCTCCTTCAACTGCGCGGCGATGCTGGCTTTGAACTCGACCGGACGCGGGCGCAATGTCGAGCCCGTCACCGTCAGACGCCGGCGCAAGACCTGACTCAGATCCAGCTGCCCCTTGGCGCCGCCTAGCAAGGCAATCACTACGAGCCGGCCGTCATCGGCCAGTGTCTTTATCTCGCGCGGCAGATAGTCGCCGCCCACCATGTCCAGAATAACGTCGACGCCGCGCCCTTGCGTTGCCGTTTTGACGACTTCTTCAAAATCCTCGGTGCGGTAGTTGATGCCCAGCTCAGCCCCCAATTCTTCACAGGCGCGGCACTTGTCATCGGAACCGGCCGTGGCGAAGACGCGGTGCCCCAAAGCGGTAGCGATCTGAATCGCCGTGACGCCGATGCCCGAACTGCCGCCCTGCACCAGCAAGGTTTCGCCCGGCGACAGGCGTGCCCGCTCAAACACGTTGCTCCAGACGGTGAAGAAAGTCTCCGGCAACGCCGCCGCCTGCAATGCCGTCAATCCGGACGGCACCGGCAGACACTGCGCCAGTGGCGCCGCGCAATATTCGGCGTAACCGCCGCCCTGCACCAGCGCGCAGACCAGATCACCCTTGCGGAAACCGCTGTCGCCCAGTTCGCCGTCGACGATTTCGCCGGCCACTTCCAGCCCCGGCAGGTCGGACGCGCCGGGCGGCACCGGATAATTGCCCTGACGCTGGAAAACATCGGGGCGATTCACGCCGGCCGCCTGCACCTTGATCAATATTTCGCCGCTTTTCAGTTGCGGCAATGGGCGCTCGCATAATTGCAATACTTCAGGAGCACCGAATTCGGTGATTTCGATTGCCTTCATTTCCATCCTTTTTTTGCCGGATTCGCGCACGAACAGCGACCCGGCCGTCAGAGCGAAGCCGCCGCACGCGCCGCCGTGTCGTACAAGCCGGAAGCGCTGCGCAGCAGTTGCGCCGCCTCGCCGATCGCCTGATTCTGGATACCGCTGTCGACCTGCACCTCGATCAGGCAGCGCTCGCGCACTTCCTTGTATTTCATGCACAGCGCCTGCCCCTCTTCGGTGGTCGAAAACAACAGCTCCTTGCCGGCCTTCTCGCTCTTGACGTAACCGGCCTTGACCAATTTCTTCAGCGCGTAAGTCACAACGTGGGTATCCTCGATATTCAGGACAAAGCAAATGTCGGCAAGTTTCTTCTTCCGCTCGCGGTGATTCACGTGATGCAACAAAGAAACTTCGATCGCCGTCATGTCTTTTGCACCCGCAGCAAGCATGCAGCGCATCATCCAGCGATTGAACGCATTGCCGGCCATGATCAGGGCATATTCGAGTTCGGACAGCTCGGCGCTGCGCTCGGAAACGAGATGATTCGACGAAACGATTTTGGTCGGCGATTTTTTGGTCACAGCCTTCTCCGGCGTGAATTCTGGGGATTTGTCATTCATAAGCTATTTTCTACATTGTGAAGATATTCGTACAACCAACGACACTATATAGCAATCCTAAATAAATAATTTATCCATATATTGTTTATACCTTGCTGGAAATGTATGATCCACGGGGATTAACAGGCTCCGCCCCACGCACCATCTGGATGACAATGATTCAACCGCAAATTCATTTTTTGGGCGACAGCGCGTTGCTATGCAACCTGCCTTCTCCCGCCACGCTCCCCCACCAGCGACGCATCTGGAGCATCGCCGAACAAGCGGCAGGCTGGCCCGAGGTCAGCGAAGTGGTTCCCGGCATGAACAACCTGACGCTCATCCTTTCCCGGCCGGTAGTTGACATGGATGCCGTCTCCCAGCGCATTCTGGCACTGTGGCCGCAAGTCGACGCCAGCCATGTGGCGGGACGCGAAATCGACATTCCGGTCGCCTATGGCGGCAAGGACGGCCCCGACCTGGATATCGTCGCGCGCCATACCGGCTTGTCCACCAAGGAAGTCATCCAGCGTCACAGCGACGCCGACTATGTCGTTTATTTCATCGGTTTCATGCCCGGGTTCGCCTACATGGGCGGCCTCGATCCTGCACTGGCCACGCCGCGCCAGGACGAACCGCGCCTGTCCATCCCTGCCGGCTCGGTCGGCATCGGCGGCGAACAGACCGGCATCTATCCTCTCGCATCGCCCGGTGGCTGGCAACTGATAGGCCGCACCGCACTGCCGCTGTTCGATCCGAACCGGACCCCGCCAACCCTGCTGCGTCCGGGTGACCGTGTCCGCTTTACCGTGGAGCGCATCGCCAAATGATACAAATCCTCCAACCCGGCATGCTCACTTCAGTGCAAGACCTTGGTCGTCCCGGTCACCGTCAGCTCGGCATCAATCCCGGCGGCGCATTGAACGGCCTGGCGTTGAGTGCCGCCAATCTGCTCGTCGGCAACGCCATAGACGCCGCCGGCCTTGAAATCACCATGGGCGCTTGCGAAATGCGCTTTACCGTCGATACGCGCATTGCACTCGGCGGCGACGACTTCGATGCACGACTCGACGGCAAATCAATCACTCCTTACTGGAGCGTGCCGGTTCGCGCCGGTCAGATTTTGAAGCTGGCGCACGCCGGCCCCAACGCCACGCAAGGCATGCGAAGCTATCTGGCCATCGCCGGCGGCATCGCCGTTGCAGAAGTCCTCGGTTCGCGCAGCACCGATTTGAAAGCCAACTTCGGCGGTCATGAAGGACGCGCCTTGCGCAAAGGCGATAGCCTGCCCCAAGGACCTGCGACCACGACAATCGCAGGCCCGGCTTTCGGCGTGCGTTCGCCGGCATGGAGCGGCGTCGGCACACAGACGCAAGACGGCAGCAAGCTGATTCACCTGCGTGTTTTACCTGGCCCTGAATTCGAACAATTCACTGTCGCGGCAAAAAATGCGTTGTGGCTCGACAAATGGCGCATCACCCCCAACAGCAACCGCATGGGTTATCGCCTCGAAGGCCCGGAACTCAAACGCAAGCAAGGCCGCGACCTGCTCTCGCATGGCGTAGTACCCGGCGTGATTCAGGTGCCGCCATCGGGCCAGCCCATCATCCTGATGGGCGATGCGCAAACCACCGGCGGCTACCCGAAGATCGGCGTCGTCATCCAGGCCGACATGTGGAAGCTGGCGCAAGCGCCCCTGAACGCGCAGTTGCAATTGCAGCCCTGCGATCTGGAACAAGCCTTGCATGCATGGGAAGAACAGCAGGCCTACCTCGAAGGCATCCGGCAGACGCTCGCCGCCCTCGACTGGTCGCGCGCCACGCAATACAAGAAGTAGGCCCGGAAGCAAAAACAAAAGTAACGGCGAGACAAGAAGGAGTAGACAAGGATCATGCAAATCGACCTCAACGCCGACCTCGGAGAAGGTTGCGACAACGACGAGATGCTGCTGACGCTCGTCAGCTCGGCCAATATCGCCTGCGGCTGGCATGCCGGCGACGCCAACACCATGCGCCAGAGCGTGCGCTGGGCAATCAAGAACCATGTCGCCATCGGCGCCCACCCCAGTTTTCCCGACCGCGAAAATTTCGGCCGCAGCGCGATGCAATTGCCGCCGGAAGAAATCGTCAGCGGCATGCTGTATCAATTGGGTGCACTGGACGCCATCGTGCGCGCCGAAGGCGGTCGCATGGTGCACGTCAAGCCGCATGGCGCGCTATACAACCAGGCAGCAAAAGACGCCGTGCTGGCCGATGCCATCTGTTGCGCCGTACGCACGTTCAATCCGGAACTGGCGTTATTCGGCCTCGCCGGCGGCGAACTCATCGACGCGGCCAAACGAGCCGGCCTGACCGCCATTGAAGAAGTCTTCGCCGATCGCGCTTATAACGCCGACGGCAGCCTGGTCAGCCGCACCCTGCCCGGCGCCATGATCGAAGACGAAACGCAGGCCATCGCGCAAACGATTTCGCTGGTCAAGGATAAACAAGTCACCGCTCTGGATGGCAGCGTCGTCAAGGTGAATGCGCAAACCGTCTGCCTGCACGGCGACGGTGCGCACGCCCTGGAATTTGCACGCCGGATCCGTGCGCGCCTGAACAGCGAGCGCATCGCCATCCGTGCGCCTTCCTGAATTCTTTTTTCGTGTTTCGGCTTTTCGTCGTCAGCAGTCAATTAACAACAACCATTCTTACCTGGGAGATAGTCCATGGATAGCTCGATTTTGCTACCGTTGATCGGGATTCCGATCGTCGTTGCAGGCTTCGCACTCCGTTTCAATCCGCTGTTGGTCGTCACCGTTGCCGGCCTTGCCACCGGTCTTTCCGTCGGCATGGATTTCGGCATGCTGCTGGAAACCTTCGGCGAGAAGTTCATCAACAGCCGCTCGCTGGCCGTCTATGTACTGATCCTGCCGATCATCGGCCTGCTCGAAAGTTATGGCCTGAAGGAACGCGCGCAAGACTGGATTTCCAGCATGGCCAGCGCGACGTCCGCACGCATCCTGATGCTGTACTTCATCCTGCGCCAGGTGTTTGGCGCGCTCGGCCTGACCTATATCGGCGGCCAGGCACAAACCGTGCGGCCCTTGCTTGCGCCCATGGTCGAGGGCGCTGCGACAGCTCGCTATGGCGACTTGCCGCAACACATCCGCGACAAACTGCGCGCGCACTCCGCTGCCTGTGACAACATCGCCGTGTTTTTCGGCGAAGACATTTTCCTCGCCTTCGGCGCGGTGCTGCTGATAGATGCCTTCCTCAAGGAAAACGGCATCACCAACGTCGAGCCCTTGCACTTGGGCTTGTGGGCCATTCCAACCGCGATTGCGGCATTGGCTATTCATATGTTCCGCCTCGTGCGTCTCGATGCCGGGATTCAGCGCGAGGTCAACGCCTGGCAAAAATCCGAAGGAAAAGAGGTGGCAGCATGAATACCCTCATCACGATCAATGAGATCTACTATCTCATCGGCGTCATCGTCATGCTGCTGGTCGGCATGACATTGCGCGACAAAGGCAATCCCAAACGCCTGACTACCGCCCTGTTCTGGTTCCTGTTCGGCGCGGTATTCCTGTTCAGCGACTTGCTGGTTTCCTCGCTGGGCAAGCCGCTGGCTTACCGGATCATCGGCGTCGTCGTCATTCTGATTTCGCTGATTGCCGGTTTTGGCCTGCTGTCGCTCGGTACTTACGCACAGCGCAGCGCCGAGCAACGTCAGGCGTCTGCCAATCAATACGGCAACTGGATCTTTGTTCCGGCTATCCTGATTCCGGTGGTGACCGTCTTATGCACGATCCTGCTCAAGGGCGTGGCCATCGGCGGCGTTTACCTGCTCGACCAGAAGCAACTGACGTTGGCAGCATTGTGCGTCGGCTGTATCTGCGCCATCCTGGCCGGCTGGAAACTGACCGGCGGCACACCGCTGCATGCCGTGCGTGAATCGCGTCGGCTGCTGGACGCCATCGGTTGGGCTGCAGTTCTGCCGCAAATGCTGGCGATGCTCGGCGGCGTCTTCGTCGCGGCGCAAACCGGCAAATCGGTGCAGCAGGTTGTCGGCCTGTTCGTCAATCCTGAGAATCGTTTCATGTTGATCGTGATCTACTGCGTCGGCATGGCGCTCTTCACGATGATCATGGGCAATGCCTTCGCCGCTTTCCCGGTCATGACCGCCGGCATCGCCCTGCCCTTCATCATCGTCGGGCAACATGCCGATCCGGCCCCGCTGGTCACCATTGGCATGCTGGCAGGTTACTGCGGCACGCTGATGACGCCGATGGCGGCCAACTACAACATCGTGCCGGCGGCGCTGCTGGAGCTCAAGGACAAGTACCAGGTCATCAAGGTACAAATCCCCACCGGCCTGACACTGCTTGCGGCAAATATCCTGCTGATGTATTTCATCGTGTTCCGTTAATATCTGTCGCGGCCGGTCCTCTCTGCACCGGTCGCAAAATGGAAAACACGCGCTGCCACACGGATCTGAAAACCGGAAACTCCCATGCAACTCACTATCGAACTGGCCACTGCATACACCGAGATGCCGCTGACCTATCTCCGCCAGGAATATCCCAATCACATCATGCACGTGCTCAACAGCGCCGACGACGTCTTGTCGCCGCGCGCCTTGCATCCCGTGTTTTACGGTTGCTACGACTGGCACTCGGCCGTCCACGGCTACTGGCTGCTGCTGCGCTGCGCCAGGCTGTATCCGTCTTTACCGACGCAAGACAAGATCACGGCGATCTTCGACGAGCACTTCACGCCGGAGTTGATGACGCAGGAAACCGCCTACTTCCAGGTCGGCGGTCGCGCCTCTTTTGAACGCCCTTACGGCTTCGGCTGGATTCTCGGACTGGCGCAGGAGCTGGCGGAATCGCTCCATCCGCGCGCGGCAATCTGGCATGCCGCCATGCAGCCGCTGACGTTGGAAATCCGCAAGCGCCTGCAGGAATATCTGGGCAAGCTGACCTATCCGATCCGCGTCGGCACGCATTACAACACCGCGTTCGCGCTGGCATTGGCAATCGACTATGCACGGGCGGCGAAAGATGGCGAACTTGAAAGCGCCATCGTGCAAGCTTCGCAACGCTACTACGGCAAGGACGTCGACTATCCGGCGCACTACGAACCGGGCGGCGACGAATACATCTCCGCCGCGTTGACGGAAGCGCTGTTGATGAGCAAGGTATTCGATGCATCGGCATTCCCTGCATGGTTCAGCCGGTTCCTGCCGCAGATCGACAAGGTCGGGCAACTGATGCAGCCGGCTCAGGTCAGCGATCGCACCGATCCCAAGATTGCCCATCTCGACGGCCTCAATCTGAGCCGCGCCTGGTGCATGAAGCATATCGCCCGTCACCTGCCGCCCGATCATCCGGCGCAAGCCGCGCTGGCAGGCGCCGTGCAGCGCCATCTGCAAGCCAGCCTCGGCCATGTCGTCGGCAGCCACTACAGCGGCGGCCATTGGCTCGCCAGCTTCGCCTTACTGGCGCTGGAAGGTTGATTCTTTCATTCATGAAAAAGGCCGGCGCAGATGCCGGCCTTTTCATTTCCGCTGGCAAGCTTTACTGGCTTGGCGCGTCGTCCAACCTTTCCGCCGGCGTATCGATGGCGTTGGAAATCACACGCGCACTGCGCTTGAAGGTCAGATAGGCCCACGCCCAGTCGCTCATCACCAACAAGCGATTGCGAAAACCGATCAGGAAATACACGTGCACGAACAACCAGAACAGCCACGCCGGATAGCCGGAAAACTTGAACTTGCCGACCATTGCCACTGCCGCCTTGCGACCGATCGTCGCCAGCGAGCCGTAGTCCCGATAGACGAAATTCTCGAGCGGTTTGCCGTTGATCCGATTGAGGATGTTGCGTGCAGCGACACGTCCCATTTGCTTCGCGGCAGGTGATACGCCAGGCACCGGCTTGCCGTCCGACATGACGGCAGCAAGGTCGCCGATGACGAATACTTCAGGATGATCCGGAATCGACAATTCGTTGCCGATGATGACGCGTCCCGCCCGGTCGAGCGGCACGTTCAGCGACTTGCCCAGAGGCGATGCCGCCACGCCCGCAGACCAGATTACCGTACGCGAAGCCAACCGCTGCTCGCCGCCTTGATCGGTATAGCGCACGCATTCCTCATCGATGTGCGTCACGCGACTGCCGGTGCGCACGTCAACGCCCAGCTTGACCAATTGCACTCTCGCCTTCTCGGACAAATCGGCAGGATAGGCGCCGAGCACGCGTTCCGAGCCTTCCAGCAAGACGACTTTCGTCTGTTGCGGATCGATGCGGCGGAATTCGCCGCGCAAGGTATGGCGTGCAATCTCGATGAGCGTGCCGGCCATTTCCACGCCGGTGGCGCCGGCGCCGATGACGGTGAAGGTCAGCCACTCTGCGCGGCGCACCGGGTCGGATTCGCGCTCGGCACGTTCAAACGCCATGAGGATACGGCGCCGGATATCGAAGGCGTCGGCCAGCGTCTTCAGGCCCGGCGCCAGCGGCGCCCATTCATCGTGACCAAAATAGCTGTGCGTGGAGCCTGCCGCCACGATCAGATAGTCGTAGGCAATCTCGCTGCCGTCTTCCAATGCGATCGTCTTGCGGGCGACGTCGATCTTGCTGACGGCCGCCATCAGGCTGGTGAGATTGCGCTGCGTCGCGAGGATGCTGCGTATCGGCGCGCTGATGGCCGGCGCCGACAAGCCTGCCGTCGCCACCTGATACAACAAAGGCTGAAAAAGATGATGATTGCTGCGATCGATGATGGTGATGTCGACCTTGGCATCGGCCAGTGCGCGTGCGGCGGCGAGGCCGCCGAAACCACATCCGACGATGATCACGTGAGGCATGGGACTCCTTTCAGATTCTGATGAAATGATGCTCCCCAATCGTCCTGATTATTTCCCGATCATTCTGCGATGACATCTGCATTGTCTCAAAAGAACAGAGATCAGCCTAATGCCGGTTCGCATTCCCGACAAGCAGTACAGATACGAATCGGCGCAACGCCTACAAGGGCTTGCGATGCCCTCCGACAAAAGATCGGCAAACGCACCGCCCGTCGGAAATAAAAATCCCCCAGGACTTTCGCCCCGAGGGATTCGGTACTACTTCAGCGTTGCCGGCGGATGAGGCGATGCCTGCATCCGTTGTGCGCATTACATTACTGCGCGTCTTGCGCAGCAGGCGCTTCCGTACCTTCTTGCGCTGCCTTCATCGACAGTTTCAGACGGCCGCGGTCGTCGGTTTCCAGAACCTTGACGCGGACTTGCTGGCCTTCCTTCAGGTAATCGGCAACGGCGTTGACGCGCTCGTTGGCGATCTGGCTGATGTGCAGCAAGCCGTCCTTGCCCGGCAGGACCTGAACGATCGCACCGAAGTCCAGCAGCTTCAGCACGGTACCTTCGTAGACCTTGCCGACTTCCACGGAAGCGGTCAGTTCTTCGATACGGCGCTTGGCTTCCTGGCCGGCGGCAGCGTCGACGGAAGCGATGGTGACCACGCCTTCGTCGCTGATGTCGATCTGGGTGCCGGTTTCTTCGGTCAGCGCGCGGATGACGGCGCCGCCCTTGCCGATCACGTCACGGATTTTTTCCGGATTGATCTTGATGGTGATCAGGCGCGGTGCGAAGTCGGACAGTTCTGCCTTGCCGGCCGGAACGGCTTCCTGCATCTTGCCCAGGATGTGCACGCGGCCTTCCTTGGCTTGTTCCAGCGCGACCTGCATGATTTCCTTGGTGATGCCCTGGATCTTGATATCCATTTGCAGTGCGGTGATGCCGTTGGCAGTGCCCGCCACCTTGAAGTCCATGTCGCCGAGGTGATCTTCGTCGCCCAGGATGTCGGTCAGGACGGCGAACTTGTTGCCTTCCTTGATCAGGCCCATGGCGATACCGGCAACGTGCGATTGCATCGGCACGCCGGCGTCCATCAGCGCCAGGCAGCCGCCGCAGACCGACGCCATCGACGAAGAACCGTTGGATTCGGTGATTTCCGACACCAGACGCACCGAATAGCTGAACTCTTCAGCCGGCGGCAGTGCGGCGATCAGCGCGCGCTTGGCCAGACGGCCGTGACCGATTTCGCGGCGCTTTGGCGTACCGACGCGGCCGGTTTCGCCGGTAGCGAACGGAGGCATGTTGTAGTGGAGCATGAAGCGGTCCGAGTACTCGCCCATCAGCGCGTCGATCTTTTGCTCGTCGCGCGCAGTGCCCAGGGTCGCGATGACCAGCGCCTGTGTTTCGCCACGGGTGAACAGTGCCGAACCGTGAGTGCGTGGCAGCACGCCGGTGCGGATGGTGATCGGACGCACGGTGCGTGTGTCGCGGCCATCGATACGCGGCTCGCCGTCGAGGATCTGCGAACGGACGATCTTGGCTTCCAGATCGAACAGGATGCCGCCGACTTCTGCGGAGTCCGCCGCCGATGTGCCCGCTGCCGCGGCATCTGCCGCCAATGCTGCGTTGACTTCGGAAGTGACGGTCTTCAGCTTTTCGGTACGCGCCTGCTTGTCCTTGGTCTGATACGCTTCGCGCAGCTTGCCTTCAGCCAGTTCGGTGACGCGTGCGATCAGCGGTTCGTTCTTCGCAGGAGGAGCCCATTGCACTTCCGGCTTGCCGCCGTCGCGCACCAGTTCGTGGATGGCGTTGATGACAGCCTTCGATTGCTCGTGACCGAACACGACTGCGCCCAGCATGACTTCTTCGGACAGTTGCTGCGCTTCGGATTCGACCATCAGCACGGCGGTTTCGGTGCCGGCGACGACCAGATCCAGTTGCGAGGTCTTCAGTTGCGTTGCGGTTGGGTTCAGGATGTACTGGCCATCGATGTAACCGACGCGTGCGGCGCCGACCGGGCCGTTGAACGGGATGCCGGCGATCGACAGGGCAGCCGACGAACCGATCATCGCGGCGATGTCCGGATCGATTTCCGGATTGACGGACAGAACGTGCACGATCACTTGCACTTCGTTCAGGTAGCCTTCAGGGAACAGCGGACGAATCGGGCGGTCGATCAGGCGCGATGTCAGTGTTTCCTTTTCGGATGGCTTGCCTTCACGTTTGAAGAAGCCGCCGGGGATGCGACCCGCGGCGTACGTCTTTTCAATGTAGTCGACGGTTAATGGGAAAAAGTCCTGACCTGGCTTGGCATCCTTGCGCGCCACGACCGTTGCCAGCACAACAGTGTCTTCAATCGAAACGACGACTGCACCGGAGGCCTGGCGAGCGATTTCGCCGGTTTCCAGCGTGACCTGGTGTTGTCCATACTGGAAGGTTTTAGTAACTTTATTAAACACGGTATTTCCTTTCTATATTGAACCCCTGCGTTGCCTTGCTTGGCGGGGATTCTTTTTTGCCGACAGATTTTCAGGCGCTGTCGTTCACCTCACCACGGATGCCCGTCACCGGCCAAATGACTGCCGTTGCTGGACACCTTACGAATCACGATCATTGGATGGGATCGCGGTACTGCAAAGAAGTTTTGCGAACCGAAATAACACCAACACAAGCAAAACGGAATCGCAAAAAACAAAATGCCCGCGTCAGAGACTGACGCAGGCATTTTGGCTATGAACCCTGAACCGGAATGGCAGGCGGGAACAAAATGCGGAACAATATTACTTACGCAGACCGAGTTTTTCGATCAGTGCGCGATAACGGTCGGCGTCCTTGCCCTTCAGGTAGGACAGCAGGCTCTTGCGACGGTTAACCATCTTGATCAGGCCACGACGGGAGTGGTGATCCTTGCTGTGTTCTTTGAAGTGACCGTTCAGGTCGTTGATGCGTGCCGTCAGCAGCGCAACTTGAACTTCCGGGGAGCCGGTGTCGTTTTGACCACGGGCGTTATCAGTGATAATGGCAGCCTTGGCTGCTTTTTCGATGGACATGCTATACCTTTCACAAGCGGTGTGCGGAGTGCTTACCCTGCATACCGTGAACAAAAATTAAAACTGGCCGAAATGACCAGAGGCGCAAGTATATAGCAAAAGGCCAGCAGATTCAAATACTTACCGGAAAAGCGTAGAATCGTAGTCCTGCCGGGAAATTATTCCCGCAAACTTATCTCCGACTGTTTATGAAACGCATCATTCTTCCCGTTTTAGCTGCAGCTGTCCTGTCCCTGAGCGGTTGTGCCTCCTTGCTCGCGCCGCCGGTCAATCCCGGCGATACGGAAGAACAGGTCGTCGCCCGCCTCGGCCGGCCGACCGCCGTGTATCCCGATGGCAACACACACCTGCTGGAATATGCCGCCGGCGCTTTCGGCCAGTACAGCTACATGGCGCGCATCGGCCCGGACGGCAAGTTGATTTCCTATCAACAAGTCTGGACCATCGAGAACTTCCACTCGATCAAGGTCGACCAGGCGACCAAGAACGACGTGCTGCGCCTGGTCGGTCGCCCGACCGAAGTGACGCGTTACGCGCGCATCCCTTTTGAAGCGTGGAATTACGGCTTCAAGGAAAGCGGCGTCTGGAACTCGCAGATGACCGTCTACTTCGACGACAACGGCATCGTCCGCAAAGTGGAAAACGGCCCCGATCCGCGCTTCGACGACAGTCGCATGCGCTTCTGATTGTCATTGCCACATAAAAAAGCCGCTTCGAAAAGCGGCTTTTTCCTGCCCGAAGAAACTGAACAAATCAGAGCACGGTCGCCAATGCCAGGGTGAACAGCAAAGCCAACACCGAAATGAGCGTTTCGCACACCGTCCAGGTCTTGAAGGTTTGCGGCACGGTCATGTTGAAGTACTCCTTGACCAGCCAGAAACCGCCGTCATTGACGTGCGACAGGATCAGCGAACCGGCGCCGGTTGCCAGCACCATCAATTCCGGACGCGTACCGCCGACCGACGACACGATAGGCGCCACGATACCGCAAGCGGTCGTCATCGCGACAGTCGCGGAACCGGTCGCGACACGAATCAGCGCCGCCACGAACCAGCCCAGCAGCAACGGCGACAAGTGCGCATCGGTGGCGATGCCGACGATGGCCTTGGAGACGCCGCCATCCATCAGGATGCGGCCAAAGCCCGCGCCGGCACCCACCACCAGCGTAATGCTGGCGATCGGGCCCAGACATTCGTTGGTGAACTTGAGAATGGCTTCGCGATTGAAACCGCGCAGCTTGCCGAAGGTGTAGAAGCTCACCAGCGTGGCAATCAGCAGCGCGATCACCGAGTTGCCGATCAGACGCAGGAAGTCGTTGGCGAAAGTCTTCGGCGCGAAGAACAAATCCGCCCAGCTGCCGATCAGCATCAGCGCCACCGGCAACAGGATGGTGAACAGCGTGATGCCGAAGCCCGGCAATTCGCGCTTGGCGCCGCCTTGGTCAACGAACTGGCCGATCAGCGGGTTGTCGGGATCGGGAAACACCACCTTCGACATGAGTTTGCCGAAGATCGGACCGGCGATGATCGCAGTCGGGATGCCGACGATCAGCGCAAACAGGATGGTACGACCGATGTCCGCGTTATATGCGGTCACCGCCAGCAGCGCCGCGGGATGCGGCGGGATCAGCCCGTGCACCACCGACAAGCCCGCCACCATCGGAATACCGACCAGCACCATCGAGGTGCCGGTACGCTTGGCGACGTTGAAGGCGATAGGGATCAGCAGTACGAAGCCGACTTCGAAGAACACCGGCAAGCCGACGATGAACGCCACCGTCATCATGGCCCAATGCACGTTCTTTTCACCAAAGGCGTTGATCATGGTGGTGGCGATGCGCTCGGCGCCGCCCGACTCCGCCATCATCTTGCCCAGCATGGTGCCCAGCCCAACCACCAGTGCGATATGTCCCAGCGTGTTGCCGACGCCGGTTTCAAACGATTTGACGATCGCGCCCATCGGCATGCCGACCGACAAACCCAGGATCAGCGACACCACGATCAGGACGATGAACGGATTCATCTTGAACTTGGCGATCAAAACGATCAACGCGATCACCGCGACCAGCGCGTAGATCAACAACATGCTTCCTTGTACTGCTTCCATTTTTTGGTCTCCTCACCCCAACCAGGGCGTCACTCAACTAGGCAATCGGCACTTGAAATCAGCGCTTGAACTTAGCGTTTAAACGCCACGCAATCCACTTCAACCTTGCAATCCACCACCATGGCCGATTGCACGCAGGCGCGCGCAGGCGGATTGGCGCCGAAGTATTGCTTGAAGACCTTGTTGAACGACTGGAAGTCGCGGGTGTCGTCCAGCCAGACGCCGCAACGCACGACGTGCTCGGGACCGTAGCCGGCTTCCTTGAGGATCGCCAGGACGTTTTGAATGGCCTGGTGCGATTGCGCGACGATGCCGCCGTCGATCACTTCGCCGTTGACCATGGCCACCTGGCCGGAGACGTACAGCCAACCGTCCGCTTCCACCGCGCGTGCAAAGGGCAGATGCTGACCGCCGGTACCGGTGCCGCCGTCGACGCCATATCGTTTGATGCTCATTGTGTCACTCCTTCAGAAAAATGATCCGGAGCGCGGCGTGTCGATCGCCCCGCCCCGACGTTGCAAAGAATTAATTTGCTGCGGCTTCTGCCGCTTCCGCCGGCATGCGGTTGCGCGCGAGGAAGCGTCCTGCGCGTTGACCGGTTGCCTTCTTGTCCGCGCCGCGATACGACAGCACGCCGTTGACCCAGACCGCTTCGATGCCGTGCGCCGGTTGCATGGGGTCGGTGAACGTCGCGGCGTCGCGGATCGTCGCCGCATCGAACAACACCAGGTCGGCCCAATATCCCTCTTTCACCAGGCCGCGGTCGCTCAGGCCGAAACGCAAGGCCGACAAACCGGTCATCTTGCGCACCGCCACGGTGAGCGAAAACAGTTGCTGTTCGCGGCTGTAGTAGCCCAGCACGCGCGGGAAGGCCCCCCACAAACGCGGATGCGGCAAAGGATCGTTGGGCAGGCCGTCGGAACCGATCACGGTCGACGGATGGCGCAGGATGCGATTGACGTCGTCGTCGGACATGCAGTGATAGACAGCGCCTGCCGGCATCAGGCGACGCGCAGCTTCGGTCATGTCGACGTTCCACTCTTCGGCGATCCTGGCCAGCAGCTTGCCGCCCTGCTCCGGATGCGGCTCCGACCAGGTCACCTGGATGTCGTAGGTGTCGGTCACTTGCTTGAGGTCCAGCGTGGAGGAGCTTGCCGTGTAGGGGTAGCAATCGCAGCCGACATGCTGATGCTTCTCGGCCTGCTCCAGCGCGGCCAGCACTTCGCTGCTGCGTCCCCAGTTTTCCACGCCGGCGCATTTGAGATGGGAAATCACCACCGGCACGCGCGCGTGCTTGCCGATGCGGAAGGCTTCGTCCATGGCGTTCAGAATGTCGGCGAACTCGCTGCGCAGATGCGTGGCGTACATGGCGCCGTATTGCGCCAGCGGCTCCGACAGCGCCAGCACTTCCTCGGTCGGCGCATTGATCGCGTTGCCATAGGCCAGACCGGTGCTCAAGCCCAGCGCGCCATGCTCCAGCGCCTCGGTCAACTGATCGCGCATGCCCTTGATTTCAGCATCGGTCGCGGCACGGTCCAGGCGGTCCATATGATTGCTGCGCAACGCCGTGTGGCCGATCAGCGCGGCCACGTTCACGGACGGTTGCGCCGCTGCGATCGCTTCGACGTAGCTGGAAAATGTCGGGTAAGAAAATGCGCTCGACTGCCCCAGCAGATTCATCGGATCCGGCGGATCGCCCTTGAGCGTCACCGGTGCCGCACTGATGCCGCAGTTGCCGACCACGACCGTGGTGACGCCTTGCGACAGTTTCGGAAACATCTCCGGCATGCGGATGACGTTGGTGTCGTCATGCGTGTGCGCATCGATGAAGCCCGGGCTCAATACCTTGCCGGCGGCGTCGATCACATGATCGGCTTGCCAACCCGCCAGAGAACCGATGGCGGCGATGCGACCGTCGACAACAGCCACGTCGGCGACGACCGGATCGGCGCCGCTGCCGTCAATCACGAAAGCATTGCGGATCAGCGTATCGCAATGTTGGGAAGATGAGGAAGTAGTCATATCAGTCTCCGAGCGGCTGGCGGTCGCCGCCGCCGCGATGCATGTCGAGTACATACTTGAGGCGCCGCAACTGCTCCTGGCTGCGATCCTTTTGCAGCAGCGCCAGTTCCAGCACCAGCATGTCCAGCGCCATCATCATGGCGTAGCGCGACGACGACGGCTTGAAAATGAAATCGGTTTCCAGCGCCTTGATCGGCAGCAGCACGTCGACCATGCCGGCCAGCGGCGAACCCAAGGCGGTGATGGCGATCATCTTGACGCCGTACTCCTTGGCGACCTCGCAGTTGGTGAGCAACTCGGGCACGTTGCCCGTGGTGGAAAACACCAGCAAGACGTCATTCTTGTCCAGCGTGGCGGCAACCATGCGCTGCAACAAGGCGTCGTGGTAAGTCGCCACCGGCCGCCCCAGACGCACCAGGCGATAGCGCGCTTCATCCGACATCATGGTGGAACCGCCGCCCATGCCGAAGGAATAAATCATGCGCGCGTCGCGCAACAGTTCGGCGGCGCGCTGCAGGGCCTCGGGATTGAGCAAGGCCCGGTTCACCTCAAGCACGGCATGTATGTCGTTATAGACCACATCGGCCAGCTCAGGGGGTTGCCCCGGCGGGATGGTCTTGACGCCATCAAAAAATCGTTGCCCGACAGCAACCGCCTGCGCCAGCATGAACTTGAATTCGCGCACGTCGCGGCAACCCATCGCTTTGGCGAAGCGTGTCACGCTGGCCAGACTCACGCCGGCTTTTTGCGCCAGTTCGCCGATGCTGGCGCTGGCGGCGGTGGACAAATCGCTGAGAATCGCTTCGGCGACTTTTTGCTCCGCCAGACGCAATTGTCCGCTACGCTCGGTAATGCGTGAAACAATGTCGAAAGCTTGTGCCATGGCGTTGAATGAAGTCTCGATGGTGGTTCCGTGCTTTCCCGAACAGGCTTCAGAGGCTTGAACGGAGCATGGAAGAATTTTTCGTGTTAGTTTATAACACACTTCCAACATAGTAAATTCAGGACTATCATTACGTCAAATCAAATTTTTGAGGAGAAATTCAAGATGGGTGATACAAACTACCAGAACACTTGGCAAAGCGGCATCATCGACCCGCTCAACAAGGGTATCGGCACGCTGGCCGCACCGGTGGCGCCGAATGCGGCCAACGCCCTGCCTTGGAATCTCCTCAAGGAAGACCTGAGCCTGCCGACCGCCGTCTTGTATGAAGAACGCCTGTCGCACAACCTCGACTGGATGCAACGCTTCGTCACCGAATACGGCGTCAAGCTGGCGCCGCACGGCAAGACCACCATGGCGCCCAAGCTGTTCGCCCGTCAGTTGGCCACCGGCGCCTGGGGCATCACGCTGGCGACCGCGCACCAGACCAATGCAGCCTATCACCATGGCGTACGTCGCGTTCTGATGGCCAATCAGCTGGTCGGCAAACAAAACATGGCGATCATTTCGCGCCTGCTGGAAGACCCCTCCTTCGAATTTTTCTGCCTGGTCGATTCGGCCGATCTGGTCGATCAGCTCGGTCGCTTCTTTTCCGAGCGCAAGCAAACCCTGAACGTGCTGCTGGAACTCGGCCCGGTGGGCGGCCGCACCGGCGTGCGCAACAACGAACAGCAGGACACCGTGCTGGCTGCCGTCAAACGCTGGCAAGGCAGCATCGCGTTGTCGGGCATCGAAGTCTACGAAGGCGTCCTGAAAGAAGAAGCCGACATCCGCCTGTTCCTGCAACGCGCGGTGCAATGCGCCAAGGATCTGGCCGGGCAAGGCTATTTCAGCCACCGCTCGGCGCAAAAACCGGTCGTGCTGACCGGCGCCGGCTCGGCCTGGTATGACGTTGTCGCCGAGGAATTCGCCGGCGCCGACATCGGCGTCCCGCTGGATGTGGTGCTGCGTCCCGGCTGCTACCTGACGCACGACGTCGGCGTCTACCGCGCCGCCCAGGAACAGATCCAGACGCGCAATCCGGTGGCAAAGAAGATGCGCAGCGAATTGCTGCCTGCGCTGCAATTGTGGGCTTACGTACAATCGATTCCGGAATCCGACAAAGCCATCATTGCACTTGGCAAGCGCGACGCCGCCTTCGATGCCGGCCTGCCGCTGCCGGTCAAACGTTTCCGCCCCGGCCTGGATACCATGCCGGTCAATTCGCCGTTGCACTGGGAAGTCACCGGCATGATGGACCAGCACGCCTACCTGAAGATCAACGCAGGCGACGACATCAAGGTCGGCGACATGATCGCCTTCGACATCTCGCACCCCTGCCTGACCTTCGACAAATGGCGTCACCTGCCGGTGCTGGATGGGCAGTTCAACGTCATCGACATCGTACAAACCTTTTTCTAGGCAACGGCATCGCGTCATGAGCAAGAAAATCCTCGCCTACGGCGAAGCAATGGTGGAATTCAATCAGCGCATCGAAGACCCGCGCTATTACCTCGAAGGTTTCGGCGGCGACACGTCCAATTTCTGTATCGCGGCAGCGCGTCAGGGCGCCGACACCGGCTACGTCAGCGCCGTCGGCGACGACCATTTCGGCAAGAGCCTGCAGGCGCTGTGGCAAACCGAGAAAGTCGACACGACGCATGTCGGCGTGATGCCGGGCGTGGCGTCCGGCGTCTACGTCGTCACGCACGACGACGCAGGACATCATTTCAATTACCTGCGCACCGGCTCCGCCGCCAGCCGCTACACCACCGCGCAATTGCCGCTGCAAGCGATTGCCGACGCCAAGGTGCTGCATCTGTCGGGCATCAGCCTGGCCATCAGCGAAAGCGCCTGCGACGCCGGCCTGGCCGCCATGGCGCATGCGCGCAAGAACGACACCCTGACCTCGCTCGACACCAACCTGCGTCTGCGCCTGTGGCCGCTTGAACGCGCGCGCGCCAAAATGGCCGAAGCTTTCGCTTTGTGCGACATCTGCCTTCCAAGCTGGGAAGACGTCAGCGCGCTGACCGGACTGGACGACCGCGACGCCATCGTCGATACATTGCTGGCCTACGGCATCAAGCTGGTGGCGTTCAAGCTGGGCAAGGAAGGCTGCTATGTCGCCACGCCGACGGAGCGCCGCCTGGTGGCGCCGCACGTTGTCGATGCGCTGGACGCCACCGGCGCCGGCGATTGTTTCGGCGGCGCTTTCATTGCGCAGATCGTCGAAGGCAAGGATCCGTTTGCAGCAGCGCGCTACGCCAACGTCGCGGCAGCCATTTCAACCACCGGTTATGGCGCAGTGGCGCCGATCCCGATGGCGGACCAGGTCAATGCCGTAATGAGCCGACTGGGCTGATCGCCACGATTGCCGCAATAAAAAAGAGCGACGAGGTGCCAACCCGCCGCTCTTTTCTTGTCCGCAGACGCCTGCCGGGACATCAGCTCCTGCGCTGCGCCACGACCACCATGCCCAGCACCGGTTGCCGGATCTCTTCTCGCAGCACCACGTCCTTGATGCTCAGCAACTCAAAACCGAACTGACTCAGGCAGCGCGCGACATATGCAGGATCGTGGCGATAGCGGCCGCTCGGGTGCAGCGAAAACCCGACGCCCTGGGCCTCCTCTTCTGCGGCCGTCTCCACCGTGAACAGAAAGTAGCCGTTCTCCCTCAGCGTACTAGCCACTTTCCCGAACACTTTTTCCAGATCGCCGAAATAAATCATCGTGTCGGCCGACAGCACCACGTCGGCGGTGCCCGGCTTTCCAGCCATGTACTCGGTGATTTCCTGCTTGAACAGTTGATCGTAACCGCCACGCGCCTCGGCCTGTTCGAGCATCTTGCCGGACAGATCGACGCCGATCAGCGAGCGCGCGTAGGGCGCGATGATCGGCTCGCACAAGCCGGTGCCGCAACCGACGTCGAGCACGTCGAATTGCTTTGCCGGCGCACCGATCATCAGCAGCGCCTGCTGCATCAGTTCCGGCCCTCGGTATGCCAGGCTGTCGACCAGATTGGCGTTGAAGGTTTCGGCATAGCGGTCAAAGTGTTTTTCGATGTAGCTGTCCGATGCGCGCTCCGGCACGTCCTGCTGGGCGCAGGCGGCAAACATGTGGGCGGGGATGGGATTGTCCGGCTCTTCCTGCATCCACTCGCGATAGTGCTCGGCGGCTTCCTGCAGGCGGCCGAGGAAATAATACGAAATGCCGAGCATCTGCTTGGACTTGCCTTCATGCGGGGGCAGCACGAACGCGCGGCATTGGTAATGCGCGCTATTCATCTTGTCGCCGGCGGCTTCGTAGATATTGCCGAGATGAATCAGGGCCGGGCCGAAATCGGGCGCCAGCTCAAGCGCCTGTTTGAACGACCGTATCGCGTCTTCGGTGTCGCCATGCTGGAGTTGCGACGAACCCAGATTATTCCAGACGATGTGGTCGCTCGGATCCGCGTCCAGCGCTGCCTGATAAGCCTCGGATGCTTCTTCGAACTCGCGCAAGGCAAACAGCACATTGCCCAGATCGTTGTGCCAGCTGGCGTTTTCCGGCTGCAATGCGCAAGACAGGCGGATATTCTGCACGCCCTCTTCGTCCTGGCCGTTCTGATAGAGAAAAATGCCGAGATAATGCAGCGCAATGGGATGGACCGGATCCTGCACCAGCACGTCGCGATAGATTTTCTCGGCCTTCTCGAGATCGCCGGCGGTATGGAAACCGATTGCCTGCTGCAAGGACTGCAGCAGCGCGTCACTACCAGACCCCACTTGGGAAAGAGACTCCATAAGCATGTTCCTGTGACTTATCCTGATTCGGAGATACGCTTGCCCGGCAGCAACACACTGAAATCTGAACACCTCAGCACAATGCATCAATCGCAAGACAAGCAGCTGGTGGTTCGTCGCAGGGACACGCCACATTCTTACAATATTTTCTGCAAGAAGCAAAAAAAGCTTTCGGACGCGAGTCGGAAAGCTTTTTTTGTGGACAGTCGAGCCGGGCTAAGCCAGAAGTTGCCCGGTGATCACGCCGAGCTTGCGCAAGGCCTGGTCGAGCTCGCGCGTGAACGGCTTGCCGCAGCACAGCCGCAGATAGTGGTCAAAGCGGTCCGAGTTGGAAAAAATCACGCCCGGCGATACGCCTATGCCCTCATCCAATGCTGCAGTAAACACTGCATTCGATGACAATCCGCGCGGTAGTTCCACCCACAGGCCGACGCCGCCATTGGGAACGCTCAGACGGGTTTCATCGGGAAAGTATTCGGCGATCGCCTCGGCCATCTGCTCGCGCTGATCCTTCAGCGTGCTGCGCAAGCGGCGCAGATGACGATCGTAGGCCGGCGATCCCATGTAGTTGGCGGCGGTGATCTGGGTCCATTCTTCGTTGGCGCGGGTGTAGGCGAACTTGAGCATCTTGACCCGCTCGTTCCATTTGCCGCAAGTCATCCAGCCCAGCCGCATGCCGGGCGCCAACACCTTGTTCAGGGAGGCGCAATAAATGACGTTGCCGCTCTTGTCCCAGATTTTTGCCGCAGAAGGAGCGACCTCGCCATCGGCCAGTTCGCTGTAGGCGTCGTCCTCGATCAGCGGCACCCCTTGCTGTTCGCACAGCGCGACCAGACGCTCCTTGTGGCTGTCCGACATGATGCAGCCCAGCGGATTTTGCAGGGTCGGCACCACCACCACCGCCTTGATGTTGCCGTAGGACTGCATCGCCAACTCCAGCGCTTCGATGGAGATGCCGGTATGCGGACTGGTCGGGATTTCCAGTGCGCGCATCCCCAGGCTTTCCAGCGTCTGCAGCAAGCCGAAATAAGTGGGCGACTCCACCGCAATGGTGTCGCCCGCTTGCGCCACGGCTCGCAACGCCAGATTGAGCGCTTCGATGCAGCCGTGCGTGACCACCACGTCGTCGGCGCCGATGCGAATGCCCGCATTGAGCGCGCGCCGCGCCACCACTTGCCGGAAACGGATGTTGCCGTTGATCGGCATGGGACTGGTGAGCAAGGTCGGCTGCTCGCGCAGCGCCTTGATGGCGGCATTCTTGAGGGCATCGACCGCATACAGTTCAGGCGCGCAGCTCATGCCGCTCAGGTCGATGGCTGGCATCTTCAACTGGCGGCGCGCAATGAAGTCGGAGACCTGTTCGTGGATGCCGACGTACTGCGCCGGGTCCAGCGGCGCAGAAATATTCGGCTCGCCCACCGGTCGGATCACCGCGCGGCGCGGCTGGCGGACGAAATAGCCGGAACGCGGACGGGCTTCGAGCCAGCCGCCCTCTTCCAGATAACGCAAACTTTGCAGCGCCGTCGACAGGCTCACGTGGTGCTGGCGCATCAGATCGCGCACCGATGGCATGCGGTCGCCCGCGATCAGCGTCCCGGCCTGGATCGCAGACAGATAATGCTCGGCAAGGCGCCGGTAAATCGGCTGGCCGGCGGAGATCAGTGCAGGCGCGGTAACCGCGGTAACAAGAGGTGGTGGTTGCATGTCCATGGTTGAATCTTCAGCTTTCCCCTGTTGCGGCGATAGATACAGAGCCGCCGAAAACAGACGATAACAGATCAAAAAAATGCCCGCTGTTTCGATTCACATCCTTACAGCCTGTGTCTGTTTCGCAAAGCCTGCGCTGCCTAGACTATCCCTACGCCAACCAAACAGGAAAAGACCATGCGTACCGAAGACAGGCAAGCCGCTCCCAGCAAGATTCAACTGAGCGCCGGACAGAGTCACTATCTGTGGACCGGCCGCGATACAGTCCTGTTCGTGCAATCCGGCAGCATTCGCCTGCGCGAATCGCCCGAGTGGATGAGCGACACCATTCTGAACACGCTGTCGACCTTGCGGGAAGGCCAGCACTACCAGATCGAACGCGGCGGCCGGACTTGCCTTTATGCAACACAAACGGCAGAAATATTGTGCTACCCCAGCATGAAGCCGCGCTATTTCTTGCCGGATTTCGTGGTCCGCCTGCTGAGTGCGCCAACCCGGCGCTTGCGTACCATGGCGACCCGATTCATGGCGTCGAAATAGCCGGGCAAGGGCCGCACAGGCAGGCCCTGAGCAGCTTGCCTGTGCCGATCAAAAAATCGCCAATCAAGCCTGAAGAATGCGTGTCCATTGCAATAAAGGCATTACACTACTGCATCGCTCATCCATCTTCATCGTTATGCAGAATGAAATCCGCTCCTCAGACGCTGCCGCAGCAAGCACACCAAGCAGCGACGACTTCATCAACGCGGACATGTTTGAACTGGCTCCCGTTTCCATGTGGCTGGAAGATTTCAGCGGCGTCAAAAAGCTCCTCGAAGAATGGCGCGCCGCGGGCGTGACCGATTTGCGCAGTTATTTGCAAGCCGATTTGTCGCGCGTGCATGCCTGCACACTCAACATCCAGGTATTGCACGTCAATCAAAAAACGCTGCAATTGTTCGAAGCGGATGACATTGCGCACCTGATCGCCAACCTCGATAAAGTCTTCCGCGACGACATGCTGCACACTCATATCGAGGAACTGTTGCAGGTATGGGAAGGCAAGACCGAATTCTCCAGCCACAGCGTCAATTACACGCTGTCCGGCAAGCGCCTCGACATCCAGCTCAATGCACGCATCCTGCCGGGCTACGAAGACAGCTGGGGCCGCGTGCTGCTCGCTGTCGAAAACGTCACCGAGCGCGAAACCGCCCGCCGCAAACTCACGCACAGTGAAAATTACGCGCGCGGCCTGTTCGAGTACTCGCCGATTTCCCTGTGGGTCGAGGATTTCAGCCAGGTCAAACGCCTGTTCGGCGATTTGCGCCAGATCGGCATCAAGGATTTTCGCGTCTTCACCGATGTGCACCCCGAGTTCGTCGAACGTTGCATGCAGGAGATCAGGGTCATCGACGTCAATCAGCAAACGCTGACGATGTTCCACGCACCGGACAAGACTACTTTGCTGTCGCGCCTGGGCGAAGTGTTCCGCGACGACATGCGTCCGCATTTCAGTGAGCAGCTGAGCGAGCTGTGGCATGGCAACCTGTTCCACCAGCGCGAGGTGGTCAACTATGCGCTCAACGGCGAACAACTGCATGTGCATCTGCAGTTCTCCGTCTTCCCCGGCCATGAAGACGACTGGAGCCTGGTGCTGGTGGCCTTGACCGACATCACCGCCCGCAAGAAGGCCGAAGCCTATCTGGAGTTCCTCGGCAAGCATGACGAACTGACCAAGCTGCATAACCGCGCTTTCATGGTCGATGAAATGAACCGGCTCGAGCGCAAGGGACCGTTCCCGGTCAGCGTCATCATGATCGACCTCAACGGCCTCAAGGAAATCAACGACCAGCTCGGTCACGCCGCCGGCGACGCGCTGCTGCGCCGCGTCGGCGAAGTATTGGGCAAAGCCGCCGACAAGCCGGTCTATGCCTCACGCATCGGCGGCGACGAGTTCGCCATCCTGATGCCGGCCACGGACGAACGCGGCGCCGCGGCCATGCTGGAAAACATTCAGAAGCTGATCGATATCAACAACCAGTACTACTCGGGCTCGCCGCTCAGCCTGTCGATGGGTTACGCCACCAGCCAGCACGGCGAACGCCTGGAGGCCACCGTGCAACGCGCCGATGCCTTGATGTATGAAGACAAGCGCTCGTACTACGCCAAAGTGCCGACGCATGACCGGCGCCAGCCCGCCGACGAATGAGCCCGCCTCGTTTCGAACTGCAAGTCGACGATGAAGCCATCGTCGGCGATGTCTTGGGCGACCAGCATCAGTTGCGCGCACTGTTTCTGCACGGCGCAGGCCAGAGCCATCGGTGGCGTCAGCGATTACTGCGCGAAGAACTGGCGCGCTCCGGATTCGGCAGCGTTGCACTGGATTTCTCCGGACACGGCGAAAGCAGCGCCAACAGCGCCGGCTCGTTGAAAAAACGCCTGCGGCAAGCGCAATGCGTTCTCGATCATGCCGACGCCGGCCGCGCCATCCATACCGTCGTCGGCACCAGCATGAGCGGTGAGATTGCCCTGCGCCTGGCCTGCCGGACGCCAAGTCGCATCGGCCATATCGTCCTGATTGTCGGCGCCATCTACGACCGCGCCGCCTTCCCCATTCCTTTCGGGGCGGAGTTTTCAAACGTGATTCGCCGGCCGCAAAGCTGGCGGCAAGCCGAGACGCTGGAAATGATCCGGGATTATCGCGGCGGCCTGACATTGATCCGGGCGCTGGAGGATGCCGTCATTCCGCATGAAGTCGCCGATTTCCTGGAGCAAGCTGCCGTATCGGCGCGTTTTCGGCGCATCGTCGATCTGCCCGGAACCGATCATCGCGTCAGTGAAGCCATGGCGAACGACATGGCGCTGCTGCAGCGCATTGCCGCCGCCATCAAAGAAGAAAAGTAGAAGATGTTCAGGCGCTGGTGCTGACCAGCGTACCCACCACGCCCTGCGCGACCGCATCGCTGACGGCCACCGAAGACAAACCGGGATTGCTGCTCAGGACATCGGCAAAATTGGCGGAAATGCCGCTGGTCGGCGTGAAAATACCGCTGCCGTCATAAACGCCGTCCGTCGAATCCGAATTGGAGTTATCCAGGGATGCCAGGATGCCCTTGCCAAGGGCCGCAGTTTCTTCGTCAGGCGTAGTCGGCTTCGAAGTCGCCGTGCCGGCACTTGCAAGTATATGCAGAAGACCCGACGCGGTGTACGTCACCGCTCCCTTGGGCGCGCCCGGCAGACTCAACACCACGGATCCCGCATCGGCGAGTGCCACGGCCGTACTGATCACTCCCGGACTTTGGCCGAGATCGATGACCGGCGCATTCCCTCCGAAGACATAGGGAATGGTGGCGGTGAACGAGCTGTTGACTGCAATTGCCATAAAACAATTCTCGCGAAAAATGCGCAGTTGTTAGTGCAGATTAGCAGCAATGAGAGCGAATTTCGATACCATGATGGCAACATCACACCTGTTGCGGGTTCAATTTGTCCGATTTTGAATACAGTTTGTTCAATGCCGACAGGTAGGCTTTTGCCGAAGCGACAACAATGTCGAGGTCGGCGCCCACGCCATTGACGATGCGCCCCGATTTGGCCAGACGCATGGTCACCTCGCCCTGCGATTGCGTGCCGGTGGTGATCGCATTGACGGAAAACAGCAACAGCTCGGCGCCGCTGGCGGCGTTCGATTCGATGGCGTTGACGATGGCGTCCACCGGACCGTTTCCTTGCCCGGAGCAATTCACCTCCGTGCCGCCGACGGTAAAGACGATCGTGGCGCTCGGGCGCTCGCCGGTTTCCGAATGTTGCGACAGGGAGACGAAGCCATAATGCTCGCCTTCGTGACTATGCTGCTCATCGCTGACCAGCGCCATGATGTCTTCGTCAAAAATCTCGGATTTGCGGTCGGCCAGTTCCTTGAAGCGGGCGAAGGCGGCATTGACCTCGCCTTCCGACTCCAGCGCGATGCCGAGCTCTTCCAGCCGCTGCTTGAACGCGTTGCGGCCCGACAGCTTGCCCAACACGATCTTGTTGGCGGTCCAGCCGACGTCTTCGGCGCGCATGATTTCATAGGTATCGCGCGCCTTGAGCACGCCGTCCTGATGAATCCCGGACGCATGTGCAAAGGCATTGGCACCGACCACGGCCTTGTTCGGCTGCACGGCAAAACCGGTGATCTGCGACACCAGCTTGGAAGTCGGCACGATCTGCGAGGCATCGATGCCCAACGTCAGGTTGAAATGATCGCGGCGCGTCCTGACCGCCATGACGATTTCTTCCAGCGCGGTATTGCCGGCACGTTCGCCCAGGCCATTGATGGTGCATTCGACCTGGCGCGCGCCGCCGATCATGACGCCGGCCAGCGAATTGGCGACGGCCATGCCGAGGTCGTTGTGGCAATGCACGGACCAGACCGCCTTGTCCGAATTGGGAATGCGTTCACGCAGGCTCTTGAGCATGTTACCGTACAGCTCAGGCACGCCATAACCGACGGTATCGGCAAAGTTGATGGTGGTCGCGCCTTCGGCGATCACTGCTTCGAGTACCCTGCACAGGAAATCCATGTCGGAGCGGCTGCCGTCTTCCGGACTGAACTCGACGTCGTCGGTGAACTGGCGCGCATAACGCACCGCCAGCCTGGCCTGCTCAAAGACCTGATCGGGCGTCATGCGCAGCTTCTTTTCCATATGCAGCGGAGAGGTTGCGATAAAGGTGTGAATACGCTTGCGTTGCGCCGGCGCCAGGGCTTCTGCAGCACGCGCGATATCGCGATCGTTGGCGCGCGACAGGGAACAAACGACGGAATCCTTGACCAGCCCGGCGATGGACTTGATCGCCTCGAAGTCGCCGGGAGACGCAGCGGCGAAACCGGCTTCGATCACGTCGACCTTCATGCGCTCAAGCTGGCGAGCGATGCGGATCTTCTCTTCCTTCGTCATCGATGCGCCGGGCGACTGCTCGCCATCGCGCAAGGTGGTGTCGAAAATGATGAGCTTTTCTGCTGACATGGCAACTCCTCGGGCTAGTCTGCGATCCATTCTATTCTTCTCGCATAATGTTGCAACAGCGATGCAGTAACAGCGCGATAACGATAGCGGGAAGCAGGCGTAAAAAAACCGCCCGATGGTACGTGGGCGGTTTTCGGAGAGTAATAGAGAGGACGTTTATTTTTCCTCATGTTCCGTCTGGACGATGCTGACGGGCTTGCCTTTGATCTTGCGCCAGGCATAGACGATGTAGCCGGAAATCCCGTACAGCACGAACAAGCCGAACAAGACCTTGGACGGATCGCTCGAGATCGCCACCAGCACCACGACCACCAGCAATGCCGCAATGAAGGGGACCGGCTTGCGGAAGTTGATGTCCTTGAAGCTGTAGAACGGCACGTTGGTCACCATGGTGATGCCGGCATACAGCGTGATCACCCAGGAAGCCCAGCTCAGGTCCGTGCCGGCAAAACGCAAGTCGTCCATCAGCCAGACAAAGCCGGCAACCAACGCAGCAGCGGCCGGGCTCGGCAAGCCCTGGAAATAGCGCTTGTCGACCACCGCGATGTTGGTGTTGAAACGCGCCAGACGCAAGGCGCCGCCGACGCAATACACGAATGCCGCCAGCCAGCCCAATTTGCCCATGCCGCGCAACGACCATTCATAGACCACCAGCGCCGGCGCAGCGCCAAACGACACCATGTCCGACAGGCTGTCGTATTGCGCGCCGAACTCGCTTTGCGTGTTGGTCATGCGCGCCACGCGACCGTCGAGACTATCCAGCACCATCGCCACGAAGATCGCAATCGATGCGTGGTCGAATTTCAGGTTCATGGCCATCACGATGGCGTAGAAACCGCAAAACAGCGCCGCCGTCGTAAAAGCGTTCGGCAACAGATAGATGCCGCGCGAGCGCCGTGGACGCACGATCGGCGCGCCGTCCGCGTCTTCCAGCTGGGCCGGATACATCGGCGTTTTATGGCTGCGCAAGGATTTCGGGAAAGGAATCGCGCCCTTGTTTTTGCGTCTGCGGAAAGTTGCCATGTAGAGTCCGTCTCAATATGCGTCAGGTGTTCAGAATTCGGCCAGGATCGTTTCCGTCGCCGAGACCTTCTCACCCACGCTCACTTTCGGTGTTGCAGTCAACGGCAGGTAGACGTCGACGCGCGAACCGAAACGAATGAAGCCGTAACGCTGACCGCGCGCCAAGACGTCGCCGGCCTTCACGTAGCAGAGGATGCGGCGGGCAATCAGACCCGCCACTTGCACGCATGTCACGCTCTGGCCGTTGGCTGCGGTGATCGCGAGCGCGTTACGTTCGTTTTCGAGCGAGGCCTTGTCCAGGTCTGCATTGACGAACTTGCCGGGAAAATATTGCACGGTCTCGATCTTGCCATCCACCGGTGCGCGGTTGGAATGGACGTTGAACACATTCATGAACACGCTGATCTTCAGCGCTTCACGATCGGTGTAGGGATCATGGGCCTTGGCGACCACCACGATGCGGCCATCGGCAGGCGACAGCACGGCATTCGGATTTTGCGGAATCGTGCGTGGAGGATCACGGAAAAACTGCAATACAAACAGCGCGATGATCCAGAAAGGAAGCGACCAGGCGCCGCCAATCAGCGTAACGACAACGGCGACAACGACAGCGATGCCCAGGAAAGGCCAGCCTTCGCGGGCAATAATAGGATGTGGGTAATGATTGTTCAACGTTGCTCCGATAGTCGCTGATGGATTTCAAAATGGTAAAGCGTGCTTATTCTAGACGAGCGCCTAAGAAATGTAACGCGCCGCAAATCAAATCAACGGATATTTACCCGTTGAAAGCGAATGACAGCCAGGGATGCCGGCTTATGCTAAGGCGGAGGGACCTGTTGGCCTGAAAGAGCCATTCTTTTTTTGATAAGCGGGTATTTTATCGCGAACCGCGGCAAAACTGGACAGGAACGGCAAATGAATGGGGGCTCAGCGCCTGCTCCCGGAACCAGGAACGAAGCGAACGGCAGGCACAGGAGAATAGCGAATGATGGCAAGATCGCAAACCCGTCATTCTGGAAAACAGGCGGCAAGGACAAGTGCCCTGCCGCCGTTTCGATACGGCGCTTACTTGAATCGCACCTTGCCGACCAGATGCATGCCGACCGTCGACTCGCCCGGCTCGAAGCTCGGTTCCGCCACGGCTTCCTGAGGAGCATCCGCCATCGCGCGCATCATCATCGCCTTCGGAGCTGCCGCCGCCTGCACATAATTGCCGGAACCCTCGAAATCGACCGTTTCCACAACGGCGTCGCTGCTGCGGCGGCCCATTGCAGTCGCAATCGAGGAAATGCGCTCGTTGAGGTTTTTGTAAGTAGCATTGATCAGGTCAGCGTCCAGTTTCTTGCTGGTCGCGGGGCTCAAACCGAATTGCAGATTGTTCAGCCCCAGGATATTCTGCGTCGCAGCGACGGTCTTCGGCAAGCCGTCCAGATTCGTCGTCGTCACTTCCAGATATTGCCCGACGCGCCAGCCGACGATCGTGCGCGGCTTGTTGTTGGAACGCGGCGCCTCTTCGGAATAAACGGCATAGGTGTAGTAGCCGCGTGTCTTCAGCTGCGCTTGCGGATCCTGCTTCTTCACGATCTCGATGCCCTGCTTCATCTTCTTGTTGACGCGCGAAGCGGCAGCGCCCTTGTCCTTGTCCTGCTCCTCGACATTCAGCGTGGCGCGCGCTTCATCATTCGGCACCACCAATTCCCCCGATGCCGGAACGACCACAAGAGTCCCTCCGGTTTGTACTGCTTGCGCGTGCGCGGCCATTGTTGCTGTGGCAAGGACGGCGGCAAATAAGAGTTGGCTTGAGCGCGACATAAAACCTCCAAAGTAAAACTTGTTTGATATGTGTTCTGAGTGCTCCGACGATCCGGAGACTGCGTTTGGATACCGGTAGCCGGAGTTAGTTCGTCATGGCAAGGTGATGATTGTGACAATGTGCAAGCAAGGAAACCCGTTCAATTCTTCGAACACAGTCATTCCTGCCACGCAAATAAAAAAGGACGCCAAGGCGTCCTTTTCTTACTTCATTACCAACGTCATCATCAACCAACTTCTTCATCAGTCAACTACCGTCGTCCCAGCGAACGCTGGGACCCAGTGGCGTCCAGCGCATCGGTCAACCGCTTTTACGACACTGGGTTCCAACTTTCGTTGGAACGACAATGCTGAGATAAGAATTAGTTCTTCGACTGGTCCACCAGCTTGTTGGCCTTGATCCACGGCAGGCCGGACGGGGTTTCGCAAAGCACCGCTTTGCGCCGTCCCGCCCAGGGCGCGCATGCTTGCGCGTCCTGTGATGATGCCCACGATCGCGGTCCGGAGTCGTATTAGTTCTTCGACTGGTCCACGAGTTTGTTGGCTTTGATCCACGGCATCATCGCGCGCAGCTTCTCACCCACGATTTCAATCTGGTGTTCCGCATTGATGCGGCGACGCGACAGCAGGGTCGGTGCGCCTGCCTTGTTTTCCAGGATGAAGCTCTTGGCGT
>Ga0209646_1000326_pt1 | contig 36574 bp, 27 predicted proteins | sample AraplaL_Col_mTSA_FD_184259 | JGI IMG/M metagenome (GOLD analysis project Ga0209646, IMG submission 184259) | Arabidopsis root microbial communities from the University of North Carolina, USA - plate scrape CL_Col_mTSA (SPAdes) (version 2) | ecosystem: Host-associated > Plants > Roots >...
CATTGGAACACCTGCTTGTTGTTCGTCGGACTGGATGGCGGCGCCTGCATGTTTCTTGCTCCGCTGGCAGGCCGCAGCGGGGGCAGACTGCGCTTCGCCATCACCGGCTCGGGCGTCAACGACGAGCAAGCGGTCGAGGCCGATCAGGCACTGCCGTTCCGTCGCTGGGTACACGTTGCGGTGAGCTTGCGCGGCGGCACGGGCAAGATCTACATCGACGGCCGGCTCGCGGGCCAAGACGATTCCTTCGTGTTGTCACCGCGTCAGTTGCTCGACCAGAAAAGGCTGCTCGGTTGGGACGCTGGCCATTCGTCTTTCGATGGACGTATCCAGGATTTCCGTTTTTATTCCAGGGCGTTGAGCGACGCGGAGATTGCGGCGTTGGCGAAATAAGCGCGCGACGTGCGCCTAGGGATTAAGCGTCATGGTTCCACGGCTTGCCGTGATCTGCTCCCTCCCCTGCGACAGTAGGGGAGGGCTGGGGTGGGGTCGCTTGTGCTTTAGCGTGTAGCTGAATTTTTCTGTGATTTCGGCCAGCAAGAAGCACATGACCGCGGCGTGTGGTTTTGCTCGCTGCGCTCGCACCCCACCCTAACCCTCCCCTACTTCGCAGGGGAGGGGACGCACCCTGGCGAGCGCGAGATACACGCTCAAGTTAGTGCCATTACGTCACAGGGGAACGCATGAAAAAGTTGAACTACTCGCCGCTATGGTACGCCTTGGCGTGCGTGCTGATGCACGGCCGCGCATCGGCTACCGACATTCCGCTGGATCTCATCCAGCTGCCAAATGGCGGCAGCGCGCCTGACTATCGCCTCGGCATCAACGTCGGCCTCAACGGCGGCACGCGGCAGGAATACCGGTTCGACACCGGCTCCGATTCCTTCAACATTGCCGTCGGCAGCGGTGGTGGCGCGGTGCCGTGGTTCCCCAACTGGAATGCATCGGCGACGGGTTCGCAGTACGTGTTCAATTACGGCGACGGCACCACCGGTTATTGGCAGCAGAACACGACGGCCTCCAGCGTTCAGTTCTACAACGCGAACACGGGCAAGCAGGTATTCAGCGCGGCGCCGTCGCAAGGCTTGCCGGTTGCCGCGGCGCTCGATTGGGTGATGACCGCCAACCACTTCGCACCGAACGTGCCAGGTGGCGACATCCAGGGCGTGCCTGTTGCAACGGGCATGAACTCGTCGGGCCAGCCGGTGACGATGTACCAGGATCTCAGCTGGCAACAGGCGCTCGACCAGGGCGCAGCGCCGGAGCATGGCCATTTCTATGGCACGTTCGGCGCCGGCGATTTTCTGTATGCCGGCGACAACGGCGGGCTGCCCGGCATGCTCACCACTACCGGCTACATCGTGGAAGCGAACGGCAAGGCCGGCGCACCCGGCAGTTGCGGGCAGGCTTGTTTCATCCTCGGCCTTACGCCGGCGTTGCGCGCGCAGTTTCTCAGCGTGGTGCCATGGGTGGCCGGCACGCAGCAGGGCACGTATCAAGGTTCGTTCGGCGTGTCCGGCGCGCATGCCGCGCAGCAGTTCGACACGTACTTCACCTATAGCTTGAACAACGGCGCTTACACGGCCAAGTTGCAGACGGTGCTCGACTCGGGCACGTCCGGGGTTTATCTCAACGACAACGGATTGACCGCCGGTGAAAACGCGGCCGGGCACGTCAACGCCAACGGCAACGAAAGCGCCGGATTGACGCTGACCGCAATCGGTGCGGTGCCGGGCGCCAAGACGGTTTCCCTGACCACCGCGGACGACGGCAAGGGCGATCCCACCCATGTGGTGGGTACGGGCAACGCGGCGTCGGTGATTCCTTCGGGCACGGCGTTGTACGGCATGTCGTTCTTCTTGAACAACGCGGTGATGTACGACCTCGAAAACCAGGTCACTGCCTACACGCCGTTCTATGTGACCGATGCGCCGCTCACCACCGATTTGACGGTGACGCAGGCGATGGGTCCACTCGGGCTTGCCGGCGTGATCTCCGGCAGCGGTGCCTTCACGGTGGCCAATGGCGGCATGGCCAACTTGAGTGGCGCCAATACTTACACCGGCAACACCGTGGTCGAGCAGGGCGGTTGGCTGGGGCTTGCTGGCCCGATCGACATCAGTACGTCGGCCGGCATGCAAGCCGACGGCACGTTCGACATGTCTCGCGCCGCCGGCAACGTCAGCATCAAGTCGCTTTCCGGTAGCGGCACGGGTTACCTGGGGGGCAACACGCTGGTGTTGACGCAAGCCAGCGGCACCTTCAGCGGTCAACTGGCCGATGGCGGCCTGGGTGGCGGCACCGGTGCAGGGCTCACCATCGACGGCGGCGAGGAAACACTGGCCGGCGACAATGCCTACAGCGGCCTCACCCGTGTCAGCGCGCAGGCCACGCTCCACTTGCAGGGCGCCGTCGGCTCGGTGCTCGATGCGGGCATGTTGACCGGCAACGGCCTTATACGTGGCGATCTGATGGTGGCGGGCACGGTGGCGCCGGGCATCGTCAACGGTACGTATCAAATCCTCAGCGTCAACGGCCGTTACAACCAGGCGGCCGGCGCCACGTACGTAGCGCAATGGAATGTGGGGCAGGCCGGTGTATCCAGCCAGATTCTGGTGGGTGGCAGCGGCATCCTGCAGTCCGGCGCCATCATCGAGCTGGTGCCGTCGGCGACATCGATCGCCGCCTTTCAGGGCACCCGGCGCTACACCTTGCTTACTGCCAACGGTGGACTCAGCGGCAATTACACGATCGTCGGCGATACGGGCTTGAGTCCGCTGTTGAAAGTGGTGCCGGTGTATGACGGCAATCACGTGTATCTGGATGTGTCGTACGCGGATACGTCCACGCCTTCTCCGGCGCCGACACCTTCACCATCAACGACGCCGACACCGACACCGACACCCTCTCCATTTCCTGCACCGCCGGCGCCACCGGTTGTACCGCAACCGCCGCCGCTACCTTTGTTTGCGACAGCAGCCCACACGCCCAATCAAATGGCCGTGCTGACTGCTGTGCAGAACATGCCGTCCTACAGTGCGCCGTTCGTCGTGCTGGCCAATTTGCAAGGCGATGCGCAACTGCGTGACGCTGCCGATCAATTGAGCGGCGAAATCTACGCCAGCGCGCAAAGCACGTACCTGGAAAATTCGCGCATCGTGCGCGATGCCGTGACCACCCGCCTCGCACAGGCGGATCTGGATGCATACGGCATCGACGCGGCATCCACCCAGTCGGTCAAAGCCCAATCGAACGGCCTCACCTGGTGGGGGCAATCCGTCGGCTCATGGGGCCACGATGACGGCACCAGCAACAACGCGGCGTTGTCCCGCACCACAGGCGGCTTTCTGGCTGGTGCGGATGTGCCAGTGGGAGAAAGCAGCCGCATCGGTGTCGTCGGCGGCTATACGAAAACCTCGCTAGGCATACCGCAGCGCGGCTCGTCGTTGTCCAGCGACGATGTCCATGTCGGCCTGTATGCAGGCACCTCGCTCGGCGCGCTGGCGTTGAGCGCCGGTGGCGATTACACCCGGCACGGCATCACGGCAAATCGCCGCGTGGTGACGGCCGATTTTTCCGACAATGCGCGCAGCAGCACCGCAGCACGCACGGCGGAGTTCTACGGCAACGCGGCCTATCGCTTTTCCTTCAAGCAGGCGATCATCGAGCCGTTCGCGCAAGTGGCGTACGTGAAGCTGACGAACGATTCGTTCCAGGAGCGCGACAGCCTCATGGCATTGGCCGTGCAGGGCAGCCGGCATGCGGTCACCTATACGACGCTAGGCACGCGCGGCGCCATGCACTTCGTTTTCCAGGGCGATTCATTCACTGCGCACGCCTCGCTGGGATGGCGTCACGTGTCAGGTGATTTGAAAGCAGGCACGTCGCTGGCTTTTGCAGATGCCAGCACATTCGCCGTACAAGGCCTGCCGATTGCCCGCAACGCCGTGGCGGTGAACGCGGGGATCGACCTCACCGTGAACAAGCGCGTGAAACTGGGTGTCTCCTACGATGCTCAGATCGCCGCGCATACAGTGGACGCCGGCGTCAGGGGGCAGGTGAGCTGGCGTTTCTAGGAAGCACCGTAACGGCCTGGCACGCTCAACAGGGGCGTTAGTTGCTCCGCTTATCGTGCCAGTGCGGTGGACGTATCATGGGTCGGAACAAGCGTAAAATTCATTACGTACACCGTATTAAAATAGCGATTTTTGGTCGACACGGTGTGATAATCATCACTTATCGCGAGTACGTTAAGGCCAGGGCAGGGCGCCGATCGAGGAGACATATGTCTGACGACCTGAAACTGCCCCTTTTGTAAGTGACTGAATATAAGCCAAAACGGCGATCGGCCATGGCAGTTTGTTAGCTCAACGACCAGCCAACAAACCGCCCCGTATCCGCCGTATGACCGACAACCCGCCTCCGATTTGCAGGATGTGCCAACAAACCGTCCAGGATTTCCAGGAACGGCCAACAATCTGCCGCGAATTCGCCGCTTAGACGCAGCGTTTCGGTTTGCGCTTCGAGTTGATGTGACGGGCTGACCGTGGCATCCCTCGCGCGGCCTGAGCTTTCTTTGCTCTACTTTTCCTTGTCGTCTTCGGCATGGGTTCGGCTACGAGGGGTGCCGCCGCAGTCCATGCCACGCGAACTTCCTCCAGGTGTCCCTTGCAGCCTATGACACCGCCACGGGAGCTACCCATGTCCGTGTCTGCGAGGCTTGATTTAAATGGACCTTACATAGCGCATCGAGGCCCTGCTCGAAACCCTTCACAAGGACGTCCTAAGCGCGCGGGCGAGATGACCTCTGCCGGTAATACTGTCCAAAGCGTTGGATTTTTGAGCGGCAGGCGACCTGCACACGTCGAGTTCGTCCCTATCGCCGATGTACTCGCACACGGCGTCCGTGAGGCGAGCACAGGTATGTAGCGCCCGAGGATCCACCGCGGATAGCTGCAACCAATGGTTCGCACCTGGGGCCAGGTCAAGGGGTGGGATGAATTTTTCAATCACGCCCTACCGGCCGGGCCCATCCGTCCCCATCTTGATTCGGTCACCGCCAGGACCGCCGAGGTTTTCATGGTCACTGTTCCATTGGGGAGTCCCACCACCGCCGAGGACGTCCTGCGCTTCTTGCACAAGGACATCAACAGCCGCGCCGGCTTTGTCGGGGGCACCGTTGCGCTGGAATTTGTAGTGCGCTTGCAGCCCAAACGAGGCGCGGCCATTCCGCTGCGCATCAAGGTATGGGAAGGGAATGAGGCCGCCGAGCCGTTCAACTGGATCACCAGCCATTTCGCCAATACGCCGATGGACCAGCACTTCACGCCCAAGAGCAACACGTACGGGGCGAGTGTCATCGATGCGCTGACGAACGCGGTGCACAGCGTCCTGACGCCGATTAACCTGGCGATCGCGGACGGGCACGAGTTCCGGCCGGAATGGCTAGAAGAACACCGCGCATACGACCGTACCCCGCGGGTCGGCGCGTGAGTCGAGCGCGCTTTTTCGTTACGCGTAATGGAATTATTTTTCGTTACGCATAACGATATCGTGGCGCCGAGGAGGGCATGCGATGCGCGATGAAAACGATCTAGGCAGCAACGAAGTGGCCCTGCCACCGGGGACGAAGCGTCGTGGCCAACCGCCGCTCGGCCTACGCGCCCTAACCAATGCGGAACGGCAGGAAGCCTTCCGCCGGCGCAAGCTCGCGCGCCTTAGCCTCTCCAGCGAGGAATTGCCGAAGGCTTCGATGGCCACATTGCTCGCCCGCCTGCAGGAGCTGACCACGCATGCCAAAGGCAAGCCGTGGCAGGCTTCCGCCGTGCACCAGGTGCTCGATGAGATCCGTCGCAGGTCCCCGTTGTCAGCGCGCTCGTTGTCCATGGGCGTTGCGCCCCGCGAGGACCGGTGACATGGCAGACTGGCCCAACACCCTGATCAATGGCATCACCGCCCTCGGCGGTGTCGGCTTGGGCGCGTGGCTAACGGGCCGACGCGAAGCGAGCATACGGGCCAATGAGACCCACAAACGAAGTGTGTACCTGGCCATCGTGGTCAGCCAGGCGCTGGAACGGTTCGCATCCGCCGCGGCGGATGTCGCCAACGACGAAGGCCGGTACGACGAGCAGGAGTTGAGACGTCCCCAGGTTCACACCCCGCACTTTGAAACAGCCGCGTTTGACGTGGACTGGCAGGCGGTCCCGGCAGATCTGGCGGACGCGCTGCTGAGCTTGCCCTTGCGGATTGACGAAGCCAACGAACGTATCGCGGCTGTCGATGAGCATGACTACGACCCGCCGGACTTTGACGCGTATTTCGACACCCGCCGCCGGCTGTACGCCGAACTCGGCCTCGAGGCCTTGCGCGCGGCGAGAACCTTGCGGGAGCAGGCGGGCCTGCCGCAAAGAGTGGATCGCGAATGGGATGTCGAAGAGGCGCTTGTGCGCGCCCAAGTTGAAAGCGAGCAACGGCGACAGGCGCAAGCGCAGCAACCCCCCATGCCGCTACCGGTAAGCGCACTCGCCGCTTCCAATGATCAGGCAACGCCGGCGACGACCCAACCGGCGGTTCCCGTGAAATCGCTGGGAACCGAATAAGTGCCATCGATAGGGACAGCGATGACCAACGCAAAATCATGTTACGCGTGCAACGCGGCTGCCACGTCGGTCGAGCATGTGCCGCCACGGTGCTTGTTCCCCGCCACGAAGGATTTGCCAAAGGGCGTTTCGCTCCGCAATCAGCTGATTACTGTGCCGTCGTGCGACGCGCACAACGGCGCCAAGTCAAAGGACGATCTATTCCTGCAGTATGCACTTGTATTCGCTGTACCCGGGAACAGAATAGCCAAGAACCATTTTGCAAACGCGGTGTATCGAGGAATCGATAAAAAGCCGGATTTGGCCAACAACATGTTCCTGAACTCGGTGCCCGTCGTCGCGGTGGACACCTTGACCGGCGCGCGCTGGGAGAGCATTGCCATCGACGTGGACCGTGATCGTTTGGATGCCGCCCTTGAAGGCGTCGGACGTGGATTGCACTTCCATCACTTTCAGGCGAAATGGTTTGGACCCATCCGAGTGCATGCCGAGTTTTTGCTTGGATCGGTGGATCCAACGGACGCGCGCGCTATCAACGAGCCCATGGAAAAGTTGGTTCGCGGGTTCAATACGATATTCGCAAAAGTGCCTTACCACGGGGCCAACCCGGGAGTATTTAAGTACCAGGTGATTGCCGCGCAGGGCTCGACGCCGACGATGATGCGGCTGCATTTCTATCAAGGCGTCAAAGTCACCCTTATCTTCAACGAATCGTACGGCCCACCCCGTCAGCGACCAATGGTCAGGGCGATTCATAGCGCCCTGAGTCGACCCGGCGAATTAGCCCGAAAGGGCCTATGAAAAGGCCGGCCGCTTACCTTTTTGTGAAACCCTGGAGCAGTGCCCAAGAGGCACGAACCGCACGCGTCAGCCCAGTAGCAAGACGCAGTAGTGCGTGACGCAAATGACCGCTAGTCGCACACTCATGACGGACCGCGTTGTTGTTATTTCAACTGGGGCCGGATAGACGTGACGCTCAACACGCGCCTTTTCCGAGCGATGGCGGCTCGGCACGACATCGTTCATCGGAACGGAAAAAGCAAGGACGGCGACATGGTGTCGATGGGAATGGCCAACGTAGATGCGCTCATCCACGATCTCCTCGATTTGGCGGAGGACGTGGAGACGGGCCTCCTTACGCAATCCCCGTGATGGGTTGCCGCAGGCCTTAGATCGCTACTCGATATAGCGCTTGACCAAGCTCACTACGAAACAGCCCGCCAGCAGCACACCAAGCCCGCCTTCCAGGGCGGCAAACCCTTCGGCCCAGCCACCCGGCGCGGGAGCCCCATAACCGATCGTCGTAAACGTGATGCCCGAAAAGTAAAGCGCCTCGACAAACGAAGAAATGGGGGGCGTCAATTGCGCCCCCGGCAATCGGAAAATCCATGCGCTCATCACGACGACAAAAAAAGACCATGCGATGAAAACCCATGGCCGCACAAAGCCGCCCGTGAGGCGGACCAAGGCGCGGCTCATCCAGGTCGGGCTTTCCGTGACGGTTCGCGCATAGCGCAGCCTGGCGAGATCCCGCTTGCTGTGTCGTTCCCCGCTATGGGTCATGAGGAAATCGATTGTTTGGAGCTGATTCGTCCACTGGTCGGTCCTGATCATGGTATCCAGCAGTCGGTCCATGTCCGCATCTGAGCGAAGAGGATAGGCCAGCGGATTGAAGGACCCGTTTTGGCTTTTTCCCGGTGGAAAGGCCAGCGTTTGGGCAAGGTCGACCTGTCCGGCGGGAATGGCAACTTCGCTTACGTCGCAATCCTGGATGGTTAACAGGCCGAACGCGTTTCCATGCGCGCGGAACACGTCGGATTGAAGCCGATAAAAACGTGTCTCACCGAAGGCGCTACCGTCGATGTGCAGTGACGTTGCCTTGACTTCGCGCAAGTCGAGACGATGTGCCCGTACATCGGCCAGACAAAGACTCTGCAGTCCCTTCTGGCTTCCGAAGATCATCAAGGTTCCCAGGACGACACAGGTGTCGAGGTAACAATCCGGATCGACGTGGTCATCGAGCATGATGTAAAGATCGCCCATAAACAGGCAGTCTTTGATGTTGATCGCGGTGGGATCTTTGATCGTTATCTTTTCGAGATCAAAAATAACCTTCGACCGTCTGAAGTCGGCGTGGCAGATGCGTTGCTCATCGTCCAAAGGCAGCTCTTCGCGTCGTTGAACTTCAAACGGCGGATTGTTTCCCAAGACCTTTTGATGGTTGATACGCGCCATCACGTCCAGCTTGCCGGAAAGGTTCTCGTTTTGGATCAAATCCCGCAGATGGCCGACCTCTTTGGTACGGACAAATCCACGCGGCGCGTCACCGACAGATGCCATGCTTTTCCCTTCCTGAAATGAATGTCGGTTCGCGACAACGCGTCCGAGTAGTTATGGACAGCATGCCGCCAACCGCGATGGGCAGCAACGGGACCATCCACTACCACGACGGCACTAACGTCATCGGCCGCGCGAGAAGGTGCATCTACTCTTCTCCATATCTGAGAAGAATTGCCCCATTTATAAGTAACTGAATAGGCCAAAATAGCGATCGACCATGGCGGCTTGTTAGTTCACGACCGTCCAACAAACCGCCCCGAATTCGCCGCTTAGACCCAGCATTTCGACTTGCGCTTCGAGCTGACATGACGGGCTGACCGTGGAATTCCACGCGTAACCTGACTCTTCTTCGCTCGACTTTTCCTTGCGGTCTTCATTTCCGGCGTGGGTTCGGCTACGAGAGGTGCCGCAGTAGGCCATGCCACCCGGACCTCCTCCAGATACCCCTTGCAGCCTATGACCTCTGCCACGGGAGCTACCCATGTCCGCGTCTGCGAAGCTTGATTAAAATGGACCCTACATAGCGCATCGAGGCCCTGCTCGAAACCCTTCACCAGAACGTCCTCAAGCGCGAGAGAGAGATGACCTCGGCCGGCAATACTGTCCAAAGCGTTAGATTTTTGAGCGGCAGGCGACCGGCACACGTCGAGTTGGTCCCTATCGCCCATGTACTCGCATACAGCCTCCGTGAGGCGAGCACAGGTGTGCAGTGCTCGAGGATCCACTGCGGATAGCTGCAACCATCGGTTCGCGCCTGGGGCCACGTCAAGGGGCGGGATGAATTTTTCAATCACCGCTGTGTTTGCGGCTTCAGGCGGTCGCATATCGAATCGCGACCTTGATACCTCTGCCAATCGACAGTGCGTTGAAGTCGACAATCGCGTCAAGGTGAGTGGCCTGTCCGCACCCAGCAAGCACCACCCCCAGAACGCGCCGGGTGAGGGAACTGAGGAGCCAGCCGTGTAGGTTGTTATTGTTGCTTCCCTATCGCGCACTGTCCTATTCCAATGCATAGGCGGTCGAGCGAGCGCGGCGAACCCTTTCTGTGCCACGGATTGATCGTGTGGCGCCAAAAAATGGCGGCGCGTCCGCTGAGCGCTCGCCCAAGCCAGGTAGTCCTCAAGAGCGGCTAGAGCATTCTCGGTCGGGAATTGCCACATCGTCGTGCCTGCCACGTCACTGTCAAAGAGATCGAGCCCGCAGGCACATTGACCCAGGTCCAATGCGGCCGTTACATGGGAAGCGTACGGTCGGTCGCATTGCTCACAGCGCTCTCTGAGGAAACACCCGTGCCAAGGGCAGCGCTCGATAGACGGGAGCTGAAACAACGCGCAGTGATAGCCGTATGGCGCACACTGTGGACAATGTCGCAACGGCAAATCTTCGCCATCCCAATGACCGTGTAGGTCAAGGGGACTCCATGCGCTCATGTTCCAATACGATGGTGCCTGCGTGCATTGGAGGCCGATTCGCTCCTCAAACCGGGTGCGAGACACACCCGATCGATGGCACGCCTGCAAAAGGCTGGCTTCTGTGGATGCTCGGATCCCTAGCACGGGAAAGAGATCCTTCGGTTCAAGACAACTCAGACGATAGATCCGAAATGCAATGCCAAAGCCTGAAATGAAGGGAAAGGGCTCTAATTCCAGCCCGAGGAATTCGGGCCGGCCAGCGCGCGGCCCGAGGATTTCCTGCCACGCGCTCATGCCGCTTCATCCGTCACGATCAAATTGGCGCGGACAAACTCGAGCCTGAGGTATCCGCTCACGCGAATGGCCTGTTCGATTTGCTCGTGCTTAAACTCCCGAAAATTCGGTGTGGTCGGTGCGGTGTGCGCGAGAAGATGCCTAACCGTACCCGTGAAGGTCGCCATCGGCCAGGCATCGCTGGGCGCGAGATTGGCCTCAGTACGGATCATGGCGACGACGTCCATCATGAGCGGCGCCTGGCTCGCAAGGGTCCATCCGTTATCAAACGCTTCACGAGCGAAATAGCGAGAGTAAGGCATATCAGGTGTTGGCCAACAGGTCGAACGATCAAAGCGATCGAGTGCGTGCGTGATCTCCGCGATCCCCGTAAGGGGTAGAAAGGGATGCGTACCCATGAACCAACGGCGCAACATATGGCTAGGGTATTCCGCCCAATCGTCACGCACGTCGACGCCCGACGCATCGCTCTGTCTAAAGAACACGATAAATAGACGTAGCTTGGCATCAGTCAATTGTTCATCGACATCGGCAAGATAATCGAACTCCGCACGCGTAATGCGCTGCGCGTTGTCAATAAACATCACCATGAGGTCCTGCTTGGCCTGACCACAGCGTGCCTTGACGAAATTGATCAATCGGTCCTTTCCCTTGCAGGGTGAGAGTCGATCGGCGTTGGTCAAACGAAGCCCATTGGTCATGGCTGTGTAGAACGCACCATCGCTTCGCCGAGTGCCGCTCGGCATGATTAATCGCGAGGCCACCCCGATGGGGTTACGGTGCTCATCGACGAGCCAGCGCGACGCGTGATCGGTAAGAAACTGCTGCGCGCTCGTCTTACCAAGTCCGCCACCGCCGAAGAAAGACGCGCCGTGGTGATCATTTTCGATGTGACCGAGGATGAAATTCGCCACGGCTTCGGTGGGTTTGGTGTAAATCTGAAACCCGTTCGGAACAAGAATTGGATGCTTTTCCATGGGATGCTCCGGAAAAAGGAGAAACGCGGCCCATCGCGACATGGATGCCATGGACCAGGAAAAAGTGGCCGTGTCGCCTGCGTCTTAGGAATCGCGCATGTTGTCCATGCTGATCCATCCGCGTGTGGGCGCGCGCATGGGGGTACTCATGCGTGAATGTCGGGCAGGAGGCGAGGGCGGCTTGGGATGGCGCTGCTGGATGTACGCCAACTGATCGGCCGCTTGTTGCGACGTACAAGCATTCGCGCGCAAAAACTGGATATATGCTGTCACCGCGCACTCCACGCCCTTGAGGCTCAGGCCTCCCGCCTGCTTGCACCATTGTTGAATCAGAGTGCGCGTAGTTTCGTCGTGCCGAGTTTGGTCCCAAGGTGAGCTCGCGCGCACCACCCCGAGCGGCTGACTGGCCGTGCGATACAAGACCAAGGAACGCAGATCGCGCCGATTGACGCGAGCCAGCACGGTTTTTCCAACGAGCTCCCAGCGCGCGTCCAGGTCAGGACTGCGGTAACGGACGTAGGCATAGTTGACGTGCGGGAGGGTGCCGGATTTCTTACTGCCGACAACCTTGAGCGAAATAACGATGCTGTTCATGTCCGCCGCGCAGTGCGTGGCATCGCTGGGCTGATATAGGCAAATGTTCCGCTTGGCGCGTTGTTGCAAAAACTGCAGTGGACTGAGATCACCCAGCGCGGGGTGCGGCGTGGCGTTGTAATTGGCCACGATCACATCAATGAGTTCTTCTAGCAGATGTAGCTGGATCGGATGATCATTGGGCGAGATATTGCTAATGCGAACTTTATCGTCACCCAGCTTGGTGGCGGGCTCAAAACCTCCGGGGAGGAGGCGAAACGCACCTTTCTCCATGCGCGAGTTCAGCTGCTCCACGACAGGCCGCGTGCGTGGCTGATGCGGTCGACCAAGCGTAAGAATGCCGTCGTGTGCGCGGCAAAACGCGTCCTCTACCTTCGGCGAATGGTGCCCCTTGTGGTTATCCAGGGCGACCATCCGCGGGCGGGACAAGCCGAGCGGACCTGGCAACGCGGAGGGCATGCCTGCGCCCGGCGCATAACGCAACTCCGGAATGACAAGATCGCGCGGCACCCACGTATCAAGGCTACCCGCCATGGTTTGGGTGACGTCTTGGTTATTGTAGTTACGCCCAACGCGGAGCACCCATGAGACGATTGCGCGCGATTCGGTTTCGACTTCCGGAATCCACCAGAGCGCCGTAATGGGGCGCGTGACACTACCACCGTTCGGGCCTGGAACCTGCAGTTCCGTTCCAATATCCATGCGGTGTCCGTCCAGCTCGCCGCGATCGAAAATTTCGCCGCGAAAGATATCGGCCAACTTCGACGGCGTGGCGCTGTCGCCCAACACCGATTCCGGCATAGGAGCGGTTTCGATGCGCCGGTGGCGAATATAGCGAAGGAGCGCTCGCCGGCCTTTGTCGGGCTGGTTGAGGGGATAGTGCTCGTGAAGGTCTTTTCTCTTCAGTTCCCTGACAATCTTGGAGTGCAGATCACGAAACTTGCGCGGTAGCCGGCCCGGAGCAAGAGGGATGTTAAAGCCATGCACCCATTCTTTGATGTGCGGTTGCGCGGCCAGCATGGCCGCCACCGCATGGGGCCCCGCTTTGACGGGCATCGTGCCATCGTCGGCCGCCTCCTGGCGGTAATAGCTGCCCCAAGGCACGCAAACCCGGTAGCCAAAGGGATGTCCATCGAGCGCCAGCTTTGGCGCTCGATCGACCATCGAGCGAAGCCGTTTGCGGCACAACCCCATTTCATGCGCGGCGGCAGTGAGCGTGGCCTCACCCAGGCACACCGCACGCAAGGCCTGGCACTTGGCCACAAAGCGTAGACGGTGCTTGGGGGCAATGGTATCCAGCGGTGGCTGATACCAAGACGCGACCTCACCTTCAGTGCAAAGAGCCGTCTTTTCACGAGACATGATCGACCTCCATGATGAAACACATCAAAGGGCATGACGCCGATCGACAGCGCGCGCTTTCATGGCTGCGCGAACGGTGTCATCGAATTCATGATGGCAAGCGCCATCGCATCGATATCTTGCGAGACATCGATGCGAGACGAGCGTTGGGTGGCTACCGTTCCACTACCCGGACGGTGGCGTGTTCTGCAGGGATATAGCGGAGCTTTTACCCACACACCCTTGGCTCGTTGCGACGTAAAGTTCACGGCCTTCGATCGCAGTGTGGAGGGTCTCGAACAACGACAGCTGTTCCGGTGCCACCGGCTCAGCCGTTATGGCGGCAGGTGTCAAGGAGGGGGAACTGTGTGCATCGGAGAGATGATTAGACATGAACTTCCTCCAATACCGTGTCCAAACTGAGTCGGCGGGTCAGGTCAAGGCGTAGTGTTCCGTTGTGCACCAGTGATGCGGCTACAGCGAATACCTGGTCCTCGCTGAATTGGGTGAAATAGGCAATAAGCGCGCGGAAGCTGACGCGCGGTGTAACACTGAAATAGGCCTTGATGCCTTGGCTGATGGTCACTCGCGATGGGATACGCCGCGTGTATTGCACATGCGGTAGCAATTCAAAGTACGTGCGTAAGGCGACACTTTCGGTGAGCAAGTCTTGCTCGGTGATATACGTCAGGTTGATCTCATGCCGCTGTGCCGCCGCTTCCATGCGTTCGTGATCGCGCAAGGCGGCGCCCTCGCGGTGATGGCCTGGCGTTCCCACATTCGGCACGCCCATGAGAAACCGCTCGTGGTCTTGTTTTGAACGCGTCCAAAACGCGACATCGATCGCGAACTTAGGCGACACAAACATCTTTCGCGGACGCTCGACGTAGCAGTCGATGGTTGGATCGAACTCAAGCTTTAAAGCGAGCGCTAAATGCAGGTATTCAGTGACTTTGACCGTGCGCTGGTTCTTCGGCGAATGAAACAGGAAAAGTTCTCTCGACGTCGCTTCGCCGAGCGTGAGCGTGCGTGGATGGTAGGGGAGAGACGTGTTGGGGATCTGAAGCGTTTGTTCTTCAGGCAAAGTGGTGGCGCTGACTCCAGCACTCATGGGTTGGATCCTCGTTTTTTGATGGCGACGGCGGCTTTCCGGCGTGCTAAAGCACGCCGGAAGCTACGTAAGCGATGCCAAGAGGTCATGGACGCAGGGCGTGTACCCGAGCCCAGTTGCCCGGGGGATTAGGCCGCCATCAGACGCCGGTAGTGTTTTTCCCGAGGCACCGGCCGCAGTCGGTAACTCAGGACGTCGAACGTGATGGGATCGACCGTGACATCGAGCAGATACTGGCGCCCGCGAATCCACACAGGGCGAGTGGTATGCACGTTTTCGATGAGGTCGACATCCGCCTCATTGGAAGGCAGGAGGTAGCGCAGCAAGGCGGCAGCAGCCGCCTGTTCTAGGTGGTGGGAGTTCATGTTTCGTTTCCTTCTCGGTTGATGGCCCTGAGGGGCCTTGACGACCAACCTGAAGTGCGCGAAGCTGTGATCACGGCTCCACAGTAGTTCGCTCAAGCCCTCGTTCGCAGCGAGGGCTTTTGCATTTCAGGCACACAGAATCTTCACGGAGTCAGGGAAGTTTGCCGTTCGATAGAAGGCGCCGCGCTCTGCCTACGCCTTGAGGCAGTTGCAGTCGCAACGCCGGCTCTATTTGGCCCTGGTCTCACCAGTGGCGTTTTTGCCGCGGATAAGTGCTTGGAAGTCGGGTATTTTTCTCCTATGAGTCGGTGATTGGATCCAAATGGTTACCTAGGGGACGACGAACCAGGCGAATGTGGCGCCACGCCGTTCATCAATCCCCCCCATCCTGTTAGTCCTCCTTGCTGGCATGCTGCTGTTCTCGTTCGAGGGTGGATAAAAGCTCAGCCACTGCCTCGGGGGTCGCGAACCATTGGCGCCGAGGCAGCATCTGTACCAGTGGTACAGGCAAGTGGCCACGCGATCGCGCTTTTCGAATAGCCCAGACCGAGGGATACCTAAGAACGACCGCCAGTTCAGACAGCGTCAGTAAGTCGCCGAACCGGTCTCGAAGGGCTGCTGCGCGCTCCGCTTTGGTCACCATGTCGTTCGTTGTCTTCCCGTGTACCGGGTTGTCCCGCCAAAGTGCCGAAACTAGTGGGTTTGAATGGTCTATCAAAGCGCAACGTTTCGGCGTACACCATGCACGTCAAAATATTAGGCTAGACTTTCGGCCAATTTGATGATAGCGGGGTGGCGATGCGAACCGCTTGGCGAATTCTCGGAACTAGGCTCTGTATCCGGTACGCGTTGTGGGCGTCGCAAGCGGTCGATCGTGAAGCGTTCCTCCGCAAATTTGATAAATTTGCGTCCCGTGAAACCGGATATGGATTGGATCCACGGCTTGTACGCGCGTGGGAAACGGGAAGGCTCTCTATCTCTGAAGGGCTGGTCCATCGCATCGACACCCAAGTCGCTGGAACAACCATCGTTTATGCGCTAGCGACGCTCCTGCGGCGGCAATATTTGAGCGCCCCAAATGTCAGAAGAGTGGTGGAGCCTATTTGCGGTCAGAGTGGTAGTGATCGATGGTGGAGGCTTCCTTCTGTTCCTGGTGAAGCTCACGGCACGACCACGTTGTACGCGTGGGATGATTCGGCTTCGCTTGTATCGCGAGGCGACTTTCATGGATTCTTAGCCATTCTCGCCCTGCTTCGTGAATCGGTGGCGACCAGGGATTCGTGGGCAGGGCAGTATGCGCGAGACCTCTACGCCATATTGCCATCTATATGCAGGATTCCATGGGTGAGCCAGGACATGGACCTCCTGCTGCAATGTATCGAGGACATGAGAGATGGTGTCCGCTGGCTTCCCGCCTTCCTCATCACGATCGACTGGGGCGCATTTCGTGATGAACTGATCCATCCTTCACCCTGGGAGGGTATCGCACCCTGGATAGTCGGTCGCACTGGCTATTTGGATCGCCCAGTGCCTTTGTTGGAAGACGTAGTGCCGTTGCAGCCATACGTCCATCACCGGAATCCCGAACGATCAGCGGTCCTCAAGGTTTTTCGATCGATTGTAGGAGCTCGTCCTTCTCCGTCGCAGACAGCGCATCAAAAGCTAGGATGATGCGCGCCAAGCGTTCATCGTCGGCGAAGAGGTAGGCAGTCGGGACCTTCAACGCTTCCGCCAGGCGCGCGATGGTCGCCATGTCGGGCTCGTGGACCCCTTTTTCGTAACGATTAATGCGCGTGGCGGCCACGAATTGGTCCAGTCCTGCCTTGACGCCTAGCTCTTGCTGGGACAACTGGCGATCCGTCCGCGCCTGTTTCAGGCGCCGCTGGAAGACCAGCCGGATATCGGTTCGTCTCGGCATCATACCAATCTCGTAGGAGTGACCCTTACGAGATTCGTAATTTTGCCTTGCCCGCGATATTACGAGTTTCGTAATATGGGGCGCAAGCGGCCCTGTACCGGGGCCATTGGGTCCACGGCATGCAGCTGGTGCTCAATGACGAGGAGGTCATCCCCATACCCCTGGATGACTTTGTCCAGGAGGCTTGGGTATTGCAATACAAACGAGCCTCATTCCAGGGTGGACTGGAGGGGTTTGTGGAGCGGCTGGCGACATGTTTTGCATCGAGCTTGGCCGAATGCCTAGACCCTGATTTAAAGCTACCTACCGACGCTCAGCTCAAGTACGCGACCGCGATCGCTCGTGACCTCGGTGTGGCGCTGCCCTCAGAAGCGCTTCGGTTTCGAGGGGCCATGACCGAATTCATCGATCGATTTGCCGACGTACACAAACGGAGGCGGCAATCTTAGATCGCCTCCAGTTCCATCCTTTGACCCAGTACATGCCACCCCGGAAACATGTCCATATGAACGTCTTTAAACGCATCGTTTTCGAAACAAGCTTGGGCTGATACCGCGGAGTCATCAAAGCCATGGCAAAAGTAATCGGCTCCCAGCTTGATGAATTATTAGAAGCCGCAAGGAGACCTGCGGATTCCGTAGAAGCCGCACGCACACAAGAGGCGTTCTCCAAGGCGCTATTGGGCGCTACCGTATACGCGCATGTGCCCGCCGGGCCGGCGCCTCGAAATCGCATTCGGTTTATCCAGTTCATCAGGCCCGATAACGGACAAACTGTGCTGCCGTTTTTCAGTAACCGCACGCAAGCCGAGGTTGCTGCAGCGGGGAAGGTTGGGATTGTCGCCATGGCTGGGCGACGGCTCTTTGAGTTAACTCGTGGCGCTACGCTAATGCTTAACCCCAATCGCGATCGCGTGGCCCTATATCCACCTGAGATCAGCGCTCTGCTGGAAGGACGCCCACTCGGTGTCTTTAGTCGGGAGACTCTGCAGGCGGACGAGCAAGTGGGTGTATGCCTGCCATCCGTGCCAACGGACAACCTAATATTAGCGCTCCGTGATCTATACGGGCGTGAACCCTCGGTACAAGCGGGCTACTTGGTCGAGGTGCATCGTGGTGCAGATGACTCTGATGTTTTCTTGCTTCTCACACTGGTGGTGATGAAGGGAAATAATGAGCGCATAGTGCAGCTGACAACGCTTGAGCTGAGCTCGTTGTCGCCAGAACCGGACCTTCCCGTCACGATAACATGCGTCCTTCCTGATGAGCCTGTGCCGGAACTTTGCCATCATGGCATTCAGTTTTACGGCACCTGAAGAGTCCGGCGGTGCTTGATACGGACGCCTGGATGCCCGGTCGCGCGATTTCCATTGATCAATGAGGCATGCGATGAGCGCTACCGCGGCGATCGGTGCGGTAGCATTGGGCGGGCGCTGCGTTTCATGCGGTGAATGAGCTTTGCGACGCCGGGATCGACCGTCATCACAGGCCCGTTCCCAATGGCAATCAAATCAAGGGCATGTCGCCCACGTTCGGGTTGAACGAACATGGCGCCGAGTAGGTCAGCGGCGCGATCATTGTCGCGAAAACTCCGACGCAGCAGCCCGAAGATGCCCGAAGAGATCAAATCGGCAAGTTGAACGCCTGGCGTAGCCGCTGAATCCGCGAATACCAAGTGCTCGCGCCACAACTTTCTGGTATCGATCACGGGGCCTTCGCGTTCGGCTGCAATTTGAGGCTTCGGGAGCCAGTCCGGATACGGTTCGGCGGAATAGAAGCGCCGGAACGCAGAATAGTCGGCGCCTTGCAGCATAATCGGCGGATCATCAATGAAGAGCTGTTGGGTTAACGGAAGGGTGAGCTCTTCAAAGGTCTGATCAAAATGATTCCGATAAACATCTTTGCGATCGAATGACCATCGAAAGGCGCCCAACGCCCCTGGGCAACGAGTTACGAAGTAGAGCGTGCCACGGCTGACGACTTTATGGATGAGGAAAACCCTGCAGCTTAGCTCTATCCACTGCTGGGTCGATAGCGAGCGGACCGCCTCAGCAAACTGCCTCACGCCAGCTTTACCTTCGGGAAATCGCATCCTTGGCTCGTTAGCCAGGATATTGTCGATCTGGCTTTGCTTGTGTTGTTCTGCTTCCGTATTGGCGGCGGCGTCCGTGGCAACAACGAAGACCACGCCTTGCTCCCGCTGCAACGCTTCGAGCAAAGCAAAGTAGGCCTCTTCGGTGACATCCCGTCGCTTGACCTCTTGATCATGTGTGAAGCCATTGATGACTTTAAACCGACGCAGTACTTCGACACAGTGTCTCAGCTGAGTCTCTGGGACAACAAAGCCACAAACCAATGAAAATGAGCCAGGCTTTTGGGAAGAGGCAAATGACCCTGATTCGTCTAAAAATATGTGCATACGTACGGGGCGGCAAGGCCAGTTGATAGGACTCTTTGGGTTTTCATTTTGGCTAAGCTTTAAGTGTGGCGAATGCGCCAACGCTACGTTGCAGCCCAGCCCATCTCCCGCATGAGTAGCGCGACAAGATGCACACTCGCTTCGGCGTCGGCCTCGACGATACCGCGCAAGACCAGGGCCTTCGTAGCATGCTTCTCTTGGGCCGCTGATTTTCCGCGCGAGTGGAAGCGATTCACGATCGACGCGGCCGATCTGGCCACCAGGCAATGCGCAGGGACATCGTCGATCACTTCAGCGAGGTCCTTCCCGTGCGCGGCTGACCCAATCCACGCCGTCAGGAGGACCTTTGCAGTTTCTCTTGCCACGTCGACGATAGGGATGGGTTGTTGCTTATGCAGCGCATCCACCAATGCATCAAGTGCTTCGCGTACGGGTGCGGGGTCAACCGTGCCGCGATCCTTATTTTCTAGACTGGCGGTCAGTTCGGGCACGACGCCGACAAGCGATATGGCCCGAAGCGTGAGCAGGATATGGCCGACCATCACGCGCTCCACGCCCACGACGCGCCACCGAGTCAAGAAGGCGACGCTGCCTAGCGCCATCGTTTGACCGAGGACCTTGTCGGGTGGCACTGACGGATTCCATGCGTTGAATGATTGCTCTGCTGTCCATCGGACGCCGGGGGACGCGCTTCCGACATTCGCGGGATATGGATGATATGGCCCATCGTCCACGCGACCGGGCGGCCAACTATCACCGAGCAGCCCACCAACATACAGCCGCCCGCGCTTGACCCGCGTAACAGGATCAAAGCTATCTTCGCGAAAAACCACCTTCATGCCACCAGGGGTCTCGACAAAACCGCAATGTGCCTCGCTCACGACCGGCGTTGGCGTTACCACTCGAAGGTCCTGACTGTCACCTTCGTAAAACACGCCACGTTTGAGCGCTAGCTTGTCGATCATTGCGATGCTCCTTCAAGTCGACCAGCCGCTATGGCATTCCATCGGGCAGGGTGGGGGGCGTAAACAGTACGAGGCGCTCCTCTTCGTCAGCCGCTTCGGTCGCAGACGGTAGCGCTTCAAGGCGACTCTCAAGCGTATTGGTCAGGACCTCGGCAATACGCAGAAAGCCGCGCAACCGCTTGGCCCGGTCTGCAAGAAGCGAGCGTATTTCTTCATTGGGGTCCGGGGCCTTGTTCACATCGGCGGCAGACTTGACTAATCGGATGACGCGTTCAGTCGGCCCATTGTCGATGGCCATCGCGTGTTGCACCCACGCTTTCGATTTGTCCAGCGCCGCCTCCGCGGCCTCTGCAAGACAGTAGCCAATCAACGCGCGTGCTGAAAAATCCAGACCATCGACGAGGCTCAGCCATTGCTCTTGGTCCGAAGAATCAGCCGCTTCACCCTTGGACGGACGCGCCGCACGGTAATAGCGAGGCAGATGGTTTTCCGGGTCGAGACTTTCGATCGCTCGCACAATCGGTTCAAGGTCCTCGAACGGTCGCTTGCCATGCGGCAATGCCGCGCGATGCTTCCACAGGTCCAAAATCGCCGCAAAACACTCACGCCCTGCCGCGTCCTTGTCCTCCCCCAACGCAGTTTCGGCTTTCGTCATCAGCCCCGCGATGTAGTGCGCCATCCAGCGCCCAAGCGTATCAACGGAATCGTCCAGGCCTAGTTCTTCCACGAGCTTGCGGCCAAGCGCAAAGACGTGATCAGACACTCCGGCATTTTCCGTTTCGGTCGAAGAGGTACAGTTTGGCGGTTGTTGTGATTCGCTCGTCGTCATCTTGTTCACCACGTTCATAAGGCTGCGAGCGGCGATGCCGCTCAATTTGCACTTCAATAATAAGGTCGCGGTCCAGTTCACTTAGCATTGCAGCGACAAATGATGCGGCCACTTGGAGGCGGCTACCGTTTTCGGGGCTGCTGCTTTCATGGCGTTTTGCTTCGTCATAGCGCCCCCACACTTGGCCCTCCATGACGCACGTTTTGCTCTGATCGGTCCACCTGCGGCGGTCCGGGTCCGTATGTAGGCCCATGCGCTCCACGATGAACCGTGCCGGACGCGGTGGGGGAAAGGAGATGCCCCCCGCCCATGGATCGTACCTATCCAGTCCCCGATCGCGGTCCCGATCGATAATCCAGCCTTTCAACTCGAAGCCCGATTCATCGATCTCCATGTCGCTGTCGGCGCTCGGTATCGCGTAGCTGTGGATGTCGCGGGCGCTGGCGAGGGCGTGCAGGAGGGCCTCGGACCTGGCTGGACCAACCAAAGCGCTGTAAACCGAGATCGATTGCTCGCGGCGGTGATCGGCTTCCGTCCAGTGGCCCCACAAATTCAGCCGGCCACCCGCACCTAGTGCTTCTTGGAAGTCGGCATCGGTCACCCGTCTATGGTCGGGATGCTCCTTGTCACGCTCCAACCAGGAACCGTGTTGCAGGGGCTCCGGATCGCGCCGATCCCAAAGCCAGCGACCGTCCGAACGCGAAAGGTCGTGGCGCAATAGCCACTCCGCAAAGCTATCGTCGTCATAGGAATGGCGGTGTAGCGGCGTGGTGACCAGCAGCCGCCCGGCGACGATCATCATTGCGTGGTACGCATAATAGAAGCGCAGGTTGTCGGTTCTCGGGTAGGAGCCCTGGTGATAATCGGTATGCCGCTCGTCGTAGAGTCGGCGGCGCGCCCGTGGGTCGTCGTCCCAATGACTGGTCCCGGCGAAGCCCAGATCGTTGCGGATGACCTCGAAGGCTTCGGCCTCGATGTCTGCTTGCGACAGACCGAATCTGCGGCCGAGGGGCGCATACCAATAGGGGCCGATATCGAACCCAAAATAGAACTGATCGTCGTTAGCGTCCTTGTTGTGGCTAGGCTTGCGCGGCGTTTGTTGCGTAGCCGCGTCGGACTCGACGACCGGTAGTGGCGAGGTATTGATGCGCTCAAGGCGTACGGTAAGGTCGCTGTCATGAGCCAGGTGGCCGCTTGCAATCAGCCCACGTATCGCACGCGCCGCGAATAGTCGGATCAACACGTGTGATTGACCGTGCGAACTCCAGTCGAGGAGTTGTTGCGCATAGGGGGCGACAGCGCCAGGCGCTTCCTGGGACGCTCTTGCCAGGCCGATTAGTAGCCATTGCAGCGCGTGCAGTCCGTAAAATGGCAGCCGCGCATCTACAAATGGGCCACCATGACCAGTGCTGGCCATGGTCATCAGCTGATCCATGACCGCACGCCTGTCAAGGCGGCAGTATTCGAGAATGGCATGTGCGCCTTCCCATCGCCGTACGGCCTCCGGCGCCGCCAACGTAGACCAGACGTAGCCCGCAATCGAACCCCGAATGTCCCGTGGCGGAGACAGCCGTTCATTCCAGGGCCCATCCCCGTCGTTCTCCTCCAGCGCCGAGTTGAATAGATCAAGCGCGTATGTCAGCGCGTCGTGGGCTTCGTCGTGGGACAGTTTGGTAGTGAGTAGCCCAATGAGGGAAAACAATTCGCGGGCGTCTAGGAAGTCGGGGGTTTCGCCGGTGGCCGTTAACACAACATCGACAACCTCGGCCTCCTCGATGCCAGCCAACGAACAGGCTTGGTCGAACGGGAATATCTCGTAATGGCGGTATTTTCTGACGTCCATGCAATAGCGGCGACAAAGCATCCGGATAGTGTTCGCGAGTGCCTGGGAAATGGCGGGTCGCCCCTTCCAACTCGCCGGCAGCTGTGCCAACCACGTTCTAAAGCTGTATAGATCGAACTCAGGTGTGTTTGCGAGGGCCTCTATAAAATTCGCTTCTTCGCCCACCGTGACGCGACGCATCGCTTCTGCAAAGAACGCGTCATGAGCCCAGGGTGGCTCTGTGCCCTTGAACGCCAGATACGCTTGGGAAAGGCCGGCCGACGTTGCCACGTCGTTGTCGGCAAAAATCTCATCCCAAGCGATGGGGAGGGTCTCGCGGCCAACGGACGACGATTGGTAACGAGAGGATAGCGCCTTGGATATGGCTTCCGTTCGCTCAGCCGAGGCAATTGCGTCGGCCAACCCGCTCATGGTTATGCCATGCGTAGCCGCTGTCTGCTGGAGCCGCTTGAGATCGGCAGCCGTGAGGTCCGAAAACTGTGCATAGCGATGCACAATGTGACTTAGCCGGGCCTTTTCTTCTGCGTTCTCAGCCTTGGCAAGCGTCGTATGAAGCAGCGTGTCATATTCCCAAGATGCTCGAAACCCGATCAACGGCAACGCATCGCGCGGATCGATAACAGCCCGCTCAACCAAATCGCCGATGGCGACAGGCAACACTCGCTCCGGTGAGCCAAACCCCCGATCGCGCCAGCGACTCAAAATGGCGAGGGCGGACGATGGGCATAACCCACACAAGGCCACGACCGTACCCCTCCAAGGAAAATGCTTGTCCCGCGCGACGTAGTCGTAGGTGAGCTCCGCGCAACGTGCGAATTGATAAGCCGTATGGGAAGCTTCTCTATCTTTGTGCGATGCCCGGTCAGCAAGATCGAGAACGGCCTCCCAACGGGCGACATTTTCATCGCCGATTTTTGCCGCGACCTCTACCGCCATATTGAAATAGGCTTTTGCCTCCGCCTTGCTTGTCGTCAAAACCGCGCGAGCGACCTCGATGTATCCTTCGGATTTACTCTCCGCATCGGACCGATCTCCGTTGATCAGTGCGTAGGATTCCGCGGCATAGGCTATGGCGAGCGCTTTCGTTTCAGATGATTGTGCGCACAGCCTGCACAGCGCGTTTAGTGTTGAGGGCGACAACGGTTGTTTGAGCTGGCTCTTCCACTGATTGAATATCCCAAGTGCCTTGTCATCCAGTGTTGCGAACTGATGCAGAAGATTCATCCGGATCAGCGCAATTTCATTGGCGACGTGCCTCCCTTCACGATAGCGATCGCGTTCTGCCCTAGTGGACGTTTCCGTCGCCCTCACCAGTTCAGCCGCGAGGTCTTCCTGTTTGGTTTGCCCAAGGAGAGCCAACGCCCAGAGCTGGTACCAGGGAAGCAGTGCGCCGATGTCCTCGCGGAACTCTCGAAGATCGCTCGATGTTGAGTGCTGGTTTGCCTTGTCGATCTCGATTTTTAGGTCAGCATGAGCGAGATCGATCAGCTCGATCGGCCGCCCTTCCAGGGCGGCGTGCAGGCAGTAGCCCCGTAAGAGCGGCAGGCGCGCGGTCGAAAAGCGGGAAGCAAGTCCCCGCGGGGGCGTGGGGGGCAAATGCCGTGCGAGAACCGAAGCCGCTTCCTCGTGCGTGCATACGCCGGTCTTTAGCGCTGCCTCCACCGCTGCCGTCACGGCATCGAGTGCCATGTCCGTGTCATTCGTCTGCCCACGCGCGCGCAGTTGAAGTCGGTGTCCGGAAATCTGCTGAAAGACATTTTCGACAATGTCGCGTGGCGGTGCTTTATTGACCTCTCTCAATTCCACGAAAACGGCAAGCGTCAGGCGAAGATTGTCGCCGGCGGCGCGTGCGATCTCATCGATATCCAGCCAACGACCGTGATCAATCAGGTGGCGGGTTAGGGCGCGTCCAATGTGGAACGCGATGTTCCGAGGGCGCCACAGCCCAAGGTGATCCACGGCGTCCGCTGGACCGTAAATATTTAAGTGCGCCAGGATAAGCGCAAGGATATCTGAGTTAGAAATCGCTTCGCGTTCGCGCTCTTCCGACGGCAAGCGCGACCAGTTTTGCAGCCATTCGTGGGCCATACGCAAACGACTGCGCGCATCGCCCACCAACTCCCTGCGCCCCGAGAGCAGGGCCGCCTCATAGGCGTGATGCGAGCCAAGCCATCGTGAACCAAAGGTGCGGCGGGAAACGATCTCCTGAATGAGTTCCAGCTCTAGAAAGTCCGACGCGAGGTCCGTATTGGCTTGAAGCAGCTTGCGCTGTCGCTCATCACCCGCCGTCTCGCCCCCTGCCTTCATCACCAGTTTGGCGGCATCCAGATGACGACGCAACCGAAGGCTTGCTTTCAAAGCAAATTGCAGTCGTTGCAATTCGATATCGCGTCGCTCAAGCGGGCTCGTTTCGGGAAGGGCCGCAGACGACAGCGCCACTTCAACGAGCTCCGAGAATTGCCCCGCTTCTAGCATCAACTGGGGCAGCATCGAAGCAACGTAAGCACTCTGGGTGGCTAAGGGCCTCAAGTTCGCTATGAAGTCCGCCAACCGCTGTGCAACCGGTTTGAAGTTGTCGCGGAACCATGTCTCGGCCGGTTCATCCAAAAACTGAATCGTTGCACCGGTCACCAGGAGCGGCCGGCCGATATCGTAGGCGAAGCTCTTGATCGCATCGGGCTCGACACCCGATATCGTCGACAGGACGGGGATCGGGATTAAGGGCCTTAGCGCCGCCAATCCGGCGCAAATTTTTTCAACGCGCTCCTTTTCGATCGGCCCAGACGCATCCTTGAGCTTCCGAATTGCATCGTCCAGCAATGACGCTATCGTATCCTCCACACTAGTCGGGTTAGGTCCCAGTAGCCGTAGCGTCTGTTGCAATGGCAGCGCGCGCGACAAGGCCAAGGCTTGGACACGCGGATTGTGCGAGCTAAGCCGATGAAACTCATCGACGTCATGTTCGCTCGCGTCAGGAAACGTTTGACGCAAGACCTCCGCTGTCTCGTCCCGACTGAACGGTTGCAGTTCAACAGATATCGCTTCGGGCGGGGGATCCAACAGTTCTCGGCGGTGTGAACGGCACAGAAAAACGAGGCGAACTCCCTCAGGAAGGTCTGTGCGAATCAGGTCGCGCACAAAGGACCGGACTTCGCCTACTTCGGTCGCTGCCATTTGCGCGTTATCGGCCGCGTCCACGATGATAGCGATGAGGGCATCCGGGTCCGAAGCACGCACGATTCGCGCGGCTTGACTCAATCGATAAACAAACGCGCGCACGTATTCGCCGGCGTCGGCGTTTGTCGTGGCAATCAAAGGGTGGCAGAACCCTTTTGCGGCCAATTCATTGGCCAATTGGACGAGTGCGTCCTTATGGCGATGACGATAGCCGGTCACACTTCGATACTGGCCATTGCCGAAGCAGTCATAGAGGAGGCAGACCGAACCGCCCGGCAACAGCTTATCAATGCGCGCCGCAAACACCGATTTACCGACTCCGCCCGGTGCATGGACGATCACCGGGGCGCGGGCATGGATGATTTGACTAACGATGTCAGCTTCTTGCACGCGTGCAACGGCAGTGTCGACCTTTTCAATAAGACAGGGAGCCGGGAACAGCCGCCCTTCGTCTGTTTTCAGCGCGCGCAAGACATCGATTTTCGTAATCGTGGGATTCTGTTCGCCCTCGGAAAGAGCGCGTCGCGTGACGAGCTCCTTCAGCTGTAGAGGGGCATCCACATCCGCATCGGGCAGATAACCACTGACTTCTTGCGTCAACAGGTTGCGCTGGTCCCAATAGCCATCCTGGCGATCTTCGAAATGAAGCAGTTTGCAGAAGGTGGCAAGCGCGCCCCCGACGAGACCGGTCATGGTTTGGAGCTTGGACAGCTCAGCAGGGTACCGTGCTGGTGCTTCGGCTGAAGCGTCCGCGACGGCATCAAGAACATCCTGACTGATCGGTCGATTGGTGACGAACCAAAACTGGAGCTTTTGGGCTAATTCGGGCCCGGTGTACGCTTGTTGCAGTTCGGCATAACGCTTCGCAAAACCGACTAGCGTTTTTTTGAGACCGCTTGCCGTCCACGGTGCATCGGTATGGCGCGTCGAGTGTTTCAATTGCATGTAACGCACTAAGCGCGCTTGTGCAATGTTCTCGCTACCGAAATATTCGGCGATATCGATCAGCTCTTCGCCCGCTTCGACCGGGTCATCACCGGGTTGCTCGCTCGGCGATGGTCCCTCGATGCTGATGGCGACTAGATCTCCCTGGCTGGCGAGAAGCGTCAGGCAGCGCCGAGCCGCCCAGAGATAATGGAACTGGTCACCGTCGCGGCTAGGACGAACAAGATCGGCAGTCGACATGGGAGATATGGCGAGATTTTGGCTAGCGGCACTTTAACGACATCGGTCAGCGCCAGTGAAGGGCGCGGCCGCCCCCTAGCCGATGACCAGTCCGCGAGGCACTGTTGGAGCGGGCGTCGGAGGCGCTGCGCACATTGCGACCGTTAACTTTCGTCCCGCGGCGGACGGTTAGGCGGTGGCGGCGTGGGGTGGGAATCGAGGCCCGTCGCAGCCAGTAGGGTGGTGGCCCGGCTCGCCATCAGGCTGCCCGCCTGAAAATACCCCATCACGGTGCCGACGCCGCGGTGCTCGGTCATCGCCATCACCTCGCCGAGCGGCACGCCTTGGCGGCCGGCTTCGGTGACGAAGCCCGAGCGCAGGCTATGCGCCGCCCAGTCGCCGTCCAGGCTCGCCAACTTCGCGCGCCGCTGCACCATTCGCGCGACGTGATCGGCGGTCAGTGCGGTGGTGCCGACCGTGCCGCCGCGGTGCAGCCGGCGGAAGAGGGGGCCACTGGTCGCCGGCGCCGCCACGAGCCACGCGGCGAGAGCGTGGGCGGCCGGGCCCTTGAGGGGCTTTTCGCGGCGCACGCCGCTGGTGTCGGTCTTGGTGGAGCCGAGGGCGTAGACCCAGGTGTCGGCATCCAACCGGCGCACGTCGGTGACCTGCAAACCCACCACCTCCGAACGACGGCGGCCGCCGCCGCTCCAGGCGAGGAGGAGCAGGGCGCGATCACGCACCCCGCGCAGCCCGTCGGTGCAGGTGGCCAACAGCGCCTGAAACGGCTCGGCGACCACGGCGGTCTTCTTGCGCACGGTGACGCCGCGCCGAGCCTGCGCCTTGCGGGCCTGCCGCAATAAGGTTTTCACCGCCGCGGTTTCCGTCGGGCTGTCCCAGTGATGCACGCGATGCCAAGTCGCGAGGACCGCAAGGCGATGGCTGACGGTGCTGTACGCCAACGGCCCGGCATGGCCCTTGATGCCGGCCGCGACCAGCGCCGCATCCAGCGACGGCGGCAACGTGTGCTCCCAGCCGTCGTCGGTCGGCCGGGCCAGATGATCGAGCACGAACTGCACCACGACCGCCGGCGGTAGCGGCGTGTCGCCCAGCGCTTCACCGTAGCGCCCATGCAGCCAGGCGGCCCAGTAGGTGAGGGCGCTGCGATAGCTGCGCACGGTGTTCGCGGCGGTGCCGGCGGCGACGAACGCCGCCGCGGCGGCCTGGCTGCCCGCGTCGAGCGTGGCCAGATCCAGCGGGGCGGCTGGTGCCGGCCGTGGAACAAGCGTACGATTCATTACGTCCACCGTATCAAAAATAGTGATTAGGTCGGATAACTATCCATTATCATACCTAATTGACGGAGGGAGAGGGCATGGCAACTGGGGTACCCGAAACGGACGTGTTTGCGGCGGCGGACGCGGTCCTGGCACGCGGCGAACGGCCCACCGTGGAACGCGTGCGGGTCGAACTCGGGCGCGGCAGTCCCGCGCGCGTGGGCCAGTTATTGGAGCAATGGTGGGAACAGCTCGCGCTACGACTGAAAGGCCACGCGCTGCTGCCGGAGCTGCCGGGCGAGGTCGCGCAGGGCTTTGCTGAGCTGTGGCGCCTCGCGCTCGTGCATGCCGAGACCATCGCCCGTGCGGCGCTGGCCGAGGACCAGAACGCCCTCTTCGCGGAACAGACCTCGCTCACGCAGGAACGCAAATTGTGGGAGATCGCCCTTGCCGAGGCGCAGGCCCAGGTCGCCGCGTCGACTGCGCAGTGCGCGCACGCCGACGCGCAACTGCACGAACGCCAAGCGCTGGTGGATCAACTGGAGGCGCAGCGTCTCGACTTGCTGCAGCAACGCGATCGCCTGCAGGCTCAACTCGCCCAACTACAGGCTGACCTAGACGCCTTGCGCGCCGAGCGCGCGTCGGTGCAGGACCACCTGCGCACCGTGGAAGATCGAGCACATCAGCAGATCGATCACGCCCGCCAGGAAATCAAAGCTATGCAGCAGCGCCTGGAGCGCGAGCAGTCCGACGCTCGCCAGCGCGTCGCCCGCCTCATCGAACAACAGGAAGAGCTCCATTACACCGCGCGACTGGCCGAGCAAGCTGCGGCGCATCAAACTGGACGCGTGGCCGCCTTGGAAGCCACGATCTTGCAATTGAGCAACACATCCGGGCATCCCAAACAAACCGCGGCACGTGCTAACAAACCGAAGCCGCGCGCAAAGAAGGCGGCAAAGAAGTGACGTTGAAACGCGCACCCAATGACGCACACCCATCTGCTTCCACGGTCCCATACACGCGGAAGGTGGAACAACGGAAGTTATGGAGGATCTATGCTGTCGACAAAGTGGTGGAAATGCGATTTGCAGATTGCCTCGCCATTCTGGGGTTTTACCCTGCCTGCGGGCGGCACCCACTTTGATTTCACTCAAGCGGATGACCGAACAGCGTTTCTCGATCAGTACATGCAAGCGGCCACCTCACGCGGCATCGAAGTCATCGCGCTGGCTGATCACAATAGCGGTGAGTGGATCGACGAGTTCAAGCGCGCGGGGCAACGGCATGGCATCGTGGTATTCCCGGGCTGCGAGATCACCACCCACACCGGTGCGGATGGCGCCCACCTGCTTGTCCTCGGGGATTTGGACAAAACCAGCCGCGATTTTGATCGCTTGCTTCATAGTGTCTTAGGCTTTGGCGAAGGAAACCCGGCCTATCACTCGAACAGTGGCCCGTCGAAACCGTCGGTATCCGCGCAAACAGCCGAGCAGATTCTCGATCACCTTCCAGACGGCTACATCGCCATCGCGCCGCACGCGCTGAGTGAGAATGGGATGGCGTCGCCACAAACCGTCAAGGGTGACATTCGATGGAAAGCCCTGCATCACGAACGATTGCTGGCCTTAGACCCCGGCGATGGCGCAAACGTTGACGGGAACGGCTTCAATGCACGCTTTCGGCGGCGTGATCTCGCGGATTTCCCTTGCTTGCGCGATATCGCGTTCATTGCAACCTCGGACGCCTACAGCGTGGATCGCCTCGGTGCCCGGTTCACGTGGATTCGCATGGGCCAACCCTCGATTGAAGCGCTTCGACAGGCATTCCTTGACCACGAATCACGCATCATTTGCGATTGGTCTTCGAAGCTTCAGGCCTTTCCAGAACGTAACCCCAACCATGTTCGACATGCCTGGATCGCGTCCATTGAGTTGGGCGGCCAACTCGCCAATTCTCGCAGCCCTTTATCGCTTTCGTTCCATCCGGGGCTCAACGTCATCATCGGCGGGAGAGGTAGCGGAAAGTCCACGGTCGTTGCCGCCTTGCGGCAGATTTATTCGTCATCCGACAAGTTGCCAGCCCGCATCAAGGCGGAGATTGACGCGTTCTCTGACAGCGTTTTCGCTAGCGCTGAGTTGCATTCGGTTTATCGCATACAAGAGTCACAAGAACCCGTCGCATTGCGCTGGGCGCTAGGCGATAAACGAGTGCCCAGTTCGCGCTTGCCGGTCACGGTGGTCAGTCAAAAAGAGTTATTTGAGCGAGCCATCGGCGACATGAACGATCCGAACATGTCATCCCGTAGCCTCTTGGCGTTGGTTGACGCATCGATCGGCTTTAGCGCGGAAGACACCTCGTCGCTCGATGGTTTCGGTCGCAAGTTGGACGATGCCCGCATTCAGTGGGCGAATACCGTGCGACGGCACATTCAGATGGAGAGTGACATCGCGCAACTGCCAGAACTGAAACGGCAAGAAGCGATCTTGCGGGGACAGGTGGACGCATTTTCGGCGCCTGAAGTGAAGCAACGACTTGCCCGTATCGAGTCGCGACGCTACGAAGACGATGTCTTTTCTCGCACTCGCAATGAAACGGTGGACTATCTCGCCGAGCTCCAACGCGTGGCGACGTCACTGGCCATTACGAAAGAAGAGGAAACCGGTTTTGGCGAACCCTTTAGCACGGAGCTGTCGTCACTGTTTGGAAAACTCCGCGCTATTTCGGAAAATGTCGCGAACGACGTGGTGCGTATAGTCTCGGAGGCGGGTAGAGCGCTTCGCGGCTTTGATGACGCCCTGACCAAATCCGCGTGGTTTGCCGATTTGACGGCCTCACTCCAAGATATGGATGCGTATAAAGAGGAGTTGGATGCCAAAGGCCTCTCCACGAAAGAGTTTAGTCGATTGCAAGACGAACTAAAGGGCACTCAACAGCAAATCGCTGCGCTCACGGAGACCGAGAGCACTATTGAAAAGACCCGCGTGGACACCGCAACGGCATGGCAGACGATGGCCAACCTCTGGCGCGAGCGAGATACCGCACGTGAACAACTTTTTGAAATGGTATCGCGAAAGAGCGGGCGTTTACGCTTTCAACGAGACGTGCGCGCGGACGTGATGCCGTGGATTCAGTCGCTTCGCACAATGGCTAATTTGCGCGTGGATGCCTACCTCGAAGAAGTTCCCAAGCTTGCCGACTGGCTCTGGCTCCAGTGCGCCAGTGGAGAAAATCGGTGGGACGCGTGGATCTACGCCATGGCGACGGGAGATATGCGTGCTGTGCAGCAAGAGGCTCAACTCCGTCGTGAGTTTTGCGATCGTCTTTCAGGCATCGATGTCACGGTGCGCATGAAGCTGGCCACCCTCATTCCAGACGATGTAGTCACGATGCAGTTTCTGCGTGACGGCGGTGATGCAGATAACGAAAAGGATTGGCAAGCAATCAGTGAAGGCTCGCCAGGGCAAAAGACCGCGGCGATGCTGGCCTTTGTCCTCCATCATGGAAGCGACCCTCTTGTTTTGGATCAGCCCGAGGATGATTTGGATTCCGAATGGATATCGGCATTGGTGGTAAAGGAACTTAGAAAGAGTCGTTGGACGCGGCAGCTCATCGTGGTGTCGCATAACGCCAATATTCCCGTCCTGGGCGACGCGGAGCAAGTGATCGCCCTTGAGAACAGGCAGGGCGCACTGTCGATTCGAGAAAGCCTTGTGGAGACGGAAAGCGGCCGGTTCGAATCCGTGAAACATGTGGGCCCCGTTGAGGAGCAATTTGTGCGCAACGATATTCAGGCAATTATGGAGGGCGGTGTGGTTGCCTTCGTCAGGCGCGAGCAGAAGTACAATAATGAGACGCGAGATATCCGCTTAGGCAGATTCACTAGCTGACGAGGCGATCGGGTACCAGCCACTCGGCCGAGTGGCTGGTAGGGCGCTGATTTCAACGCCGACTCATCCGCACTTAGGCCGGCGTGTCGACTCGGCTGCCTTGTCATGATCGCTGCATAGGACAGGACTCAACAAAATTCGAAAGCTGCCGATAAAAAGAAACAGGGTACCCCTAGGCGCCCCTTGAAACGTCCACCGAGACAAGGAGAAATGAATGCCCGGCCTTAGACACGCAACTGCGCTTTTACTCGGCGCCAGTCTCACGCTCATCGCCATGAACGTCTCGGCAAACGACGATGGCGCGTTCAACAGTAAAGCACTTGACCAAATCAAGGACATGGCGGCCGCCATGTGCGTCCATGCGCAAACCGGCGGCAGTAGCACGAAGGTCGAGGCTTCGGCAGCGATCAAAGCCGACCTCTCGAAATTGCTGCGTAAGTTGGCGAATCTTGGCGTTGACGCTAATGCAACTTATCAAGATGAACATCACGAAGGTGTCTTGGCCGATCAAGTGCTGGCTGCCACACAGCAGTCCAATGACTGCAAAGGCCACGTCTTTGACACGCTGATCAAGCGGCTGCCAGCCCCCGCGGCTACCGGAAACCAAATCACCCACGGGAACAACAGTCCGGCCATTGGCACCATGACCGGCGGCACGGTGAACATCCATGGCAACTAATGTTGCTAGCTACCTGCTTGGCGCTGCATGGATTTTTTTGGCGGGAATAGCATATGCCGGTCAGGCGACAGGGAGCGCTCAGACCAAGCATGGCGATCAAACCACGTATGCGAGTTGCAGTCCCTCTATTGGCGAGGTGAGCGGCTACGGGAAAGTCGTCGTGCAATGCATTTATGGAACTTCCACGACCCAGGATAGTTACTTCATCGCGACGCACCCCAATAATTTGGAGCTTACTGGGGCACGATTTACCAGCTGGCTCGAAGACCACAACGAACCGTTCCTATCGTTGGATTTCAAGAACAGCTCCGAAATCCCAGCCATTAACGTCACGGTGGATATTTTGCGTCCAGGGGTAGCCCGACGATTCGATCGGCTCAAGCCGTTTAGACTAAACCGTAGCCATATATATGAGCGGATAAATTCATCCGGCGTCACCATCAACGCCAAAACAGAGAACACACTACCGATCGTATCGCTCGAAGAACTAGTCGGAGTCGTTCAGCCCCTCGTTCCCAAAGACTTTTGCGCCTACGACGCTGGATTGGTCTTAGGTACGCCGCCAGAAGAATCCGAAGCACGAAATGAGGAATCTACGCGTGAATTGCTGTCGCTGGTAAATTCTGCCGAGCCGAAAGAGGTCATCAATAGCGGCCCCAGTGCGGAAATTAAACAGGTCGGCGTGTTAACCCGGGTCCAATACGACACGGTTTTTCGGCAACACATCACCAACTACATGACCGTCTTTGTGTATTACGCAAAAAAGGGGGCCACCGCAACGTTGTGGTATCCCAGCAAGAAAGCGCTGGCTCCCCTGAAATGTGTTGACGATCCGACCTGGTCAATGGCAGCCAAATAAGAAGCCAAGAGCCACGAATTCGGCGTGCAGGCATCTCCTAGCGTTATTCTGGTACTGCGGAACTGCTTCACTCAACAGGGACCTAGCCAGTGGTTGCGCATTTTAAGATCCGAGAAGGGCGCCTTCCTGCATTCGACATCACTCCGGAATTGGTCGAAGAGCGGCTGGGACGACGCCCACCCTGGTTTCAGGGCGGCCAAGCACGGGGCGACGATCGGCATTTTGCTGTGTGCCCGTATTGCGACAACCCAATCCAGCTCAAAGGGATCTATCGCCGGCAGCCGACAAGTCCACGGCCTTACGGAAGCCATACGGGTGTACCGGTGGATGGCTTCCACTTCGACGCCCTTGATCTGGAGTTCTGCCCATATCGACTCAAACGGAAAACCCACGACAAGCAGGCACGACGAGCAATGGGGCCGATGGCTCAGCAGTTGATCGACACGGCGGTCGCGGAATTTGACCGGGTGGTGCTCATCCTCCGAGATGATTTTGGATTCCGGTTCTCCGATACTTTTGCCGAGCGCATGCTCGATCAATGGTTCGATTCGCAGGGTTACCTTTACGCCGGCGCCCACTTGCGCAACTTGCCATGGATGATTGCGTACTTTGGGCCTGTGCAAGATTTGTTTGGCCAACCCATCGCACGCAATGCCGAGTTAGCCGATGCCATTCGATCAGGCGTCCCGCAAGTGCATATATCGGAGCGCGGTCTGCTATTGCGTCAGCAAGGGAAAACGCCTTGGTTTTTGATCCAATTGCAATGCCTGCATCACCGGATAGCAATCGAAGAAGAGGGGGATGAGCTCATAGAGCGCTTGAAGTTCAGGGTACAGAACTTCACTGATACGAACGATGCGGGCCTGGCGCCGACCCTCTATACCAAGGAAATCATTTTCCGCCCGCAGCGATTCGAAGCACTGATTCATACGCCATCCGAACGCGCGCAACGCGACCAGGGCTTGCTCGAACGCGCGCAAAATGTCGCGAAAAAAAAACGGATCTAACGCAATCGGCGCTGGTGCTCGGAACGCGGCAGCGTTATCCGCGCCCATTGTCGGTTCGGTACACAGTTCTGCGCGCTGCTTTTAGGGACTTGGAAGGCGTGACACCCAGCCGGTGGCGCGAACTCAACCTCATGCGACTGGCACGAACGGCTGGGAGGCGGTTTCTTGGCCGCCACGGGGGCGGGGCAGTTTGTCGTTCTTAGATGCCTATTCTATAAATACCGCCACGGCGTGGGTGGCTTCGAATTTCGTCCTTTCACTCTGCACGCCGCGCAGACAGGAGCGCCTTGACGCTTCTTTCACGTTGGCTGTGCACCATTGATTTTGCTTGTTTGGCATCCCAACAGGGGGCGATGTCCTAGTCGTTTTAGGTAAGGCTTACCTTGGCGAGGGAAGGGGGGGGAATGCGTTACTTTTACGGTGGCACCTTGGCTTTGGCCAAGGCCGCGGTTCTGCGCAATGGGCTCTTCGACGCCATCGCAGCCCAGTCCAATAGAGCAACTACGTGGGCTCGTGCGGGTCTTTTGAGGCGGACGGCGAGACTGGCATTCATGGCCAGTTTTTGCCTGATGCTTTGCTCGTGCCTCAATCCCTATGTCGAACCGAATATCATCACTTACTGTCCGCCAAGCCTCCAAGGGCAGCTTCCCAAAGCGTCGTGCCAGGATCTCACCAGCACGACTAACGCAGTGGGCATGATCCATACGTCCATTGACCAAGTGGACACCAAGCTTTCGGCAAACGTGGATGCGGGAAAAGTGCTCGACTATGCAACGTTTGGTTTAGGCGCCGCTTTTGCGGTCAAAGCGGCGCACGGCACGAAGTTGGCGATTGGTTCGCGCAATGTGGCGATAGCAGCAGGCACTGCATACACAGGCAGATCCCTGTTCGCCTCCAGTGATGTAAATGCGCTCTATCTAAGCGCCGAGTCAAACCTAGTATGCGTAGCCAACCGAGGCAACAACCTGATGGCTGCCTACGACCAGGCATCGGGCATAACTGCTAATGAAACAAGCGATATCGCACAAATTATAAAAGGATGCGGTCTAATTATCGGTAATAAACTGGACAAAGCCACCATTGATGCCATGTTGGGTTCGTACGCAAAGATGGAACAGGCCATCGCGACGGTAAAGTCTTTAGATGGGGCCATCGCTGTCCAGTTAAACAGCGCATCCACCAATATCATCGCCACGTTGAATTCACAGCTTTCGGCCAACGAGCCAAGCCCACAGGCCATTTTGAATGCGGGAGCGGAGGCTAACGCCATTGCAACCAACATCGTCGGAGGGGGCGCAACCCCGACTCCCGGCTCGACGCTTTACTCTGGCGATGTATGTCCGGGAACCGATCAAGAAGTCAATGACTTCAAAACGCTTTTGGATGGCGCCACAAGTGCGATCGTCACCGAATTGAATGCCATAGGCGACCTGAAAGATGGCTGCGCCACCGTGACGAATGCCCTAGTGGTACCGCTGTCCGTCAGTCCTGCATCGATCATTCTCAAGCAAGGAAGTAATT
>Ga0209646_1000327_pt1 | contig 36378 bp, 32 predicted proteins | sample AraplaL_Col_mTSA_FD_184259 | JGI IMG/M metagenome (GOLD analysis project Ga0209646, IMG submission 184259) | Arabidopsis root microbial communities from the University of North Carolina, USA - plate scrape CL_Col_mTSA (SPAdes) (version 2) | ecosystem: Host-associated > Plants > Roots >...
AGCTGGCGCTGGAGGCGGCGCACCGCGGTTATGTGATGGAGTCGGGCCTCATCACCATGACCGGCAATGCCAGGGACATGCTCAGCGATCCGCGCGTCAAGGCGGCTTATCTGGGCGAGGGGTAGGCGCAGGGTGTATCTCCAGTAGCATCCGGATACATCCTTTTAAGGAACCATGCGTCATGTCAAGGACTCCATAGAGCGGTCCCGTTGCATTTGCACTGCATATGTTTAGGCAACATTGCTGTGCAGCGGGTTTCTGCATTACTGCTGCACATACTGATCTCGCACGGAGCCCTCCATGAATAAGAAATCCATTGTCTCCTCGGTTCTCGCGCTGACGCTCGGCGTCGGTGCCTTGCCTGCCTCTTACGCTCAACAATATGGTCGCGACGACGACCATCGCCCATCTTATGGCCACGATGACCGCCGCGGTCCGCCGGACCGTCGCGATGAGCGCCGTGATGACCGCCGAGGCCCGCCTGATCGGCGCGACGAACGCGGCGCCGGTCCTAACCACGCCTTCCACCGCGGCGACCGTCTGCCGCCGGAATACCGCAACCGTCAATACGTGGTCAACAACTGGCGCGAACATCGCCTGAGCGCGCCGCCGCGCGGCTATCAATGGGTGCAGACCGGCGGCGATTATGTCTTGGTCGCCATCGGCACCGGCATCATCATGCAATTGTTGCTGGGTAACTAAGCAAACCGCGGCAACCGGCAGGACTGACTGTTCAGTCCCATCCAACACCCGTCCCGCAACAGCCGGACGGGTGTTTGTTTATCCGGCGAAAATGAAAACCGATAAGAATATAATTTTGTGAAAAATGGTTTTATTTAATTTAATTCGTAATTGATGTCGTAAATGCAGAATTAATATTGGCTCATCCCGCATAGAATCGCAGCAAGCAAAAATCGTGTTTTGCCGACTTTTCCGAGACAAACCAATATGAATAACGCCTCCCACCCATCCAGCGTTTTTACCTTCCTTCCCGCTTTCACCGCTTTTCATCACGAAGTGATGGCCGAGCAGACCCCGTTGCGTGCAGCGATCACCGCCGTGTACCGTCGCGATGAACGCGGCGCCGTGCAGTGGCTGCTGTCGCAGGTGCAAAGCAATGCGAGCTGGACCGAGGCGACGCAAAAGCTCGCGCGCAAGCTGGTGCAGGCGGTGCGCACCAAGCGCACGCGCTCGTCCGGCGTGGATGCGCTGATGCATGAATTCTCGTTGTCGTCGGAAGAGGGCGTGGCGCTGATGTGCCTGGCCGAAGCGCTGCTGCGCATTCCCGATCACCAGACCGCCGACCGCCTGATCGCCGACAAGATCAGCAAGGGCGACTGGCGCAAGCATCTGGGCGAGTCGCCGTCGCTGTTCGTCAATGCGGCGACCTGGGGCTTGCTGATCACCGGCAAGCTGGTCGGCACCAACAGCGAAAGCGGTCTGGCCTCGGCGCTCACGCGGTTGATCAACAAGGGCGGCGAGCCGCTGATCCGCAAGGGCGTAGACCTCGCCATGCGCATGCTGGGAAATCAGTTCGTCACCGGCCAGACCATCGCCGAAGCGCTGGCCAACAGCCGCGACAACGAGAAGCGCGGTTACCGCTATTCCTACGACATGCTCGGCGAAGCCGCGCTGACCGAGCACGACGCCGCCTTCTATTACCAATCCTACGAAGAGGCGATTCACGCCATCGGCCGCGCCTCCAACGGCCGCGGCATCAAGAACGGGCCCGGCATTTCGGTCAAGCTGTCGGCGCTGCATCCGCGCTACTCGCGCGCCCAGCATGCACGCGTGATGAGCGAACTGCTGCCGCGCCTGAAGCAACTGCTGGTGCTGGCCAAGTCCTACAACATCGGCCTGAACATCGACGCCGAAGAAGCCGACCGCCTGGAACTGTCGCTGGACCTGATGGAAGCGCTGGCCTTCGACCGCGACCTCGACGGTTTCGAAGGTATCGGCTTCGTGGTGCAGGCCTACCAGAAGCGTTGCCCCTTCGTGATCGACTACCTCGCCGACCTGGCGCGCCGCAGCGGCCGCAAGCTGATGGTGCGCCTGGTCAAGGGCGCCTACTGGGACAGCGAAATCAAGCGCGCCCAGGTCGACGGCCTGTCCGGTTATCCGGTCTACACGCGCAAGGTGCACACTGATTTGTCCTACCTGACCTGCGCGCAAAAACTGCTAGCCGCCACCGACGCCATCTATCCGCAATTCGCCACGCACAACGCGCATACTTTGTCCGCGATCTACACTTGGGCGCAGCAGCACAAGATCGACGACTATGAATTCCAATGCCTGCACGGCATGGGCGAGACGCTGTACGACCAGGTAGTCGGCGCCGATCAACTGGGCAAGGCCTGCCGCATTTACGCGCCGGTCGGTTCGCACCAGACGCTGCTGGCGTATCTGGTGCGCCGCCTGCTGGAGAACGGCGCCAACTCGTCCTTCGTCAATCAGATCGTCGACGAAAACGTCGCCATCGACACGCTGATCACCGACCCGATCGCCGCCGTGCAAAAGTCGGGCGGCGAGCCGCATCCGCAGATCGCTTTGCCGCGCGACCTGTACGGCGAAGAGCGCAAGAATTCCACCGGCATCGATCTCAGCAACGAAGACAGCCTGCGCGAACTGGACCGCATCTTCATGCAGGCTTCGACGCATCAATGGCAGGCCGCGCCGTTGTTGCATGACGGCGCCGACAGTAACAGCGCCACCGGCGAGCTGCAGCAAATCAGCAATCCCGCCGACCGTCGAGACGTCGTCGGCCAGGTCGTCGAAGCTTCGCGCGCCGACGTGGAAAGCGCGCTGGAAGCCGCGACCGCCTTCGCTTCCGAATGGCAATCCCTGTCGTCGTCCGACCGCGCGCAAATGCTGGAGCGCGCCGCCGACCTGTTCGAAGCCCATCAGCCCGAACTCATGGCGCTGGCCGTGCGCGAAGCCGGCAAGTCGCTGCCCAACGCGATTGCCGAAGTGCGCGAAGCGGTCGACTTCCTGCGCTATTACGCGCTGCAGACGCGCCATGACGGCAACGCGCTGGCCTGGGGCCCGGTGGTGTGCATCAGCCCGTGGAATTTCCCGCTGGCGATTTTCATCGGCGAAGTCAGCGCTTCGCTGGCCGCCGGCAACGTCGTGCTGGCCAAGCCTGCCGAACAGACGCCGCTGATTGCGCATCGCGCCGTGCAACTGCTGCATGAAGCCGGCGTGCCGCGTGCGGCATTGCAATTCCTGCCGGGGCGCGGCGAGACCGTCGGCGCTGCATTGACCGGCGATACACGCGTCAAAGGCGTGATCTTCACCGGCTCGACCGAAGTCGCGCAACTGATCAACCGCACGCTCGCGCAACGCATCAGGGACGAGCACGGCGACATTCCCTTCATCGCCGAAACCGGCGGCCAGAACGCGCTGATCGTCGATTCCAGCGCCTTGCCGGAACAAGTGGTGCAGGACGTCCTGAGCTCGGCCTTCGACAGCGCCGGCCAACGCTGCTCGGCATTGCGCGTGCTATGCCTGCAGGAAGACATCGCCGACAAGACCATGACCATGCTCAAGGGGGCGATGCAGGAACTGCGCGTTGGCCGTCCGGATTGCCTGGAAACCGACATCGGCCCGGTCATCGACAGTGAAGCGCGCACGCAGTTGCTGGCACACATCGAGCAGATGAAACAGAACTGCAAGGTCTATCAGCTGCCGCTCGACGAGCGTCACGAACAAGGTACCTTCGTGGCGCCAACCGTGATCGAGATCGACTCCATCACCCAGCTCAAGCGCGAAGTCTTCGGCCCCGTGCTGCACGTGCTGCGCTATCGCCGCGACCAGCTGCCGCAGCTGATAGCCACCATCAACGCCAGCGGCTACGGCTTGACGCTCGGCGTGCATTCGCGCATCGATGAAACCATCGATTTCGTGGCGCAGCGCGCGCATGTCGGCAACATCTACGTGAACCGCAACATCGTCGGCGCCGTGGTCGGCGTGCAGCCCTTCGGCGGCGAAGGCAAGTCGGGCACCGGTCCCAAGGCCGGCGGTCCGCTGTATCTGAAACGCCTGCAGCGCCATGCCGAAGTCAAGCTGTTCGGCCACGACAAGGCCGCCGCGTCGGCACCGTTGAAGGCCTTGCTCGAATGGGCCGCCACCCACGGCCACGCCAAGCTGGCGCAACTGGGTGCAGCCTACGTGCAAGAAAGCCTGCTCTACAAGACGCTGACCTTGCCCGGCCCGACCGGCGAGCGCAATACGCTGTCGTTCGCGCCGCGCGGCAAGATCCTGTGCGTCGCCGACGACGTCGCGGCCTTGTTGAATCAACTGGCGGCGGTGCTGGCAACCGGCAACACGGCGGTGGTGCCGGCGATGCAAAGCAAGCTGATTCCCGCCGGTTTGCCGCAAGTGGTGCATCAGGCGATTGACGTCAGCGGCGACATTGCGGCGACCGATATCCATCTGGCGCTGGCCGATGCCCCGGTCATTACGCAATGGCGCAACGTGCTGGCGGCGCGCGACGGCGCCCTGGTGCCGCTGCTGCCGACGGCGGAAGATGCGCCGATTGCCTTGTGGCGGCTGGTGGCCGAGCGCGCGCTGTGCGTCAATACGACGGCAGCGGGCGGCAATGCGAGTCTGATGACCTTGTCGGTTTAAGCAGATAACAAAATTGCCGTCGTCCTGACGAAAGTCAGGACCCAGTGTCGTCAGGACGGTCGATACTGGGTCCCAGCCTGAGCCGGGACGACGGATTCTTTGTATTTCCTGTTCTTGTGCCATTTCCCTTCCTTAAAGTAGACAGATTGTCATCTGTCCACGTCCTGCTCTTCCTCCATTCTGTTTCGTCCTGCCCGACGGCGTAAAATATGGCCTTCGGACGAGGCGTACTCACGTACTTTGCAATTTCCTTGCAATCTGCGCGGCCGGCCCCATTTCACCAGAACAGGCAAGGCGACATTTCGCGCAACACATTCATTGAGGCATTGGCATGGAACAATTTCACGGCACGACCATTCTCTCCGTCCGACGCGGCAACACCGTGGCGCTCGGCGGCGACGGCCAGGTGACGCTCGGCAACGTGGTCATGAAGGGCACCGCGCGCAAGGTGCGCAAGCTCTACAACGGCAAGGTCCTGGTCGGTTTCGCCGGCGGTACGGCCGATGCTTTCACTCTTCTTGACCTGTTCGAATCCAAGCTGGAAAAGCACCAGGGCAACCTCATGCGCGCCTCGGTCGAGCTGGCCAAGGAATGGCGCACCGACCGCATGCTGCGCCGCCTCGAAGCCATGCTGCTGACCGCCGACCGCGACAGCACGCTGGTGATCACCGGCAACGGCGACGTGCTGGAGCCGACCGACGGCATCGGCGCGATCGGTTCGGGCGGCACCTTCGCCCAATCGGCGGCCAAGGCGCTGCAAGAGAACACCGAGCTGTCGCCGGCCGACATCGTCAAGAAATCGCTGGTGATCGCAGGCGAGCTCTGCATCTACACCAACCTGAATCACATTATCGAAACACTCGATTAAAGAGCAAAGAACATCCCCATGAACATGACTCCCAAAGAGATCGTCTCCGAACTCGACAAACACGTCGTCGGCCAGGGCCGCGCCAAGCGCGCCGTCGCCATTGCGTTGCGCAACCGCTGGCGCCGTCAGCAGGTCGCCGAACCGCTGCGCCATGAGATCACGCCCAAGAACATCCTCATGATCGGCCCCACCGGCGTCGGCAAGACCGAGATCGCCCGCCGCCTGGCCAAGCTGGCCGACGCGCCTTTCATCAAGATCGAAGCGACCAAGTTCACCGAAGTCGGCTATGTCGGCCGCGACGTCGACACCATCATCCGCGACCTGATCGACATCGGCATCAAGCAGACGCGCGAAGCCGAAGTGCGCAAGGTGCGCGCACGCGCCGAAGACGCCGCCGAAGACCGCGTGCTCGATATCCTGCTGCCGCCCGCGCGCGATTTCGGCTTCACGCCGGACGGCAGCAAGTCCGAAGGCGAAGACAAGGGCGGGAACACGACGCGCCAGACTTTTCGCAAGCGCCTGCGCGAAGGTGCGCTCGACGACCGCGAGATCGAGATCGAGCTGGCCGACGTGGCGCCGTCCATGGAAATCATGGCGCCGCCGGGCATGGAAGAAATGACCGAGCAGATCAAGACCATGTTTTCCGGCCTCGGCAACAACCGCAAGAAAACACGCAAGATCAAGATCAGGGAAGCCATGAAGTTCCTGATCGAAGAAGAAGCCGGCAAGCTGGTCAATGAAGAGGAATTGAAGCAAAAGGCGATCGCCAACGTCGAGCAGAACGGCATCGTCTTCCTCGATGAAATCGACAAGATCGCCACGCGCTCGCAAGGCACGGCCGACGTCTCGCGCGCCGGCGTGCAGCGCGACCTGCTGCCGCTGGTGGAGGGCACGACCGTCAACACCAAGTACGGCATGATCAAGACCGACCACATCCTGTTCATCGCGTCGGGCGCTTTCCATCTGGCCAAGCCATCCGATCTGATCCCGGAATTGCAAGGCCGCTTCCCGATCCGCGTGGAACTGGATTCCTTGTCGATCGACGATTTCAAAACCATCCTGACCGGCACCGATGCCTGCCTGACCAAGCAGTACCAGGCCTTGCTCGAGACCGAAGGCGTCAAGGTGGAGTTCGACGACAGCGGCATCCAGCAACTGGCGGAGATCGCGTTTTCGGTCAATGAAAAGACCGAAAACATCGGCGCCCGCCGCCTTTACACCGTGATGGAAAAACTGCTGGAAGAGATCTCGTTCTCGGCCGGCGAAACCGGCGCACAGACCATCGCGATTGACGCCGCCTACGTCAAGGATCGTCTGGGCGAACTGGCGGTCAACGAAGACCTGTCGCGTTACGTGCTGTAAGCGCAACAGGACAGAACTGCATAGAAGGAGGACGCGGTCATGGCAAACAAGGCATTGGCAACGAGGCAGAAGATGAGCTTTCGCGTCGAGCCTTCGCAAAAGCTTGCCAAGCCGCGCAATCCGGTGGCAGTCGCCGCCAAGCAGCGCGCCGCGGGCCCGCATCGCAAGACGGCGTCGGCGCTGCGGCAGACGGCGCGGCTGGAAGTAAAGAAAAAACTGGACGAATCGGGACCAGAGTAAGAGCGCTGCACGCGTCGGACAGCTGCAATGAAAAAGCCACGGAATTTCCGTGGCTTTTTTACGTTCTTGGGCGCTCGGCGGGACAATCAGTGCTTGCTGCGGATCACGCCCGGATTGTCGTCGCCTTCATCCGGACCATGGGCGCCGAATGAAAACACGTCGAAACCGTCACCCTCGCCGTTCAGCCGGTACTGGTAGGGATGGCCCCAGGGATCGCGCGGCAGGCGGTCGATATAGCCGCCGGTTTTCCAGTCCTTGGGAACCGGTGCGCGCGTCGGTTTGACGATCAGCGCCAGCAGGCCTTGTTCGGTGGTCGGATAGCGGCCGATGTCCTGTTTGTAGAGCTGCAAGGCTTTTTCGATTTCGCCGATGTCTTGCTCGGCGGTGACGATGTCGGGGTTGTGCGCATGATTGACGGCCGTCATCAGACGCGGTGCGGCCACGATCGCCAGTACGGCTATGACCGCCAGCGCGGTCAGCATCTGCAATTTGCTCAGGCCGCGCTGCAGCGCATGAAAATATGTAAGAGAAACGGGTCGCGTGACAATGCGGCGCATCGGACTTTCTTTCCAGTAAAGCGAGATGCGAGAGTATAAGGCCGAAGCGTCGGCAATGGTATGGCGGCGTCGGGATTTGCCCGTAAAGTTATCTTCAGGAAATCATTCAAGTCGCCAGCACCAGTTCGACCTCGTTTTCCCGCAGCAATGCGGCCAGTTCCGGCGGCGGCGGCGCGTCGGTGAACAGCACGTCGATCTGCGACAGGTGCGCCATTTTCACCAGGGCCGGGCGTCCGAATTTGCTCGAGTCGGCGACCAGCCAGACTTGCCGCGATTGTTCGATGATGGTTTGCGCCACCTTGACTTCGCGTGCATCGAAGTCGCGCAGCACGCCGTCGAACTCGATGCTGGAAATGCCGATGATGCCGATGTCGACCTTGAACTGGCGGATGAAGTCGATCGTCGCCTCGCCGACGATGCCGCGGTCGCGCGCGCGCACCACGCCGCCGGCGACGATGACTTCCGAGGCGGTATTGCTGGCCAGCATGCTGGCGACGTTCAGGTTGTTGGTGACCACGTGCAGGTTGCTGTGCAGATGCAATGCGCGCGCCACTTCTTCGGTGGTGGTTCCCAAGTTCAGGATCAGCGAGCAGCCGTCCGGCACGCGCGCGGCCACCGCCTTGCCGATGCGCCGCTTGGCGTCGGCGTTCATCACCTGGCGCTGCGGATAGGCGATGTTTTCGGTCGAGGAGAGCAGGCCGACGCCGCCGTGATAGCGTGCCAACAGTTTGGCGTCCACCATGGCCTTGACGTCGCGGCGCACGGTCTGCGTCGTGACGTCGAGCTTTTGCGCCAGTTCTTCAACGGAAATCGTGACGTGCTTGCGGACGCAGTCCAGCAAGGTTTGTTGCCGCGGATTAAGCATCATGGGGTTCGGTAAATTTAAATAATATGAACATTAAAAAACATAATCGAATCTAAAACAACAAAATAATTGTTGATTTGCGTTCGAGTTGTCGCGTATCGTAGCGAAAAAAAACCTTGATTATAAAATCCGGAGACAAGTTGAACACGGAACCCGAATACGATCTTCTGGTGGTCGGCGGCGGCATCAACGGCGCCGGCATCGCCCGCGACGCGGTCGGCCGCGGCCTGCGCGTGATCCTGTGCGAGCAGCACGATCTGGCGCAGCACACGTCTTCGGCCAGCACCAAGCTGATTCACGGCGGCTTGCGCTATCTCGAATATTACGAATTCAAACTGGTGCGCAAGGCCTTGCAGGAGCGCGAGGTGCTGCTGCGCGCGGCGCCGCACATCATCTGGCCGCTGCGCTTCGTCATGCCGCACGACGCCGGCCAGCGTCCGGCCTGGCTGATCCGCGCCGGCCTGCTGATGTACGACTATCTTGCCAGGCGTGAAATCCTGCCGGCCTCGCAGGGACTGAAGCTCAACCAACATGTCGCCGGCAAACCGCTCAAGGGCGACTATCGTCGCGGTTTCGTCTATTCCGACGGCTGGGTCGACGACGCCCGCCTGGTGGCGCTCAATGCGCTCGACGCCAGCGAACGCGGCGCGCGCATCCTGACGCGCACCAAATGCCTGGCTGCGCGCCGCGAAGGGGACATCTGGCACGCCACGCTGGAGAACGAACAGGACGGCCGCATTCAGGTTCACGCGCGCGCCATCGTCAACGCCGCCGGTCCGTGGACCGCGCAATTTGCCGACGCCGTGCCGGGCGCCGCCAAGAGCTACGGCCTGCGCCTGATCAAGGGCAGCCATATCGTCGTCAAGCGTTTGTTCGACCATCCTTACGCTTATATCTTCCAGAATCCGGACAAGCGCATCATTTTCGCGATTCCGTATCAGGACGATTTCACGCTGATCGGCACCACCGATCTCGAATACACCGGCGACGCCGGCAAGGTAGAAATCAGCACGGATGAAATCGCCTATCTGTGCGACATGGCCAATCGCTATTTCACCCGCCAGATTTCGTCGGACGACGTGGTGTGGACCTATTCCGGCGTGCGTCCGCTGCTGGACGACAACTCGGCCAATGCCTCCGCCGTGACGCGCGACTATCTGCTGGAATGCAACGACAACGGCGCGCCCATGCTCAACGTCTGGGGCGGAAAAATCACCACCTATCGCAAACTCGCCGAAGAAGCGCTGGCCATCCTGTCGCCGCGGCTGGGACTCAAGGCGGCGTCCTGGACGGCTGACGCGCCCTTGCCCGGCGGCGATCTGGAGCAGCCGGGCAAGCTGGTCAGGCGTTACGACTTCGCGCGTTTCCTGGCGGGCTTCCGTGAACGCCATCCGTGGTTGCCCGCGGCGCTGGCGCAGCGCTATGCACGCAGCTACGGCAGTCGCGCCGAGCGCTTGCTCAATGGCGCCGCCGGCTTGGCCGATCTCGGCGAAGAGCTGGCGCCGGGGCTCTACGAAGCCGAAGCACGTTACCTGCACGGCGTCGAATGGGCCCGCAGCGCGGAAGACATCTTGTGGCGCCGGAGCAAGCTGGGCCTGTATTGCCAGCCGCATCACGCGGCGCGCCTGCAGCAATGGCTGAAGGAACAGGCATAGGCCAGCAGACATGAGCAGAAATGAGCGACAGACGAGCAACAGACGAGCAACAAACAGAACAGCAGCAAGGAGACAGCGTGACCCTGGAATTAAAACAAGTGATCAAGACGGTGGGTGCGGAAACGCACCTGTATCCGCTTGATCTGAAGCTGGCGGCGGGCGGCATCAACGTCCTGCTGGGCCCGACGCAGGCCGGCAAGACCTCGCTCATGCGCATCATCGCCGGACTGGACAAGCCCGACAGCGGCAGCGTGCTGGTCGACGGCAAGGACGTCACCGGCGTCGGCGTGCGCGAGCGCAACCTCGCGATGGTGTACCAGCAATTCATCAATTATCCCGGGCTGAGCGTGTACGAAAACATCGCTTCGCCGCTGCGCCTGAAAAAATTGCCGCAGCAGGAAATCCACCAGCGCGTCACCGAGATCGCCGAAAAGCTGCACATCGCGCACCTGCTGCAACGCCTGCCGGGCGAACTGTCCGGCGGCCAGCAGCAGCGCACCGCCTTGGCGCGCGCGTTGATCAAACGCGCGCCGCTGGTCTTGCTGGACGAACCGCTGGTCAATCTCGATTACAAGCTGCGCGAAGAACTGCGCTCGGAACTGATCTCCCTGTTCACCAACGGCGACACCACCGTGGTCTACGCCACCACGGAACCGCAGGAAGCCCTGCTGCTCGGGGGCCACACCGCCGTGATGCACGCCGGTCGTCTGTTGCAGTTCGGTCCGACGCTGCAGTTGTTCAACGCGCCGGCATCGACGCAGGTCGCCGCCATCTTCAACGATCCGCCGATGAACATGCTGCCGGCGACTGCGCTCGACAATGCCAGCGTGCGGCTCGACGACGGCAGCGTGCTGGCGGTTGCCGGCCGCAATCTGGCGCTGACCGCCGGCCGGCGCTGCCAGGTCGGCGTCCGCTGCAACGACGTGCGTTTGCAGGCGCTCGTCGGCGCCGGCGTCAGCCTGGCGTGCACGGTCGGCCTGGCCGAACTGAGCGGTTCCGAAACCTATCTGCACCTGCGCCACGGCGGCGATGCGCTGGTGGCGCAATTGCCCGGCGTGCATGCGCTCGAGATCGGCAGCGCGGTGCAGGTCAACATCCACGCCGCACAGATTTTTCTGTTCGATACCGAGGGCCGCCTGCTGAGCGCCCCGCAGGGAGACTGACATGGCACGTATTGAATTCCGCAATCTCGGCCACGCCTACGGGCCCAATCCGGCGTCCTTGCAAGATTACGCGTTGCAACCGATGAACATGGTGTGGGAAGACGGCGGCGCCTACGCCTTGCTCGGCCCGTCCGGCTGCGGCAAGTCGACGCTGCTCAACATCATTTCCGGCTTGCTGGTGCCTTCCGAAGGACAGGTGCTGTTCGACGGCAAGGACATGACGCAGATGGCCACGCGCGACCGCAACATCGCGCAGGTGTTCCAGTTCCCGGTGCTGTACGACACCATGAGCGTGTTCGACAACCTGGCGTTCCCGCTGCGCAATCGCAAGGTGGCGGAAAAGGAAGTCCGCTCGCGCGTGCACGAAATCGCCGAAATCCTCGAACTGACCCGCGACCTCAATCAGCGCGCCAGCGGTCTGTCGGCCGACGCCAAGCAAAAGATCTCGCTGGGGCGCGGACTGGTGCGCAAGGACGTCGCCGCGATCCTGTTCGACGAGCCGCTGACGGTGATCGATCCGCACATGAAATGGCAGCTGCGGCAAAAGCTCAAGCAGATCCACCATCAGCTCAAACTGACCTTGATCTACGTCACCCACGACCAGGTGGAGGCGCTGACCTTCGCCGACGAAGTGGTCGTCATGACCAACGGCAAGGTGGTGCAGCAGGGCGAACCGGAGGCCTTGTTCGTGCGTCCCGATCACACCTTCGTCGGTTATTTCATCGGCAGTCCCGGCATGAATTTCTATCCGCTGCAGATCGACGGCGACGCCGTCGTGATCGGACAGCAGCGCGTGGACATCGACGCCGAACAATTGCAGGCCCTCAAGCACGCCAACGGCGAACTCAAGCTCGGCATCCGGCCGGAGTTCGTGGAATTGACCACGGCCGGCGCGCCCGGCGCGGTCAGCGCCAAGGTCGTGCAAGTCCAGCATCTCGGCACCAGCCAGCTGCTCACCGCGGAATTCGGCGGCCAGATCGTCAAGGCCAGGCTCGACGCCTCGGCCAGGCTGGATGGCGGCCGGCAATGGCTGCGCCTGGCGAAGCCGGAGACGATCTTCTTCAGCAATGACGAAAGGATAGGGCGATAGCTCATGAACAAGCCATACAACAACAAGGCCTGGTTTTTCATCCTGCCGGTGTTTCTGACGGTCGCGTTCTCCGCGATCGTCCCGCTGATGACGGTGGTCAATTATTCGGTGCAGGACATCATCAGCCCCGAGCAGAGCGTATTCGTCGGCCTCGAATGGTTCCGCGCCGTGATGCGCGACAGCGAACTGCATTCGGCGCTGCTGCGCCAGCTGATCTTTTCGTTCTGCGTGCTGCTGGTGCAGATCCCGCTGGGCATCGGCCTGGCGCTGTCGATGCCGGCGCAGGGCTGGAAGTCTTCGGCGGCGCTGGTGATCCTGGCCATGCCGTTGCTGATTCCATGGAACGTGGTCGGCACCATCTGGCAGATTTTCGGACGCGCCGACATCGGCCTGGGCGGCTATGTGCTGAGCCGTCTCGGCATGGATTACAACTATGCCTCCAATTCGCTGGACGCCTGGATCACGGTGCTGGTGATGGACGTCTGGCACTGGACGCCGCTGGTGGCCTTGCTGGCGTTCGCCGGCTTGCGCTCGATCCCCGACGCTTATTATCAGGCGGCGCAGATCGACGGCGCCAGCCGCTGGGCGGTATTCCGTTTCATCCAGCTGCCCAAGATGCGCGGCGTGCTGGTGATCGCGGTGCTGCTGCGCTTCATGGACAGCTTCATGATCTACACCGAACCCTTCGTGCTCACCGGCGGCGGTCCCGGCAATTCGACCACCTTCCTGAGCCAGTACCTGACGCAAAAGGCAGTCGGCCAGTTCGACCTGGGACCTGCGGCGGCGTTTTCGCTGATTTATTTCCTGATCATCTTGCTGTTGTCCTTCGTGTTGTACAACTGGATGCAAAGCGCGGGCAATAGCGGACAAACGACAGGAGCCAATCATGAATAAAAGAAAAAAAGGCGACAAGCAAAGCAGCTGGCCGCGCCTGCTGACGCTGGCGCTGTACATCGTCTTCACGCTGATCCCGCTGTACTGGCTGCTCAATACCTCGTTGAAGACCAACGAGGAAACGCTGTCGGTGTTCACCATGTGGCCGAACCAGCCGACGCTGGACAACTACAAGGTCATCTTCACCGACGCCTCCTGGTATTCCGGCTATATCAATTCCATCATTTACGTCGCCATCAACACGGTGCTGTCGCTGCTGGTGGCGTTGCCGGCCGCCTACGGCTTTTCGCGCTACCGCTTCCTCGGCGACAAGCACATGTTCTTCTGGCTGCTGACCAACCGCATGACGCCGCCGGCGGTGTTCCTGCTGCCGTTCTTCCAGCTGTACTCGACGGTGGGACTGATGGATACGCACATCGCCGTGGCGCTGGCGCACATGCTGTTCAACGTGCCGCTGGCGGTATGGATCCTGGAGGGCTTCATGTCGGGCGTACCGCGCGAGATCGACGAGACGGCCTACATCGACGGTTTTTCATTTCCGCGTTTCTTCATGCGCATCTTCCTGCCGCTGATCAAGTCGGGCGTCGGCGTGACGGCGTTCTTCTGCTTCATGTTCAGTTGGGTCGAGTTGCTGCTGGCGCGCACGCTGACTTCGGTCAACGCCAAGCCGATCAGCGCCATCATGACGCGCACCGCCTCGGCGGCGGGGATGGACTGGGGCATCCTGGCTGCTGCCGGCGTGCTGACGATTATTCCGGGCGCCCTGGTGATCTGGTTCGTGCGCAACCATATCGCCAAGGGCTTTGCAATGGGGAGGGTTTGACCATGGGTGCTTTTGCATGGATGTCGTGGACGCCGCCGGTGGCCGTCTTTTTCATTTGTATCGCGATCATGCTGGCGGGCATGACGATCTGGGAGCTGCGTTCGCCGACGGTGGAGCGCAAGGGTTTCCTGCCGTTGCGCACGACGCGCGGCGACCGCCTGTTCATCGGTTTGTTGAGCGCCGCCTACATCAATCTGGCGTGGGTCGCCGTGACCGACCTCGACCAATGGTATGCGGCCGGTCTTGGTTTGTTGGCATTGTTGGCAATCATGCGCAAGGGGTGAACAGCCCGGGCGTATTGAAGCGGTTGGCAGTAGGGCAGTATGGGTATGGAAATAACGCGCCGGAGAATGTCCTTCCCTCTTCAGCGCGACCATCTTTGGGAAGGTGACGAGGAGACGTGATGCATAAATTCAAACTAACCGTATTGGCCGCTGCGATTGCGGTGGCGGGCAACGTATGGGCCGACACCAAATCGGCCGAAAAATGGGTCGATTCGGAATTCAAGCCGAGCACCCTGTCGCGTCAGCAGCAGCTGAGCGAAATGCAATGGTTCATCGAGGCCGCCGCCAAGCTGAAGGCGAAAGGCGTCAAGGAAATCCACGTCGTGTCCGAAACGCTGGACACGCACGTCTATGAATCGAAAACCCTGGCCAAGGCCTTTGAAGAAATCACCGGCATCAAGGTCAAGCACGACGTGATCCAGGAAGGCGACCTGGTCGAAAAGATGCAGACCTCGCTGCAATCGGGCAAATCGATCTACGACGGCTGGGTCAATGACTCGGACCTGATCGGCACCCATTACCGCAACGGCCAGACCGTGGTGTTGTCCGACTACATGACCGGTCCCGGCAAGGATTACACCAATCCCGGCCTCGACCTGAAGGATTTCATCGGCACCAGCTTCACCACCGCGCCGGACGGCAAGCTGTACCAGCTGCCCGACCAGCAGTTCGCCAACCTGTACTGGTTCCGCGCCGACTGGTTTGCGCGCAAGGACCTGCAGGACAAGTTCAAGGCCAAGTACGGCTATGAGCTGGGCGTGCCGCAAAACTGGTCCGCCTACGAAGACATCGCGGCCTTCTTCACCAACGACGTCAAGGAACTGGACGGCAAGAAGGTGTTCGGCCACATGGACTACGGCAAGAAAGACCCTTCGCTGGGCTGGCGCTTCACCGATGCGTGGCTGTCGATGGCCGGCGCCGCCGACAAGGGCTTGCCGAACGGTTTGCCGGTCGATGAATGGGGCATCCGCGTAGCGGCCGACAAATGCACGCCGGTAGGCGCGTCGACTTCGCGCGGCGGCGCCACCAACTCGCCGGCGGCGGTCTACGCACTGACCAAGTACCTCGACTGGATGAAGAAATTCGCACCGCCGGAAGCGCTCGGCATGACCTTCTCCGAAGCGGGTCCGGTGCCGGCGCAAGGCCATATTGCCCAGCAGGTGTTCTGGTACAGCGCCTTCACCGCGGGCATGACCAAGCAAGGCCTGCCGGTGGTGAATACCGACGGTTCGCCGAAGTGGCGCATGGCGCCAGGCCCGCACGGCCCGTACTGGAAAGAAGGCATGCAGAACGGTTACCAGGACGTCGGTTCCTGGACTTTCCTCAAGAGCACCCAGCCTGACCAGATGGCGGCGGCCTGGCTGTACGGCCAGTTCGTGACGTCCAAGACCGTGTCGCTGAAGAAGTCGATCGTCGGCCTGACCTTCATCCGCGATTCCGATATCCATTCGGACTACTTCACCAAGAATGCGGCGAAGTACGGCGGCCTGATCGAGTTCTATCGCAGCCCGGCGCGCGTGGCATGGACGCCGACCGGCAACAACGTGCCCGACTATCCGAAGATGGCGCAACTGTGGTGGAAGAATATCTCCACCGCCATTTCCGGCGAGAAGACGCCGCAGGGTGCGATGGACAATCTGGCCGAAGAGATGGACGGCATCATGGCCCGCCTGCAGCGCGCCGGCATGAAGAACTGCGCCCCCAAGCTCAACGACAAGAAAGATCCTGCGACATGGCTGTCCGACAAGGGCGCGCCATGGGCCAAGCTGGCCAACGAAAAGCCGAAGGGCGAAACCATCCCTTACGACAAGTTGTTGCAAGCATGGAAGGATGGCAAGGTCCGCTAGGCATGCCCGCATAAGCTGCTGCGCGATCCGATCTCCGGACTGCGATGCTCACCGTACTCGCGTACGGCTGTGCTTCTCCTCCGGAGTTCGGACCGCTCGCTACGCTTCTGCAGGAATGCCGGGACTTCAGTAGCGCCACGACGTCATTCCGGTATCTGCCGGAATGGCGTTTTTTCTTCCAGCACGGAGCAATCGTTGTTACGCTGTGATTTCACAGTGATTTGTAAGGCAAATGTTATGGCTTATCTGCTTGCTCTCGACCAAGGCACCTCCAGCTCACGCAGCATCATCTTCGACGAAACCGGCGCCATCGTCGCCACCGCGCAGCAAGAGTTTCGCCAGATCTTTCCGCAGCCCGGCTGGGTGGAACACGATCCCATGGATCTCTGGAACAGCCAACTGCAGACTTGCCGCCAGGTGCTGGCGCAGGCCGGCATCAAGGCGGCCGACCTGGCCGGGCTGGGCATCACCAATCAGCGCGAGACCACCGTCGTGTGGGAGCGCGCCAGCGGCAAGCCGGTGCACAACGCCATCGTCTGGCAGGATCGCCGCACCGAGGCAATCTGCGCCAGGCTGCGCGAGCGCGGGCTGGCCGATCCTATCCGGGCCAAGACCGGCCTGGTGCTCGATCCGTATTTTTCAGGCACCAAGCTGCATTGGATACTCGACAGCGTGCCGGGCCTGCGCGAGCGCGCGCAGCGCGGCGAACTGGCGTTCGGCACGGTCGACGCCTGGCTGATCTGGAACCTGACGCAGGGGCGCCTGCACGTGACCGACGTATCCAACGCCTCGCGCACGATGCTGTGGAACATCCATACCGGCAGCTGGGACGAGGAATTGCTGGAATGGCTGGACGTGCCGCGCTCGATGCTGCCGGAAGTCCATCCTTCCGCCCATCTCTACGGGCGCACCGATGCCGAACATCTGGGCGCGGCGGTGATGATCGGCGGCATCGCCGGCGACCAGCAGTCGGCCCTGTTCGGCCAGGCCTGCTTCCAGCCCGGCATGGCCAAGAATACCTACGGCACCGGTTGCTTCATGCTGCTGCATACCGGCGACCAGTGCGCGCAATCGCACAACGGCCTGATCAGCACCGCCGCATGCCAGGTCGGCGAACGCAAGCAATACGCGCTCGAAGGCAGCGTCTTCATCGGCGGCGCCGTGGTGCAGTGGCTGCGCGACGGCCTCAAGGCCATCAAGCATTCAACGGACGTGGAAGAACTGGCGGCGTCGGCGCCGGACTCCGGCGGCGTGGTGTTCGTGCCGTCGTTTACCGGCCTGGGGGCGCCGTACTGGAATCCTTCGGCCAAGGGCGCGATCGTCGGCCTCAGCCGCGGCAGCACGGTGGCGCACATTGCGCGCGCCGCGCTGGAATCGATTGCCTTCCAGAGCACCGCCTTGCTGACGGCGATGGTGCGCGACGCCGTGTCGCCGATCACCGAATTGCGCGTCGACGGCGGCGCGTCGGCCAACAATCTGCTGCTGCAATTCCAGGCTGACCTGCTCGGCATTCCGGTGATCCGTCCGCAAGTCACGGAAACCACCGCCCTGGGTGCCGCCAGCCTGGCCGGCCTGGCGACCGGCGTCTATCGGGATATGGCGGAATTGTCGGAACACTGGCGCATGGAACGCACCTTCCTGCCGACCATGAGCCGCGATGAAGCGGCGACAAGGATGCAGACCTGGGAACGCGCCATCGGCCAGGTCAGCGCGGGTTGAGCCGGGGGGGGGCTTGTCAGGCGGGCGCGCTCAGCGTGACGGCGACGCCGGCCTGTTCCGTGACGGCCGCCGACAGCGTGGCATACAGCTCCGAACCGTCGCGCGCGCTGATCCATTGCGTGCCGTCGTACTTGTAATGGAAGCCGCCCGATTTGGCTGCCAGCCACAGTTCCTGCATGGGCGCCTGGCTGTTGACGATGATTTTGGAACCGTTGTCGACGCATTCGATTTCCAGGACATTGCCGCTGCGGCTGCACTCGACATCGAGCTCGCTGTCGTCGGTGGCCTGCTCCAGTGCGGCCTCGATGGCGTTCAAGGCGGAATCCGCGAGGGCCAGGAATTCTGATTCTGTCATGCTACACTCCGAGACATTGATGTAAACCCGTGATTCTATCGTGAAGTCTCCATTTCATTTTTCTCCGTCCTTGACGGCGCTCGGCGGTACCGTGTTGGTGCTGACGTTGTCGCTGGCCGGTTGCGGCCAGAAGGGCCCCTTGTACCTGGGAAAACCGCCGCCGCCGCATCCGGTGCGCAATGCGGGCGCGTCCGATGATGCCGCCGGCAACGTCGTCAACATGAGCGGCGCCGTCGACATGTCGATCGCGCCGTCATCCGGTCCGGACCGCAACGGCGGCGCAGCAGCAAGCGATTCCAAATAATTTCCGTCGTCAATCCCTGTCGTTAATCCTCGCCGTCTTTCATTTATGTCCCATTTCTCTTATCGCGACGGCGTGCTGCATGCCGAAAATCTGCCTCTGAATGCACTGGCCGCGCAGTTCGGCTCGCCGCTCTACGTGTATTCCAGGGCGGCACTGACAGCCAACTATTGCGCCTACGCCGACGCATGCAAGAAAGCCGGGCGCAGCGTGGATGCCGGCGACGGCGGCGCGCTGGTGTGCTATTCGGTCAAATCCAATTCCAACCTGGCGGTGCTGAACCTGCTGGGCAAGCTCGGCTCCGGTTTCGACATCGTCTCGGGCGGCGAACTGCTGCGCGTGATTGCCGCCGGCGGTGATCCGCGCAAGGTGATTTTCTCGGGCGTGGGCAAGGGCCGCGACGAAATGCGCCTGGCGCTGGAGCACGACATCCTGTGCTTCAACGTCGAATCGATTCCCGAAGTGCATCGCCTCAACGAAGTCGCGGGCGAAGCAGGCAAGCGCGCGCGCATCTCGCTGCGCGTCAATCCCAACGTCGACGCCAAGACCCATCCCTACATTTCCACCGGCCTGAAGGAAAACAAGTTCGGCGTCGCCTATGAAGACGCGCTGGCCTGCTACCGCGATGCAGCCGCACTGCCGAACATCGAAGTGGTCGGCATCGACTGCCACATCGGCTCGCAACTGCTCGACGACGCGCCGCTGCTGGAAGCGCTCGACAAGGTGATCGAACTGATCGACCAGCTCGAATCCGAAGGCATCGCCATCCATCACCTCGACATCGGCGGCGGCATCGGCATCACCTATGACGACGAGCAACCGGTCCCGGTCGGCGATTACCTGGGCCGCTTGTTTGCCCGCGTCGACGCCTGGCGCAAGCAAAAGTACGACGGCAAGGCCATCAAGGTCATGTTCGAGCCCGGTCGTTCCATCGTCGGCAATGCCGGCCTGCTGATTACCGAAGTGCAATATTTGAAGCACGGCGAGACCAAGAATTTCGCCGTGGTCGACGCCGCCATGAACGACCTGATGCGTCCAGCCTTGTACGAAGCATGGCACGGCGTGCAAGTCGTGCAGCAGCGCAAGGATGCGGCGCAGACCTACGACATCGTCGGTCCGGTGTGCGAATCCGGCGACTGGCTGGCGCGCAACCGCGAACTGGCAATCGCACCGGGCGACCTGCTGGCGCTGATGTCGGCCGGCGCCTATGGCATGACCATGGCGTCCAACTACAATACCCGCGGTCGCGCGGCTGAAGTATTGGTCGACGGCGACAAGGCGCACCTGATCCGCAAGCGTGAAAATCCGGCCGATCTGTTCGCGCTGGAAGCCATCGTCGACTGACCGGCGACCGATCCACGCTGAAAGCGGGGCGAGTTCCGGAAGGGCTCGCCCCGTTGCCATTGATGCCTCACCGATGCGCCGGCCTGCGGTTGCAATCAAGGAAAACGAAGTGGATGCCGATCCCGAGGAAGACAAGATGCGCAAAAGTCCCCCAGATGCCTCCCGGTTCACCATGTTGGACACGGCCTTTTTCGACCGGGACAGTCCTGCGCTGGCGCGTGCCCTCATCGGCAAGGTATTGCGCCGACGCTGGAAAAACCAGTGGCTCTCCGCCCGCATCATCGAGACCGAGGCCTATTGCCTCGACGAGCGCGGCAGCCATGCCTCGCTCGGTTATACCCACAAACGCCGTGCCCTGTTCATGGACGGCGGCGTGATCTACATGTACTACTCGCGCGGCGGCGATTCGTTCAACATCAGCGCCGCCGGCCCGGGCAACGCGGTCCTGATCAAATCGGCCTATCCCTGGATAGACACGATCGCCGGCCCCGCCGCACTGGCGCTCATGCAGGCGGCAAACCTCGACGCGCAGGGCGCCGCACGACCTCTGCACCGGCTCTGTGCGGGACAAACCTTGCTATGCAAAGCCCTTGCCTTGCGCGTCCCCGACTGGGATGCGCGCTCCTTCGATCCGGAAGAATTGTTCGTCGACGACGTGGGCGAATCGCCGCACACGCTGATCGAAACCACGCGGCTGGGGATCACGGCCGGGCGCGACGAGCATCTCCCTTATCGCTATGTCGATCCCGCCTACGCCCGGCACTGCACGCGCAATCCCTTGCGCAAGGGGCAGACCGCGCCGCTGGATTACCGCTGGGTCGATCGCGATGGGAAAATGGCCGCCGAGCAACAGTTTCCGCGCGACGTGATTCCCGTGGCGGATTGATTCCGCAATCCTGCCGGGCGTCGTTTTTAACGCGTTCCGCCGTTGGCGCGAAATTTGCTGACGGACTGCTGTCAGGAAGGAAAAATCCAGCGCCAATGCCGCTATAATGCGCGTTTTCGATACTGGTCTCTCCCTTTTTCAGCCCCTTTTCGCGTAAGGAAATTGCATGAATGCCCTGATCTGGTTCGTCATACTTTATTGGGTGATTTCAGTCGGTATCGGCCTTTACGCAACCAAGTTCGTCAAGAGCTCGAAGGACTATGCCGTGGCCGGCCGTTCGTTGCCGATGTCGGTGGTGACGGCGACGGTGTTCGCGACCTGGTTCGGTTCGGAAGCGGTGCTCGGCGTGTCGTCGACCTTCCTCAAGGAAGGTCTGGGCGGCATCGTCGCCGATCCTTTCGGCTCATCCTTGTGCCTGATCCTGGTCGGCGTGTTCTTCGCCAAGCCGTTGTATCGGATGAATCTGCTGACCATCGGCGACTATTACAAGAAACGCTTCGGCCGCGCCGCTGAAATGCTGGTGACGATCTGCATCGTGATCTCCTACCTCGGCTGGGTGGCCGCGCAGATCAAGGCGCTGGGCCTGGTGTTCAACGTCGTCTCGGGCGGCTACATCCCGATGCACTGGGGCATGATCATCGGCGCCGCTAGCGTGCTGATCTACACCCTGATGGGCGGCATGTGGGCGGTGGCGATCACTGACTTCCTGCAGATGATCATCGTGGTGGTCGGCATGCTCTACATCGGCTGGGAAGTCTCCGGCATGGTCGGCGGTCCGGGGGTGGTGATCCAGCATGCGGCGGATGCCGGCAAGTTCAATTTCTGGCCTTCGCCCACGCCCAGGGAGGTGCTGTGGTTCTTTGCCGCGTGGATCACCATGATGCTGGGCTCGATTCCGCAGCAGGACGTGTTCCAGCGCGTGATGTCGTCGAAGAACGAGAATGTCGCGCGCAATGCGTCGATCCTGGGCGGCGTGATTTATTTCTTCTTCGTGTTCATCCCGATTTTCCTGGCGTACTCCGCCACGCTGATCGATCCGGGCATGGTCGGCAAGCTGCTCGAAACCGATTCGCAACTGGTGCTGCCGACGCTGATCATGGAAAAGATGCCGGTGTTCGCCCAGGTGATGTTCTTCGGCGCGCTGCTGTCGGCGATCAAGAGCTGCGCCAGCGCGACCTTGCTGGCGCCGTCGGTGACCTTCACCGAAAACGTGATCAAGGAAATCCGTCCGTGGAAGAGCGACAAGGAGTTCCTGTTCTCCATGCGCGTGGTCGTGCTGATCTTCACCGTCGCCGTGACTTCGCTGGCGCTCAACAGCCAGTCCAGCATTTACCAGATGGTCGAGAACGCCTACAAGGTCACGCTGGTCGCGGCCTTCGTGCCGCTGGCCTTCGGCGTGTACTGGAAGCGCTCCACGCGCCAGGGCGCGCTGGCGGCGATGATCCTCGGCCTGATTTCGTGGATCACGCTGGAATACACCGCGCCGGAAGGCATGTGGCCGCCGCAGCTGGTCGGTTTGCTCATGAGCATCGGCGGCATGGTGGTCGGCTCGCTGATGCCGCAACTGGTGGCGCCGATTCCGCAGGCGCAGGCGGTGTTGAGCACGGATGGTCAGGGCGGCTGATTCGAGCTTGCCGTAAGACGCTTGTTCGCAAGCTGCTTCACGCAACACCGACAAGGTTGAGCCTTTGGTGCACAACTGATTTTTCTCTTTCCTACCCTCGGGCGGTTCGCATTTCCAAGAAATGCAACGAATCGCCCGAGCGGCGCAGTTCTCCCGCTTTTATCTTTCTTTGCCATCTTTTCCCTGGGCTTCCGGCTCACGTTGTTTAAGAAGAACTATCGATTTGCATCGATTCAATTGTCGAAAAGCCAATTGGAACTAATCGGTATTAAATCGACCTCACAGAGCATGTCTCTGCAAACTCATGAATACGACTTTGCCGCTGATGCACTGTTTCTGGACTTCGACGGCACCCTCGTGAACCTGGCTCCCGAGCCTGGCAGCGTGGTGCCGGCGCCGGACCTGATCGACCTGTTGCAGCGGCTTCAGGAACTCTCGAACGGCGCGCTGGCGGTGGTCAGCGGTCGTCCGGTGGAGCAGCTCGACCACTATCTGGCGCCGCTGCGTCTGCCTGCCGCCGGGGTGCACGGACTGGAACGGCGCGACGCCACAGGACGGCTGATTCAATTGCCCGCACCCGACACGGCCCGATTGATGGAGCGCCTGGCAACGCTGGTGGCGCGTCATCCCGGCCTGATGCTGGAACCCAAGCGCGGCGCGCTGGCGTTGCACTATCGCAAGGCGCCGCATCTGGAGCAGGCCTGCATCGAAGCGATGAATCATGCCGTCTCGCGCGTGCGGGGTTTTACCTTCCTGCGCGGCAAGATGGTGGTGGAAGCCAAGGCGGCGCTGGCCGACAAGGGCGAGGCCATCGCCTCCTTCATGCGCGAAGCTCCCTTCGCCGGGCGTCGTCCGGTATTTGTCGGCGACGACGTCACCGACGAAGCCGGCTTCGACTGGGTGCAATCGCATGAAGGATTCGCCATCAAGATCGGCGAAGGGCCGAGCAAGGCGAACATGCGGCTGGATAATCCGGCGGCGCTGCATCAATGGCTGGAGCAGGCCTTGAATGCATCGGACAGGCGCCTTTGAGAGAAACGTTTTTCAGCGCACCCGAAGCCGAATCGGCAAAGTAGTTAGTGCCAGTAGCGCCGGGCAGTCAGGCGCGACGGCGACAACACTCGGGCAACAACAAAAAGAGTAAAGAGAGGAAAGGCAGCATGAGCACTTCATCCACGTCATCCATTGATACTCCCGGCAACGATACCTCCACCGGCGTCAGCAACGACGGCGACCGGCCTTCCACCTCATCCCTCGATCTCGGCGTCATCGGCAACTGTTCCTACAGCGCGCTGATCGACAAGCTCGGCCGCATCGTCTGGTGCTGCCTGCCGCGTTTCGACGGCGATCCGGTATTCAACGCCTTGCTCGATCCCGGCGAGAGCGGCAGCTTGTGGAGTTTCGAGCTGGAGAATTTCTCGCATAGCGAGCAGTGGTACGAACCGAATACCGCCGTCCTGAAAACGCGCCTCTACGACACGCTGGGACAGGGCGTCGAGATCACCGACTTCGCGCCGCGTTTTCCGAGCCGCGGCCGTTTCTTCCGCCCGCAGACGCTGGTGCGCCGCGTGCTGCCGCTGAACGGCGCGCCGCGTCTGCGCGTGCTGCTGCGGCCGCGTTTCGACTGGGGCCGCGAGCTGCCGAAAATCACGCGCGGCAGCAACCATGTGCGCTACGTCGGTGCGGAGATGACGTTGCGCCTGAACACCGACGCGCCCATCAGCTACCTGCTCGATGAGACGGCATTCGTCGTCAGCCGGCCGTTCAACTTCCTGCTCGGTCCCGATGAAACGCTGACCGGCGGCATCGGCGACACCGCGCGCAGTTTCGAGCAGGAGACCATTACGTATTGGCGCAACTGGAGCCGCAGCCTGGCCACGCCGCTGGAGTGGCAGGCCGCCGTGATCCGCGCCGCGATCACGCTCAAGATGTCGGTATACGAAGACACCGGCGCCATCATCGCCGCCATGACCACCAGCGTGCCGGAAGCGCCGGGCAGCGCGCGCAACTGGGACTATCGCTATTGCTGGTTGCGCGACGCCTTTTTCGTGGTGCGCGCATTGAACAGCATTTCCGAGCTCGGCACCATGGAAGACTATCTGCGCTGGCTCACCAACGTCGTGGTGCGTTCCGCCGGCGGTCACGTGCAGCCGCTGTACGGCATCGGCCTCGAAGAAGCGCTGCCGGAACAGATCCTCGACCATTTGCCCGGCTATCGTCACCACGCGCCGGTGCGCGTCGGCAATCAGGCCTACGAACATTTCCAGCATGACGTCTACGGCAACATCGTGCTCGGCGCGGCGCAGGCCTTCCACGATGTCCGCTTGCATCATCGCGCCGGCATCGAACAGTTCAGCCATCTGGAAGCCGTCGGCGAGCGCGCCTTTGAAATGTACGACCGGGCCGACGCCGGCATGTGGGAGTTGCGCACGCGTTCGCGCATCCATACCTCGTCGGCGCTGATGAGCTGGGCCGCCTGCGACCGGCTCGCCAAGATTGCGGCGCGGCTCGAACTGGCCGATCGCGCGGCGCATTGGCATGGGCGCGCCGACATGATCGGCAAGCGCATCCTGACCGAAGCCTGGAACGAGGAACGCCAGACCTACGCCGAAAGTTTCGGCGGCCGCGACCTCGACGCCAGCGTCCTGCTGATGGTGGAGGTCGGCCTGATTGCGCCGACCGACCAGCGCTTCATCGCCACCGTCGACGCGCTGGAAAAATACCTGTGCGACGGCCCCTACATGCGCCGTTACGAGGCGCCCGACGATTTCGGCCGTCCCGAAACCGCCTTCAACATCTGCACCTTCTGGCGCATCGACGCGCTCGCGCGCATCGGCCGCAAGGAGCAGGCGCGCGAGATTTTCGAAGCCATGCTGGCGGCACGCAACCACGTCGGCCTGCTGTCCGAAGACACGCATCCGGTCACCGGCCAGATGTGGGGCAACTTTCCGCAGACGTATTCGATGGTCGGGATCATCAATTGCGCGATGCGCTTGTCCGCTTCTTGGGAAAGCGTCATCTGACGTTCTTCGGCCTATGCATCTACCTTTGTTTCAATCCGTCCGACACAACAAAAAAGGAGCTTCACCATGTCCCGCCTTGTCGTAGTTTCCAATCGTCTCGCCGATCCGCGCAAACCGGCGGCCGGGGGACTGGCGGTGGCGCTGGGTGAAACCCTCAGACGCACCGGCGGCGTCTGGTTCGGCTGGAGCGGCAAGGTGGTCGAGGACGGCACGCCCGGCGAAGGCGCCTTGCATGTCGGCCAGGCCGGATCCGTCACGCTGGCCGAACTCGATCTGTGCGCCGAAGACCACGACGCTTATTACCGCGGCTATGCCAACGGCGTGCTGTGGCCGGTATTCCATTACCGGCTCGATCTGGCGCATTTCGAAGCGGGGCATCTGGGCGGTTATCGTCGCGTCAATCAACTGTTCGCGCGCAAGCTGATGCCGCTGCTCAAGCCCGATGACCTGATCTGGATCCACGACTATCACCTGATTCCGCTGGCCGCCGAATTGCGCGCCATGGGTTGCAGCAACCGCATCGGTTTTTTCCTGCATATCCCGTTGCCGCCGCAACAGATCCTGGCGGCGATTCCTTCGCATGAATGGCTGATGCGCGCCTTGTTTGCCTACGACCTGGTGGGTTTCCAGACCGAAGCCGATCTGCTGCATTTTTCGCATTACGTCAAAGCCGAGGCCACTGCCGAGACTGTCGGCGCCAGCCAGTTCCGCGCCTTCAACAGCACGGTGCAGGCCCAGGCTTTTCCGATCGGGATCGACGTCGACGACTTCCAGCGTCTCGGCCGCGCGCGCGAGGCGCGCGAGACCTTCGAGACGACGCGCCAGGAATATTCGCGGCGACGCCTGCTGATCGGCGTCGACCGGCTCGATTACTCCAAGGGGTTGCCGCATCGCATCCGCGCTTTCCGCGAGCTGCTGCTGCAATATCCGGAAAACCGGCATAGCGCGACGTTGCTGCAGGTAGCCTCGCCGAGCCGAGAAGATGTCGACGCCTATGCCGACATCCAGCGCGAACTGGAAAGCCTGTGCGGCGCCATCAACGGCGACTATGGCGATTTCGGGTGGATGCCGATTCGCTATATGCATCGCACCGTCGCGCGCAAGCGCCTGCCGGGTTTGTATCGTGCCTGCGCGGTGGCGCTGGTGACGCCGTTGCGCGACGGCATGAATCTGGTGGCCAAGGAATTCGTCGCGGCTCAGGACGAGAATGATCCCGGTGTGCTGGTGCTGTCGCGTTTTGCCGGCGCCGCCGAGCAGATGAAAGAGGCTCTGCTGGTCAATCCCTACGACACGCACGGCACCGCGCAGGCCATCCAGCATGCCTTGCAGATGCCGCTGGAGGAACGCAAGCAACGCCATGCCGCCTTGCTGGCCGGGATCCGCGAGTTCAACGTGCACTGGTGGTGCAGCAGCTTCTTGCAAGCGCTGGAACAATCGCGTTAAAAAATCTGATTTGTCCTTTTTTCTCGGATAATCGGCCGGTTGCAGCGATTTTATCGTTGTCCGACCGCTAATTTATTGTCATTGGACAGCATCCGGCAGGCGCCTGGCCGGTCTTGAAACGGTATTGATTGGCCTGATCCGCAGCACGCTCGTAAAAACGTCTGAAAAACCTTTATAATTCAGGGTTTTGGACGATTTTTGCCGGAGTAATTCATGCCGATTTACGCGTATCGCTGCGAAGCGTGTGGTTTTGCCAAAGATGTGCTGCAAAAGATGTCTGACGACGCGTTGACCGTTTGCCCATCCTGCAACAAGGACAGCTTCAGGAAACAATTGACCGCCGCCGGCTTCCAGCTCAAGGGCTCGGGCTGGTATGTGACCGATTTCCGCGGCAACGGCAGCGGCGTCGCCAACAGCACCGGCGCTACCGGGACCGCCTTGCCCGCGACCGAAGCGCCGGCGTCTTCCGATGGCGCTGCCGCTGCATCCACAACTGCTGCAGCACCGGCGGCCAATCCTGCGCCTGCTGCGGCCCCGAGTACGCCGAGCGCCTCCAGCGCTCCAGGTACGCCTAGCGCTTCTTGAGCAAAACTGCGAAACCCCATCCCATGCGCAAATATTTCATCACCGGTCTGCTGATCCTGGTCCCGCTGGCAATCACGGTGTGGGTGCTCAACCTGATCATCGGCACCATGGATCAGTCGCTGCTGCTGCTGCCGGAAAGCTGGCGGCCGGAAGCGCTGGTCGGGTTCCACATTCCCGGCCTGGGCACCATCCTCACGTTGCTGATCATCTTCATCACGGGCCTGGCCACGCGCAACTTCATCGGCCGCCAGGTAGTGTCGCTGTGGGAAGGCCTGCTGACCCGCATTCCGGTGGTCAAGTCGATCTACTCCAGCGTCAAGCAAGTGTCCGACACGCTGTTCTCGTCGTCCGGCAACGCCTTTCGCAAGGCGGTGCTGGTGCAGTATCCGCGCCAGGGTTCGTGGACCATCGCCTTCCTGACCGGCATTCCGGGCGGTGAAGTGAAGAACCACCTGCAAGGCGACTACGTCAGCTTGTACGTGCCGACCACGCCGAACCCGACCTCGGGATTTTTCCTGATGGTGCCGCGCGCCGACACCGTCGAACTGGACATGAGCGTGGACGAAGCGCTCAAGTACATCGTCTCGATGGGCGTGGTGGCGCCGGAGATGCAGGCGGACAAGAAGATCATCACCGACATCGCCACCGATGCGGGCAAGCATAATTGACGGGGCGTCCAGCGCCGCGCGCTTCCAATATGCATGCGCGCGCTGTTCTGCCCCGCCTTCACTTTGACTTTGCCAGCATCAAAGAACACACAAGAACTGAATCAAACGAAACTGAATAAACGGAACCTGAATATGTCCATGCGAACTCAATACTGCGGCCTCACCACTGAGGCACTGCTCGGCCAAACCGTCAGCCTGTGCGGCTGGGTGCATCGTCGCCGCGACCACGGCGGCGTGATCTTCATCGACTTGCGCGACCGCGAAGGCCTGGTGCAGGTCGTCTGCGATCCCGACCGCGCCGACGTGTTCAAGAACGCCGAAGCCGTGCGCAACGAATTCTGCCTGCGCATTACCGGCGTCGTGCGCAACCGTCCTGAAGGCACCGGCAACGCCAACCTGAAGTCGGGCAAGATCGAAGTGCTGGCGCACGAACTGCAGGTGTTGAACCCGTCGGTCACGCCGCCGTTCCAGCTGGACGACGACAACCTGTCGGAAACCACCCGCCTGACGCACCGCGTGCTGGACCTGCGCCGTCCGCAAATGCAAAACAACCTGCGCCTGCGTTACAAGGTGGCGATGGAAGTGCGCAAGTTCCTCGACGCGCAAGGCTTCATCGACATCGAAACGCCGATGCTGACCAAGTCGACCCCGGAAGGCGCGCGCGATTACCTGGTGCCGTCGCGCGTGAACGCCGGGGAATTCTTCGCGCTGCCGCAATCGCCGCAGCTGTTCAAGCAACTGCTGATGGTCGCCAACTTCGACCGTTACTACCAGATCACCAAGTGCTTCCGCGATGAAGACCTGCGCGCCGACCGCCAGCCTGAATTCACCCAGATCGATTGCGAAACCTCGTTCATGAACGAACAGGAAATCCGCGACCTGTTCGAAGGCATGATCCGCCTGGTGTTCAAGAACGTGCTCGACATCGACTTGCCGGACCCGTTCCCGGTCATGGACTTCGCCACCGCGATGGGCATGTACGGTTCGGACAAGCCGGACATGCGCGTCAAGCTGGAATTCACCGAACTGACCGACGTCATGAAGGATGTCGAGTTCAAGGTCTTCGCCGGCGCCGCCAACAGCGAAGGCGGCCGCGTGGTCGGCCTGCGCGTGCCGGGCGGCGCCGAAATGCCGCGTTCGGAAATCGACGCCTACACCCAGTTCGTCGCCATCTACGGCGCCAAGGGCCTGGCCTACATCAAGGTCAATGAAAAGGCCAAGGGCCGCGACGGCTTGCAATCGCCGATCGTCAAGAACCTGCACGACGCCGCACTGGCCGCCATCGTCGAAAAGACCGGCGCGCAGGACGGCGACCTGATTTTCTTCGGCGCCGACAAGACCAAGGTCGTCAACGATGCGATCGGCGCGCTGCGCGTGAAGATCGGTCACAGCGACTTCGGCAAGAAGAACGGCCTGTTCGACGACGCCTGGCGTCCGCTGTGGGTGGTCGACTTCCCGATGTTCGAATACGACGAAGACAACCAGCGCTGGGTCGCGCTGCATCACCCGTTCACCTCGCCCAAGGATGGCCACGAAGACTTCATCTCGAGCAACCCGGGCGCCGCCATCGCCAAGGCCTACGACTTGGTGTTGAACGGTTGGGAAATGGGCGGCGGTTCGGTCCGTATCCACCGCGCCGACGTGCAGAGCAAGGTGTTCCGCGCGCTGAAGATCGACGACGAAGAAGCACGCCTGAAGTTTGGCTTCCTGCTGGACGCGCTGCAATACGGCGCGCCTCCGCACGGCGGCATCGCCTTCGGCCTGGATCGTCTGGTCACCATGATGGCCGGCGCCGAGTCGATCCGCGACGTGATCGCTTTCCCGAAGACCCAGCGCGCGCAAGATCTGTTGACGCAAGCGCCGTCGGCGGTCGACGAGAAGCAATTGCGCGAACTGCACATCCGCCTGCGCAATGCGGAGCCGGCAATCAAGGCTTAAGTCAGGTAACACGGTCCGCGCCCGATCTGCGCGGACAAAGAAAAGAGGCGCTTGCAGCAATGCATTGCGCCTTTTTTCATGCACGCCTTTTCTGCTGTGTCGCGTGTTTGTGTGTCGCCGCATGCGGGATGCCGATGCAGCGATTCGGTATAAATCTTTTACGCATGCATGCGCTGCAAGCATGGCGACATGCGCAGATATCATTTCCGGCTTGCTTCTTGCCCGCCCTATTATCGGACGCATGTTTATAGGTGTTTCTTTAAGGGGGGAATCATGCAAGCCAACACTGCCTACGCGGCTGCATTGCCAGCGGTCAGCAACAATCAGCGCCGACGCGCCATCGTCGCCACCGTGATCGGCAACGGCCTCGAGTGGTTCGACTTCACGGTCTACAGTTTCTTTGCCGTCATCATCGCCAAATTGTTTTTCCCGACCGGTAACGAGCTGACCTCGCTGCTGCTGGCGGTGGCGACCTTCGGCGTGGGCTTCTTCATGCGTCCGGTCGGCGGCATTTTGCTCGGCATTTACGCCGACCGCGTCGGTCGCAAGGCGGCCTTGTCGCTGACGATTCTGCTGATGGCGGCCGGCACGACGCTGATCGGCCTGGCGCCGACGTATGAACAGATCGGCCTGTTTGCTCCCCTGATCATCGTGGTCGCGCGCCTGCTGCAAGGTTTCTCCGCCGGCGGCGAAATGGGCAGCGCCACCGCCTTCCTCACCGAGTACGCACCGGTCAAGCAGCGCGCCTACTATTCCAGCTGGATCCAGGCCAGCATCGGCGTGGCCGTGTTGCTGGGCGCCGCAGTCGGCACCTTCGTCACCAGCAGCCTGAGTCCTGAGGCGCTGGCGAGCTGGGGCTGGCGTCTGCCTTTCCTGCTGGGCATCATCATCGGCTCGGTCGGCTATTACATCCGCCATCACCTCGACGAAACGCCGACCTTTCTCGAAGCCAAGGACAAGACCGATTCGCCGCTCAAGGAAATCATCAGCAATTTTCCACGCGAGACGCTGGCGAGCTTTTCCATGGTGATCCTGTGGACCGTCTGTACTTACGTGCTGTTGTTCTACATGCCGACTTATTCGATCAAGGTGCTGAAGCTGCCGCAATCGACCGGTTTCATCGCCGGCATGGTGGGTGGTCTGTGCATCATGGTGTTTGCGCCTGTCGTCGGTCGCATCGCCGACCGCTTCGGCCGTCGCGGCTTGCTGTCCGGCGCGGCGCTGCTGATCCTGGTGCTGGCTTATCCGATGTTTGCTTACATCAACGCTGCGCCGGGTCTGTTCTCGCTACTGATTTTCCAACTGGTGTTCGGCGTTCTGATCGCGACCTACACCGGCCCGATTCTGGCGGCATTCTCCGAACTGTTTCCGGCCAAGGTGTTGTCGACCGGTTTGTCGGTGGCCTACAACCTGGCGGTGACCATTTTCGGCGGCTTTGCTTCCTTTTTCATCACCTGGTTGATCGCCGCGACAGGCAGCACCATGGCGCCGGCGTTCTACGTCATGATCGCCGCTGCCATCAGTCTGGTCGGCACCCGTTTCGTGCGTGAGCCGTCGTATTTGCAACAAGCTTGATTTTCAATTTCTCCATGACCAAGATTCTCCTGCAGGGCGGCAACGTCCTTGATCCGGCTCACGGCAGCCTGCTGCTCCGCCACGACGTTCTGATTGAAAACGACCGTATCATTGACGTGTCGCCGACACCCATCGATGCGCCCGATGTCCGCCGCATCGCTGTCGCCGGCAAGACCGTCATGCCCGGCCTGATCGATTGCCACGTGCACGTGCTGGCGTCGCTGGCCAACCTCGGCGCGAATGCGCTGCAGCCGGGTTCGCTGACTTCGATTCGCGCCTTGCCGATTGTGGAAGCCATGCTGAACCGCGGCATCACGACGGTACGTGATGCCGGAGGCGCCGACTGGGGACTGGCGCAGGCCATCGCCATCGGGCTGGTGCCGGGACCGCGGATTTTCCCGTCGGGCAAGGCTTTGTCGCAGACCGGCGGCCACGGCGACTTCCGTCCGCGTTCGGATGTGCTGGAGCCATGCTCCTGCGCTTTCCGCGCCGGTGCGATTGCGCGCGTGGCGGACGGCGTCGATGCCGTGCGTCTGGCGGCGCGCGAAGAAATCCAGAAGGGCGCGACGCAGATCAAGATCATGGCGTCCGGCGGCGTCGCGTCGCCGACCGATCCTATCGGCAACACGCAATACAGCGAAGACGAAATCCGCGCCATCGTCGCCGAAGCGGAAGCGGCACAGACTTACGTCATGGCGCACGCCTACACCGGCCGCGCGATTTCCCGCGCCGTGCGTTGCGGCGTACGCACCATTGAGCATGGCAATCTGGTGGACGCCGATGCCGCGCGCGTGATGCGCGAGCATGGCGCCTTCGTGGTGCCGACGCTGGTGACGTACGACTCGCTGGCGCGCGACGGCGCACGCCTCGGCCTGCCGGCGGATTCTGTCGCCAAGATCGACTCCGTGCGCCAGGCCGGCCGGGATTCATTGAAAATTTATGCCGAGCACGGCGTGCAAATGGGTTTCGGCTCCGACCTGCTGGGCGAGATGCATCAGGACCAGTCGCAGGAATTCGTGATTCGCGCCGAGATCCTCGGCAACCTGGAAGCGATCCGTTCGGCAACCTCGATTGCCGCGGCCATCCTGCAACGCGAAGGCGAACTGGGTACCGTCCGTGCCGGCGCGCGCGCCGACCTGATCGTGGTCGATGGCAATCCGCTTGACGACATTGGTTTGCTGGCGGGGCAGGGCGAGCATCTGTCGCTGGTCATGCAAGGCGGCTATCTGCATCGCAGCAGTATCTGAGCCGGTCTTGAGCAGTATGCGATTCGGTGCCTGACAGGCACGCTTTTCGCTCTATGATGGGGTTCCGAGTAGTTTGTTTCTTTGTCCCTTGTTCGATCACGGACCCCATCATGCGTATTTCTCCACTTCCTCCTTTGCCGTCGCTGATCGCGTTTGAGGCTGCCATGCGGCACAGCAGCTTCACGCGCGCCGCGGCGGAGCTGCATCTGACGCAAAGCGCCATCAGCCGTCAGATCGCGCAGCTCGAACGTTTCCTCGGCAAGAAACTCTTCATCCGCGAACCGCGCGCCTTGCGCCTGACCGTCAGCGGGCAGCGCTATGCCGAAGAGGTGCAGCGCCTGCTGGTCGGTTGCGCCGAGGTCACCGAAGACATCATGAAGCGCAAAGGACACAGCGAACTCACCGTCGCCTGTTCTTCCGGCGTTGCCGTGCTGTGGCTGACGCCGCGTCTGGCGCGCTTCCGGGCGCTGCAGCCGGAGTGCCATCTGCGGTTGATCGTCAACGACAGCCTGGCCGCTTTGTCGGAAACCGATTTCGACATGGGCATCTACTTCCTGCGCGACGGGCCGCCGTCCGGGCTGGCGGCGCGGCGGCTGTACGATGAAGAAGTCTTCCCGGTTTGTTCGCCAGCTTATCTGGCAGGGCGCACGCTTGCACCCAAAGATTTGTTGCAGGAAACCCTGCTCATGCAGGAAGACGGCCAGCGCCAGTGGCTGTCCTGGCAGAACTGGATGGCGCAGAACGATCTCGCCGACGTGCGCATCGAGCATCAGATCCTTTCCAACCAATATCCGATTTTGTTGCAGCTGGCGATGGAAGGCCATGGCATCGTCCTGGCCTGGCGCCACATGATCGATGCCTGCATGCGCGAAGGCCTGCTGGTGCGTGCCTGTGAAGCGAGCGCCAGCCTGGGCGGCGGTTATTATGCGGTGTGGCCGCGCGACCGTATCGAGCATGCGGCGGCGCGCAGTTTTCGCAACTGGCTGGTGGAGGAGAGCGCGGCCTCGATGGAAGCATGACTGTGCGCACCGCAGAGTTCCCGCTGACGATACAATGGCTGTTGGCAACGTTGTCGCATGCTCACGAGAAATGAACCGCCCATTTAAAATTCCCGAGTCCGTCCTGGTTGTTATTTACACTGAACAACTCGATGTCCTCCTGATCGAACGCACCGACAAGGCCGGTTACTGGCAATCCGTGACGGGGTCGAAAGACGCCCTGGATGAGCCGCTCTTCGAGACGGCGCGGCGTGAAGTGGGTGAGGAAACCGGGATATCGGTCAGCGACGAAATCAGTGTTTCGCCGACAGCTGCCCATCGCGTTCCGTGCGATCATCTGCGGGACTGGCATTTGTCCAACGTGTATGAGATTTATCCGGTCTGGCGCCATCGCTATGCGCCGGGCGTGACGCGCAACACCGAGCACGTGTTCGGCTTGCTGGTGCCGCAGGGGATTCCGGTGACGCTGGCGCCGCGCGAACATACGCGTTACCAGTGGTTGCCGTATCGCGAGGCCGCCGATCAATGTTTTTCGCCGTCGAATGCAGAGGCGATTCTGCAGTTGCCGCAATATATTTCCGTCGGACCAGATCGCTCCCATCCATAGTTGCCACAGCAACATCAACAAGGGGTTTTGCCGATCTATGAAGTTACGCATCGCCACTTACAACATCCACAAAGGCGTCACCTCTTTCAGCGGACGCCCGCGCATTCATGCGCTGAAGCAGGCGCTGGCCCAGCTCGACGCCGACCTGCTGTTCCTGCAGGAAGTGCAGGGGCGGCACGACCGCATTGCGGTGCGCCATGCCGCACACTGGCCGCAGCAGGCCCAGCATGAATATCTGGCCGGCGAATCGCATCATGCCGCCTACGGCATGAACGCCGTCTATGATCACGGTCATCACGGCAACGCCTTTCTCTCGCGCTTTGCGATCGCTTCTTCGCGCAATCAGGATGTGTCCGACCATGCCTACGAGTCGCGCGGCATCCTGCATTGCGTGGTCGACGTCGAAGGCGCCGAGGTCCACTGCTACGTCATCCACCTGGGCTTGTTCGCCGGCAGCAGGCGCCGTCAGACGGCTGCGCTGATCGAAGCCGTGCGCGCTTCCTCGCCTCCCGACGTGCCGCTGATCATCGCGGGAGACTTCAACGACTGGGGCAACAAGCTCAGCGACTTCCTGCGGGCTCGCCTGGGCGTCACCGAAGTCTTCGAGCAGCAATCCGTGCCGCACGGCCTGATGGGCTATTTGCGCAAGCTGGGCGGCATGCCACAGGTGGTGCAGCCGGCGCGTACCTTCCCGGCATCAATGCCGTGGCTGCGGCTCGACCGTATCTATCTGCGCGGGTTTGAAGTCGAGTCGGCACAGGTCTTGCGCGGTGGCTTGTGGTCCACGCTATCGGATCACGCGCCCATCGTCAGCACCTTGCGCTTAAAATGACGGCAACGCCACTTCCGCCGGTTTTCCCTTGTCCAATTTGACGTCGAGTTTCTTCCCATCCCCGGTCCCGCCATGCGCGTAATCAGCTATAGCGGCGACAATCACGTCACGCTGCTGCGCAGCGGGGCGGAATTTTTCCCGGCGCTGATTGCTGCCATCGACGCCGCGCACGTCGAGATCTATCTCGAAACCTACATTTTCCGAATCGACGACACCGGCATCCTGGTGCGTGATGCCCTGGCGCGCGCGGCCAAGCGCGGTGTCATTGTCAGCGTCATCACCGACTGGGTCGGCACCGGTCGCGTCCACAGCAAGCAGATCAAGGCGACGCTGACCTCCGCCGGCATTCAGCACCGTTCTTTCAACCCCTGGTTCCGTCGCGGTGTTGCGCGTAGCCATCGCAAGCTGTGCGTGGTGGATCGAAAATGGGCGTTTGTCGGCGGGCTTAATATCAATGACGATTTTCTCGACGATGCCAGTCACGAGATCCTGCCCGCGCCGCGCTGGGATTTTGCGGTGCGCATCAGCGGTCCGCTGGTCGAAGCGATCCACGAGGAAATGCAAAACCAGTGGATACGCATCGGCAAGATGAAACTGCGCGCGCGCTGGGACAAATTCAGAATGGCGCGCTACACGCGGCATGGCACCGAGCCCGGGCAGGCGCTGGCCGGGCTGGTGGTGCGCGACAACCTACGCAACCGCCGCACCATCCAGCGCGCTTATCTGCAGGCGCTGGGGCGGGCGCGCGAAACCGCTTTCCTCGCCAATCCGTATTTCGCGCCGGGCCGTAAATTGCGGCGGGCGCTGGAGGAGGCCGCCATGCGCGGCGTGAAGGTGACCTTGCTGCTGGGCGTGGGACAGTTTTATCTGCAGGATGCCGTGGCGCATTCCTTCTATCCGAAGTTGCTGCGGGCCGGCGTGCGCATCAACTTCGGATAGAAGGAATGCGCCACGGCATC
>Ga0209646_1000328_pt1 | contig 36324 bp, 37 predicted proteins | sample AraplaL_Col_mTSA_FD_184259 | JGI IMG/M metagenome (GOLD analysis project Ga0209646, IMG submission 184259) | Arabidopsis root microbial communities from the University of North Carolina, USA - plate scrape CL_Col_mTSA (SPAdes) (version 2) | ecosystem: Host-associated > Plants > Roots >...
GCAACTCTTTGTTTCGTCGTCATCCGAGAGGTCATCTGTAGGCAGGATCCCATTCTAGTCGGAGTTAGATTCCGGGATCGGAAGCAGGAGCGCGGGGATGGTCAACAACCGCTCTGACGATATGGACAGGCCGCTTCTGGCCGACACGGGCCGGCGGAAGCCTCCGTCGACAGTGCATCCCTCTTCACCGTCGACTACTCCCGCGCGAGTCGTAGCGCTTGTCGCGCCGGCCGTCGGAGCCCGTTCAGCCCAAGCCTTAGCGCAACAATGAGTGTCGTAAAGCGGATGATGTGATCTGGCTCTCGCGGTGATCTTGCTGTGCTCAACGACCTTTGAAAGATCGGCAATGGTGACCGCGCGGATCGCGGGCGTTCGAACATTGATGTCGTCGTCGCACGGGCAATGGAGGGTTGCAACGTTTGGCACCGTGACGGTGTAGCTGCCATCCGGGTTGAGCACCCACCGCCCGCCTTGACACTCACCTTCAGAGCCAGCATCGGTTGACTGAGACTTGGGATGCTCGGGCATGGGCGAAGCGTTCAAATTAATGATCCCGAAAAACAATCAATCTGAGGACTACGGGGCGCCCGGAATCCCGACCGCGCCAAAGAATGCCGACACCAACAAAATCAGACCCCCAACGCCGAAGAAAACGTAGGCGATCGCACGAAATACGCGACGCTGTACCGCCAGGGACTGCAGCGTCTCTGCATCCTCGCCTGCGTCCTGGTGAGTCATCCCGGCACTGGTCAACAAGCTGGCGATGCCGAGCCCGATGAGGACGATTGGGAGGTCGAAGTCAGAGGTGATCATGTCCACTGTTTCCAAACAGCATCAAAGCGTGGGGACACCGCCGCCGCCTGAGTATTGTTCCAGGACGCGCTTCGCACCACGTTCCAGCGCGTCCTGGCCAGCCGACAACAGCTTGCGAGCGGTGCTCGCTAAACTCTCCTCTGCGCTGTGCGCGACTTCGCCGACCTTTTGGGAAACTTTGTCGGCGACCTTGCCAGGCACCGCTGCAACACGGTCCCAAGCCGCTTGCGCACGTTCGCCAAGTGTCGGCTCGGGCGCGAAGTGTGTGCGCCAGCGTAAATACCCCCACACTGAACTGAACTCGCGGCCCGTCTTCTCCAGCGGCAGCGTACCGTCCTTCAGATATCGGTCAAGGTCAATGCGATCCTGTCCCATGACCGGCGGCGGCGGCGGTGCGATTTCGCCCTTTCCGCCGTCAGAGACCGGCGCATAGCGCTCAATCGTTCCGCGCGGGTCCCGCTGGAGATCCGCGCTCATCTTCTGCCACTCCGCCTTCCACCTGGCGTTCCACTCAGCGTCTTTGCGCTTGAGTTCTTCCAGACGGGCCTTTTCCCTCTGCTTCCAGACCCCTTCATTGGTGGCGCCCATTGGCTTGAACCACGCACGCGAGTCGTGCACGTAGTCATCAAAGAACTTGACGATTCTTGGGTCCAGCGGAGAAGTGTCATTCCAATACGCCTTGACCTCGCGCCACTGAGCCACCTTGTCGCCCCATATGGCCCGGTGGATCTTCATCAATGCAGCTGCGGCCACCCCTGACCTGCGGAATACCGCGGCCATCCAGCTATCCGAGTACAGGATGGAGTTTTCCATCTCCGACATCGTCTTGGCTTCTTCGCGTAATTCTTCGTTTGCACCGCTCAAGTCCTGCGCGCATTGGGCGCTGTAATTCTGTGCTCGCTTGAAAAAGGGCTGGTTCTCAAAGGCATCGGCGCCGCTGCCCAGCCGCAGCCGACGCCAACGCAGGTACAGGCCGTATTGCACGTGGGCCGCGCCTGTGGTCCCGCCACCCTTCTTTTTGATGAGCGGATTCACCGCGTCTACATACGCGTTGTAGTCCTTGATCAGTTGGGGTGAGATCTTGAGAGCATCCAGCACCCGCGGCGGAAGGTCCGCTGACGGCTTCAACGGTACGCCGGCAGCAACGGCTTCCCGATACATCTTGGCAAGTGTCACTTGCGAGAGCTTGGTGCTGTCGTCGGGCGTTCCGTCGGCTCTGCACCCTCGGCCTTGGTCCCCTGGTTGGTACGCCCCACCCACATCCGTGTGAACGCCTGGATAGGCGATTTCCAGCAGATCCTTGGCGACCGCCTTGTCCAACGGGAACGAGCCACGTATTTCGTGAGCGGAAACCAAGTGGACGGCCCGATTGACGTATTTGGGAATGCGTAAGAATTCCTCTTGGCCCCATCCGCCGTGGCCGGAGGAGAACATTGAGCTTTGGGCGAAACCCACCGACGCGACAGTATCCAAGATACCGAGGAAATCGAAGGTCACCTCCACGCCGGCCAACGTCATACCGGGGTCCAACGCGTCCTCCAGCCAATTGCTGAACACGCGAGCTTCTGCCGCGCCGCGTGAGAATCCGAACACGTAAAGGCGAATGCGCTGCAGCTTCGGCTTGCGGTCGGCAATGAGCGCCTTCAGCTTTTGAGAAAGGAACTCGCGCCGCCGTTTCAGCTCCTGCTTACGAGGAACGGGATTCGGAATATTGTCGGCCGTGTCCAACGCACCGCCGAGCGTACGTCCCGTGCCTGCGTCATTCAGTTGCTCCGCTTCGTCTTTTATCTTCTGCGCCTCGTCGCGTGCGCCGGCTTCCATGCGTTTATGTACAGGGAAGCTCAGATCGGCCGAGATTTTGCGGAGCAGCTTCAGATCGTCGGTGCCCATCTCGACGCTGAGAATACGGTTGAAATAGAACTGGTACAGAGCGTCGGTCAATTGCAAAAGTGCCCAATTGATACGAGCTTCCCCGCCCCAGCCCGCCATCAGTCCCGCCCGCGCGTCATATCCACGGCCGGTGTCCCCGATTTCCTTCTCAAAGGGAGTGCCGATGCCGGGCACGTAGTACGCCAGTTGATTCTCAGTCTGGTGATAGATGTCGTATAGCCGCGCTATGTTGCTGTGGGCATGCTTTGGCGCGTCTCGATCTTTATTGTTGTTGGTTCCGTCGAAGAAGAATCCGATACGAAGTTCCTCCGTACACTGCCCTGTGAAGGCATCCATGTTTTTTGCCATGCAGCTTGCCGTCTCATCGAGAGACAGGGCGAAGGGGTTCGGCATCAGCCGTTCGAGTTCAGCCATCTCTTCACTCCTTGCCAGGCTGCGCCGTGGGCTTGGAACCGAACTTAGTGGCGCACAGGGCATCTTCCATGCACGCTTTCTCTGGATACTTCCAGTCTGCAGGGAATTTCTCATGCCCGGGCCCATAGCTCGAAGCTATGGCCTTGACCTTATTGCCCGGCATAAACGCCAGCCAGAGCACAGCGGGATAGTCGCTTTTCACGTCATAGGGGTCGACCGGGACCTTAGCCTTGTATGTCGCGTCATGGTCCTTGCGATACAGGGTGTCGTCCTGCCATTCGACTTCCACAGTCAGCCCTGGGTGCCATTTAGCTGGCAGCCCAACTCCTCCGGCAACGCCAAAGCCGCCTGCATGGCGCCTCATACTGCCCACCCATACACCGTTCACGTACACCACACCAAGGCCCTCATCCATATAGTTGAGCACTCGGACTTGCGATCCAATGTCTTCCTCTTGGGCAGCAGCTTGGGCTTGCTGCGCGGGCTTGCAGCCGGCGGTGAATGTCACAACCGACGTCAGCGCGATTGCAATCCATGTTCGAATTTTCATGATCGTTCTGTCATTTAATGACGTTGTGTCTCCGCAGCGGTGCCTTCGCCAATCCACTAGTCACCGGAATCAGGATGTCGGCGCGCGGTTTGGATAATACTTTTTGGCACATGCGGCACTGGCCATGCAAACGTCGTAAGGGAACTTCAGTCCACCTGGGAATTTGGGATTTAGGGGCGTATAGCGTGAAGCGATGACTCTTATCTTCTTGCCTGGGAAAAACGCTAACCAAAGCGTGCTGGGATCGCCGTCGGGATACGGCTCGACGGGCACCTGGGCCTTGCATGTCGCGTCGTGGTCTTTTAGATACAGGGTGTCGTCTTGCCATTCGACTTCCACAGTCAGCCCCGCATGCCAATTCGCGGGTAAGCCGATCGCCCCGGCGATGCTTGTGCCTCCTGCGTGGTTCCGCATATTTCCAACCCAAACGCCGTTCACATAGACCAGATCAAGCCCTTCATCCATGTAGTTCAGTAGCTGGACTTCCAGTCCGATCTCCTCGTCATTTGTGGCAGCTTGCACCTCGTGCGTGGGCTTACAGCCGCCGCTAAGTGCGGCAAGCAAGAGCAGCACCAATGCAGTCCATGTTTGAACTTTCATGACTGTCCCGTTGTTGCCTGCGACTGGAGCAATCCAGCTTCACTCAAGGCGTCAGCCACCGCGCGGAAAACTGCAGCGTCATGCGCTCCCGAGTTAAACCCTGCGCCTTCCAGTGCCATCCGAATGCAGCCATGCGTCTGAGACGGCGTACCTACGAGTGTCCCCAACCAATGCGCGTTCGTCTGAATGAGCCGCAGCAGGCCATCCGGGCGGGCCAGGGCTTCGAAATGTTCCATCTGCGCCTTGCTGAAGACATAGGGTTCGCCAGTTCGCTCGGCGGGTGCATGGCTAGCGTGCCCCATATCCTGCAAACTGCCATCGCGCCGGAAGTACCACCACCGCGAGCCATTCAAAAAGCGCTCACGCTGCGCGCCATCGAACATCTGCAGCAGCGTATCCAATGAGCGGGTATCCGCGAAGCGGATCAGAAACGCCTTCCCTTCATGGTCCACGGCTTCCATCTGGTCCTGAAGATGAGCGACTGGATCGTGAGGCGATGCATTGCGGCGCAAGAAGCTCAGCATCGGCTTGCCCGAAGTCTCATACAGGAGAAACTCAAGGAGCGTGCGCCGTTCGGTTTCGCCGTCCGGTATGCGGAACACGGAGGGGGCGATTTCGGCCAGGCCAGGCCCGTCATAGAATCCCGCGTAGAGCGACATCGGATGCAAGCCCGGAAACCGGGAGTGCAGCCGCTGCGCGAAACCGGTATCGAACGCGTTGTCGATCAACGCATACACGTTCGCCTCCGGCAAAGCGCCAAGAAGCTGTGCTAGCGCGTTATCCGGGAAATCGTCCACCCAAGCCGGTTGATCCGAGCGTCTGTCTTGAATCTGGAAACGGGTCGCCATGGTGCCAATGATCTTCGATGTCAGCTAAATCAGCCGTTCTTGCTGCCGAGCGGATGGCCACCAGCCATTGCGCGCAGCATGCACTCCACGCAAATACTCTGCGGAAACGCCGGCAACGGATACGACTGGTTCACCGGCCCATCAAAGGTGCGCTGCGCGGCCTTGTAGGTAATCGGCCCAGAGCACTCGACCGTGATGTTGCCGTTCTCCAGCGTAATGGCCGCACCCGCTGCCGTCGCTAGGCGAATCCGGTTGGCCGCCGCAAAGTCCACGTTCATGTTGGCCGAGACTAATCTCAGGTCGTCCTTGGCCATGAGCTTTATCGTGTCGTGCTGGGCCTGCACGTCGATGTTGTCCTGGCCAGCGGTCAGCTGCAGGCCGATGTTGTTGTCACCCGCCTTGGACAGGCCCGCCGCCACGCCGATCGCTTGCCCAGCGTGCACGCGCGCCTGTTTGCCGACGGCGATGTTGGTGTCCTGGCCGCTGCCCAGGGCGATGCTCTCGCCGTTGGCCAGCTGCAGATCCTGACCGGCCATCATGACCAACCCGGCACGGCCGTTCGCATGGACCATCGCCTCGCCCTGGTGTGGCACTTTGCCCGGAGTGCTGGTGTTGCCGGCACTGGCATCCTGCTTCGCCGCATCAAGCGCCTTGCCATCCACCATGCCGGCGGCTGCCTTCTCCTGCTTGGCCAGCGGCGCATTGTCGTCTTTCGCTGCCGAGAGGTTGGCCGTCTGGTGCGTGACTGCACCCTGCCCAAGCGATGAGGTCAGCACCTTGGCCTGCTTGATGAGCGCAATGCCGGCAGCGTTATCCCCTGTCGGCACGGCTTTGCCGCTGGCCGCATCGCGGTACGTGGTCAGCAGCAGACCCGCCTGGCCGCGCACGGCGCCGTGGCCATCGGTACGGAGCTCGAAACCCTGACCGCGGAAGCTGCCGCGCCGGTTGTCCTGCTGGTGAACGAGGTGACCCAGGTTGAGCTGGGTGTGCTGCTGCGTGGTGGCGAGCTGGGTGCGCAACTGGCCGTCACTGTCGTCAAAGACGAGTTGGTTGTAGCCGCTGCCGCCGTGCTCAGCGCTCTTGAAGCCGGTGTGGGCCGCGGCATTTCGGTGGCCCTCTGCCTCCGTTCCCATGCCGTGCCAAGCCGGGCTGTGCCCGCCGGCCACGTTGCCTTGCGCGCTGCCGGCGCTGTCGCTGCCTTGCATGTAGAGGGCGGCCGCATCCCCTGTCCCGCCGGCACCCTGCCCGCCGGGCGTCGGCGCTATTCCAGCCTCACCCTGTCCGTTGTACAGGGCGCCAATGACCACGGGCTGGTCAATATCGTCTTCCTGGAATTTGACCAAGACTTCCTGACCGATACGCGGCAGCCACTGCCACCCCATGCCTGCTCCGGCCTGGCGCTGCGCCACACGCACCCAGCGACTGCTGCGATCGTCTGCACGTTCGCCGAGCTGCCAGGGAAAGCGAACGCGGATCTCGCCCGCTGGCGTGGCGTGGTGTTCGCCATCCCCGCCGGCTTGCGTTTGGCCATCCGGGCCGACCACGATGGCGCTATGCACGCCCTGCGCGGTCGGCTCCGCGTACAGCCGGCCCGTGTCGGGATGCGTGACTGCAGGACGCCAGGGGCGGCGGGCATCGCCAGCGCGAAAATGCCCTGCATAGCCGTGCGCACGTGCGGCAGTCAGCAGTTCTCGTGTGGGCGTGTCGCGCTCGAGGCGTTCATCGTCGGCCACGAAGCCAAACGCGCCTGGCCCGGACTCCGGTGGCGAGGGTGGCGCATCGAACGTCAGAGCGGTATCGAGCCCGCCCAGGCGGGCGCCAAGCGCGGCATGCGTGTCGGCGGTCAGGTTGTTGATCCCGCAGTGCTCGACCAAATCCATCAGTAGCGGATAGGCCCCCTCCACGTCTTGCGGGAGGTGCGGGCAACCCACGACCTGCATGCGCGTGCCGCTGCGTAGCGTGCGGACCGTGCCGCGTCCGAAGCACAGCAGCGCGCGCGCCTCCAGGCTCTCCATCACCTGTTCGGCGATGCGTTGGGCATTGGCCGAGTCCGGTGCAAGCGATGGGCTGATCGACAGGTACGCATCGGGGCTACCGGCACTCGTTGTCGATCGTGCCGGCGCATGGGCGCGCACACTTTGTTTGCCCTCCGGGTCCCATGCGGCCACAGCAACGCCGCCTGCCGTTGTGCGGTTGTGGCACATCAGTTGTTGGATGGCGTCGCGCTGTTCCAGGCTATGCGCACGGTGGAAGCGGATGCCGCCCTCTGCAGCCGACTCCACGTCTTCGGCCAGTTGCGTGCTGTCGGCAAAGATCAGCAGCGAATGACCATGGGGCGCGTGCTCATCTTCGACCGTGGTGAAGCCAAGCCCCGCCTCGGCCAGCAAGCGCGTGACTAAGTGGTAGTCGGTCTCACGGAACTGGGCGAGATGGCTGCGTGTGCCGAACTCGGCCATACGCGCTTCGGCGCCGGCCGCGTAGTGCCACGAGGCATACGGTTCGTAGGGCGACAGCACCTGCTCGAAGATGTCAGCCAGCGGCCGGTTCTGGAACACCTGGCTGTGGCGCTGCTGGGTTGCCAGCCAGAACCACGGCACCACGGTCAGGCGGTAGCGCGTGAGGCTGCCATCGGCTCCGAGCTTTTCTGCCAGACGAACCAGGCCAGTGCGCTTGGCTTGCGTGCCGTTGGCCAGCGTGGTGACCAGCGTAACACGTTGGCCTATCAGAGATTCCAGCGCGATTCGCGCGTTTGCGCTCACTGCAATGATGCGCCACTCGAATAACTCGGACAGCGCCTCGCGGCCAAGCCAGGCTTCGACGGCCAGATCCGCCAGCGCGCCGTCGCCTTCCAAGGCATACAGGCGGTTGGCTGGGGCAAACAGGTTCTGCAGCAGAGTCGTGGCGTCCATCGTCGGCATCGAATGTTCAACATGCCCGACGTGCTACAGAAATGCGGGCCCACTATTTTAAATGGCAGGCGCCGTCTTTTGAACAATCAATACATTCAATAATATTTGCCGAGTATTAAGAATGCGAAACAATTAATTTACTGATAATCAGATATCGGATTTATTAATTTCACTGTCAGCTGCCCCGGGCTGCTCCTGGCGCGGCACGCCAGCCAGCTCCAGCAGGCGCGCATAGACGCACTTACGCAGACGCTCGTCCCGCTCGGCTTGCTCACTATCGTTGCGCACTGCATGCTCAATGATGGCGCCCCGTTGCCGCATGATGGCGTGTGTGGCTGACTTTTGATCCAGGTATTCCTGCGAATCCGCGCCCATGGTTTCGACCAGGATACGGCTGGGTTTTGCCAGCGAGCCGGCCGGCACAGGAATCTCAAGCTCGAAGTCCGCGCGGCAGTGCGCAGTCGTGCCAGCCGCCAAGGTCACCTCGCTATCGAAAAGCGGCTTCCTGAGCGTGACGGTGACGCCCTTCTTTTTGACCCACCGCATCACGTCCAAAAGCAGTTTGAGGGTCTGCCGCTCATAACTGCTGTCCAGAGGTATTGGTCGGCCCATCGTGAAGGCATGCTGGGCAAAGGCTTCGCGCACCCGTCCGGCACCGGTGTCATCTCGGTCGATGACCGCGAGCACCCAGTACGGCGGATTCGAAAAATTCTGGTCGCGACCCCCGATGCGAATCTCGCTTGCCGGCGTCACCACAGCAGGCTTCCGACTAGTCAACTTGGTGGCGGCCGACGGGCTCACCTGATCCGCGACGAACAGGAGGTAGCCCATACGCTTCTTCCCGCCGGGCCACGGCAACTTGTCGACATCGGCCATAAAGTCGCTGGCCTTGGTCCACGGCTCGGTTGCCATCACGTCCCAAAGCGTCAGTGCATCTGTCACTGCTTCGTCAACGGCAAATTGCTCCAGGCGGTCCCAATGGGCCAGGGATGCTTGGCCGGTGTCCACGTCATCGGTGGTAATCGTACTGAAGCCGGCCTGCTCCAGGAGCGTGTAAAGAATCCGGCCCAGCTTCGGAAGTCGTCGGCTTCGACCTGGTCTACCGCTTCCCCCGGCGCGCTCGCCGGGGCGCTGGCCACCCGCTTTATGCTCCTTATCCAGATAGTCCAGCGAGTTTCGGATCGGTCGCAGCGGTTGATGTTTGCCGACCTGCGGATCGTCCTCGTCCTCGGACGGATCGGTGCGGAACGTTTTAAGGACGCATTCGTGGGCGTCGCGCCCAACAATGCGCACAAAGTGCCTGGGCCCATCGCCGCGAACGCGCGCGGTCATACGTGGCCGCTGCCCGATCGCCCCCCCATCCCGGCAATCGCACTCCAGCCAATAGCGCGGCTCCTTGCCGTTATGCATCTCGGCAAGGATGGCCTCGACGGCCTGCGCATCGTGCGCTTCCGTTTGCATGCCGGCGCAGCAGTACCGCCGAACCGATTCCGCCTCCGCCGTCGTGAGCTGGCGCAGGACGGTGTTGTTACCGCTATTCCGAATCAACCGCATCGATCCCCATCCTCTCTTGCTAGTTCAACACCCGCCCTTCGCGGCCGATAATGCCAATATCCACGTACTGCGAGCCCTCATACTGGGCCGGGCTGTATTTGAGTTCGAAGTCGCCCAGGTCAACGGGCCCACGTGTCTGCAGAGCAGTGCGAATCGCCTCGCCCGTCACGGGGCCATTGACCCTGCGCAACGCTTCAACAAACAGCCTAGCCGATGCATATCCCTCCAGCGCAGTCGTCGATTTGGCTAGATCAGAGCGGCCCGCCGCAGTCATGTCGGCGACGAAGGAACGTGCAAGCTTCGTATTGCGTTTCGTGAGCGCTGGCATCACCTCCGCGATACACACGCCACGCGCGAAGTCCGAGCTCGAAGCACGCACCAGTTCGTCGGCTGATGGGGTGGAATCCGTCGTCACCACCGCGTTGCCGCCCCGCTCACGGTAGGCCCGCAGGAAACCGCCGATGTTCACGCTGTCGGAGAACATCAGCACCACATCGATGTCGGCTTTCAGGACAGCCTCGGCGAGTCTGTTCAGCGTGGAGGCCTCCATCATCTTGGTCTCCAGAGGTAATGTCAGCACCGGTTTGATCGCCAGTGCCTGCATCGTCGCCATACTCTTGTGCAACCCATCCTCACCAAAGGCGTCTCCCTGATACAGCACGGCAATGCGTTTGCCACCAAGCGTCACGCCCTGCCGGACCATCCGGTCCGCCTCAGCCTTCAGGCCCGCGCGGATATAAAACACCCACCGGTTCTCAGGCATTTGACGCACCTGCGTTGACGACACGTTGGCGCCCAGCACCGGCGTGCGACTGCCATCCAGGACACCGCTCTTGATGAGCGTGGCGGTACGGGCAGACCCGTAGTAATTCAGCAGGGCAACCGGGTGGTGCTGCCGGATCAGATCCCCCGTGCGTTGCGCCGCTGTGTCGAGGTTGCTCGAACCGTTGACTGTCACCACCTTGATGGTGTGCCCATTCACGCCACCGGCGTCGTTGACCCTGCGCAAATACAGCTCCGCCGCCTCTGCAGTGGCGCGCGTCGACATTTCCACAGATCCCTCCAATGGCAGCACCTGGGCCACCGTCACAACGTCGGCGTTGGCGTGGCTGGCCACAAGTACAGCCGCCACAGTCCCCAGCATGGCAAAGCGTTTGATCTTCATTATTGTTATCACCTAAAAAAGTGCCGGCTTGCGCCGGCATAAAGGGAATTCGTTTCGTCGTGCTTCAACCGGCGATCCCGGTTGGGCTACCACGTTGACGACGAAAGCTTGGCCTCGATCGCCTTGAGCGTGGCAAGCATTTCCGTCTGTGTCGCCAGAATCTGAGCCAGCACGCGAGTGTTCGCGTCCAACGCCACGCCCTGGGGCTTCTGCTCATCAGCACCGCCGACGCGCAGCCGATTCGGCACACCGACGATGGTGACATCGGCTTCCTCCCTGTCGCTCGCGGTCGACCTCGGCGCGTGGGCGGCACCAGCGATGACGACATAGGTTGTGGATACTGGAATGGTTTGGGTCACGGACTCAATTCTCCGAATGGTCAATTGTTAGTGGAGGGGTCTTCCACCTGCTGTCAGGCGGCGCTTCCTATTTCGTCGCCTCGCTCTCACCCACCCATCGCGATGGCTCGCCGGCCGCCAGCGCAGGGGCACACATTTGGCCGTTGAGCTTTGAGCCAATCGAGAACGCCTTTCCGTCGAAGTAGCAATATTTCGGCTCACGCGGCGCTGCTTGCGACGCCAGCAGCGCGTGAATGGCATGCAATTGCGCCAATTGCTCGACCTGAATCGAACTCATCTTGACCAGGTCGGCACTCGGAACCTGAGCGAATACAGGTGTCGTCGCCAGCAGCGCGGTCAGCATGGCAAGCATCGGTTTTTTCATCATCCTTGTTCTCCAAAAGAGTGTGTACGTGTGTCATTGGCGGTCGACATCGGGGAATGTGCCGCGCCGGCTCCAACAACAGCGGTCCGGCCAACTGAAATGGTTCGGATCTCGCGTTCAAATCCCCGGATGGTCGGTTGGCAGCGGCTTTCCTCCACCTGCTGCCCGGCCCCGCTGGCGGACTAGCGCCGCCGCTTGAGCGCAATCAGGGCGATCGAGACCAGGCACGCAACCGATGCGGTCAGTACCCAAGCGCGCCAATCCACGATGTGCCGTAGCGAAATGCAGGCGATCTGCATCAGTTCATCGGGATGCCTAGCGATGAGCGGCGCCACACTCAACAGAAATGCGTAGGCGACCAGGACCAAGCCGAATGCGGTGTGCTCGGCCTTCCATTCGCGGAATAGCTCATTCACCGACTCAGCGCTGCTAGTCCCACCGCCACTGCGCTCTGGTAGGTGCGTCCGCCCGTCATCGGTCTTTTGTTGCGGCTCCAATTCCATACCTCCCCCCTTCGTGTTCGTTGCGGACTACCAATGCACGCGCTGAGTCCAGACGTTGCCCCAATAGATATCGATAGCGCGCGGGCTCTCGGCCTTCTGCCAGACAACCTGGTCGTACACGTAGACCGTCGTGCCATCGTCGTTGCCACCCATCTGGTAGCGGCCGACGAACCTGCCCACACACGCCCGCTGGCCCGCAGTCGCGCCAAGTTGCGGCGCAGCCGTTTGGCTGTATCCGTAGACACTGCTTGCCGAGGGCTGGCCCTGCACCACGTACTGATCGGGTTCGGCCGGCTGAAGCGGAGACGGGCACGGATCGAACGGGTCGTTGACCGGCACAGCCCGGTTGCCGGTCGCTTCGGATTCTTCGCAGCGCGGGAAGGGGCGACCATGGGCGAGGTCGTTGTACAGACGGTTGATCGGGTCAACGCATTCGGCAACGCCCTTCGGCCCGCCGTTGGAGGCAGGGTTGGCCAGACACAGCAGCACCTTGCAGCCGTAGTCGCTTGCGCTGGCGTGGCCTGACACCATCAGCGCAGCGAGCACACCAATTCGAGCCAGGGATTGGATGGGCAATTTCATGGGATCAATGTGAAAGGAGTCGTACAACAATCAAGGTGGTCAGGCCGCACGCCACGGCCGCACTACACAGCCCCACCACAATGCGGTCCAGATGTCGGCGAACGCCTTTGGTCGAACGTGTTGCATTCGCTGTATCAAGGGCTTCGCGAACCACATCGAGCAGCTGCGCGCGTGCTTGCTCCGAGGCCTTCAGCGCGACAGCCCCAACCAGCATTTCACGCGCCGCGCTCGCGTCCTTGACGGCGGCCGCCATCTGCAGGATTCGCTCTGTAAGCAGCGTGTCGGCGCGGGAAACCTGCTTCTCGAACTTGAGCGCCGCGAACTCGCCGGCGCGTTCAATGGTCTCCCGGGCTTGCGGCACCACGTTGGTCATCGCCGCCACGTCTTCGCGCAGCGTGTGTACGTCGCCCAGCAGCTCGGCCAGTAGTGCCTCTTGGGCAGAGGTTTCTGCCATGGCGTTAGCGCATCAGCGCCGCAAAGGCGACATCGAGCTGCGCCTGCACACCCACCGCCAGGCGGCGCATCGACACCTTGCGCGCCAGCTCGGTTTTCTCCTGCGGCGACTGGGCGTCGCGGATCATCGCCTTGTAGTCCGTCGTGTCGTCCAGCAAGTCACCGATGGTCGTCGCACTATTGGCCAGCTTGCCAAACAGCTCGTTCTCGTGGATGGCGGCCTCTTCACGCAGAATGAAGCCCCGATGGGATGCGTGGAATTTGAAGAGCATCGGAAACATGCGCTCCATCGAATCGCGCGGGTCCACGCGGTTCAACAAAACGCGGATGCGCTCGCGCTCGACGCCGATGTCATCGGACAGGGCTTCGATGGTCGAAATGGTGTCGCGCTCCTGTTTGGCATCCGGCACCGTCGGCACCACGAAGAAATCGAAGTCTTCGTGAGAGCCCTGATAGCTCTTCATGCGGCTGACAAGCTCCTCGACATTCGACGCACCCACGTCGACCACGACCGAGTCCAGCGACATGATGTTCTCCTGCAGCGCGCCGAACTCGTTGCCCCGCATCTGCATGCCATCGTTGTCATCCGCGTTGATCGTCTCGACAGCGATCACGGTGGCGTTGCCCAGACGGGGTGCCAGCAGGTGGCGCGACGCCAAGCTCTTACCCACGTTGCCCGAAAAATTAATCACTGCAATCTTCGTCATGGAGGATTCCTCTACTGTTCTGAATTCAATGTTGGTGTGGTGTCAGCGGTCCATCTCGATGCCCGGCTCAACCGCCGCCCGCTCGGGGGCCTTGGTCGCTTGGCTGGGCTGGCCTGGTGCTGCCGGCTTGGTGCGGTCAACGTCCGGGCGCTGCGCGGAACGGCGCTGCGCCATGGTCTTTTCGGAAACCTTCGGTGTCGGCAGGTCGACCTTGCGGTCCTTGTAGGCCGCAGCGCTGGCAATGACCTGATCGAACTCCTTGCGGCACCTGTCCTGCGTGGCGGCCGGCATGCGCTCGATCGCACGCTCCAGCACCATGCGCGCTGCAGCGATGCCGAGGCTTTCCTTGACCTTCGCGCCGGTGTTGCTGGCCGCCGGTTCGGCCGCTGCGGTGGCCTGCGCAGGTTCGGGCGCATTCTCAGTTCGCTCGTCCGCTTTGCCGTCATCCGCGTCCAGGCTGTTTTCCTTCTCCTGGCCCCGCTCGCCTGCGCTGATGCGCATCTCCTGCCTGGCCGCTTCCAACATCGCGCGGTCCTGCGCCTTGGGCCGGAAGCCGTTGGTCTTGACCCCAGCCAGTTCCGAAGCGATCCACCCCTGGCGGCGGAATTCCTCGCTACCCCTGAGCGTCAACGTGCCCCAGTTCTTCGCCTTGGCGACTTCGACCATGTGGGCGATGACGCTGCGCTCATTGCTGTCGGTGGAAAGCGAGCGCCCCTTGTCCTCAAAGTGCACCTTCTCGGTCTTGCGATCGACAAACTTTCCCTCGTGCGCGGTATAGAGCGCCGCAACCTTCTGCGGAATCTCGTAACCGGTCTTCTTGAAGACGGGCTTGGTGCCGGACTTGCTCACCAGCCCTCCGCCGGCGGCGTCCTTGTCCTTTTTGTTGGCGGGCCCCTCTGGCTCCTTTCCCTTGGTGGCGGCACGCACCTGCTCGGCCACCTCCCGCAGCATGGCTTCGGCGCGCCCACGGTCGGTCTTGCGTGCGGCCTTGACCGCTACCAGGTCCAAATCCGTGAGGCGCTCGGCGACCGGCTTTTCTGGCTCATTGGCCGGCTTCTTGGCATCGGCCTCATTGGCCGCTTCGCCCACCGCCACCTTGTCGATCTTCTGGTCAACGGGTGCGGCCGGCGCTTGCTGCAGTTCCCGATGAAGACCGCGCTCAGCCGACTGGTAGCGCAGCTCCAGCGCCACTTCGGTCGCGGGGTCAATGAAGTCCGGCAGCGGTGCGTCGGTGCCAGACTCGCGCCAGGTGTCGGCCGCGGCGTACCAATCGCGTTCGGCCAGGTCACGCAACCCTTCCACAATGGGGTCGAGTTCAGCACGCTGTTTGCGCCAGTCCACGGCGGTTAGTTGCGCGCGCATCTCGTCGGCACGCTCCTTGATGGCTTCCGGGCTGTCGAAATCAATGGTGTTCATGCGGCATTCGCTCCTGCGGTGTTCAAGATCGCCATCACCTCGCCGAAGTACGGCATCGCGCCGCACATGGCTTCGGTGATTTCGTCCTCATTGGTGAAGTCCGACGCCTGCAGGAAGGGCAGCTCTTCCGGCTCCACGGGCCGGCTGTCGTCCTTGTGCGGGACATCGAATCGGGGGGTATCTCGGAGAACGAGGGCCATCACCTCGTCGAACTCGGGCATCACCTGGCGCATCGCCAGCAGGATCGCGTCTGCATTGGTGATGTCGGAGGCCTCCAGAATGGCCAGTTCATCAGCCTCAACGGGCCGGCTGTCATCGGGCTGCGTACCGGTCTGCGCCGGCGACGCGTTCCAGTACGCCTGGAAGTCCACCTGCGGCAGCGCGATGCTGCCCTCGCCCCGTGTGAGAAACGCGTCTTCCAACTGCTCCTTGGTCGGCATGGCGTACTCACCCAACGCAGCGATCGATGGGCTGACTTCCTTCAGGCGGTCGATAAAGACCTTTTGTTTGTAGAAGAACGCTTTCTCGGCCTGGATCGGCTTGCAGTTCTCCAAGGTCACGATGAGCTTCTCCTGACCCATCTCCTTGAGTTCCTGGGGCAGCATCAAGGCGCGCTTCTGGCCCGATTCGCTCTCGCCTGTACTGTTCGACCGTGCACCGCGGTTGCGGCTCTTGGAGCGAGCGATCGCCGTGAAGTACCCCAGCATCTCGGAGTATTCGTTGGCATCCTTCTGTTCACGCGGCGGATACAGCAGGTGGGCGCCGTGGTTGGTGATGAGCGTGCGGGCGCCCTGCTCCCCATAACACTCCGTCACCTGCGCGACCGTCTGGATGACGGTGGCCAGACGCAGGTTGTAGCCGGCCATGTAGCCATTGGCCTGCGCGATGATCTCGATCTTGCCGGGAGCGGTGGCTTCGTCGTTGAGCAGCAGGCACTGGTATTTGAGTTCCGGGTTGTCCGCCGGCAGCTCGCGCAGGTTCAGGTTGACCAGTTGCGAATAGAACAGGTTCACCAACAACTGCGCGGAGGCCTCGGCGAGCTTGGCCGGTGCGATGCCGACGTAGATCGTCATGCGGCGCTTGCGCACGTCGGCGAGATCAAAGTCGGACTTGCTAGTGGCCGCCTCCACCACCGGATCGGTAAAGATCTGCAGTGGCGCGTTGAACGTCGACAGCACGTTCCCCAGCGTGGTCTCCGGCTGGTTCAGGAAACGATTCAGCGCATCGACGCAGCGCCAGGTCAACGGCGGCACATCGGTATCGGTACGGGTACGCGCTTCCAGGATGCCCTTGAGGTACTCCTTGATCGGTTTCCCCTTGCCCGAACTCTGGCGCAGGATCTCGCCCAAGGTCACCGGCATGCCGGGCGTTTCGCGCAGATACAGCGTGAGTCCCAGGAAGAGACTGCGGGCGTTGTCGTTGAAGAAGCGGGCGCGGGGCTCCACTTTGGCCGGATAGAGCGCATCGCCGATCGACATGATGTCGCCGATTTGCAGGTGCTCCGGGCGCTGCCACACCGCGTCGAAGACGTTCCAGCAATGCGTATGCCCCGTCTCGGAGAACGGCGCCCACAGATACACCTCTTGGCCGTTACGCTGCCGGTACAGCGACGTGTATTTGAAGTTCTCTTCCTTGACGTCGAGTTGCACCACCGAATGCGGGTAATGCAGCAGGTTGGGGATCACGAAGCCGACACCCTTACCCGAGCGCGTACCCGCAGCCAGCAACACGCCCTGCTGGCCGTGGTAAATCAGCGGGCCCAGCTGGGGGTGCCAGCCGACGATCAGACCTGGATAGGTTTCCTGGCTCATCAGTCTCGCCCCACCAACCCAGACTTACGGATCTCGGCGAGCGTCGCAAAGCGGGCACTACCGTGCAGCTCGCGGTCCTTGTGCAGCTTGGCCAGCGCGATGCCGATGAACACAAACGGGACCGCCGTGATGGCGGCCGCGACCAGGCTGCAGACGCCCAAGGCCTGCTTGACCGGCTTCACGTCCGCATAGACCTGCCAGTAGCGATACAGCGTGGTAACGCCCACCGCCGAATCCGGCAGCTTCTGCAGCTTGGCAAAGAGCGTCGCGCCGGCGAGCTGGCCACCGACCGCAAAGCCGCCCACCAGGACCAACCCGGCCATCACAGCAACGATGATTTGCGGCGTTTTCATGCCAGCCCCCGCTGCAGCTTCCACTTGCCCACCGGATCGAAGTAGAGCTGCGTCATGCGCTTGCTCTTCTTGTCCATGAAGGCCACCACATCGATGGTGCGTTTGACTTCGGCAAGCAGGTAGTTCCAGTCCAAGGTCAGGCCAACCGGGCTCTGCTTGATCAGCGTGGCGATGCGCGTGAGCGCCGCGATGCAGTTGTTGGCGTGCACGGTGGACATGCCGCCCTCGTGGCCAGTATTGAGCAGGGTCAGGTAGTCCCAGGCTTCATCGCCGCGCAGCTCTGACAGGAACACTCGGTCGAACTTCATACGCAAGGTCGACTTGACCAGTTCCCGGGCCGGCAGCGCGTCGCTGTAGAACAGGTGCGTGTGGTTCGGGTGATTCGGCAGGGACAGCTCGTGCGTGTCCTCAATCGTGCCGATGCAGGTATCGTGCGGCACCAGGTCAGCCAGGGCCTTGGTGAGCGTCGTCTTGCCCGAGCCAGTGCCGCCAACGAGGACGATATTCAGGCCGTTCAGGACTGCCAGCTCGAAGAAGCGCCGAATGTCCCGCTGTTCCTTGGCGGCCATCATCTCCACCTCAAAGGGCTCCAAGTCAACATCGGCCGGCACGGACTTGTTTGGTGAGACGTCCCGAAAGCCCTCAAACGCCCCAAAGCCGATCAGGTCGTCGAGCGAATACCGGTCCTTGCTCGCGATGCGCACGGTCAGAGAAACGGTGTTGGGTTCGCACGCTGGCGGGATGACCACCTGGCCACGCTCCCCATCGGGAAGCACCACCTCCTTGATCGGGTCTTGTTCGGTCAGCGCTCCCTTACCTCGATTGAAGTTGACCAGCGTATTGGCCACGCGCCGCATCATGTCCAACGAACACTCAGGTGCCTCGTGGCGTTGCCAGCCGCCGCGGCCTTCTGTCCAAATCTCGCCCGGGCGATTGACCTTGATCTCGGTGATACCCGGCGTCGACAGAAACTGCGCGATGCCGGTCTGCTTGAGCAGGCTGCGCACCGTGGTGGATTTGTCGTGATCGAGCACGGTGGTCATTGCGCACCTCCCGTCACGGACTGCAAGGCCGACACCAGCTCGTACTGCTTGCTGAAGTCGATGTCGCGCGCCACGAAGATGTTGATGATCGCGCCCTGATTGGCGTAGCCCGTCGGCGGGATGTTGATGGTGTTGCGCAGCGTCTCGGCCGCTAGGCTTTGCGTTGCCTGGGTCGTGTTGGACAAATTGACGGTTGTGGAACCGCTGTTGCTTCTGCTCTGGTTGGCCACGGCCTGGCCGAAGTCACTGATCAGCGCCACCATGGCCGCACCGCCGAAGCGCTGCCAGAAGTGATTGTCGACGTAGGCTTCCATACCGCTAGCGCCGAGGGAGTCGGTCACCGGAGAATCGAGCGGCACGGTCACGGGGCCATCGTCGATGCGGGTCATCAGCGCAAAGATGCGGGCCTGGCCTTGCAGCAGCGCCGAGCGCTGCTCTCCCGTCACATCGGCGCCCTTGCGCAAAAGCAGCGTGCTGCCGTCGGCGCTATACACATCGCGCACCAGCGAACACGAGATCATGCCGGGGTACGTCGTAACGGTCTTGGTGCCCATCGCACACGGGAGCATAGTCCCGCGCTTGAGCAGGTAACGCAGCTCCGGGAGGAAGCCGGCACGGACGACGCCGGCACGCGAGGTGGCCGATGGAGCCAACTGCTCGTCCAGGGCGTTCTTGCTGCCACCGCCAAGTGAAGACGTAGACTGCACCTGCAGTGCACCGCCCTCGCCCGCCGCCGGCGCCGCTTGTCCCTTGCGTTGGGACAGCACCGTCACGTTGCCGGCCAGGCGGCGTTCCGCCGGTGTTTCGACATGCTGCTGAGAGCCGTTGCTTGGAGTGCCACCAGCCGGCTGCGCATTGCCACCTGCAGCGCTCCCAGTACCCGGCGTGCCGAAGCTGTTGGCTGTCTGGGCGCCCGCTGGCGTGGCCAGCCCGCCCGGGCTCGTTGCACCTGCGGTCGCACTCTTGGTCAGCGCTTCCTCTTCTTGGATGCGCCGCTTTTGGGATTCCAGATCGACGTTGTCCTGATCGGCGCGGGCGGTTTCTTTGGGCTTGTTGCGTTCGGCTTCCTTCTCCGCCAGTTTCATGTCGGTCAGCCGCTTGACGAACAGCGCGGCACCGCCGGCGGCCATGGCCAGCATGAGCACCACCACGGCGAGGATGCCCAGCTTCTTGCTGTTGCTCTGTTTCTTGCCCCGGCGCACCGAGGGGATGCCGCGCTCTTCGGGCGGCGCGGGATGGATTGCGTTTGGCTCAGTCATGCGCTTATCCGAATTGAGAGGTCGGCAGGCCGTGGCGCAAGCTCATCCGCTCCAGGCGGATCTCGCCATCGGCCGGCATGTTGAAGTGTTGGCGCAGCATCGTGGCGATCGCAGCGCGGTAGTGATTGCGGAAGCCGAAGCGGTGGCCCATCACGGCCATCCCAACCACCTGCACCACCAGGAACAGCCCGCAGTACCGCAGGAGCGTGCGCATCGCGTGCGTCACGTTGGCCGGGTCGGCGCTGAGCAGATTGCGGACGACGGCGGTGTGCGCCTCCGGTTCCAGAAGCGCCAGCGCGAACGCGCTCCAAACCGTTCCCAATGTCAGGCCGACGAGAAGCAGGCTTGCGATCACCGTCGCAACCTTCCCGACATTCAGCAGCTGAGCCACCGCATTGCTGCCGTCATGCAAGGCCAGGCACTGGATCGCCGCATACTCGGCATCGGTAACGGCACCGACCTTCACATCATTGATTGACACGCTCCATACAAAGGGCGCGTCGGTTCTTGCCCTACGGGACAAGCGCGCATCTATCAACTTGAAAAGAAGGTGACCAAGCAGCACGCCCGCGAGGAAGGACTCCACGGATACCGCAAGGCGCAGCGACGCGCCGAAGGCATAGCCAAGCCCCAAGGAGGCGATCACGGCAGGCAGTATCAGGACCGCCCAGCGTTTGAGGAGGTTGTGTACCCAATTCATTCAATGTTCCTTCGTGAGACGCACCGTGCCGGGCACCGTCGCGCCGGCGGCGTTGTACTGGCCCTCAGGGGAATAGCCGTCGTTACGGATGCCCAAGACCGAATTGCCCAGGCGGGCCAGGAATTCGCGCGCGACCTCGTGCACGACGATCGTGTCGGCCTCCATGTGATACGCGGGCAAGGCTTCTGACCCATCTGCGCGCTTAACGAAAATGCGCGGCAGATCGCGGGCGGTCGCGTATCGGAAATACGTGAAGGTGCCGTCGTCCCAGGCCGCCGTCGGCGCCAGTTCGGTATGGCCACGCATCTGGTAATCGGCGTTGCGTGCCTTGGCAGTGCCTTTGGTCAGTTGAGCCACGGAGACGATCTGGGCGCGCTTGCGCGCATCCTCTGCCGATGCACGGGCCCGCGTGTCCGGGTAGTCGAACTTGAGCACCCAGGTGGACGGCACGCCGCGGGTGGCCGTCACCAGGTCAAAGGTGTAGGTCCGGCGGTTCGTGACAACCATCAGGTTGGTGTCGGGCCGCTGCGCCGCGCGCTTGAGCAAGATCCAGTTCTTGTTGGCCGAGACGTTCCAGGCCTTGCCGTCACCCATGCCGGCGCCGTCGTCCTCGATCGTCTCGCCGGGCTCGAGCTGCAGCATGATGGCTTTGCCAGGCGTGGTGGCGACCTCATAGACCTCGTTGGGGTCATAGACGGCGCACTGGATGTGGCTCTCGAACCCGCACGCACCCGGAATCACGCGCGCGGCCGCCGGAATCGCCGCCAGCGTGAGGGCGGCAACAGGAATCCATCGCTTCATTGATGGCCCCCTTCCTGCGAGCTCGTGTCATCGCCGCTGCGCGACCAGTCTTGCGTCACGCTGTAGCTGGTCGCTTTCCAGCCGGTCGGGTTGATGTCCTGCAGCTCCTTTTTCTCGGGGATGTCGTCGTGCCGGTACGTGATGGTGGCAATCCAGTACGTCGTCTGCGGCTTGATGGCCTGGTTGAGCGGCACGTACTTGCGCGAGAACATAACTTGGGCAGTGGAGCCCACGAAGCTGATCGCATTCACCTTGGGAACCACACGCATATCGTTCTTGAGGACCTTGAGGGGCGAGCGCTCACCGCGGATGAACTTGTCGTATAGCTCGCCCTCTTTTTCCGAACTCATTGCCTTCACTGCGTCGTGCATGTCCTGGATGGTTTCCCAGTCATACGCTTCGCGACGTTCGACGTACTTGCGCAGATCCGCGCGATCCGACTTCTCGCCAAAGGTCACCTTGCCGTCGGCCGAGGTCGGCAGCACATCCACCTTGCCGGTCGCGTTGTCGACACGCAGCACAGGCGGCGGATTCGGCCGCTTGACCACCACCACGGCGGCGGCGCCCGCCACCGCAACAATCGCAATGGCGCCAATCCACTTGACCGCCAGCACCGCGACTTCGGCCACCCTTTCACGGGATTCGATGCGCGACTTGGCCAGTTGTTTGGCCTGCTCCAGATACCACTTGCCAATTTCCAGGTCGTCGACCTGCGGCATCGCGATCGCGCCGGCAGCAGAACCGCCTTGGAGCCTGTTTTTAAGTTGTTTGAACATGCCCGCTCCTTACTTCGACACTGTTCTATTGATGGGCTGCCACGCGCCAGATGGCTGTGGCGCTTCGGGGGCACTTGCGCAGGCGGCCAGAAGCGCCGCCAGCGAAATGACGATGAGTGTTCTCATGGGGAAATCAGTCGAAAAATTTGGATGAGGCGCGGCACCGCTGTCGAGCGAGGCCGTGCCGATAGGCCTGCTCAGGCTCACGTCGCCGGCCGAGCGCCCGATGTGCCTTCCATCGAGCCACCACTGCTGCCCTTGCCCCCACCGCCCTTCATGAGATCGCGCATGGCGTTCATCGCCCGCGCCGCTTGGCCGATCTTGCCGACCATGCTGGAGATGCCGACGCCGCCTGAAAGCTGCGAAGCAAGACCCGGCAGGTTGAGCGAGATGACAATGAAGGAAACGCCCATCAACACGAGCTTGATGAGCGACCCAAGCGTGGCGTTGTTCGGAGAGATCGATGTCGCAAACCGAATCTCAATCATGCCCGCGGCCGCCATCAGAGCAACGAGGAAGCCATAGCTGAGGCATTGCCCGATCCATGCCTCACAGAACCGGCGCGTCGCCGGGAACAGCGCCGCTGAGATAAACATCGGCCCGATGGCCAACAGCAGGCCCAGAGCGAATCGCGACAAGATGATGTAGGCAGCGGCAATCGACATGAACGGCATGCCGAAGAGCAGCGTGATCGCGATGTAGACGATCGCATTGAGCGACTCTTCGATGCCGTCCGCAGCCTTGAAGATTTGCCACATGACCTGCGCGTACTTCGTTGCCAACGTGTCGAGCGCGGCGCCAGTCGACGTGTTGCCGCACAGCGCGCGTGCGATGTCGTCACCCAAGCCGTTAAAGAACGGAACAACGTACTGGCTGTAGTAACCGATGTTCATTCCAAGTGTCAGCACCACAGCCCACCCCGCCATGCGCTGAATGAAGTCAGGCACTGGCTCGTGGCTATGCCCGCGCCAATAGGACACCATCACCAGCATCACGTAGATCGAGAAGCCAACCGCCATGAGCGGCGTAATGAGCGCGATGATGTTGGCTGAACCGGAGTTGATGACGCCCAACAGGTTGTTGTCGAAGTCATTGAACATGTCGGTAAAGACCGTCACCTGCAGGTTTCCACTATCTGCCATGTGTCACTCCCTTTTGGTCTTACATCCGCTGCAGTTCGACTGGGCCAACCATCGTCATGGCGAAGTACCCGGTTTTCGTCACAAATGGCTTTTCCTTGGCTCCGTCAGACCACCCGGCAGGAACGCGAATCAAAGCCAGCGCCTTGGTCTGCAGTCCTATGGGCTCCACATCCACTGCGTGGTGGGTCAGTCGTTCGAGATCGGCTCGCGTAAAGGGCCGCACTTCCTGCACGGTCCGATCACTGCCAAGGAGCAACGATGTCCGGGGACGTTTCCAGTGATCGTGGCTGAACTCGAACAACTGGTATTCCTGGCCTTCCTTGGTGACCTTAAGCAAGGGAGTCAGTTGACCGGAGTTCCTGGCGACGTATCCGTAGGTCCCGATCAAGTCATCCGGACTCGGCTGTTTGCTGGCCCTGGTTGAAGAACGGTCGCACCCGCCAAGGACGAGGAGGATTGCCAGTAGCGCGAGTACGATTCGCCTCATTCCGTTTCCCCGAGAAACTTGCGCTTGAATTCGCTCTTGTGCTTGCCGTCACCGTTCCCAGCTCGGCTGCAGCCGCCCAGCGCGGTGCACACCACGAGTAAAACAACCATCGCTCGGCGCATCATTTGTCAGCCCCTAGGAAGTTGTTCTTAAAGTCGCGGTGGCGTTGCTCCTGTGCCAAGCGCAGTTCTGTCTCCTGCAATTGCGACATCAGGTTCAAGCGGGTCTGCTCGTTCTGCACCATGGTGTATTCGGCGGCCCAGCGGTTCTGCAGGTCCGCCTTGGCGGCCGGGTCCTGGGTCAGGTTGGACTGCTGCATGAGCGACTGGATGTTGTTCAGCCGCGAGAGCGTTGCGCTGTAGGCCTGCATGGTTATGGCCTTGTTGGCTGCGAGCGTGTCGTAGTAGCGTTGCTGGCCGGCCGTCGACGCATCCATCAGTCCTTCCGACTTCGCGATCTGCTGGGCCGCGTTGGAGATGCCGTTCAACCGACCGCTCTTAACCTGGTCGTACACGGCCTGCCATTGATCGGGCAGATAGCTGCGCAGCTTGGGGTCGTTCAAGATGTTCCCGTAGCCCCGGTTGCCAGTCACCGCGTCGTACTGGCTCTTCATCTGTTTGAGCTGCTCCATCAGGTTCTGCACCATCAGCATTGCCTGCGCCAGGTTCGACACATCGAGCACGGGAATGCCCGTGGCGTTCGCCGTCGAAAAGCAGAGAGCGCTCGCGATCGCCACCACGGTGCGCCGTGCGGCTAGAGAGAGCGGCCGCTTCTGTTTGAGCATCCGTGTCAGCGACACGCCGCAGGACATGCCCTGCCGCGCGGGCGCGCAATAAAGCTGTTGTCGTTCCATTGTTCTGTTTTCCTGTTGTTGAGAGGACTCGGTGTCACTCCCCCCTGCTTTCTTTTTATGAACGCTGGGCAGTTACGCTGCCCGCCGATGTTCGCTGTCGTTTGCGCTTTGGCGCTGCTCGCGGCGTGCTTGCATCGCAGCCTCAAGCAACGGTTTCCATATCGACGGGTCGTTGCCGTACTCCGCTATCAGCTTCTTGCGAGTTTTCTCCTCGAATACGCGGTCCTGCAGGATGGGAAGCCACGCATCGGGGTTCTCGCCAACCTCGGCCATCACCTCGTCGAGCAGCTTGTTGTTCTCCTTGTTGCCGGAGAGCACCACCATCTCGTCCTCGAAGCCGTACAAGTCCAGCGTTGCAAACGCCGACTGGTTGCTTTGCTTGATGAGGAACGTGCGCGAATTCTTGGAGAGCCGCTTAAACTCCGAGAATTCCTTGGGCGTCATGTTGGTGCGCTGATAGCTGCTGTATTCCGCATCGGGGTCGGGCAAGAAGATCTTGGTCGCGGTCTGGCTACGGATTTGCGGCCAAATCTCGCTGGCCATCCCCTGTTCCGGCTGCTGCGACACCAGCACCAGAAACTCACCCTCCTTGCGGCCTGCGCTCAAGACCTTGGCCATCTCATCGCGCGTGCGCTTGAACTTGATCGGCGCCCAGTACTCCTCGATGATCGACATCATCAAGCCGCCGTCCTTCTGCATCAGGGCCTTGAGGTGGAACAGGTACGCAAACAGCGGCTCCGACGGCGCATAGTTGTCGACCAGGAACTCGGTCACGTCGAAGCACACGTGGCGCTGCTGCGTGACATCGACCAGCGATTTGGGGCGGTTATCGAACATCCAGGCGAGCGGCCCGTCTTCGGCGTGGCACCACTGACCCAGCCGTACGTACAGGCTGTCACCGCCCATGTTCGGAATGGATTCGAGCAGGCGGCTGAAGGTGCGCTGCGACAGATCCTCCAGGGCCATCACGGTGTCGACGGCATCCTTGACCTGATTCTTCTCTTCGGCGGTCAGCTTGCCGTCGGCATCGCGCCCACAGATGTTGACCAAGTCGTACAGGAACTGGCGGTTGTATCCCGTGTCCGGCAGCTCGAAAGGCGCCAGTCCCGTCGCCACACCACGCTGCAGCGAGATGTACGTGCCGGGCAGCATCTTGAAGAAGATCTTCATGCCGCCGCCGTAGTCCAAGCCGAACAGCATCGGATCGAAGCGGATGAAGAAAGACGCGATGGCCAGCTGCAGCGCGGTCTTGCCCACACCGGTGGCACCGTGCATGACGGTGTGGCCGGCAATCATTTCGCCAACGTTGAACTCTTCTTCACGCGTCGCGTGGTAGTTGAAGCTGTACAGCTTCTTGGAGACCGTCTGCAGCGGCATGACGGCGGTCCCATCGCCGATCGGGTTGCCCTTGGATTTGCCCGCCGAATAGTCATGAATCGAGAACGTCGATGCGAGGTTGCGCGAACTCTTGAGCATGGGGCGCGGCAGCTTCTTGGCGCCCGGCACCTGGCTGAAATACGTGTACGGCGCAGACGCCGTGGCCCGCACCCATCCGACTCCACACTCGCCCTGGGAGCGCACCTTCACCAGCTCGCCGCGGTCGATGGCTTCCTTGGCCGTGTCGCCGTAGACCACCAGCGCACCGTGGTATTCGCCGAATGCCAGTTCGCCGGCTCTGACCAGTGCTTGGGCTTCCTTGAGTTCCTTGATCTGGTGGGTTGCCTTATCGCCCACCGATTCCAGCTTGTTGATCTGGGCATCGATGGCGTTGTCGGCGCCGGCGGCCGTCAGGCACCCGAAGGATTGCGTGATCGTGAAATCTGCGTCCAGCGTGAGCAGCGGACTCAACTGGCCCCATCCGCTTTTGGGGAAATCCTTCAGGTCGTAGCACGTGGCGAACTTCTCGGCGGTGTCGGTGCGGATGACCAGCAGGTCATACCCGAAGTGCAGCCAAGAGTCGGGAATCTGTTCGTAGCCCGGGGCTGCGGTGACCGGCACAGCCAGGTCCGTCCCATTGACGAGCTCGCCAATGAAGCGATACGACTCCGAGAACGGCAGACCGTTGCGCTGATAGGTCTCCAGATACTCAGGATCGTAGTCGCGCAGTGACTTGACGGCTTCGTCGCCCACCTGCTCGATCGCTTTGAGACCGTCGTCGAAGTCGTCGTACTTCAGCAGCAGCGACAGGTAGAACGAATTCTCAAAGTAGTTGCCGTTGTGGAAGCGCTTCAGGTACTTCGCCGTGAAGTCCTGCAGGAACTGCGACTGAAATTGATAGGCTTGGCGGAACGACACCTTACGGCGCTTGAACGTCGTCCACATCGACAGGCGGTTGCCGTGGTCGCGGCCGATCTTCGCGTAGAAACTGCTTAGGTTGTCGAACAGGTTAGTGAGCAGCGCGTCGCTGGCCGACTCGAACGGAATGCCGGTCAAGCGGATGCACAGCATCACCCGGCCGTCATCGTAGTGGGTGACGTGGGGCGTGATGGGCATCTCGATGCGCGGCAGCCACGCCTCGGTCGGGGGCACCTTGTCAAAGTCGCTGGTCAATCGTGCTTGCATGGTGAAATCCTTATTAAGCGCGCTCGGCGGGCGCCTTCCGGAAAGGCCGGCGGTAGACGCTGAGGTGTTGACCGTAGCGAATCGGCGCCAAGGTCAGGGTGCGGCCGAACATGCGCCAGGAGCGCCGGCGCAACACGCACAACATTTCGAGCCACAAGATGCGCAGCGCCTGATCGTCGGTCTCGCACATCCTGCGGATGAACAGCAGGATCGGGACTGCCAGGCCGCCAAAGAGCAGCCCACCGGGCCCCGTGAAGGCAGCGACGAGCAACGCCAGGAAGACGAACGTGCCGGCCACGATCAGCAGCGGAATCAATGGCACGCCCCAGTACATCGCGACCCGGCCCAGGCCTGCGTATGCGGAGTACTTCGGCTTCTCCGTCATGGCTCAGCTAATGAAGAGGTTCCAGGCCCACGGCGCAATGACGACGACTGCGCCGACGCCGGCCACTTTGGCGATCGCTTCGCCAAAATCGGCCCATACGATCTTCTTTGCCCAGAGTTCCAGGCCGTTCCACGAGAGATAGATGACGGCACAGATGCCGCAGAAACTGTAGAACCAAATCTTGAAGGTGTTGGCGGCCTGCGTGCCGGAATCCAAGCCGCCGGCAAATGCCGGGGCACAGCACAGCAAGCCTGCAAACAGCGCTGCCAGGGTCAGGGGATTTTTAGGGAGGGTTTTCAACTGCGTTCTCCTACGGGAATGCCGGCGATGCGGCTGGTTTGAATCGGGGGGAATTCACTGCGGACGGAAGTCGCCAAAGGCGTCCCACTTCGCGCGCGCGTTGGCGCGCTCGTCTTGTACTGTTGCGGTGGATGTTTGGGGTGCGGCGACAGATGTTTGTCGAGCAGACCGTGCCGGCGTGGGATTGCCGGACGCGCGCGTGGCTGGCCGATCCAACACAACGGGGATGGCTGGTACTGCATCGATACCCGGATTAACCGCGTTCGGATTTGCCGCGGTCGCATTGGCGGCAACGCGTTGCACGTAGCTCGTGCCGCCTCGCTCTACCTGGAACCCGCGAGTGAAATTGCCGCTGTAGTAGCAACTGATGGCGGCGTTCAACGCCTTATCGGAACCAACACGAGCGCGCGCGCGGTCGTAGCACTCTTGGAGGATGCGAGCGCCGGCCTGCAAGTTGGCGCAAGCGTCAAAGACGGTGTCGTAGCTCAGGCCAAAGCGCGGCAGATGGGCCTTGTTGACCTGGCCCAAGCCCATGCTGAAGTTCAGACCCTGGGCGGCCAGTGCCTTCGCTGTCGCAACCGCCTCCGCGCGTGTCTTCGGCTGGCGGACCAGACGGCCGCCAACGACACCAATTGCATAGGGGTTGAAGCCGGATTCCGTGCGAACGACGGCCTGTAGCGTCGTCGGATGGACACCGGGAGCGCACTGTTGCGCAAGCGTATTGAAGTCAACCATGTGACCTCACTTACGCGCGCGCGTTTTCACAAGGCGAGCAAACGCTATAATGGGCGCAGCCATTTGAGCCTCTCACGGGTTTTACGATGGTCAGGCTGGCGTTGGTGCTCGTAACACCGATGCCGGCCGCTTTTACGATTGGACCGCTCGATCCTATCCTTCCGCTCTTAGTTGCCAGACCTTGCCTTCAACCGCGATCGACAAGTTCTGACAGTTCTCGCAGTACTCATTCACGAACAACAGCGCATCCTCCAGATACCGCCAAGTTTTGGTTTTGCCTCGGTTTGTCTGGACCTGATACTGCTTTGTGGTTCTCTTGTCGGCATCGAGCACGCTGACGGCGATAACCCACTTCCCCTCTTCTTTCTGAAGGTCCAGGAAGTAGTTGTTTGAGCCGGTAAGCGCCACTGCCGCCAGTTCCCTAAATGTGAAGTACATATCCCCTCTGCCAGTTGCACAGGCGTATTTTCCATGGCCTGAACCGCAGAACGGGACTTTCGCCGCTGCATTGAGCAAATCATACACCGTTTTCGCTTCACTGAAATCAAAATGATCATTTTGATTTCAAATTGAGTACGCTGTTGCCAGGGAGTTCGATGATCTCGCGATCGCAGCAACCCGGCCTGCGGCTGAGTCCCATGTGAGAAAACAGACCGGCGCTCGATCCAATGAGCTGCTACTTCAAATCACTAAGGGTCGTCGCAGCGGATCTTGCGATCCGCTGACAAAGAGCGTCGAGCATATCGGCCGCCCCTGACGTCCGCTATAGCACTTTCGTCCCGAGACTCAACGGCGAGGCGAACCACTTGGATGCAAACACTGCTACCCCTGCCCGATTAGAGCAACCCATCTTGTCCATGATCCGGCTCAGATGATGTTTCACCGTGCTTTCAGACGCGCCAACCAGTGCAGAGATCTCCGCGTTGCTCTTGCCCTTCCCGATCCATTCCGCAATTTCGCGCTCTTTCTCCGTCAGGCTTGCAAGACCTTGCGAGGCAACAAGCCACTGCTTATCTGAATTCGCAATGGCGCGCACAAGCGAGGCGTGAAGGACCGGGGTGAGGAAGCGCAGGGTGGCGTCGAGCCCTTGTGGGTCGATATCGGGTAGTCGGTGAAAGCTGAAATAGGTGCCGACGAAGTTCTTCTCGTCGAACATTGCATCGGCCACGGCGTTGCGCAGCTCATGCTTGGCGAATTTGGCGAGCCAACTGGCGTCGATATCAGGCCATGGCGCACGAGTCTCGAAGTAGACCGGGCGATGCGTGGCCAGCCACCGCCGCATCAGCGGTGTGTCGATTCCGCCGGCGGAGTTCTCGATGGCTCTGAGATGCTCGATTGGGTAGTCGACTAAGACCACGTGATCCATGGAAACGCCGGCAGAAGTGATCCGCCCGTGTCCACATGCCAAACACTGGTGCCTTATGACGAGACCGACATCATTGCGCGTCCATGCTTTGAAGTCGGCAATCGAATGAACATCCTCCGCCGCGATAATGCAGCGTTCAATGGCGTTGGTTATCATGACTTTCACACTGGTGGTACACACAGAGCTGCCTGTCCGCGCCAACTATTGCGGAGTCGCCACACGGCGACTCGCCCTCGCTTGGCGCGGATAGGCGCGTATTTCCCCCAGTTCGGGCTATTCTGAAATCACGGCGGGTACTTGATGGCCGTGACTGTGCTGCCCGTTTCGCGCTTCATGAGCGCCAGACGCTTGCGGAAGATTCCGCCTTCCCCGTATCTATTCGTTGCGAGCTGCGCCGCTTTCCCGCGCCTGGTTGATCGCGGTTGCGAACGTTCTACTTCGCGTCAATCCGTGCTGCCGGTCGCACTCGCATACCCAGCGCCAGCCTTGTCCATGGAAGCTCACCGGGATCGGCCAGCGCCACACCGGGCGCTTTTGCCACCAGCACCGCTTGGGCGATCGGTTCAAAATCTGCCCGGAAGTGCACCGAAGACTTATTCACCAGGATCTTCATCAGCTCGGGCTGAATGCCCACCATGCGGTACTGATTGCGGTCCATCATCTGTGCACGTGCCGATGCCACCGCAACATAGACGTCACCAATGCGTAGGCAGGCCGACATGCCCAACTGAAGCTCCAATCCGCTCATCATCGGGCCATCAAGAACACATTCGCCGTTGGACAAACTTACAATCGTGAACGTCCCTTCAAATGGTGCTCCAGAGCGGGAGCCAATTGCGAGCCGGATCTCGGCCCCGAGCCCTGCGGCGTGGGCTGCCTGCGCAGCATCAGGATCGTAGAGAAGCCCAATCGCAGCGCGCTTGGCACCGTGCCTCACAAGTGCCGCCAGCATGCCCGTGGTGTTCGAGTCGCCTCCAGCGCCGGGGTTGTCCTGCGTATCGGCAATCACTACCGGCTTCTGCGCCGGCTCGGCAATTTTCATAGCGGCAAGCACGGCTTCGTCGGGCGACAGGAACGTTGTTCCCCACAAGGGCTCGTTGTCCAGTATGTCCCGGTATAGCGCGTCAACAGCGCGGTCTAGCTCTGCCATGTCCAAGCCGTAGCCAAAGACGGTGGGGCCACACTCGGGAAAGTCGGCAGCGGGAAAGCCCGGCGCGAACGAGAGTGACAGAACGCCACCTGTCTCCACTTGAGCCAAGCGCATGTACACACTGCGCGCAGGTTCTGCGCTCGTACACATACCGTTGATCGGAATGAGAAACGGCAAGCGTCGACACGCTTTGGCGACCGGCGACCTGGCTGTGGCAAGATCTTTGAGCAGCTGTGCGGCTCGCAAGCCCGTTGTGGCCATGTCCACGTGCGGATAGGTGCGATAGGCGACAAGCCCGTCCGCGCACGCTTGCATTTGCGCGGTCACGTTGGCATGTAGATCGAGCGACGCAACGATCAGCACCTCATCACCAGTCGCTGCTCGCAGCCTTGCGAGCAGTTCCCCTTCCCCGTCGTCACAGTGTTCGGTCACCATCGCGCCATGCAGATCGAGATAGATGGCATCGAAATCATGCTGCTGGGCAGCAGCGATGATCTCACCGGCAATCTTCTCGAATGCATCCTTTGTGACGGGCCCCGACGGATTCGCTGCTGCCCACAGCACCGGCACCAGCTCGTGCCCTGCGGCGTCCATGGCCGCCAAAAATCCGGCCACCGGCACGTTCGCATTGCGAAGAGATAGGACTTCCTCGCCCCGCTTCATCGCTGGCCACCCATCGCCGTTGACGAACAAGTCATAGGTCGCGCGGGAACGCGCGAAGGTATTGGTCTCGTGATGGAAACCGGCGATCAGGATCTTCATGGCATCAACGCTTGCGGGACTCCGGCCTCGCGGCGAAGCGCCAAAAGCACGGCCCCTATGACCAACAATGCGGCAATGACCAGAAGGCCGGCCTGCAACGAACCAGTCACGCCCTTGGTCCAGCCGATGATGGTCGGGCTGAAAAAACCTCCAAACAGACCAATCGAGTTGATGAAGGCGATGCCGCCGGCCGCGGCAGTTCCTTTGAAATGCTCCTGGGGGATCGCCCAGAAAACGGTGTATGACGCAAAAATAGCCGCCGTCGCAAGCGTGATGCTGGCCAGCGCAGCAGGAAAGGATGTCGAGTAGGCAGCAATGGTCAGAAAACCCGCCCCGAGGATGGCGGGAGCCGCACTGTGCCACCTGCGTTCACCACCCCGATCAGAACTCCGGCTGAGGATGTACATGGCAACGATTGCTGCGAGATACGGCACGGCCGAGTACATACCGATCTTGAACAAGTCGGTGAGCCCTGCGGACTTCAGAATCGTTGGCAGCCAGAAGCTGACTGCATACAGGCCACAGATGAGGCAGAAGTACGCTGCCGCCAAGACATAGATTCGCGGGTCGGCGAGCGCTTTGGTTAGCGAGCTGGATCTGCCGGTGGCAGGACGTTCCACCTGGCTGGCAAGGATGGTTTTCTGCGCAGCGGTCAGCCAAGGTGCGTCGGCCGGCTTATCGATCAGAAATAAATACGCCACCGCCCCGAGCAACACGGAGGGCACACCTTCGATCAAGAACATCCATTGCCAGCCGGCCAACCCGCTAGCGCCAGCCAAATGCGTCATGATCCATGTCGACAACGGCCCACCAATCGCGCCGCCGACTGGTGCGGCGCCAAGCACGATGGCCATAGCCCGCGCCATTCTGGCCCGCGGATACCACAGCGACAGGTAATAGATCATGCCCGGCGCAAAGCCAGCCTCGAAGGCACCAAGCAGAAAGCGCAGAATATAGAACGCCGCCTCGTTGGTGACAAACAGCATGGCCGCTGACGTCATACCCCACAAGATCAGGATGCGGCTGAGGGTACGACGGGCGCCAATCTTGGCGAGCAACAGATTGCTTGGCACTTCGAACAGCACATACCCGAAGAAGAAGATCCCCGCGCCTAACCCATATGCGGCATCGCTCAGCGCGAGGTCACTTTGCATCTGAAGCTTTGCGAAGCCGATATTGATGCGGTCTAGGTACGCGAACAGGTAGCAAATCGCGAGAAACGGCAATACGCGCCAACTAACGAGGCGGTACGCGGCAACCTCCGCCTCTCGGATGCCCGACATATTGTTTGTTGCATTTGCTACCATCGACCGCCCTGCCATTATGCGAAACGTGGATGGACTCTACACGAATCACATACTCTACGTGGCCGCGATTTTGTGGACGGAGTGGCCTCGAAATATGACCACCTTCGTTTCACTCGTTCGAGGGATGAGGCCACCCAAATGGTCGATTAACAATAGATAACAGTCGCTCACTACCCGAAGGCATTTGCATGTATGACATCACCCGCGCCAAGATGCGCGTCTTCCAGGCATTACTCGAACACAAATCGGTCCGTAAAGCGGCGGAGCAGCTGGATATCAGCCGGACCGTCGTCAGTCGGTATTTGACTGAACTGGAAGAGATGATTGGGGAACGACTCTTCGACAGAGCGGCGACTGGTCTCATGCCAACAGATGCAGTGCCCTACCTGCTTGAGTACGCTCGCAGTGTTGAGGCTTCGCACGAACGGCTGCTCGACGGAGTGAACCAACTGAAGTGTTTGCACACCGGCAACCTTCTCATCTCTCTGAGCGAAGGTCTGATCGATACGCTTATAGAGGACGTACTGGCAGGCTTCGCGGATAAATATCCAGGCGTTGAAATCGTACTGAATATGCGGGCGACCGCAGAGATAATCGACGACGTGTTATCGAATGAGGCACATATCGGCTTAGCCTATAACCCACCGTTGACCGACGGTATCGAGTTCTGCGCGAGCGCGGTTCACCACATCGTGGCGGCCGTTAACCCCGATCACCCGCTAGCACAAAGCAAGGGACCGATCCCGCTTGCTGCAGCTCTCGCGTATCCCGTTGGAATCATGCCGCAGACATATGGCTTGGGGCTGTTGATTCGCACCATTGCCAAAGCGGAAAATCTCCGCCTCGCGCCGAATTTCAACGCCAACACGCTTATGGCCTTACGCGCCTATGCGAGGCACGCGGGCGGCCTGGCGTTCGTTACCGACTTTTCAATTCGAAAGGAAGTGGCCGCAGGTCAATTGGTCGGTATTCGCCTCGACCATCCGCTCACAGAAAATCAGTACGCCCGCGTGCTACTTAAGGAGAAACGTCCGCTGCCACGGGCTGCGCAGGAGGTCATCAATGCGATCAACCAGCATCTGGCGCATTTATCTACGGAACGAACCCATTCGGATACTTTGGACGCGACTGGCGCGTGATCACCAAGCGATGTTGGATGGCCCTACCCTGCCATCGACTTTTTCCGACGGTGCGCACCGAAGACCGCTTCTGGCGACACCGGCCGGCGGAAGCCTCCGCCTACAGTACATCTCTCCTCAACCTCGACTAGTCCAGTACGAACTCATCGAACTCGGCGGCAATAAAATCCGAGTCTTGCAGCACCCGAAAATCGTCGGAATTGTCGTGCAAGCCATGGGATGCAATGAGGCTGAGACCTCCATCCAAGACTGTCAGAGATCGTCATGCTGGGAGATATCTAAGGAGGCAGGTAACGAAGCAAAATCTCTTAGCCATTTACTTACTTGAAGTTTCGTCGATCAATTCACTACCATCAAACCACGTAGCGCTGGCGACTCGCGATCTCAGAGTTCCAGGTCCCATGCTTCGAACTTCCCTATCGGCCGAGCGGCGGTCCACGTAACCGCCCGGGCGACATGCAAAGCACAGACGCTGCGTGGGGGAAAATATGCAAGCCGCGATCTTTTTGCTAGCCGCAATCACGCTTGGACTGCGGACGGACTCCCCACGACCCAAGGAATCGACTCACTGGCCACCTCCAGCGCGCCAGATGTCCGTCGCGGCGGCCTGCCGGGGATGAGAAAGTAGAGATGCGTTCCAACCATAGTGCCTGCGTTACTGGGCAGCATCAGCATGGTGGGCGTCAGGTTCAATGGGGGGCGCAAACTGTTACCCGGTCAGCTTCGCGGCAGCACGTCTGCCGCCCTAGCCTGCCTTCTCGCAAACAGTCGCAGGGGAGGAGCGCTTAGAGCCGCCAACAAAACCGCCCTGGCGTCGTTGCGCCTTCTTGCCGTACTTCAGTACTGTCTGCGTCGGCACGCCTAGCCAGGACAGTTTTGTTAGCGGCTCTTATTCCGCCGTCATCTGTATCGCGGCTCGGGCTTCCCCCGCCCCACAGGTCCAACCGAATGTTGGTAGGCCCGGCCTAGTCCGCATGCCGTCACGCCACACCGGGACGTGCAGCGCTTTAGCACGTGTGTGTCCCAGTAGGCGTCGACGTTCCGCAACAGGTGACCTGCGAGAACGTAATCGCCCAGGCCCGCTGCTTTTGCCTCCAGCCTTTCCAGCTCGCCCGCCGGCAAGCCGCCCAGGTCGAATCGGCAGTAGAGGTTGCGCTGCCTGAACGTCACCTTGGGGCGTGCCAGTCCAGCAACAAGGGCAGCGAGCGATTGAACGGCGATGCTTTCGTGACCTCGAAACTCAACACGGATGCCAACCCTCTGGCCACGCCGTCCGAGCTCAACGGCGTCTTGCCAGCCCGTCTCGTAGTCCAACTCGACAGCGGTGATACCACTCGTGTCTAGCAGCCGCAACGCTTCGTCCTTGGTACCAGCGCGTGCTGTTGCCATCCCCTCTCCCCTTACGTTCTCAAGTGCCTGCATGACTCCATGTTGCGCCTGCACAATTGTAGTTGTGCGCAGCACCGTCTGATACGGGCTTTACTCGTCGCCCCACGTTTAGAGCGAGCGCCGGTTGCCCTCGGAGGCGCCGCAATCGTTGCCGTTGTTGGGCAGCAGCACATCGCCAACGTATGCTGCCGGAACCGTCCTCAGCGCTGCTCGGAGCGGCACTGCCGGCATGCTCCGACGTGGCGAGGAGTCGTCTTGAATGGTGCATTGCACATGCCTATGATTCCTCGGCTTGAAAGCACGAACCATGTACTGACTCGCCAGCTCTCTCGATGTCGTCGCGAGGTCAGTACGCCAGGCATGCCGTCACGCGCAATCCGCGTGATATCGAACGCTGAGACGCCGGAGACAACTGTGCTGAGTCCTCATGAATTTGCTGTGCTGCTATTGGTCAACGACAGCGTCGAACCGCACGAGTTGGACAGTGCTGACGTGGAGGCGCTGATTGAACACAAGCTGGTCACGCTCGAGGGTCAAGGGTTGGACCACATCTATGCCCGAGTAACTGCTCAAGGGCGCGCGCTTCTCAAGGCGTTCGGGCATGCCCGTTCAGGCGAGCGACGAGTGGCCTGCGTGCATTGAGCGCTACCCCCGATGAAGAACCATCATGCTGGCCAGTGTTCTGACTGGCCGGATAGGCAGCATCCGCGTCTATCGTGGCTGCTGTGATGACCGGGGCTCCTCTGACCTGCCCCCAGTAACAGGGCCAAGGGGCATCTAGTAGAGCCCAGTTCAAGTTTGCTCCTGGAAGGCAGGAGCCACCGTTGTTGCTCGATACCGTGCTGCGAATTCTGCCGGCGCTTGGTAATTCAATGCG
>Ga0209646_1000329_pt1 | contig 36278 bp, 28 predicted proteins | sample AraplaL_Col_mTSA_FD_184259 | JGI IMG/M metagenome (GOLD analysis project Ga0209646, IMG submission 184259) | Arabidopsis root microbial communities from the University of North Carolina, USA - plate scrape CL_Col_mTSA (SPAdes) (version 2) | ecosystem: Host-associated > Plants > Roots >...
ATAAAAAATGCCCCTATAATCTCGCTTCTTCACTAGGCGCGTAGCTCAGCTGGTTAGAGCACTACCTTGACATGGTAGGGGTCGTTGGTTCGAGTCCAATCGTGCCTACCAATATTCTTGATGTTGTTGAATATTGGTATCGAAGCAGGCAGTTACTGTCACTCAGTGCTTCGTAAAAAACAGCATCAAAAGCAAATGAAATAATGGAAGCGCAGTCCCGGCTTCCATTTTTGCTTTTTGTCTTCCGGATATTGTTCCCCTTCTTTTCCCTCCCGGCTCTCCTTTCTGGTTTTTGCTGTTCTGACGGCGCCTGTTCCATGGTTTTATGTCGTGCGCTTGTGCACGCGAGAGGCGCCGGCGAGGATACGCCTTTACCGCAGCCATAAAAAAAGCCATCGCAAGCGATGGCTTCCAGGGACAACTTCACTACCGTTTTTATTGATTATTCGTTTTCCCTGCGGGAGTTCCTCCGGCAGTCGCCGTCACCGGCGCAACGGGAACATTGAGCACCGCATCGCGCTTGTCCAGCAAATGCTGGCGCAAAACCGCCGCCAGGCGTTTGCCGTCGCGTGCTTCCAATGCCTTGACCATCTCGTCGTGATCGTGCGCGGCGCTGTCCCATTTTTCAGGGCGGAAGTTGGATTTGAAGCGCAGCGCCTGCAAGCGGCGGTTCAGGCCGAGGTAGGTCTGGTGCAGCACCGAGTTGCGCGCGGCTTCGTTGATCTTGTTGTGGATGGCCTGGTTGCGGCTGTAATAACCGGGCAGGTCGTTCTGCGCCTTGCAGGCCAGCATGGCGTAATGCAGCGCCTTGATTTCGGCCACTTCCACCGGCGTGATGCGCTCGCAGGCCAGCTCGCCGGACATCGCTTCCAGGCCGCTCATGAGTTCGAAGGTTTCCCAGATTTCGTTTTCCGACATCTTCGACACCGATGCGCCGCGGTTGGGCGAGATTTCGATCAGGCCTTCGGCGGCCAATACCTTCAATGCTTCACGCAGCGGCGTGCGCGAAATGCCCAGCGTTTCGCACAGTTCGCGTTCGTTCAGTTTGGTCCCGGGCGCCAGCACCGCTTCGACGATCAGGTTGCGCAGGTGCTCGACGACGGTGTCGTGCAGACGCTGGCGCTCCAGTTTCGGCAGGGCGGCGGGGGTGTTTCTGGTCTCGTTCGTGTCTAGTTCAATTGTCGAATTTTGCATTCAAAATCCTTGATGTCCTACTGGGGCGTATTTTAGCAGGGATGGCTTCATTGCCAAAATACCAGCTTTCCGTTGTTGTATGAATGAAAAATATTGCCATGAAATTCGCATTGATGAGCTTAAGTATATCTATTTATGCGGCTTTTACCAAAAACATGTGCCGACTCCATACCTGAAGTAAGGATTGTCGGGATTAAAAAAAACTTTACCTCTTCGGACCTGACTGATAAAGTATTTTGCATTCAAAATACAAAATTCGACAAAACAGATTTCAAAGGAGGAGTAAATGTTAAAACTAGACTTTCATCCAGCCGGCCGTCATTTCCTGCAAATCCCCGGTCCCAGCCCTGTGCCTGATCGCATCCTGCGCGCCATGAGCTATCCGACCATCGACCATCGCGGCCCGGAATTCGGCGCGCTGGGCTTGCAGGTGCTGGCCGGCATCAAGAAGATTTTCAAGACCGAGCAGCCGGTCGTCATTTATCCGGCCTCGGGCACCGGCGCATGGGAAGCGGCGCTGACCAATACCCTGAGTCCCGGCGACACGGTGCTGATGTATGAGACCGGCCATTTCGCCACGCTGTGGAAGAAGATGGCCGAAGCGCTGGGCCTGAAGCCCGAATTCCTCGGCTTGCCGGGCATCGAAGGCTGGCGCCGCGGCGTGCAGGCCGATCTGATCGAAGAGCGTCTGCGCAAGGACGGCGGCCATCAGATCAAGGCCGTCTGCGTGGTGCACAACGAAACCTCGACCGGCGTGACTTCCGACATCGCCTCGGTGCGCAAGGCCATCGATGCCGCCGGCCATCCGGCGCTGCTGCTGGTGGATACGATCTCGGGCCTGGCGTCGGCGGATTATCGCCACGACGAGTGGGGCGTCGACGTCACCGTCTCCGGTTCGCAAAAAGGCCTGATGCTGCCGCCGGGCATCAGCTTCAACGCGGTCTCGAAGAAGGCCATTGAAGCCAGCAAGAGCTCGACGCTGCCGAAGGCGTTCTGGGGCTGGACCGAAATCATCGAGATGAACGCCACCGGCTACTGGCCGTACACGCCGAACACCAATTTGCTCTACGGCTTGTCCGAAGCGCTGGAGATGATTCTCGGCGAAGGCCTCGACAACGTCTTCGCGCGCCATGAGCGTCTGGCCGAAGCCTGCCGCCAGGCCGTCACGGCCTGGGGCCTGGAGATCCAGTGCGCCGATCCGGCCGTGTATTCGCCGGTGCTGACGGGCGTGATGACGCCGGCCGGTTTCGACGCCGACGCGATCCGCAAAGTGATTTACGAAAACTTCAACATGTCGCTCGGTACCGGCCTGGGCAAGATGAAGGGCGGCATGTTCCGCATCGGCCATCTGGGCGAAGCCAACGACCTGACCCTGATGGCGACGCTGGCCGGTTGCGAAATGGGCCTGAAGCTGGCGGGCGTGAAGCTGGCCGGCAGCGGCGTGCAGGCGGCGATGGACAACCTGACCGCGAAGAAAAGCAAGCCGGTGCTGAAGGTCGCCTGAGCCGCTCAATCGCATCAGTCGTATCTGTGCGGTCTTGCGCTGTAAGGAGCGCAAGGCCGTGCGGCAAAGAAAAAAGGTAATAACGGAGGAAAGAACGCCGGGCAGCACGCCTTCACAAAGAAGCGCTGCACCGGTCAAGTGGATCAATAACGAAAGCCCGGCGAAGCAACATCCCGCAGAGGAATCGAAGCAGCCCGAGAAAGCTGTTTCACGGCGCGCCGGTGTACCAATACTGGAGACAAAGCAATGAGACACCTGCGTTTGCGCGCGACCACGGTCGTGCTATTGATGTTATGCATGATGTATTTCATCACCTACCTCGATCGCGTCAACGTCAGCACCGCCGCGGCCGGTTTTGCCAAGGAATTCAACCTCTCGAAGACGGAAATCGGCCTGGTCTTTTCCGCCTTCGCCTATCCCTATTTAGTGTTTCAGATCATTGGCGGCTGGGTCAGCGACAAATTCGGCGCGCGCCGCACGCTGATTTATTGCGGCTTGCTGTGGGCGCTGGCGACGGTGCTGACCGGTTTCGCGGGCGGACTGGTGTCGCTGTTGCTGGCGCGCCTGCTGCTCGGTCTCGGCGAAGGCGCGACCTTCCCGGCGGCGACCACCGCGATGTCGCGCTGGGTGTCGAAAGAAAAACGCGGTTTCGCGCAAGGCGTCACCCACGCCTTTGCGCGCATCGGCAACGCGGTGGCGCCGGCGGCGGTGGTGTGGATCATGGCGGAGCACGGCTGGCGCGAATCGTTCTATATCTTCGGCGCCTTCAGCCTGGTGTGGGTAATCGTCTGGGCCTTCGTGTTCACCGAAGATCCGGCCAGGCATCCGCGCATCACTTCGGAAGAACTGGCGATCCTGCCGGCCGGCAAAAAGAAGAGCCCGCAGATTCCATGGGGCCCGCTGTTCAAGCGCATGATGCCGGTCACCATCGTCTACTTCTGCTACGGCTGGACCTTGTGGTTGTTCCTGAGCTGGATTCCGCAATACTTCCTGCACAGCTACGACCTCGACATCAAGAAGTCGGCGCTGTTCGCTTCCAGCGTGTTCTTTGCCGGCGTGGTGGGCGACACCCTGGGCGGCATCGTCAGCGACAAGATTCTGAAAAGCACCGGCAACCTCAAGCGCGCCCGCAGCTACATGGTGTCGGTGTGCATGCTGCTGACCTTGCTGTCGCTGCTGCCGCTGATGTTTACGCACAACGTCTACATCTCGATCCTGTCGTTGGGCGCGGGCTTCTTCTTCGCCGAAATGACGATCGGTCCGATGTGGGCGATCCCGATGGATATCGCGCCGGAATATTCGGGCACCGCCAGCGGCATGATGAACACAGGTTCGGCGCTGGCCGCGATCATCTCGCCGGTGTTGTCGGGTTACCTGATCGACAAGACCGGCAACTGGGAACTGCCTTTCCTCGGCAGCATGGTGTTGATGGGCTTCGGCGTGGTGCTGGCTTTCCGCATGCAGCCTGACAGCAAGTTCGAAAACACGTCGCCGGATGCCGGCGGCCAGGCGGTCAAGGCGCGCGCCTGATTTTCAGGCTGTACTTTCAAGCTGTATTCGACAAGTACTTCCGGCAAGGAATGCCGTTGCTGATCAACGGCATTCCTACGCATCACTATCACTGACACAGGATAGCCATGACGACTTTACTTTCTGCGGCTGAAGAACTCGGCCATCTGTTGAGCGATGCTTATTCTCGCCAGGCGACGCTGGCCATCGTGCCGGACGAGCTGGAGCCTGCGGGCATGGAAGACGCCTATCTGGCCCAACAGGCTTTCCTGCGCCGCAGCCGCGCCAGCATCGGCGGCTGGAAGATCGGTTCCAAGACGGAAAGCGGAGCGGTGCAAGGCGCGCCGTTGCCGCTGAATGGTATTCATCCGGCATCGTCATCACTGCGGCGCAGCGCCTTTCCGGTGCTCGGCATCGAGCTGGAAATCATGTTCTGCTTCGATTGCGATTTCACGCCGAGGCCGGCGCCGATTGCCGAGGCGGAAGTCATGGACAGCATCAGCGCCATGGGCGCTTCCATCGAGATCGTCTCCAGTCGCATCGCCGGCTGGCCGGAGGTGCCCAAGCTGAGTCAATTGGCGGATCTGCAAAATCACGGCGCGCTGGTGATCGGCGAACTGTGCGACTACCGCGACGGCTTCGATTTCCGCCGTCCCGAGGCGCATCTGACCTTCAACGGCGAAGACGTGTTCAAGGGGCAGGGCGTCAATCCCGCCGGCGACCCGCGCCGCTTGCTGAGCTGGCTGGTCAATCACTGCAGCGAGCGCGGCATCGTCATCCCCGGCGGCACGGTCATCACCACCGGTTCCTACACCGGCATGTATTTCCCGAAAGCGCCGGGCATGGTGATCGGACAGATCGCCGGATTGCCGCCGATCCATTTTGAACTGAGCTGAATTTCACGCTCGTTTTTCGACAGGACTACCTCATGCTGGTCAAGCCCATCCATCTTGTTCCTCCGAGCGGGCGGGGCACTGCGCCCGCTACGCCGTTCGCCATGCAATTGCAGCGCGAGATGCGCGGCGAAGTCATGTTCGGCAAAGCCGATCGCGGTCGTTACGCCACCGATGCCTCCATCTATCAGATCATGCCGTTGGGCGTGGTGGTGCCGCGCGATCAGGCCGACCTGAAGATCGCGCTCGATATCGCGCGCCAGCATCGCATGCCGGTGCTGGCACGGGGCGCCGGCACCAGCCAGTGCGGCCAGACCGTTGGCGAAGCGCTGATCGTCGACAACAGCAAGTATCTCAACCAGGTGGTCGACTTCGATCCGGTTGCGCGCACCATCACGGTCGAGCCGGGCATGGTGCTCGATCACCTCAACGCCTGGCTCAAGCCCCATGGCTTGTGGTTTCCGGTGGACGTCTCGACGGCGGCGCAATGCACCATCGGCGGCATGTCCGGCAACAACTCCTGCGGCTCGCGCTCGATCGAATACGGCAACATGGTGCACAACGTGCTGGCCATCGACGCCGTGCTGGCCGACGGCACCGAAGGCCGCTTCGGTCGTCTTCCCGACATGCCCGGCAGCGGCCGCATCGGCGACATCGTGCGCGGCTTGCAAATCATCGCGCAACGCGAGCGTGGCGAAATCGCCGAACGCATCCCCAAGGTATTGCGCCGCGTGGCCGGCTACAACATCGACATCTTCGATTGCCAGAATCCGCGCGCCTACACCGACGACGGCGTCGCCAACCTGGCGCATATCCTGATCGGCTCGGAAGGCACGCTGGCCCATAGCCGCCAGATCACGCTGGCGCTGATGCCGCTGCCGGCGCACAAGGTGTTGGGCGTGGTCAATTTTCCGACCTTCTACCAATCGATGGACATGACCCAGCATATCGTCAAGCTGGGACCGACCGCGGTCGAGCTGGTCGATCGCACCATGATCGATCTGGCGATGAGCAATCCGGGCTTCAAGCCGGTGATCGAGAAGGCGCTGGTCGGTCATCCGGAAGCGATTTTGCTGGTGGAGTTCTCCGGCGAAAATCTCGACCGGCAACTGGAACAGCTCAAGCGCCTGGGTGAGTTGATGGGCGACCTCGGCTTGCCCGGAGCGGTGGTCGACATGCCCAACGCCAACGAACAAAAAGCGCTGTGGGACGTGCGCAAGGCGGGGCTGAACATCATGATGAGCATGAAGGGCGACGGCAAGCCGGTGTCCTTCATCGAAGACTGCGCCGTGCCGCTGGAGCATTTGGCCGAGTACACGCGCCAGCTGACCGAAGTGTTCCACAAGTACGGCACCGAGGGCACCTGGTACGCCCACGCCAGCGTCGGCACCTTGCACGTGCGGCCCATTCTCGACATGCGGCGCGGCGGCGCGAAGGACATGCGCGAAATCGCCGAAGCTGCCGCGGAGCTGGTGCGCAAATACAAGGGCGCGTATTCCGGCGAACATGGCGACGGCCTGTGCCGGGGGGAGTGGGTGGCATGGCAATACGGGCCGAAACTCAACGCCGCCTTCAGCGAGATCAAGGATCTGTTCGATCCCGACAATCGCTTCAATCCCGACAAGATCGTGCGTCCGCCCAAGATGGACGACGCGCGCAACTTCCGCTTCGCACCCGGCTATCGCGAGTTGCCTTACAGCCCGGCGCTGGACTGGTCGCCATGGAACGTCAAGCGCGATCCGCTGACCGGCAAGGAAAGCGCGCCCGGCAGCGGCGGCGATCGCAGCGACGGTCTGGCCAAGCTGGTCGAGATGTGCAACAACAACGGCCACTGCCGCAAGTTCGACGCCGGCACCATGTGCCCCAGCTATCGCGTCACGCGTGATGAAAAACATGTCACGCGCGGTCGCGCCAATACCGTGCGGCTGGCGCTATCCGGGCAGCTCGGCGACGACGGGCTGGCCAGCCCAGAAGTCAAGGAAGTGCTGGACCTGTGCGTCTCCTGCAAGGGCTGCAAGCGCGATTGCCCGACCGGCGTCGACATGGCCAAGATCAAGATCGAGGCGCGCGCAGCCTGGGTCGGCAAGAACGGCATCAACCTGCGCGACAGGCTGATCGCCTACATGCCGGCGTACGCGTCCTATGCCGGCAGCGTCGGCGGGGTGCTGGCTTTGGCGGAGAAGATTCCGGTGATCTCCGGATGGGTGAAGGGTTGGCTGGGACTGGCGCCGCAGCGTTCGCTGCCGCGTTTCCGCAAATCGTTTTTGCGCAATGTGCAGAGTTCGCCGGCGGCAGGCGCCGACAAGGAAGTCCTGCTGTTCGTCGACACCTTCAACAACAACATGGAACCGGAAAACGCCCGCGCCGCGCAGCAGGTGCTGGAAGCCGCCGGTTACAAGGTGCATTTCAACACGCTGCCGGAACAGCGTCCGCTCTGCTGCGGCCGCACCTATCTGGCGGCGGGGCTGGTCGACCGGGCCAAGGCCGAAGCGCGCCGCACGCTGGATGCGCTGATGCCCTATGTGCGACGGGGCGTGGCCGTGGTCGGGCTGGAACCGTCCTGCCTGTTGTCCTTGCGCGACGAGTTCCTGAACTACGGTTACGGCGAAGAAGCGCAACAACTGGCGAAGTCGGCTTTCCTGTTTGAAGAGTTCCTGGTGAAGGAACACAATGCCGGCAAGCTGAAGCTCGACCTCAAGCCGCTGTCGTCCAACAAGATCGTGCTGCACGGTCACTGCCACCAAAAGGCCTTCGACGCCTTCCGTCCGGTGCCGGCCGTGTTGCAGTGGATTCCGCAGGCGGAAGTGTCGGTGGTGGAGTCGTCGTGTTGCGGCATGGCCGGGAGTTTCGGTTATGAAGAGGAGCACTACGAGGCATCGATGGCGATGGCGGAATTGTCGTTGTTGCCGGCAGTGCGCAAGGCTGCGGCGGAAGTCATCGTGGTGGCCGACGGCACCAGCTGTCGTCATCAGATCCATGACGGCGCCGGGCGCGAAGCGGTCCATGTGGCTCGCGTGCTGGCAGCTGCGTTGGACAGCAAGAGAGGCTAAGGCGACGGCGGATTCAGCGTGAGCGTGAGAACCGTAAAGCTGTCTGCGTGGAAAACAGGATCTTGCTTGTTGCCGGCGGCGTCGGCTGCCGGCTGGGTGAAGTCCATGGCGAACAGGTAGGCCGTGCTACGAGCCTGGTCGTACACCATGTTGTGCGCCCACAGGCGCGTGCCGACGTAGCCGAGCATGCGGTAATGATCGGGATCGTCCTGCTGCACGACGGAGAGGTTGCCGGCATTGCCGCTCGGGATCAGCAGGCGGCGTTGTGCGCTGTCCCAGGCCAGTGCGTTGACCGCCGGCGTGATCGGCAGGCTGGCGATCGCTGCGCCGCTGTCGAGATCGGCGACCGTCAGGATCGGCGCCTTGCCGCGGCAGGCGACGAACAGACGGCGATTGGCATTGTCGCCGGCCAGCGCGCTGGGCTGCGCGCAGCCGGGGAAGCTGTAGCTTGCCAGCGTTTCCAATGTCTTGCCGTTGAGGCGGACGACCTTGCCTTCGTCGCGCATCGGCAGCAACAGGTTGCCGTCGCCGAGCACCAGCAGCGGATCGATTTTCTTGATGTCGACGTTGCGTTCGCCGACGATGCGATCCTGCTTCGGATCGAGGACGTACAGCGTCGACCGGTTGGCGCGGCGGCCGCTGGCGATGATGACGCGGCCGCTGACCGGTTCGTACACGGCGCTGTTGAGGTTGGCGTCGGTGACCGGCAGGCGCTTGAGCGTCTCGAGGTCGGACAGGCGCACCACGGTCAGCGAGCCGTCCATGTTGGTGATGTAGGCGCGGTCTGCGTCGGGAACGAATACGACGCCGTTGGCGCCGGTGCTGTCGTCGAGCGTGCGCACGGCCTGTTGCGTGTCGGTGTCGAAGACCGTCAGGCCGTTTTCGCGGCGTGCGATGAACAGGTAGGGGCGGGTCGGGTCCTTGGCGGCGAAGCCCCAGCTGTGGCCGGAGCCGGGCAGGACGCTGACGTGTGTGGTCCGCGCCAGTGCTTGTGCGGTCGATTCGGCGGCCGCTGCTATGCCGGCGGCGCCGAAGCCCAGTATCGCAAGCAGCAGCGCCGAAGCGCGATGACGAATATGCATATACATGATCAGAACTCCAGCGTGGTCAGCAGCGAGACCTGACGCGCATCGCCCATCGAGACGAAATACTGGTTCGCGCTCGAGGTGTAGTAGACACGGTTGAACATGTTCTTCACGTTGAGCTGGAACTTGACCGACTGGCTGCCGATCTTTGTGTCGTAGGTGGCGAAGGCGTCGGCGGTGGTGTAGCTCGGCAGCATGAAGCTGTTGGCCGAATCGCCGGCGCGCTTGGCGACGTAGTGCATGCCGGCGCCGGCGCGCAGCTTGTCGCCGCCGGTGATGGCGCCGAAGTCATAGGCGGCGGACAGCGCAGCGGTTTGCTTGGCGACGTTCCACAGGCGCAGACCGGCATAGAGCGGATCTTCGGTGGTCTTGGCATCGGTGTAGGCGTAGCTGCCGATGATGTTCCAGCGGTCGGTCAGCTGGCCGGTGACGTCAAGTTCGATGCCGCGCGAGCGGGCCGCTCCCGCAGTGCGATAGTCCGTCAGGTTGGTGGCGGCGTTGAACTGCGACACCAGCACGTTCTTCTTGTTGATGTTGTAGACCGCCAGCGTCGCCGTCAGGCCGGAGGCCAGGTCGTACTTGGCGCCGGCTTCCCAAGATGTGGCTTGTTCAGGCGCGACGTTGGAGTCGATTACGACGCCGGTGCCGAAGGGCGCGATGGTCGAGGTCGGTTTGAGCGACTTGGTGAAGCTGGTGTAGAGCGACAGCTGGTCGTTCCATTTGTAGATCAGGCCGGCGCGCGGCAACCATTTGGAGCCGGCAAGATTGGTGTTGGCCTTGAACGGACGTCCGCGTCCGGCCAACTGGTTGTAGTCCTGATAGCGCATGCCGCCGACCAGGATCCACTTGTCGGTCAGGTAGAGCGAGTCTTGCATGAACAGCGAGCGGTCGTGCAGCAGGTCGGTCTGGTCGCTGTCGCTGGCCGATACGGTCGATGACGGTTGCAGGGTGCCGTACACCGGATTGAGGAAATTGAAGTTGGCGGCGCTCTGACGCAGCAGATCGGCACGGTAGATCTTGCGGTATTCGATGTCGGCGCCGACCTGGATGTCGTTGCGCAGTCCGCCGATGTCGACCTTGCCCTGCAGATAGGCGGTGCCGTAACTGTCGGTGCTGAGCGCGCCGTGGGTGGCGTCGTTGCTGCGGGTGATGACGCCGGTGGCCGGGTTCAGGCCGGTGATGCGCAATTGGTTGGCGTCGTAGACTTCCTGGTTGTAGCTCAGGCCGATGTGGGCTTTCCAGTCGGCGTTGATGTCGTGGTCGACGTTCAGTTGCACCAGGTCGCTGTTGCCGACCATGTTGTTGTAGGGCTCGTCGAGGCGGCGATCGGCGGGGATGTTGAGCGGCCGTCCGGTGCGCGAATCGATGGCTGTGCCGCGATCGAACGGATACAGGAAGTCGCGGTGTTCGTAGGAGAGCACGACCTGGGTTTCCTTGCCGTACCAGGCCAGCGACGGTGCGACCAGCGTTTCCTGATGCTGGCCGAAGTTGCGCCAGTAGTTTTCGTCGACGCGGTCGACGATCAGGCGATAGGCCAGGTTGCTGTCGCCGATGGCGCCGGTGGTGTCGAGCGTGGCGCCGCCGCCGCTGCGACCGCGGTCATAGGTGGAGCCGAGCAGCGAGATGGAAGTGCGGCGTTCCAGTTGCGGCTTCTTGCTGATGACGTTGATGACGCCGCCCGGATCCATGATGCCGTACAGCAGCGAAGACGGTCCTTTGAGTACTTCCACGCTTTCGGCGCTGGCGTTCAGTGCGCGGCCCTGCACCAGCGGCATGCCGTTGCGCATCACGGAACCGTCGCGATTGCCGCCGAAGCCGCGCTTCATGATGGTGTCCTGCGTGCCGGCCAGGGTGTTGCCCTGGGTAATGCCGCTGACGTTGATCAGGGCATCGTCGAGATTGCGCGGACGCTGATCGTTGAGCACTTGCGCCGGCACGATATTGACGATCTGAGGGATGTCCAGTGTCGAGGCATTGCTGCGCAGCGTGCTGCTGCTCGGCACGACGCGATAGGTGCCGTCAGCCTGCGCGGTACGGCTGCTGGATGCGACGATGGTCGGCAGCGGCGCCTGCGCGGCGGAAGCGGCGGCGGATTGCAGGATGTAGCTGCCGTCGTTTTGCACGACCGCGACCAGGCCGGTGCCGGTCAGCAATTGTTGCAGGCCCTGGCTGACCGAGACGCTGGCGTTGAGGCCGGGGCTATTCTTCCCTTGGGTCAGGCTGGCGTCGGCGGAAAGGAGGATGCCGGCTTCGCTGGCGAACTGGCGCAGCGCCTGGCTCAGCGGTGCTGCGGCAATGCTGTAGCTGCGCGCGACTGCGGCGCTTGCGCCGGTGCTTTGCGCATGTGCCGGTTCTGCCGCCAGCAGCGGCAGAGCCAGCAAAGCCAGCCGCAGGTAGTGGGGCAGCGGGCGCATTTTCAACGAGCGTGTGGGCGAGCGTGTGGCGCGCACAGGGAATCGAGCAACGGTCATGACGGTCCTTTTGGGTTGCGTGTTCGGCAGAGTTCTTTTTCCATTGCCAAGCGAAACGCAAAAAAGGGAACCGCTTCGGTAAAAATATTTCAAGAGGGATATTTTTAAGTGGGCAATCAGGCCGGCTCGACGCTGATCCACCACGGCAGGATGCGCCGCACTTTGATTGGCAGGCTGGCAGTCAGCGCCGCCAGTACGCGGTCGGTATCGGCCAGTGGATAGACGCCGACCAGGCGCAGATCGGCGACCTCGGGCGAGCAGGCGATGTAGCCGCGGCGATAGCGGCTGAGTTCGTCGAGGAAATCGGCCAGGCGCATGTTGTCCGGCATCAGCATGTTCCGCGACCAGGAGGTGCTGCTTTCGTTGGTGGCGACGGGTTGGCCGATCCAGTTGCTGCCGAAGGTGGTTTCGCTGCCGGCGGCGATGACGCGTGTTGCGGCGCCGTCTGCCGGTTCGACACTGACGGCGCCTTGCAGCACCGCCAGATGAGTTCCCTTGTCGCTCGGGCGCACGGTGAAGCGGGTGCCGAGGGCCCGCAGCCGGCCATCTTTGACGTCGACCACGAGAGGACGTTTCGGCGCATGGTGGTCCGGAGCGGTTTCAATCAGGACTTCGCCCTTGTGCACGACGATGCGGCGCAGATTGTCGGTGAAGTAGACGTCGGCGGCGCTGGCGGTGTTGAGCCACATTTGCGAGCCGTCTGCCAGCACGATTTTTTGGGTGATGCCGATGTCGGTGCGGTATCGGGCGTTGAGCGCAGCCAGATAGTCGCGCGGTGCGCGCGTGGCGAGCAGGCCGCCGGCGGAGGTCGCCAGGCACAGCAAAGCCAGCCGCTTGGCCAGCTTGCGGCGCTGTGTACCTGTGGCGCTCAGCGCGTCGCGCGCAACTTCGGCGGGCAGCACAGTGAATTGTTCGTTGACGGCTTCGACTTTGCGCCAGGCTTCGCGATGCGAGGGTTCGGCGTCGAGCCAGATCTGCCAGCGCTGCCGGTCGCGGCTGTTGGCGTCGTCGGCGCGCAGCAGGGCGAACCATTCTGCGGCTTCCTGCAAGGTGGGGAAATCGGGCGTCGACGACATCGATGCCGCTTTGCCGTGTTGGTTGCTGCGCATGCTGATGCTCATGACGCCACCAGCAACATGCATTGCAGCATCGCCTGCGCCATGTACTTCTTGATCATGCGATCCGAGACGCCGAGCTGTTCCGCAATCCGGGCATAGGTCAGGCCGTCGAGCTGCGCCAGCAGGAAGGCCTGGCGCGCCTTGGGGGCGAGGCGTTCCAGCATGGCGTCGATCTGGCAGAGGGTTTCTATGACGAGGGCGCGTTCTTCAGGGGAGGGGGCCAGCATTTCCGGGCGGGCTTCCAGCGCGCTCAGGTAGGCGCGTTCGAGAGCCAGTTTGCGCCAGTGATTGACCACCAGCCCGTGGGCGACGGTAGTCAGATAGGCGCGCGGTTCGGCCAGCTCGTCGGACGGCTTGGCGCTCAGCAGGCGCACGAACGTGTCTTGCGCCAGTTCCGCCGCATCTTCGCGTGAGCCGAGCTTGCGCCATAGCCAGCTGTACAGCCAGCCGTGATGGCTGCTGTAAAGGTGGCTGAATGCGTTGGCAGAAGGGCTGTTGGCGGACACGATCGAATACTGAATAGGTGCGGTAAGACGGTTGCAGTAAAGCGGCCTTGAAGAGCGGTGGGGCGTGAAGTGAGACCCGGTATCTCTTTGATCTCAAAAATTATATAATAAAAATCATTCGCATTTACAAATGTGTTGCGATATTTCATGTGCCTTCCGGCATATGCAGTCAGCGTTGTTGGAGGGTTGTTGTTGGGGTAGTACAAAAGTTCTTGACGAGCGTAGCTTTGTCGGCTATATTGTTGGCTGTTCCTCGGTTCGAAGCCGGGAAGCAAGTCGAAAAGCAATAAAAACGCCCGGCTTGCTGATGAAGGTTACTCCGCATTACTTCTTCATTTTTGACCTCTTGGGTCATGTCTGTAGCAGCAATTCATCTGTAAATCTTCTTCTATACATAAGTTTTAAGCGTTCGCATACGGTCGTCATTGTCCGCATGTTCGGTTTTTGGCATTCGTGCCGATATCAGAGCAGATTCATCTTTCGTCGTCGCCACTTTTCAGATAGAACTGGGCGCCGGGAATCTTCTCTATTATCCGCACGGATGCGGTCAATAGCGGCGATCTTGCATTTGTATGGCGAGAATCATGTGCCGGTGCCGATAACAGAGCGGATTCATAGTGCGATGCCACGTTTCAGATAGGATCGGGCGTCGGGAATCTTCTCTCTTATCTGCACACCGCAAGCCCGCTGCAAGTCATTGCGAGTATCTGTGCTGATGGCAGGGTAGATTCACAGGCGTCGGAACCACTTTCCAGATAGGACTGGGTACCGGAAGTCAGCGCTGCTATCAACGCGGGATACCTCTGAGAGAACAGTACGCAAACTTGCGTGGTCTACGCCGATAACTGAGCAGATTCAAATGCGGCACCACTTTCCGGATTGGTTGGGGTGCTGGAATCTTCTCGGTTATGGGCACGCCATGCGTGCGGATACCAGAGCCGGTTCACCTTTCGCCGGCGCCACTTTCCAGATAGGACTGGGCGCCGGGAGTCAGCTCTGTTATCCGCATGTGATGCGCTTGCTGGTCTTTCTTTCCGCTTTTAGGCAAGGCTGTTCATTACTCCAGCGACATCTCCACCGGGAGCACTGCCGTATCATTTGAAAAAGGCAGCACGGCATCCGGCTTGGCGGCCAGGATTACTCGTCCGAACTCTTCCTGAATATGCGCCAGCGTTTGCGCCGACTCCGCTTCAAACCGCATCACTACCACCGGCGTGGTATTGGAAGCGCGTGCCAGACCAAAGCCGCCGGGATACTCAACACGCAAACCGTCAATTTTGATGATTTGATCCGCTCCCGGGAAATGTGCATCGCGTTGCAGCTTGGCGATCAAGGCGAAATTCTCTCCATCGTTCAACTGCAGTTGTAATTCCGGCGTACTGACCGACTGCGGCAAGGCATTGAGCAATGCCGACGGATCGTCTTCGCGGCTGAGCAGCTCCAACAGACGAGCGCCTGCATAGAGGCCGTCATCGAAACCGTACCAGCGATCTTTAAAGAAGATATGTCCGCTCATTTCACCACCCAGCGGTGCGCCGGTTTCGCGCATCTTGGCCTTGACCAGCGAATGGCCGGTCTTCCACATCAGGGGGTGGCCGCCGTGATGGGCAATCCAGGGGGCCAGATGGCTGGTGCATTTAACGTCATAGATGATTTTTCCGCCGGGATGCCGCGTCAGTACGTCGGCAGCGAACAGCATCAGTTGGCGATCCGGGTAAATGATCTGGCCATCTTTGGTGACCACGCCCAGGCGATCGCCATCGCCGTCGAAAGCCAGCCCAAGTTCTGCATTGGAATGCTGCAAAGTCCGGATCACGTCTTGCAGGTTTTCCGGATGGGCCGGATCGGGATGATGATTGGGAAACCTGCCATCCACTTCGCAGAACAGTTCCCGTACGTCGCAACCCAGTGCGCGATATAACTCGCCGGCAAAGGCACCGGCAACGCCGTTGCCGCAATCCACCACAATCTTCATCGGCCGCGTCAGCTTGGCGTCGCCGACGATGCGTTGCAGGTAAGCGTGCTTGATGTCGTGCCGGCGGTAGCTGCCGGACGGCGACGTCAGTGCATCTTGCACACGGCCGCTGCCGATCGCCTGGTACAGCTGTTGAATGGCGTCGCCGTAAATCGCCTCGCCGGCAAGCACCATCTTGAAGCCGTTGTAGTCCGGCGGATTATGGCTCCCAGTGACCATGATGCCGGATTGCGCACCGAGTACGTGGGTCGCAAAATAGACCATCGGCGTCACTACCACGCCCAGGTCAATCACATCAACGCCGGCATCCTGCAAGCCGGCCATCAAGGCGGCGCTCAGTTCGGGGCCGGATAAGCGCCCGTCGCGGCCGACCACCACTTGCGACTCGCCTTGGTCGCGCACTGCCTGGCCAAACGCCCGGCCTATCTGCCTGGCGACGTCTGCATCCAGCGTGACGCCAACCACACCGCGAATGTCATAGGCTTTGAAGATCGATTGTTGAATAGGAAGCATGATGTCACCCTAGGTTATTTGCGTTGATAAATGTCGTCGAAACGCACGATGTCGTCTTCGCCGAGATAACTTCCGGACTGCACTTCAATCAGGTGTAACGGTAATTTCCCGGGGTTTTCCAGCCTGTGCGTGACGCCGACGGGAATATAGGTGGACTCGTTCTCGGTGAGAAATTTCTCCTCGTCGCCGCACACGATGCGTGCTGTCCCGCTCACCACCACCCAATGTTCGGCACGATGATGATGCATCTGCAGAGAAAGCTTGCCGCCGGGGCTGACGGTAATTCGCTTGACCTGAAAGCGGTCCCCCATGTCGATCGCCTCGTAGCTGCCCCAGGGACGATAGACGCGGCGATGGGTCAGGTGTTCGGTGCGCTGCTGCTTGCCGAGTTCGCCAACGATTTTCTTGACGTGTTGCACTTGATCCTTGTGTGCCACCAGCACCGCATCCCTGGTTTCCACCACCACCACATCCTGCAGTCCCAGCACCGCCACCAGACGGCTTTCCGCCCGTATCAGCGAATCCCTCACCGCGTCCGTATAGACGTCACCGCGCAGCACGTTACCGTTTTCATCGCCTGCCATAACGGACCACAGCGCCGACCAAGAGCCGACATCATTCCAACCGATGTCAGCGGGCACCACCGCTGCATTGCGGGTGTGTTCCATCACGGCGTAGTCGATCGATTCGCTGGGGCAGGCAGTGAAAGCAGCCTCGTCCAGACGGTAAAAATCGAGATCCCGATAGGCAGCGTTGAAAGCCAGTTGGCAGTGCTCTGCGATCAGCGGTCGAAACTCGCGCAACTCCTCCAGATAGCGTTTCGGCTGGAATAAGAACATGCCGCTGTTCCAGCTATAGGCGTTATCCCTGACGAAAGTTTCCGCCGTTGCGCGATCAGGCTTTTCGACGAAGCGTTCGACGGCATAGCAGCCAGCCGCGCCGGGCAATTCCCGCTGGCCCCGGAGGATATAGCCGTAGCCGGTTTCCGCCGCAGAGGGCACGATGCCGAAGGTCGCCAATGCACCTTGACGGGCCGCCTGCGCGGCACATTCGATGGCGGCACGAAAGGCTTCCGGCCGGCTGATCACGTGATCGGCCGGCAGCACCAGCATCAAGCTGTCGGGGAGCGTCTCTTGCGGTTCCGTCGCCGTGGACTGCTCGCGCTCATGCTGCAACAGGTACTGCGCCGCCACGGCCACCGTCGGCGCGGTATTCCTGCCCTCCGGTTCCAGCAAGATCGCCAGCGGTGCAATGCCGATTGTGCGTAGTTGTTCCGCCACCAGAAAGCGATGCTCGTTGCCGCAAACCAGCAGCGGCGGCATCAGTTCCGCCCACTTGACCAGACGCAGCAAGGTCTCCTGCAGCATGGAATGCGACGAGCAAAGCGGCAGCAGCTGTTTGGGATAAGCCTCGCGCGACAGCGGCCACAGGCGCGTGCCGGCCCCTCCGGCGAGGATGACAGGGTATATTCTCATGGCTCGCTCAGCGCAGGATTGTCGACGCTTTGATTGGCCATGATGGCCCTGGCGCCATAGCTGGCCAGAGACCCAATCAGGCAGACCGTGGCGGGTTTGCCAAAAATCGGCTTCATCGGTTGCGGAAAATCGCAGGCCGGCGGGCGTACCCGCGAGCCTTTGACTGCGGCCGGAATCATAGCTTTCATTGGAATCACCTCATGCGAGTCGGCAGAAAAAGCGAGCGTGCGTTAAGTCCGCGTCTGGGGCTGTGCATTTTCTGTGCTGTACCTATGGCACAACAGAAGGAATTTCATGATGTCAACGGTATAGCGTTGCGCCAAGCGCCGTGGTTCGAGAGACAGGCGAAATAGCCATTCAAGACGAATCCGCCGCACCAGTCGTGGCGCGCGCGGCTTTTCTCCGCTCCAGAAGTCGAACAGGGCGCCGACGCTGATCACCACATTGGCATTGAGCGCTTCGCGGCACGCCAGAATCCATTCTTCTTGTATCGGATTGCCCAATGCCACCAGCACCACATCCGGCCGCGCGCGGTTGATCGAATCAATCAGGACGGCGCGGTCCTGCGCCATGCCTGCATAGCCATCGCAGGTGCCGACCACTTCTTGCTTCAACGTATTGCGCACATGCACGGCGGCCTTGGCCAGCATCTCGGGCCTGCCGCCCAGCATGAACACTCGCAACGGCGTCGCGGCACTGGCAAAAAAGCGCGGGACGAAATCTGTGCCGTTCAGATTTTCCTTGAACGCCTGGCGGCGGAACAAATAAGCCGCGATATCCATGCCAACGCCGTCATTGACGATGACCACGGGCGTGCTTTTTATCTTTTCCAGCAGGGGATGGCATTGCACGATGAAATTGGTATTTGCAAAAAACAAGCTGGCCTTTTTGTTGAGGCACTTGGTTCGCAACAGATATCTGGACAATACGGACGAGGTGGTCTTGACTACCGGAAATCCGGCGATATGGATGAATTTGTTTTCAGACATGGTGTACTCCTTCATTGGCAATATCAAGCATGGATTCAACAGGGAAAACTCATTGCTAAGACCTTGTCGCGCTAGCGCGTACCTGTGCGGAGCGGCCGCAGGATTGATTGCAGCAGGGCATGCCAGGAAGCGTTGCGGCCCCTGATACGCCATCCGGTCACGGCAACCGCCAGCGGATATAACAGGCAAGCCAGCACAATGCCGCCTGCCAACGTCAGGCTGGTGAAGTGTCGCGGTATCAGCGCCAGATAAGCTTCCAGTCCCAACAACAACACCACGCCCGCCACCAGGGGCGGCGCCAGTGCGAACCACACCATGCGTGAATTCAGGCCAAGCGCGCGATGCAATAGCCACTGCGAAACCGGGAATATCACCAGATAGGCGCCGCAAAACGACAGACTCATGCCGATCAGGCCGAAGCGGCTGACGCTGGCGGCGGAGGTAATTGCCAGCAGCAATTGCGCGATGCTGAGCCACACTGGCAGCCGGTTTTTTCCGAGGGAAAAAAACAGGTAGTCATTCAACTGAACAATCGAGGAGAGCATGTAAAGGAGCGCCAGGACGCCGATGACCGGCGCTGCCGGTAACCATTTCGCACCGAATACGATCTGCACCAGCGGCGTGGCCAGCGCTCCCTGGAAACAGAACAAGGGCAGAATGAAAAACAGAGTGATGCCGATGATTTTCAGATAGCGATTCTGCAACTCGATACGATCTTCCAATGCATCGGAAAACATCGGCAGGGCGACTCTCTGCATCGAGCTGGTAATGACCAGATAGACTGCTGAGGTCACGCGCTTGGCCAGGTTGTACAAGCCGGTCGCGTAAGGTCCGAGCAAAAAACTGACTAAGAGAGAATCGCCGTTTGCGTTGGCAAAATTGAGCAAGCCGCTCATGCCGACCTGGCGGATATCGTCCCAGTATTTTTTATGCAGCGCGCGATCAAACACCAGCGTCGGCAACCATCGGCTTTGCGCCACCACCAGCACCAGAGCCAGGCCGGATGCCGTGACCTGCTGCACCACCAGCGACATCGCCCCCGCCCCACTGGCCGCCATTGCTATGCCAATGACGCCGCCTGCCATCACCGAAGCGATCGAGCGGATTGCCAGTTGCCGGAACATCATATTGCGCACCAGCCTGGCTTCATAAGCGCGCACCAGACCGAAGAAAAAAATTGAGATGCTCATTCCCTGCAGCACGACTTTCAGATCCGGTGTGCGAAACAGGGAAGAGATCAGTCCCGCCGAAAAAAACATCGCCATGGACAACAGCAAGCCGGCAATCGAGCAGCAGGTAAACACCCAGGAATACAGCCTGTCGTTCGGCGCCAGGGCGCGCACGATGGGCATGGCGATGGCGTCGAACACGACCAGCCGGGTAAACAAGATGAACAGATGCGCCACCGTCAGCAAACCGAAGGCATCCGGCGCCAGAAAACGCGCCAGCACGGCAAATGCCAGGAACGACAGCACTTGCTGCGCGAGGTTATCGACGATCGACCAGATCGAGCCGGATGCCAGGTTGCCGTTCATGTCTGTTTGAGCCTGTTTGCTCATTTTCGCCATCCTTGTACGCGCGCCAGCACGCTGACGTATTTGAAGTGTGCTTTGAGAAAATTGCCGCTCGCCATGGCCAACAATGCACCGCAGCAGGTGCGCAGGCAGGTGCCGGGGAAATACCAGAAGGGATAGGCGTTGATGCGCATCACGCGGCCGATGCCAGCCTCATATTTTTTTTGCCGGCGGCGGGCGCTGTCGTCGAAGTTGGCGGTTTTCACCGGATGGTGCAGCGTTATCTCTTGCAGGTATTTCAACTTGAAGCCGTGCTGCAGGCTGCGCAGAAGATAGTCGGTTCCCTCTGCCGCACCCCATTCGGTGCCGGCGCCGACACCCAGCGATTCATCGAACTGGCCGACTGTCTCCACGACCTTCCGGCGCAGAAAAATACTGAATTCGATCGCGCCGCGCCAGACGTTATAGCGGTCCAGCAGCGTGCTGCGGCTCAACCAGCGGCCTTCGGTGCGGCCGCTGCCGTCGGTGAAGCGTCCGGTAACGCCATCGAGCTCCTGATGCTGGCGCAGGACGGCGGCCACCTGTGTCAGTAAGCCGTCCGGATACCAGCAATCGTCATCGGGAAAAGCAATCACGTCGCCTTTGGCCAGCGGCAGACCGGTATTGCGAGCGCGCGAGACGCCGCGTGCAGCCGAGCGGAGATGCCGGATCTGCATTTTTTCGCCATACATGGCCATCAGCGGAACCAGACGATCATCGTCATTCTGATCGACGACGATCAGCTCGAAATTTCGATAGTCCTGGGCGTGCAGCGACACTAAAAACCGTGCAACCTCGTCTGTGCGCCCCAGCGTGGCCAACACCAGTGAAAATTTCATCGCGTTCCCTTCGTGCGTGTTGTGCATCAGTGCTGCATCGCTTGTTTCATCCAATAGATGGATATGGACACGGCCTACAGGCCGGTTTTCAAAATGGCCATCTGCGGCTTGCCGCCATTGCTGTCCGGCTCCAGGTTGAACGGATAGTCGCCCAGCCATTTGCTGCTGGTCCAATAGGTCCAGCCACCCCAGGCTGCGCGGTCCTGCATGCCTCCCACGATGGCACTCAACGCCTGCAGGCAGGGTGGCGTGGCGGCGACACCGAACTCACCCAGGAACAAACGCTGTTTGGTCGCCTTGGCCCATGTGGTGATCGCGCTCATGACCGCATTCAGGCGGCCAGGATCGATACAACTTTTTTGGGTGCCGGAGAAATCGGCATCCGCGTATTGATGCACTTCGATCAGGTAATTGTTGGCCGGGTCGTGAAACTGGCTGAAGGCATCCGCATTCGATACACCTTGCTCTTTCGCGAACCAGGAATGGGCGCCGCTCCAGTTGCCGCCGGCGACCAGGATCAGATGGCGCGATCCGTTTTTGCGCAAGATGCCAAGCGTTTCCTGTGCCACTCCCGCCCATGCTGCAATCGGCAGTTTGCTGGGCTCGTTCATCAAGCCGAAAGCGGTGTTTTCGGGGTCCTTGAAACGGGCCAGAAGCCGGCTCCACAAGTCGAAAAATGCCTTGCGAGGTACCGCCGACGAGTCGAGCGGCTTGCCGCGATATTCGCCAAAGTTATGCACATCGAGGATGATGCAGGCGCCTAGCGAACGGGCGGTAGCGACGGTTTGTTCCATTCGTTGCACTTCCGCTTCATCCAGTGGACCGAATAATTGCGGCTGTATCCTTTCCCACAGGAACGGCAAGCGGAATGTGTTCATGCCTGCGGATTGAAAGTGACGCATGTCGTCGGGATCGGGATAGCCGTAGTCTTTGAAGACCGTTCCAGGCAATTTGTCGGCGGCGAACTCCGGCCCGCTCAGGTTGACACCTGCCAGCCGCTTGCCGTCCAGGCAGCCAGCCACGGCCGCATGGCCGGACAGGAAGCAGGTAGCCAATAGCGCCAGACCGAGCATGCGTCGTACATGGCTGCCCATGGCGGACCATTGCCGAGGACACTTGCGTGCCGTGATTTGTGCCATGGCCGTTGCCGTGACCGATAGGAGCTTTATCATCTGATCTCACTTTCGCTGGGCACGGCGGAGGTATCGTCCGCCCGCGCAAGAAATGGCAGGACTTTGTGCTGCAGAGTCTTCCCCGTGGATTTGATGAGCCGTGCTCCGGGTCGCTCGACGAAGCGATAGTTGAGCCAGGAAAACAGCAGGACCAGCGCGATAAGCGGTGCCAGCAACAGGAGTTGCTGGGGGGATTGCAAGGGTTCCGGATGCCACTGATGAAACAGATAAATCACGGGCATGTGCAGCAGATAAATGGAAAAACTGCATTCCCCGCACAAGAGGATGAATTTGTTTTCAAAAACGATCGCCCCGAGTGCGGATGGAAACGACAGGCAAAACACGATCAAGGCGCCGAAAACGGCGCTCAGAACGCTGTCATAGAAGGTGTTGTTGCTGGAAAAAGCCAGTGGCAGCCAGCCGCAGAGAATCAATATGGGCGAGACGGCCAGCACGGCATGCAGCAAGCTCAGCGGCGTGCGGTCTCGCTGCTGATCGGATCTGACGACCGAGCGGAGCATGCCGGCGCCGGCGCCGAACAGAAAATAATGCAGTTTCGAGCCCAGGAAGGTGCCTGGAAAAGAAGCCCGATACGACAACAAAATCAGACTGCACAGCACCAGCAGCAGCAGCGGGAGCAGCTCCCTCCGGCTCCGGTAACGGCTGACGGCAGCCCAGAACAACACAAACAGGAAATAGAATTCAACCTCGGGCGTGATACTCCAGAATACCGATACGTTGCCCGAGAAGAGCAGATGGCGCAGGATGTTTTGTTCAGATATGTTGTAGACAAAATGCGGATCAAGCTGTGTATAGATGAAAAAGGACGCCAGCAAAATGATCAGATAAGCCGGCGCAATTCTGGCAAATCTGTGGATGGCATATTCAGTGACTGTCGTGATCGAGAATTGCTTGCCCAGATAAAGATAGGCCATCAAAAAACCACTGAGCGAGAAGAAAATCATCACGCCGAGTTCTCCGGATAAATGGTTTTTCCATGGCAGTGCAAACCATTCCACGCTATGGCCATACACCACCAGCAGTGCGGCCATGCCTCGCAATCCCGTGATGGCGTCGATTCTGTCGTGATTTCTCGGCTGATCCATCGCTGCCACCATCAATTCAGCAAGGCTTGATAGACGTCGACATACTTGGTCGCGATACGCCGCCAGCTATAGCGTTCGACGAACGACTGCACTTGCGCGCGCCGGCGTGCGTAATCAGCTCCTATTTCTTCGTGCAGTCTGGCTATTTGCGCAACCTTGGCCGCCACATTTTCTTGCGTCAGTACTAAACCGGCGGGGGCGTGTTCGAGCAGATGGCGAAACGGTGGAATATCGCTCAATATCGGAATCAGTCCGGCGCTCATTGCTTCAATCGGCGCGATGCCGAAACCTTCGTGCCGGGACAGGCAGATGAAATAGCTGGATTGGCGGATCAAGGCCGCCAATTCATGATCGGAAGGGTTCGCAACAATCTGCACGGCCGCCGTCAAATGCTGTTGCACCACCAAGTCCCGCAATTGCTCCGCGCCGAGATCGTATTCGCGGCCGGCGATGATCAGTTTCCAGCCAGGTTCGCGCGTGGCCAGTTGCTTGAACAGATCCAGCATTTCCAGCAAGCCCTTGTTGGCCGACCAGCGGCCGAAATAGATCAGCGTCCGGGTCGATTCAACTGACGAATGATCCCGGTATTTCTCGACATCGACGCCGTTCTCGATCACGCTCAGTTTCGGCGATTTGACAATGTCGCGGAAAATATCGCCGTCGTTGTCGCTGGTGGCGATGATCTTGTCGTAAGCCATGCAGGAAGCGCGCGTGATGGTATTGAAATAGAGCCGCTTGAGCCCGGATGCAAACTTGGTGTGAAAAAAGCCGCCATGCGTGGATGCCACCAGCGGCCGTTTGTGCAGTTGTTTGGTAGCGGCCAGGTAGTCAAAGAAGAAATCGATGCCATGCACATGTATTACATCGGCGTCTTCCAGGTGCCCCAGAACCTGCGGGCAAAAGGGGTATCGGCTGGTGCCGTGATACGGCAGCCGTACGACGCCGACGCCGTTGATCAAGGCTTCCGGTTCGAGCAGTTCGTCAGAGTTCCTGAACAGGCGATTGAGCGTCACTATCCTGGGGAGCTGTCCGTGCTGCTCGCGCTGCAGGCGGGCAATATTCTGAACCACATTCTCCATGCCACCGATGGAGGGTGCATATTGGCGCACGATATGTGTGACTTTAATAGGCATGTCGATTTTCCTTTTCATCACTCTGACGGCTTGCCATGCAGCCGATCAGAAACCATAAAATTCCGGCGGTTTTCAATGCAAAAAGAGACGTTCCGCTGACACATAGAATGAGTGAGATATACACAGTGACGGATGCGCGCAGACGGGCGCCGCGCGGGTCCTGCATGTTGATCATCCAGAACGCGGCCCACAGAAACAGGCAGAGCAGCAAGCCCAGTCGGGTGAGCAGGGAGGGATAGCCCATGTCGCCGTAATTGGTGTTGAAGCCATCCAGGCCGAAGATCATGGGCAGGTCCAGGCTCTGCAAGGTCCGACCGCTGACATACAGGCGGCCGACGATGTTGTCGCCATATTGGGTGCCAAAATAAGTTGCCAGAAAAACCAGCAGGGCAACGCAGACCGCCGGCAAGAGCATCATCCATGCATGGTGTTTCTCCAGAGGCAGGCAACGCAGCAGCGCCAGAAGCGCCACTGTAATCATGCCGTAGCGCGAGTCGCTCAAGGCGATCATGACGGCGGCAGCGAGCACGAAGAAAGCCGCCTCCTTGATCTGTTCGCGGCTCTTGACCAGCCCCCAGGCGGCGACGATGACGGCAAAATTTCCCAACGATACCGGTTCCAGAAAAATGGACGAGATGCGATGGTTGCCGAGCAGGGATGGCAAGATGGTGCGGCCGATTCCTTCCGGCCGGATGCCGTTCAGTCCCAGTACGCTATCCTTGGCCCAGTTGGAACCTGCCGCCAGACCGCCCTGGCTCACGTAGTAGGAAAAGATATTGAAGATGCGGGAAAACCAGTCCAGTAAAAACAATTCGAAAAAACCGAACACCAGCACCAGTGCAATCAGCCACTTCAGCAGACGGTCGGCGTATGGCACACTGCCCAGTTGCCGCCCCAGGCCATAAAACAGGATGGGAATCATCACATCCCGGAATCCCTTGGGATCGAGCTGATTGCGCAAGATTGCCCACAGCAACAGATAGGCCGCCGTGAGACTGCCGATGACCAGCAGTTCGAGCTGGACGCGCCGCGCCAGTATGACGATGCAGGCGAGATAGATGACCGCTTCGGCCAGCGCGACATCGGTCATGGAGATGTTGTGCAGATTGGTGTGAATCGCGCACAGCAAGGCCTGATAAGTCAGCGCGCTCAGCAGTATCCAGAAAGCCGGTGTGGCCAGGCGGAGCTGAGCCTGAGCCGGGCTGCCGGCCATCTGCCCCGGCTGCATGATCTGGCTCCCGTCCATCAGAAACTCACCATGACAGAACCGACGATTTCGGCGCCGCTGTGCCGCAACTGATCGCTGACGTTGGCAAGATCGCTGATCCGCGTATGATCTTTGCGGATCACCAGCAATACGCCGCCGGCACGCGCGGCGACAGCCAAGGCATCGCCCGCGCTGAGCAACGCAGGGGTGTCGTACAAGACGACGTCGAAGCGTTCGCACAGGGTTTGATTGATCGCATTGAAGCTGGCGCGGTTGAGCAATTCCTGCGGATTGGGGGCGGGCGATCCGGCTGGTAACAGCGACAGATCGACAAATGAATCAATCATCTCGATCATGTTCAGGTCGCTGCGCCCAGCCAGGACATCGGCCAATCCGCTCGGGGTCGGCAGATTGAAAATATGATGCTGACGCGGCGCACGCAAATTCGCATCGACCACCAGCGTCTGCACCCCCAGTTGCGCAAAGACCACGGCCAGGTTGGCTGTCAGCAAGCTGGTGCCGTCACCCGAGTTGACGCTGACAATGGCGAGTTTCTTGCGGCTGGCGCTGAACCAGCGCGACATCAGCTGGCTGCGTATTGAACGCAATTCTTCGACCTCCACGCTGAACGGACGGTAAGCGGCGATCAGCGTCGACGGAAAATTGCCGCTGCCATCTTGCAGGTAGGGATAGTCGAACTGACGCGACAACACTTGCTGGATATCATCTTCACAGATCAAGCCGAGACGTTTTGCTGCCTCGCCGAAAAGCAGGCCCTCGCGTTTTTGCATCAGACGCACCGTTTCGACCTGCTGCAGTGTGAGCTTGCCTTGCTCAACCAGCATGTGGCCGATGTGCGAGTCCTTGTATGACGACGCGGTGTTGGCGGCGCTCAGTATGGAATGCATAGGTTTGTTCATGTGGGCTCCCTGTCAAGCTGGTCTGGATGCATGGCGATCAATGCGATAAAAACATATTTGAAAATCCAGACTTGCGTACCGGGTTTTTCCAGGCGACGGCTCCCAGTACCGGCGCTTGCAATACCGTCAGCAAGTCATCACTGGATCGCACGCGCCGGTTGGTCAGTTCCGCCAGGATCGCCAGTGCCAGGCCCAAGGTGGCGCCAAGCAAGACTGCCAGCACGGCATTGAGCGCGATATTCGGGCTGGCCGGTCGTGCCGGGATCACGGCGGGGTTCAGCAGCACCACGTCGGATTGGTTGGCATTGCCTTCCAGGTCGGTCTGGGCCAGCCGCTGCGCGGCAGCGTCATAGGCGCGCTGGGCGTTCTCCACATCCTTGCTGAGCACCGACAATTCATCGCGCGCCCGATTCATCTGCAGCAGCTTGGCAGTCTGTGCATCCAAGGCTGCACGTATTTCTGCTTCGCGCTGGCGCAAGATACGGCCGTTATTGGCCACGCTGTTATTGGTTGAACTGATGCTGTTATTCAGTGCGGCCTGCAATCTGTCGACTTCGGCTTTGGCTGCCTGGTACTGAGGATGGTTGTAGTCCAGGTTTTGCGACAGCATCGCGAACTTCGCTTGTGCTTGGGCCAAAGACGCTTTCAGATTTTGGATCAGCATGTTGCTCGCCACATCCGGAGAGTCCCTGCCATCGCGGCCCATGGCCTGGTTGCCGCGCGAGGATGCTTCGATGGCCTGGCTTTGCGCCTGGACCAGTTGGGTCGACAATTCGTTCAGACGTGCAGTGGCGACGTCGACACTGCTGTCCGTGCTGACGATGCCGTGATCCTGCTGATATTTGGAGAGTTTGTTTTGCGCCTGTTCCAAAGCGCTGCGCAAGGTCTTGACTTGCGTCGAGAAATACTGCGAAGCCTGCTGCAAAGGGGCCAGCTTGATCTGCAAGTTGATCTGCTGATAGGCTGCGGCGAAGGCGTTGGCAACGCTGGCAACGAATCTCGGATCGCTGCCTTTGGCGCTGATTTCGATCACGCTGCTCTCCCTCGAAGGCGCCAGCTCTATCATCTTCAACAAGGAATCGGCTAACCAGTCGCGTATTGAGACGCTGCCATCGGCGACCTTCTGGAAGCGTTTTTGGGCATTGGGGTCGTCGGCCAGCCTCAGATTGTCAACCACTTTCAGCGCCACGTTCCTGCTGGTGACGATGTCCATTTGGGTCGCCATGTATCCGGATACCTGTTGCGCCGCCAGAACGTGACCGGAGACGGGGTCGGTGCCCTTGTAGTTGAGCAGCAATGAGGTCGTTGCCCGATAGGTTTTTGGCAATGCGAGACTCACCGCGACGGTCGCCGAGATCACGATCAGCAAGGTCGTCAGAATGAGTTTGCAGCGCGTGCGGACGATGGTCCGTATCTGAAAAAAAGTCATGGCAGCTCCGTCCTGGTGCAGGCCGAAAAATGGCGGCGAAAGAATGGTTCGATAGCGGCGTGCATCAGAACAGGCTCTCTTTCACATACACGATGTCATCTGCCTGTAGCACCGTATTGTTCTTTGCGTCGATCATTTGCAGATTGCCGCTGGCATCGCGGCGTTTGATCCGCAGGCCGCGTTCGGTGCCGCGCGGGGTCAATCCGCCGCCCACGGACAGGGCCTGCAGCACAGTCATCTCGGCTTCCAGCCGGTAACCGCCGGGATGCTGCACTTCACCGTAGATATAGAATTTCGGCGCGCGATCGACATACACCGTGTCGCCGTTGCGCAATTCCAGATCCGATGTCATATCGGGTGAATGAACTATCTGAGCCAGATTGATCACATGTTTGCTGGACTGGCCATTGCGCATGCCAATGACGGTGACGGTATCGCCGCCGTCGGGGCCGACGCCGCCGGCCATCGCCAGCATGTCGGTTACCTTGCGCTGGCCGCTGATGACATAGCGTCCGGGATGCAAGACCTGCCCTAGCACCGACACCATCTGGCTTTGCACTTTGGTGACCAGAATATTGACTTGTGCTTTATGCAGGAAGCCACCTTGCGTCAGCAGCGCGGAGATTTTCTTTTCGGCGTCGGGGACGGACAAGCCGCCGACACCGACATTGCCGATCATGGGAAAGGTGATGTCGCCAGCATCGCTGACTTGCGTTTCCAGGCTCAGATCGGGATTGCCGAAGACCGAGATTTTCACGGTATCGCCGGCCCCCAATGGCGTATCTGCCGCGAACGCGGAAGTGCAGCAAAGAAGCAGCAACCAGACTGCCAGTATGGCTTGAGGGAATCGTGGTTTCATCGTATTCATCCTGTACCTTATTTAGTGATTTCAGCGATGGATTTGTCTTGGACAAAATGGTGCTCCGCATGCACGGCGTGGGCGCTGGCGACGGCAGTCTCTGGTTGGCCGGGCAAGGTCATGACTACAGTCGATGTGTTCTCGACTATCAACGCAGCGGGTTTCTCGACGTATTCGATCTTCGCCGCAGAACGCAGCCGTGCAATTTCTGCTGCGGAGACTTCCTGCATTTTTTTGTTGAGCAGATAACGCTCGATCTGCGGGTAGGCGGTTTCCTCTGTGACGGGACTATCTTTCCAATCGGTCAACATGCACAACCGATCTCGCTGCCCGTCTTTCAAGATGAAAAAACGATTGCGCTTGAGCTTCTGAAGCCGTTCGGCAACGTCGGGCGGCAATTCGCCGCTGGTATAGGAAAGCTTGCCTTTGTCATAGGCAACGGCATGCTTTTTCAGCCAGATCTCGACTTGTTCCAGGGACCGGGCTGAATCCATCATTGTCTTGAGCGGCAAGCTCAGGTCGCGGTCAACGATACTTAACTGCTGGATATTAAAAATCTTCCGATTCGCAAACAGTTCCGGGTGGGCTTTAAAATAGGCATCGACTTCCGCCTTGGACGGTTTTCCCCGGTTTGCCTCTATCGATTCCAGGTAGGCCTGGACAATCGCCTGGGTCTTGAAACGATTGACGACTTGTATCAATTTCGGATTGCGGTCGAGCTTGTTGCGCATGGCCTCGTCGAGCAGAATCTGACGATCAATCAAGGCCTCCAGTGCCTGCTCGCGTACTGGCGGATGTTGCTCCATGCCTTTGGCGCCGCCGGAATACTTCAATTCGGTTTCCAGCTGAAACGCGGTGATCGGCTTGCCATCGACACGGGCCAGCACTTTGCCGGTATTTTTTTCCTTATCGCCGCAAGCCGACAAGCTCACGACGGTCAGCAAGAGCGCGATGCCGACTGCCTTTCGTTGTGCAAAAGCAGTCGGCATTTTCTCCATTGGATAAAGAGCCATGGTTAGCATGAAATCACGCAACCCTTGGCGCAGCCGATGTCGATGCGGGCGGGAAGCCGATCGAAGTTCGCATCGAGCGCGGCCGGATCTGATACAGCAAGAAGCCGATCCCTAGTAGAAACAGGCACCAGCGTGCAGGTTTTTGCAGCGGTTGTGCCTGGAAATCCTGCAGGAAATAAAACAGGGAATCATCCGTAATATTCAATGTGGAGGTCGTTGACGCCGCTTCCAGCGGGCTGTTGAGGGCAGGTGAATAGCCCACCGCAAGCAGCTGGCCGCCCAGGGGCCTGGTATCGCTAGCGGCATCCGTTTCGCCAAAGACCACGGAAGCAGCGGAAACGGAAGGCGTTACACGGCTGCCTGGCAACGCCGGCAGTGGATTGATCACGCTGGCTGGATGCGCATCGATGGCCTGCACATACGTTCCCCTGTCCTGGTTTGTATCGATTTCGAAAAGCGGCGTGGCGGCGCCGGCAGCGCCGCAAGAAGTGGTAAATAAAACGGTCATCAACAACTTGGTTCTTTGCATGATGCTTCTCCAGATAAAAATTCATCACATCGGGACCATCTCCGGCGCTGCATGCGATCGCAGCTATGTCTCCTGCCATCCTTCTTTTGCCATGGATCAGTAAGCGCTATCTTTTTTCAAGACTTCTTTGACAGTGCGAACGATGATCCATAGATCCAGCGTCAAAGACCAATTGCGCAGGTATTCAAGGTCGTATGCAATGCGCGAACGCATTTTGTCCAGGGTATCGGTCTCGCCGCGATAGCCGTTCACCTGGGCCCAGCCGGTAATGCCGGGCTTCACCTTGTGCCGCAACATATAGCCGTTGATGAGTTTTCGATAAAGCTCGTTATGTGCGACTGCGTGAGGGCGTGGACCGACGATACTCATACGCCCCTGCAGCACGTTAAAAAATTGCGGCAATTCGTCGAGTGAGGTGCGCCGTAAAAATCTGCCAAAAGGGGTAACGCGAACGTCGTTCTTTTTGGCCTGGTCGACTTTGTCGCCATCTTCTGCGACCGTCATTGAACGAAATTTATAGACCACGATTTCTTCGCCATTCAAGCCATAACGGCGCTGAGCAAAGATGATTTTTCCGGGAGATGAAAGTTTGACGCCGCAGGCAATCACCAGCATGATGGGCAACAACATGAGCTGGATCATTAATGCCAAAACAATGTCGCTGCCGCGCTTGACGACGCCGCGCAGGCCGGTGAAGGGTGTTTCCCAGATGCCGATCACCGGCACACCGCCGACATGATCGAGGCGAGCTTGTATGAAACCATGGGTATAGATATCCGGCACCAGATAGACCGAGGCCGTGGTGTCGCGCAATTCCTCCATCAGCGCCAGAACTTTGTGTTGCTCCGTCATGGGCAGGCAGATAAAGATCGTTCTGATCTTGTGTTCCTGGACATACGCGCTGACCTCGGAAATGGCGCCAAGGTGAGGGATGGAAAAAGGCGCGTGCAGGTTCGCCAATTCATCCGGATTTTCAAAGAAGCCGCGGATGTCGAGAGTCTGGCTTGCCTTGCCCTGCGATGCCAGACGGCTAAGGATGCCGCCCTCAGGGTCGTTGGTGCCGACGATCACCGCAGAGCGTACTTCCGGATGCTTGCCGAAGTGGAAGGCCAGCTTATACGCAGTCAACCGGCTCAGCAGCAATGCAACCGGCGCGCTGGCAAACCAGATGGCGATGACCTTGTCAGAAAAATCATAGCGCAAGCCGGTACCTTGTCCAATGAGCGCCAGAATAGTGATGATGATCATCCATCCCAGAAAAATATCAACGGCATACGCATGTTGTTTGCCGACGTGCAAAGTGCGATACAGGTCGATCTGTTCGTAGATATAGGAGGATACGAAGAAGGCGATAATCATCAACACCAGATAGCTGCCCGTGAATACTTCGTCCTGTATCAGGATGCTCAGATACAAGGAACCAAGAATAATCAGCGGATCGAGCAGGCGTTTGAAGAATGAAACCAGGGGAATGTCATTTTCGGTCATGATCGGTCACCTCAAAACGTATAGCGTGTGGTGAGCATCACGCCGTTGCTTGCGTAGCCACCCGAAGCATTCTGGAGGGTCTGGGTACTGCGCGTGCCGGACAGCTGGATGCGCCATTTCAGGGTCGGGTTATAGACCAGGCTCAGTGCCATGTCGCGCAACGTGTCGTTGGGATAGGCGGCGCCCAGCTCGGATGATTGGTTGAAGTTTCTTTCTATATATCTGTATTGCGCCACCAGCCGGATCTGTTCGGAATATTGCCAACTCGATCCAATGCTGGCGCCGTGATTCAGTGAGTACACGACGGAGACATCGTCGATCGCACCGATTTCCCGCCAGCCGGCGACGGACACTGCAATTTTTCCCGTGGCCAGCCAGTCGGCGGAGACGCGCGTATTGATGCCGCTGAAATTGCGCGAAGAAAATTCATCCTGTTTGCGGCTCACCCAGCCGCCCAGAAAATGCAGCGTGGTCTTGCCAGTTAACAGCCAATCGATCTTGGCCTTGAGTTCGTCCTGGCGATAGCCGTTCAAGACCGCGGTGGCGCCGTTCAATTCTGGGTTGGGATAGTCGGCTCTGGTGTGACGCAGCTGCAGACCGATGGTGCTGCCGCTGGAAGCCAGATAGTCCAATCCCAGTTCCTCTTGATTCTGGGTGTTGTTGCCCGGCTGTTGCGATGCGAGGTCGTACCATAACTTGCTGTGCACCAGTCCGCCCCGCAGACGCCAGCTGGGCCCTAACAGCCAGTTGCCGTCTGCGTAAAATTTCTCGGTGGTGCGTAAATTACGTTCCAGTAAATGGAAGTCGATGAAAGGTGTCAGGCCTTGCGTATAGCTGGTGCCGACATTCCCCTGAAACCGTTGACCGGCATGCCAGTTCCAATTCAGCGCTGCATTTTTGTCGATATGATCGAGTTGGCCGAATCTGTCGTAATCGACTTTGGCGGCATTCAGATTGGCCGTGAGGTGTTGCTGACTGAAAGTCTTGTCTACCGTTAGGCCGAATAGTGCGCTGCGTGTGAAATCGGATAAGTTGCTGCCGATCCCCATGGTTTGCGCAGACGCCGCACCTGGCAATCTCAGCAAATTACTGTCGTAGCTGATGCCGTAACCCACATACGGCGTGACGGCATCCGGTGTAGGGATAATGATGTCGGGCGGCGGAATGTAGTCGGTCTGCACAACATCCCCGGCAAAGGCAGGTGCTGCTGCGCAAGAGCACATCGGTATCAGAAGAACGCTTTTCCACGGTAAACCGCAAAACAGGGCACGTCTTCCGACGAGGTTTTTTATAGATCTGCTCATCAATGATCTTTCTGGCATGAAGAAATAACGTACAAACGCGTAACTGCGGCACCACAGACCATTTTTACGACTGCTCATTACATGGCGAGCAGGCCGGAAAATAGTAAGGGTGTACGCCGATAAGCCGCTTTGTGTTTTTCTAAGCGCGACGAGAGACCATTGCTCCGAATCGTTCGAGTGATTCAGGCAGGTGGCAATTGCATCAAAAAAATCTGGTGTCGGCTGTGCACGTGCGTGCCGCCGCCTCGCAGTTATCGATTTGCATCAAGATGCACTAGCGGCAATCAGAATGCTTGTCACCGATAAGCACGCGAGAAATTCTAAAGATCTGAATCGAAAAATAATGAACGGAATTGCACGGAGGTTTCGCAATGAACGCAATGAACGGCATGGTCGCTTATCGCGACAGGGCTATTCTTTAAGGCTGGGGCCAGGAACTGTGCGTGAACGTTTGTTTGCATGGTCCTTCCTTTAACAAATTACTGAGCAAGAATGGCTGTGGCGTTCAAGAAAATAAGTAGAGCCAGCCTGGTCATTTATTGACTGACGTCCTACAGCAATTCAAAGTCAACTGTGCTCTTGAGGAGGCGCATCGGATGCGTTTTTCAGGGCATGTTGCAGGACAACATTGAGACCAGAGAGCAGCTGTGTAGGTTCAGATTAAAAACGATTTGTTACATCTTGCTTTTTAATAATTCACAAGATGTTAACTGTGATGCTGGGGTGCACCAAATTGGATTTCCTGGGTGCCCAAGATCTGGGAGCCGGGCGAGAATAACAAGTCAGGAAAGTGTTTCGCCGAGGTAGGTGGGCCGCTCGTGTGAATGGTGTGCAAGCCACGCGGCGCACGCTGATGTGAGTGGCGGTTGCGGTGATTGCTCTCGTCATCGGCAGTATTTCACCGACGTTGTCGGCATCGATTGAACGCGATGAGTCGAGCGTGATGAATACGATGGTGTCATTGCAGGCGAGCGAGAGCGCGTCAAGGGGCTCGCCTGCCCAGCCGCTGGCGTGATGCTGCACATGCGTGGCAGGGATTACATAGCAACGTTCGCATTGTCTGTCAGACTTTGCCTACACGGATGTGGGAAACAAGTCGGACGGATCTGGGGGGAACGTTGGTCTGCTGTTTGACGCGAGGATCGCAAGGCATCGTTTTCCGGTGTCGTGCACGACTGGTCGCGTAAATACTGCGCCATTCTTGGCCGTGCGCTGCAAAGCAGCGTAACAACGCTACTAATTTGTTATAATTATGCGATGTTGCATGGTTGCACGCTTGAAGTGCATGATGTATCACGTTGTTGCAGTATTCCCCCTATTCAACATGTAAGAGCGAGAAAGGCACACCGGTTATGACACCGCGAACTACCACCAAGGTCTCTACGCGACGCTAGTCGGGTTCTTTTTCGTCTTCTGAAAAAGCGCGGCTGGCCCGCGTTTTTTTTCGTCCTTATTTTCCGCATTCTATAAATCAAGCATCGGCAAAAAATGCCGAGATGGAGTTCAAAATGGTTTCAGTTCGTCTCCCCGATGGTTCGCAACGTCAATTCGACGCGCCCGTCACCGTGGCGCAAGTCGCCGCCAACATCGGCGCGGGTCTGGCCAAGGCGGCGCTGGCCGGCAAGGTCGACGGCAAGCTGGTCGATACGTCTTTCCTGATCGAAAAAGATGCCGATCTGGCGATCGTCACCGACAAGGATGCGGACGGCCTGGAAGTGATCCGTCACTCGACCGCCCACTTGCTGGCATACGCGGTGAAAGAGCTGTTTCCCGATGCGCAGGTGACCATCGGTCCGGTGATCGACAACGGCTTCTATTACGATTTCGCTTACAAGCGTCCGTTTACGCCGGAAGATCTGGCCGCCATCGAAAAGAAAATGGCCGAGCTGGCCAAGAAGGACGAGCCGGTTACCCGCAAGGTGTTACCGCGCGACGAGGCAGTGGCTTACTTCAAGTCCATCGGCGAAGCTTACAAGGCCGAGATCATCGAATCCATCCCGCAAGACCAGGATGTGTCGCTCTATACGGAAGGCAGCTTCACCGACTTGTGTCGCGGTCCGCACGTGCCGTCCACCGGCAAGCTGAAGGTGTTCAAGCTGATGAAGCTGGCCGGCGCCTACTGGCGCGGCGATTCCAACAACGAGATGCTGCAGCGTGTCTACGGCACCGCCTGGGCCAAGAAGGAAGATCAGGAAAGCTACCTGCACATGCTGGAAGAGGCCGAAAAGCGCGATCACCGCAAACTGGGGCGCGCGCTGGACTTTTTCCACTTCCAGGACGAAGCGCCGGGCCTGATTTTCTGGCATCCGAAGGGCTGGTCGATCTGGCAGCAGGTCGAGCAATACATGCGCCGCGTCTATCAGGACAACGGCTATCAGGAAGTCAAGGCGCCGCAAATCCTGGACCGCTCGCTGTGGGAAAAGACCGGCCACTGGGAAAACTACCGTGAAAACATGTTCACCACCGAATCGGAAAACCGCGCCTATGCATTGAAGCCGATGAATTGTCCTGGCCATATCCAGATTTTCAATTCCGGCCTGCACAGCTATCGCGACCTGCCGCTGCGTTACGGCGAGTTCGGCCAATGCCACCGCAACGAGCCGTCCGGCGCGCTGCACGGCATGATGCGCGTGCGTGGCTTTACCCAGGATGACGGCCACATTTTCTGTACCGAAGATCAGGTGCAGGAAGAAGTCGCGGCCTTCAACAAGGTGGTGCGCGAGGTGTACACCAACTTCGGCTTTACCGACGTCGCCGTGAAGCTGGCGCTGCGTCCGGAAAAACGCATCGGCGAAGAAGCCGTCTGGGACAAGGCCGAAAACGCCTTGCGCGAAGCCATCCGCGCTTCCGGCACCGAATGGGAAGAATTGCCGGGCGAGGGCGCCTTCTACGGTCCGAAGATCGAATACCACCTGAAAGACTCGATCGGCCGTTCCTGGCAGTGCGGCACCATGCAGGTCGACTTCTCGATGCCGGCGCGCCTGGGGGCGGAATATGTCACGGAAGACAACGACCGCAAGGTGCCGGTCATGCTGCACCGTGCGATCGTCGGCTCGCTGGAGCGTTTCATCGCGATTCTGATCGAAAACCATGCCGGCGCGATGCCGCTGTGGCTTGCTCCCGAGCAAGTTGTCATCCTGAATATTTCCGACGCGCAGGCCGAATACGTCAAAAACGTTGCGCAAACGCTGAAAAAACAAGGGTTTAGAGTCGTCACCGATTTGCGTAACGAGAAGATTACCTATAAAATACGGCAGCATTCTTTACAGAAGCCGCCCTATATTCTGGTCGTCGGCGATAAAGAGCGCGATACAAACACAGTGGCCGTGCGTGCGCGGGGCAATGTCGATCTGGGTGTCATGCCTATCGACGTCTTGGTGGAACGCCTCAGAACCGAGGTGGAAACCAAAGCCTAAAGGAGCAAAGCTCCTTCCAGCGCAAGAG
>Ga0209646_1000339_pt1 | contig 34778 bp, 34 predicted proteins | sample AraplaL_Col_mTSA_FD_184259 | JGI IMG/M metagenome (GOLD analysis project Ga0209646, IMG submission 184259) | Arabidopsis root microbial communities from the University of North Carolina, USA - plate scrape CL_Col_mTSA (SPAdes) (version 2) | ecosystem: Host-associated > Plants > Roots >...
ACCGAAAAGCTAAAACCGTACTGCAGCCTTGTTAATGCGCCTCATGCGCCTGGCCGAGGTAAACCAGTGTCAACATCATGAAAATGAATGCTTGCAGCAACACGATCAGAATGTGGAAAATTGCCCAGATCGAACCTGCGATGACGTGGCCGACAAAGCCGAACGCCGTAGCAGCCGAACCCAGCAATGCGATCAGCAAGAACAACAGCTCACCCGCATACATGTTGCCGAACAACCGCATGCCCAGCGACACGGTTTTTGCAGCAAATTCGATAATATTCAACAGCAGATTGAAAGGCGCCAGCCAGATGCCGAACGGCGCAGCAAACAATTCGTGGACAAAGCCGCCCGCGCCCTTGATCTTGACGCTGTAATACAGCATCAGCGCCAGCACGCCCAGAGCGATGCCCAGCGTACCATTCAGGTCGGCGGTAGGAACGATGCGGTGATGGATTTCCTCCATGCCGAGCAGACGCATGGTGCCCGACACCAGGTCGACCGGCAGAAAGTCCAGCGAGTTCATCAGGGCCACCCAGACGAACACGGTCAATGCGAGCGGGGCGATGAAAGTACGATCGCCGTGCACGATGGCCTTGGATTGGTCCTCGACCATTTCGACGACCATTTCGACGAACGCCTGGAAGCGGCCGGGCACGCCCGAAGTCGCCTTGCGCGCAGCCAGATACATCAACAGGCAACCGAGCACGCCGCAGAACACCGACCAGAAAATGGTGTCCATGTTGAAGACCTTGAAATCGACGATCTTGTCTTGGTGTTGCGAGGAGAAATGCCCGAGATGGTGGACGATGTATTCTGAAGCTGTGGGCGCGTGATCGGCTGCGGTCATGGTCGATGTCTAAACAGTAAAATTAAGTAACTTTTAAGCACCACGATGAAGCTCAGCACAAATGCGAGCCAATTCACATCGCGATACAACCAAACAACTGCGCCCATGAGCGCAAGAGTCGTAGCAATCTTGATAAATTCCCCGAACAAAAACGTCATCGGGTTAGCCCCACCGGGTTTGCGAGCACTTGTATAGAGACGAAGGGCGAACAAAGCATTGGGAACGAAACAGCAAGTTCCTCCCAGCAGTGCCGACCACAACGCAGATACGCCGCCCAACAAACCAGCTGTACATGCAGCGACGACCATGGCCACAAGCTGCAGAAGGATGATGCGCAGCATATATATCCAATATCGTGCAAGCCGCACTCATTATGAGCAGACGGCGGTTTAGAAGCCCGGCGATTATAATTGCTTGCGTCAGGATTCGTCAAACTTTTAACGCACGATCAAGGCGTTATATCGTCAAGTTGCATGTCAGATGTGAGCTTTAACACACAGCTGCATAATGGGGCAAAATTGGGGAAATCGCGATTACCTGCAAGGTAATGCGGACGACTACGAAGATTACCGAATAATCTGACACCCGACTGACAAAAACGCGATCATTCGGCAAGAAAAGCGATCACCAAAATACAGACGGGACTATTATTGGAATCGCAACACGTCAGGTTGGCGCGGCTGGCGGGGATCGAACCCACGACCCTTGGCTTCGGAGGCCAATACTCTATCCACTGAGCTACAGCCGCATCGGACGCGAACGTCGAAGAGGGATGAAGGATACAGTTTTTCCCCTTGCGCGTCCACGCATGGCAACTATTTTCCGTTCCCAACGAATTACATTGTGTCTATAATCTAAGGTTGGGCGAGACAACGCTTCTCTAAACAGTAATAGACACTGATTTGCAGCACAAAATCAGGATAACGCTTTCGAAGAATATTGCACTGAGGGAACTATGAGCGACGCACATCAAGAACACGAATCCGCAATCAAGACGCCAAAACAACTGATTGCCGCTGTATTGGCCGGTTTTCTGGTCCCCATCGTCTGCATCGTACTCCTGGTGCAATATGTAACGAACGCTCAAAAGACCGGTGCCGGTTCGGCCAGCCAGACGCCCGAGATGGTTGCGGCCCGCATCAAGCCGGTGGCCGACGATGGATTCACCTTCCGCGACGCCAGCGCACCGAAACAACTGCTGAGCGGCGAAGAAGTATTCAAATCCACCTGCGCCGCCTGCCATGCCGCAGGTATTGCCGGCGCCCCCAAGGTTGGCGATCCGGCTGCATGGAAAGCACGCATCGGCGAAGGTTACGAAAAACTGCTGTCGCATGCGCTCAACGGCCTCAACGCGATGCCAGCCAAAGGCGGCAATCCTGATTTGGATGATGTCGAAATCGCCCGCACCGTGGTCTACATGGCCAATCAATCCGGCGCCCAATTCAAAGAACCTGCCACCCCGGCTCCTGCCGCCCCGGCAGCGGATGCTGCAGCAGCACCGGCAACAGAACCAAAGAAATAGTCGGTCGTCGCTCATCTTGCGCGGCCAGATCGCGCTGATGTCGGCATCAAAAAAAGCCCCGCAGTGCGGGGCTTTTTATTGCTGTCGCTGAAATCGTCTTGAAAGACTCCATCAGCAGCCAGGTCCGATCAACGCTGCTGCGGCTCCGCGACGAAGATTTCAACGCGACGGTTTCTGGCGCGATTGGCTTCCGTGGTGTTTGCCACCAAGGGTTCGTGCGAGCCGCGGCCATCGATATTGAAACGTCCCGGCGAGACGCCGCGCGCGGTCAGGTAATCTCGCGTACGGGCAGCGCGTTCCATCGACAGGGGATTGTTGATGGCGTCGCTGCCGGTGTTGTCGGTGTGGCCGATGATGGTCACCGTTGTCGCCTGGTTTTCGTTCAGCGTGGCGGCAAACTTGTCCAGCACGGAACGGAAGTTAGGCTGAATGTCTGCGCGACCGGTATTGAAAGAAATGTCGCTCGGGATTTCCAGCTTCAGACGATTATCCTGGGTCTGCGTGACCTGCACGCCGGTACCCTGGGTTGCCTGCTCCATGGCGCGCTTTTGATTTTCCATGTGCGTCGACCAGACATTGCCGATCACCGCGCCAAGCCCGGCGCCGATAGCCGCACCGGCAACAGTACGGCCGCCGCCACCGCCGCCAGTGGCCGCTCCGAGGATGCCGCCGAGACCGGCACCTACGCCGGCGCCGGTCGCCGTGCCGCGCTGGGTGGCCGACATGTCGGCGCAACCGGTTGCGGCAAGGGTCAGCGCCAATGCTCCGATAGTCAATTTACGCATATTCGTTTCCTTCTTTCTTCTTTGTTTATTGGCGACAAACGCGGATGTTCGTCGCCGGAGATCATGCACTTTCGATGCGATTATTCGCCATCCGGCGTGGAAGCCTCCCGAGGGTCCGGGCTCGCTTGCGCACTGCGCGCCCTGTCCTGCCTGCGCGTCAGATAATAGGCGAAGGCCGCACCCGCGCTGATGACGGTGCCGTACAACAGCGGCTTGCGCAGATAGCGCTTGGAAATCAGCGAAATGCCGCCGATCAGCAACGGCGACAAGGATTGCAGGTTGCCGCCGCCCTTGCCGGAAAATGCGCCGGCGAAGGTCGACGACATCGCGCCGACGATGCGATTGAGCGCGCCCTTGGCCAGCGATTCGGCATTCAGGTTGGCGCGCACGGTGCTGCGCCCCTCCAGGATGCCGATACGGAACAATGCGCCTTCCGCAAGCAATCTGCGCTTGCGTTCTTCCAGCGGGACATCGGGTTTCCAATCGGTTTGCGCCATGATTTCCCCTTATAGCAAGGCGTCGCGGTCTTTGCGCAGCTCGGCCATGGTGGCGGGCAGGGACAACTTGCCCTGGCGCAGAATGGCATAGGCGTACCAGATGATGGCGGCGGTCAGCGCGGTGAAGAAGATGCCGAATGCAATGAGCACCTTCCAACCCCAGGAATCCCAGGCAAGGTAGACCGCCAGCACCGTCCAGAACGCCACCGCGAACCACAAAGCAATCGCTGCGAGCGTGAACAGCGTCAGGAACCTGATCAGATTGCCGCCGATCTCGGACAGCTCAAGGGAAGCCAGTTCGATACGGTTGATAATCAGACCAAGAAGATTCCTGGCGATGCCCAGCAATCCGGCCGTCAATCCGGAATTGGCCGGTTGAGCCTGCTCGTGTTTGTGATCCATGTCGGTTCCGATGCGGGGGGCGTTTATTTGCTGCGACCGATGACCAGGCCGACCAGCAAACCGACGCCGGCTGAAATCGCCACGGCGCGCCATGGGTTTTCGTGGACGTAGTCGTCGGTGCGGGCGGCGACTTCCTTGCCTTTTTCGATGGCTGCCGCCTGCGCATTCTGGGCAGCCTCGACAGCGGCCTCCAGCATGGTCAAACCCTTGCTGCGCAACTCATCGGCTTTGTCGCCGGTGGCGGAGGCAGCTTCGCGGAACAGTTCTTGCGCATCTTTGACCAGAGTTTTCATATCGTTTCTCACTGTTTTGTAGGCAGACTTTGTCATGGGGAATTCTCCTTTTTTGAAATGCTCAGGCGGGTGAAAGCGATGCATGCGACCGACTTGACGGCCAACCGGTATAGCGTCATCCCAAGCATGGCGTTACGGAAAAATAACGCCGATACGACTAAGTTGACGACATTGCGCGCTGTCCGGCCCTCCGATTTCATCCGCAACACCGGTAAAAAACTCAGCAACGCAGGCTCTTTTGATAGCTTCTCTCTATAAACGTTCAATTCCGCCGATATTAGAAGCGTGTCTCGCGCGCCGTCCGCAGGAAGCTGTCGAGGATGGGCATGCAATCCAGCAATTCGGAGCCGCCGGCGCGGTGGAACTCCGGATGCCACTGCAAGCCCATGACAAACGGCGCCTTGCGATAGCGGATCGCTTCCACGATGTTGTCGTTGCCCGATACGGCCTCTATCGACAGGTCGCGTCCGAGGTCCTTGACCGCCTGATGGTGAATGGAATTGACCAGTGCGCTTTGCGTATTCACCAGCGACGCCAGCGTCGAGCCGGCCGGGAAAGTCAGCTCATGGTAATTGCTGTCGTACAAATCGTTGACGTGGGCGATCGCCGTCGGCACGTCGGTCGCGATGTCCTGATACAGCGTGCCGCCGAAAGCGACATTGATCAACTGGCAACCACGGCAAATCCCCAGCACCGGCTTGCCGGCTTCGATGAATTCGTGCAGCAGCTCCAGTTCGTACATGTCGCGCACGCGGTCGCCGTTCCATTCGGGCCGGGTTGCCGCCTCGGCATAGCTTTGCGGCGATACGTCGGCGCCGCCCTGCAGCACCAGTCCGTCCAGATGCTTGGCATAATCGCGCAGGCGGATATTGCTGGGATGGACCAGGCCGTTGGTATTGACGGTCGGGATCATGAACACCAGCACGTCGCGCGACATCACCCATTGCGCGATCGATTCTTCAAGATATTGCAGGGTCTTGCCGCGCAAACCCTTGGCGCCGGTTTCCGGATGGAAGATGCGCGCCGAGATGCCGATCTTGAGCGTGCGCTGCATGATGCGGCGACCGGCCTTGTCCGACATCGCCTTGAAACGCGCCGCCAGCAGCTTCCAGGTTTGCGCCCAGGGCGTTTCCAATGGCGGCGGGGAGAATGACGGGTAATGTGGTTGCTGCGGTGTCGCCTGTGCCGCAGGCTGAGGCGTTGACTGAGCGCCAGGCTGTGCCGCGCCCTGGCGCGGCGGTGGGGGAGCACTCGACTGATTGGCTTCGGAATCGCTAATATCGGACATGGCGGCTATGTAGAGTTGAAATCAATGGCGGTCCAGATGCAACACCCGCGAACAGGATTGCCAAAGTATAAGCGCATTGATTTGATTTTGGCACCTTGGCGATGCCCGCTTCATGGAATGCATGGAGCAGCGCAGCGATTACTCCTGTCTTTGCTTTCGTTTCTGCTCCTGCCTTTATCTCCATGAATCCAGACAGCACAGACGCAATATATGTTCCAATCTCCCCTGACTTCTCTCATCCTCAGGCATGCTCCACCATGACCACTTCACGCATTCTTATCCTCTACGCGCATCCGGGCGGCGAGCACTCCCACACCAACCGCCTCATGATCGAAGCGGCCCGCAGCTTGCCGCAGGTGCGCATCCACGATCTGTACGAGTGCTATCCCGACTTCCATATCGACGTCGAATACGAACAGGCCCAGTTGCGTGAAGCCGACCTGGTCGTACTGCACCATCCGATTCACTGGTACAGCATGCCGGCGCTGCAAAAGGAATGGATCGACCTGGTGCTGCAACGCGGATGGGCTTTCGGCCCCGGCGGCGATGCCTTGCACGGCAAGGATTTCTGGCTGGTCGCGACCACCGGCGGCGATGCCGATGCTTATCAGACCGGCGGCCGCCATGGACATCCGTTCAGCGATTTCCTGCCGCCGTACCAGCAGACCGCTCGCCTTTGCGGCATGCGCTGGCTGCAACCGAACATCCTGCACGGCGCACACCATCTGAGCAAGGAGGCGTTGACCATGCATGCCGCCAACTACCGCGTCCTGCTCGACAGCTATCCCGACTGGCCTGCCGCCGCTTCTTCCCGATAAAGCCACCGACCAAGATCAACGATACAACGACACCATGGAACAACATCTGCTCAATCCGCTGATCTACCTGCTGGCGGCCGTCATCGCCGTACCGATTGCCAAGAAGCTGGGACTCGGTGCCGTGCTCGGCTACCTGCTTGCCGGCATCGCCATCGGTCCATGGGGGCTCGGTCTGATCAGCGAAGTCGAAGACATCCTGCACTTCTCCGAATTCGGCGTGGTGCTGCTGCTCTTCCTGATCGGACTGGAACTCGATCCGAAACGCCTGTGGTCGCTGCGCCAACGCATCTTCGGCTGGGGCGGCGCGCAAGTCGTACTGGTCAGCCTGGCGCTGTTCGGCGCGGCGCTGGCCTGCGGCATCGACTGGCGCGTCGCGCTGATCGGCGCGCTCGGCATGTCGCTGTCGTCCACCGCGATCGCGCTGGCGACGCTGGGCGAGCGCAAGCTGAGCGCGACACCGGCGGGCTCGGCCGGCTTTGCGATTTTGCTGTTCCAGGATATCGCCGCGATCCCGATGATGGCCGCGGTGCCGCTGCTCGGTGTGGCCGTTGCGCAAGGCAGCGGACAAGGCTGGCTGCACACCGGACAAGTGGTTGCCGTGATCGCGCTGCTGATCTTCGGCGGTCGCTTCCTGATCCGCCCCATCCTGCGCATCATCGCCAAGACCGACATGCGCGAAATCTTCACCGCCTTCGCGCTGTTGCTGGTGATCGCCACCTGCCTGCTGATGCAATCGGTCGGCATGTCGATGGCGCTCGGCACCTTCCTGGCCGGCGTGCTGCTGGCCGATTCGGAATATCGCCACGCGCTGGAAAGCGACCTGGAACCGTTCAAGGGCCTGCTGCTCGGCCTGTTCTTCATCGCCGTCGGCATGTCGGTCGACTTCGGCATTTTCCTTGAACAGCCGTGGCTGATCCTCGGCCTCGTCGTCGGCTTCCTCGCCATCAAGATCGCGGTGCTGTTCGGCCTGGCCAGGGCCTTCCGCATCCCGCGCGACCAGCAGGTATTTTTTTCCTTCCTGTTGTCGCAAGGCGGTGAATTCGCCTTTGTGGTGTTCGGCGCCGCCGCCACGGCGCAGGTGCTGACGCCGCGCATCTCATCGATCCTGGTCGTGGTCGTCGCGCTGTCGATGGTGATCACGCCATTGCTGCTCCTGCTGCATGACCGCGTGCTGCTGCCGCGTCTGCTGGCCAAGGGAAAACGCGCCGAAGACGAGATCGAACCGCAAGACAATCCCGTGATCATCGCCGGCTTCGGCCGCTTCGGCCAGATCGTCGGCCGCCTGTTGCACGCCAACGGCATCGGCCTGACGATTCTCGATCACGATCCGGACCAGATCGAATCGCTGCGCAAGTTCGGCTTCAAAGTGTTCTACGGCGACGCCACGCGCATCGACCTGCTGCGCACGGCCGGCGCCGACAAGGCGCGGCTGCTGCTGATTGCCATCGACGATGCGCCCGCCAGCCTGAAACTGGTGGAGGCGGTGCAACGCGCCTTCCCGCATCTGAAGATCGCCGCACGCGCACGCAACGTCACGCACCTGTACGACCTGATGGACCGCGGCGTCACCGTGCTGGAACGCGAGACTTTCGAAAGCGCCCTGCAGATGGGCCGCCAGGTCCTGCGCCAGCTCGACTTCGGCGCCTACCGCGCGCATCGTGCCGCGATGAAATTCCGCGCCCACAATATCGAGACGCTCAACAAGCTGTATCCGCACTACAAGGACCAGCAGCAGCTGGTGTCGATGGCGGTGCAGGCGCGCGAAGAACTGGAAGCCATGTTCGCCAGCGACAAGGACGCCATCGCCAGCGGCGACAAACATCGCTGGGATTGATGCTGAAATAAAAAAGGCCGGACAAAACTTCTGTCCGGCCGTCCTGCCCACTTCACTTATTTACTGCACTTGTTTACTGCAACTGCCACTACACCCACGAGAAACACCGTTTAATTCAGATATACCGGCACGAAGATCTTGTCGTCGCCGCGTTCCACCAGCAAGGCAACGCTCTTGCCGGCCTTGCTCACCAGGCTGCGCAACTGTTCGACGCTGGTCACGGCATTGCCGTTGAGCGACAGGATCACGTCGCCGCTCTGGATGCCGGCAATCGCCGCCGGGCCGTTGACGTCTTCCACCACCAGCCCGCCATGCACGCCGATCTGCTGTTGCTCGTCCTTGTCCAGCGGACGCACCGCCAGCCCCAGGCGACCTTGCTGCTCGGCGCCGTTTTTACCTGAAGTATCTTTCGCCACCTTCATCTCGCCCACCACCACGTTCAGCGATTTGATCGAACCATTGCGCATGACATCCATCTTTTGCGTCGTGCCCGGCGTCGCATCGGCCACCAGTGTCGGCAAATCGACCGAATGATCGATAGGCTGGTTGTTGAAGCGCAGGATCACGTCGCCCGGTTGCACGCCGGCTTTCTCGGCGGGACTGCCCTTCTCGACCGAACTCACCAGCGCACCCTCGGATTTCTTCAGTCCGAAGGACTCCGCCAAGGCCTGATTCACTTCCTGCACCGAGACGCCGAGACGGCCACGCGTCACCTTGCCGTGCTGGACCAGCTGCTGCTCCACTTTCATCGCCACGTCGATGGGAATCGAGAACGACAGCCCCTGGTAGCCGCCGGTCTGGCTGTAGATCTGCGAATTGATGCCGACCACCTGCCCCTTCAGATTGAACAGCGGTCCGCCTGAATTGCCGGGGTTGACCGCGACGTCGGTCTGGATGAACGGCACGTAGTTGTCGTCCGGCAGGCTGCGCGACTTGGCGCTGACGATGCCGGCGGTCGCGGTATTGTCGAAACCATAGGGCGAACCGATCGCCAGCACCGGCTCGCCGACTTTCATCAACGCGGGGTTACCGATCTGTACCGTCGGCAAATTCTTGGCCGCAATGCGGATCACGGCGATGTCGCTCTGCTTGTCCACGCCCAGCACCTTGGCCTTGAACTCGCGACGGTCGGTCAGCTTGACCGTCACTTCCTGCGCGCCGTCGACGACGTGCGCATTGGTCAGAATCAAACCATCGGAATTGATGATGAAACCGGAGCCCAGGCCGCGCATGATTTGCGGACCACGCGGTTGCGGCTGGAATTGCGGTCCGAAACGTTTGAAGAATTCGTAGAACGGATCATTGGGATCGATCTCGGCAGCCTGATCGGTATTGCGTTGCGCCTTGCCGGTGACGCTGATGTTCACCACGGCGGGACCGGCTCGCTCGACGATGCCGGAGAAATCGGTCGGCGTCGCCAGCGAAGACGCTGGGGCCGCCAGCGGTGCAGCGACTTGCGCCGGCAAGTTGGCGGCCTGTGCGGCAGGAATGTCGGCGCCGCGGAAGTACACATAACTGCCGCCGACGATAGCGGCCAGCATGACGGCGAGCGTATTGCGAACAAAGACGGTACGGCGATTCATGGAGCACTCCTTGCAGTATGGGTGACCTCTCACCCGATGGAATGCATCCTAGATCGCGAAAATTAAGACAGACTTAAGGAAACAAAATGTTACAAGAGTCGCATGACGACTTGCGCCTGCAAACCCTTGGCGGTGTTCTGCAACGACACCGTTGCATCGTGCAAATCGGCAATCTGCCTGACGATGGCCAGGCCGAGGCCGCTGCCGAGCACCGTCGATTGAACGTTGTCGGCGCGATAAAAACGATCGAATACGCGCTCCAGATCCTGCTCCGGAATCCCCGGACCGCTGTCCTGAATCGTCACCGTCACACTATCGTCCTGCGCCTGCATGGAAACGTCGACGGTGCCGCCGGACGGACTGTATTGCACGGCGTTCGACAGCAGATTGCCGAACAGGATGCGCAAGGCGTCGGCATTGCCGGCGACCTTGCCGGCGGTTTCTTCAACGATGCCGAGATCGATGCCTTTGTGTTCCGCCAACGGCGACAGATCGAGCACGACGCTGCGCAGCAACGCCGCCAGTTCGACCGGCGCATGCTCCTGCACGCCCGGCTCTTGGCGCGCCAGCGTCAGCAACTGATGCACCAGATGGGTGGCGCGCTCCAGGCCATTTTTCAGATCGACGAAAGCAGCGCGGCGCTCGTCATCGTTGCCGGCGCGCTCCGCTAGTTGCGCCTGCAAGCGCAAGGCCGTCAACGGCGTGCGCAACTCATGCGCGGCATCGGCGACGAACGCGCGTTGCGCCTGCATCGCTTGTTGCAGGCGATCGAGCAAATCGTTGAATGCCTGCGTCAGCGGACGGATTTCCTGCGGCAGGCTTTGATCGGCAATCGGCGTCAGCGTGTGCATGTCGCGCGACTGCACGTCGGCCGCCGCGCGCCGTACCGGCGCCAGTCCATGGCCGACCGCCACCCAGACCAGCGCGCCAAGAAAAGGAAACAGCAACAGCAAAGGCATCACCGTCTTCACCGCCATCTGCGCGGCGACCTCCTTGCGTGCGCTCTGCGGCTGCGACACCTGTACCACGGTATTGCCGATCTGCGCACTGTAGACGCGCCACATGCCGCCCGGCCCCGGCACGTCGACAAAACCGAGTTCGGCCTGCTGCGGCATGACGCTGCGCGAGTGCGAGTGATAGATGACGGTGCCGGTGCTGTCCCAGATCTGCATCATGATTTCGTCGTCGAGGCCGGGCAAATCCTGTCCCGGCGCAATCGGCGCAAACGCCTGGCGCGGCAGCGACGCGGCGATCTGGCGCATCTGGTAGTCGAAAATGTCGTTGGCTTCGTCGCGCGCCTGAAAGTACAGCACGATGCCTGCCAGCAAAATGCCGCCGCTCAGACCGACCGCGAGCCATAGCAAAAGTTGTCGTCGTATCGAATTCATTTTGGAACCAGATAGCCAATGCCGCGCACGTTCTTGATGAAGTCGCTGCCGAGTTTTTTGCGCAATGCATGGATGTGCACTTCGACGGCGTTGCTGTCGATGCTGTCTTCCCAGCCGTACAGTTTTTCTTCCAGTTGCGCGCGCGACAAAACGACGCCCGGACGATCCAGGAAAGCGCGCAGCAAGGCGAATTCGCGTGCCGACAAGTTCACCGGCCGTCCTTGCAGGAACACTTCATGCGTGGCCGGATTCAGCGTCACGTCGCGCACCTGGATCAGGCTGTCGGCGCGGCCCGACTGCCTGCGCAGTAAGGCACGCATGCGCGCCGAAAGTTCTTCGAGGTCGTAAGGTTTGATCAGATAATCGTCGGCGCCGGCATCCAGCCCGGCAACGCGATCGGCCACGGCGTCGCGCGCGGTGGTGATCAGGACGGGAATACCGTTGCCGCCGGCGCGCAGCGTCTGCAGCACCGCCAGGCCGTTCTTTTGCGGCAGGCCGAGATCGAGCAGGACCATGGCGTACTCCTCCTGCGCCAGAGCCAGTTCGGCCGCTTTGCCGTCCTGCACCCAGTCGATGGCAAAACCGTCCTGGCGCAGGCCCTTGCGCACCGCTTCACCCACCATCAGATCGTCTTCAACCAGCAGGATGCGCATGTCGGTTTCCTAGAGGAAGCGCGCCAGCAAGAACACCACCAGCGAGATCAGGATGGTCGATGCAAACGGCAGAGAGAACACGCGCCCGAACAGCTTGAAGCGCAGATCGCCCGGAAGACGGCCGATGCCGAGTTTTTCCAGCCAAGGCAACAAACTGGAAAAAACGATGACAGCGAGAAAGATGACGACGACCCAACGAATCATGTGCGGACTCTTGTTGTTTTGTTCATAGACGATGACTGCGGTCGTGCGCATACAAACGCTGCGGCCAGTCGATATGTTTGCCCACGGCCAGCACCTTGAACAGCTCGCCCATCTCGGCCGGAGAAATCAGTTTTTGCACCGCATTGGCCTGCGGCAGGTAAGCGCGCGCCTGCTCGGGCGGCGTGCGCAACAGCAGATCGCCGATGCCGGCACTGAGCAGGAAGGCCGCCTGGCTGGTATATCCCAGTACATCCAGGCCGCCGTCGATGGCCGCCCTCGCCATGGCGGTGAAATCGACGTGCGCGGTGACATCCTGCAAACCCGGCAGGTAGAAGGGATCCGGATGCGCGTGATGGCGGTAATGGCACATCAGCGTGCCTTGACCGCGTTCATGCAGATAGTACTCATGCGCGGGGAATCCATAATCGAACAGCAAGGCGGCGCCCTTTCCGTCTTGCAACATCGCGCCCAGCGATTGCATGAAACCGGCGGCGATCGGATGCACTTCGCTCAGGTAGCCGGGAGACAGCGCGTCGGCCTCGGGAATCTGCGCCACCAGGCCGGCGTCGCAGGCGCGGTCGGCAAAAACGAAGGCGCCTGCGGCGTCCAGCGCGACACCGCGCTCCAGCCAGCCGTGCTCGCCGCGCACGACCAGTTGCACCGGCATGGCATCGAGCACCTCGTTGCCGATCACCACGCCGGAAAACGATGCCGGCAGGCTGTCGAGCCAGCGCACCTGCGGGAAATCGCGCAGCGTTTCCTGTTGTCGCGCGCGCAACTGCGTCGAAATCTCAACGATGAAATAATGGGTCGGCAGACGACCTGCCGTGCGCAACTCGCTCAGGATGTCGAAAGCCAGTTTGCCGGTGCCGGCGCCGAACTCCATGATGGCGGCGTCGGTTTGCTCGAACAATTCTGTCGCCAAATGCGCCAAAGTTGCGCCGAAAAGCGGCGAAATTTCCGGCGCGGTTGTAAAATCACCCTCTTTGCCCAATTTGGCGGCGCCGCCGCTGTAATAACCCAGTCCGGGCGCATACAACACCAGTTCCATGTAGCGTGCGAATGAAACCCAGCCATCGCTGCGCCGGATCTCGTCGGCGATCAGATGCTGGAGGGAGCGGGAAGCGGCAAGCGCGTCGGCGGATGGTTCTGGTAATTGCAGTTGCATGGGCGGTATTGTATTTGAAATACGTCGCGGCCTTGCTCCTGCATCTGCCCGGTAGCGACCGACTCGTCCGCTTTTGTCCGTTTTGCCCGAATTTACTGAACGATTTGCCAACGGATCGGCCAACCGCTTGGCCCGGATCCATCTGTTTCTGATGATATGAATGCCATGACTTCCTCACGCCAACAAGTCGCACTCGTCACCGGCGCCGCCAGGCGCATCGGTCGCGTGATCGCGCTCGCGCTGGCGCGCGACGGCTGGGATATCGCCGTGCACTACGGCCAATCGCGCGATGAAGCGCTGGCGGTCGTCAATGAAATCACCGCCCTGGGCCGCCGCGCCGTGGCACTGCAATGCGAACTGGCGGATGAAGCCGGGGTACGCTCGCTGATTGCCCAGGCGCAACGGCTGGGACCGGTGGCCTGCGTGGTGAACAACGCCTCCCTGTTCCGCAACGACCAGGCCGACAGTTTCACCATGGAGGCGCTGGACCTGCACATGCGCGCCAATGTCGCCGCACCGGTGTTGCTGGCGCAAGCCTTGTACGAGGCGACGCCCGCCGATGGGCAAGCCGTGGTGGTGAACCTGCTGGACCAGAAGCTGTACAATCCCAATCCCGATTTCCTGTCCTACACCTTGTCCAAGGCGGCACTGCAAAGCGCCACCACCTTGCTGGCGCAGGCGCTGGCGCCGCGCGTCCGGGTGGTCGGCGTGGCGCCGGGCATCACCATGGTATCGGGCGACCAGAGTGCGGCGGAGTTCGAAAAAGCGCATCGCGTCACGCCGCTGGGCAGAAGCAGCACGCCGGAAGACGTCGCCGCCGCGGTCTGTTTTGTCGCTGCGGCGCCGGCCATTACCGGCACGACGATTCTGGTGGACGGCGGCCAGCATCTGATACCGCTGCAACGCGACGTGATGTTCCTGGCCAAATAGCCAAGCCCGCTGCCCAATTATTTTGCACAGGCCGGCAAACCGGTCTTCACCTTTCTTTTCGGAAATTATGTTCTCTCTCTATCACCCAGCCTTAAACGATTGTCGCCGCCTATTCCTGCGCAACTATGAAGTGCTGATCAACATCGGCGTGCATGAATTCGAAAAGAAAGGCGAACAGCGCATCCTGGTCAATGTCGACCTGTTCATCCCACTGGCCATGTCGACGCCGGAAAAAGACCAGTTGCACGAAGTCGTCGACTACGACTTCATCCGCAGCACCATCGCCAATCGCATGGCGCAAGGCCACATCCATTTGCAGGAAACGCTGTGCGACGACGTCATCAAGGCCATGCTGGCGCATCCCAAGGTGCGCGCCGTTCGCGTTTCCACGGAGAAACCCGACGTCTACCCGGATTGCGATTCGGTCGGCGTGGAAGTCTTCCGCATCAAAGAAGCAAACTGACTACTTTATTCGCAGGACCCAAGATGAACGATCTGCTCGAACACGCAAAACTCGCCGAACATGCTTCGGTCGCCCCGGACGCCACGCCGGCAACCGCGACGTCGGTCAAACAGACCGAGAAAATCGCCTACGAAAACAACAAGCTGCACAAGCGCCTGTGCCGCCTGACCGGCCAGGCCATCGGCGACTACAACATGATCGAGGACGGCGACAAGGTCATGGTCTGCCTGTCCGGCGGCAAGGACAGCTACGCCCTGCTCGACATCCTGCTGACCCTGCGCGAGCGCGCCCCCATCCATTTCGACATCATCGCCGTCAACCTGGACCAGAAGCAGCCGAATTTCCCTGCCGACGTGTTGCCCGCCTATCTGGAAAAACTGGGCGTGGCGTATCACATCGAAAACCAGGACACCTACAGCATCGTCAAACGCGTCGTGCCGGAAGGAAAGACCACCTGCGCGCTATGCTCGCGCCTGCGCCGCGGCATTTTATACCGCGTTGCAACAGAACTGGGCGCGACGAAAATTGCTCTGGGGCATCATCGCGACGACATCCTGGAAACCTTCTTCCTGAACATGTTCTTCGGCGGCAAACTCAAGGGCATGCCGCCCAAACTGCAGTCCGACGATGGCAAGCAGATCGTGATTCGCCCTTTGGCTTATGTGAAGGAAGCCGACCTCACCCGCTATGCGCAGGTCAAGGAATTCCCCATCATTCCGTGCGACCTGTGCGGCAGCCAGGAAAACCTGCAACGCAAGCAGATCAAGGGCCTGATGCGTGAATGGGAAAAGAAATTCCCGGGCCGCGTCGACAATATTTTCGCTTCGCTGTCGACCGTGGCGCCATCCCATCTGATGGACAGGAATCTGTTCGATTTCGCCAATCTGAAAGCAAGCGGCGTCGCCGATGCCAATGGCGATATCGCCTTCGATGAAGATCCTTGCGCCACGAGCAACCCTACTGCGCAGAATGTCATCTCGCTGCATCCCGCCGATTGATGCCGATCAAGTTCGCCGCGCAAATCCACGCGGGACAAGCCCGCGTGCTTTTTCCCGGCGCCACATGTAAATAAGATTTACAAAGCCGATAGTCGCACGGATTAGATGCCAAATACCCTCCTGATCATCGCTTGAAGCGACTGAGCATCATGATTTAATTTGCTCGTCGGATACGTAATTCGCATCATTTTTTGAAATGCGTATCCGGACGACGATATCAATCAAATCAAGAAAGTCGCGACAGCCGCAGGGGGCTGAGGTAGCAAACCTCAGAAAAGGAAGCCGGATATTCAGGACTTCCTCCGCCGTGATGGATAGCATCCACACCTCTGCACATGCCCGACACTGCTTATTTCGTGCATGAGGAAGTTTGATGGCAGCACAATTCTGGCGCGACAAGCGCGTCTTCATTACCGGCCACACCGGCTTCAAAGGTAGCTGGCTGACGTTATGGCTGCACCGCTGGGGCGCCAAGGTCTATGGCTATTCACTGCCGGCGCCGACCAATCCGAGCCTGTTCCACCTGGCCCGCGTCCAGAATTGCGTGCAAACCACCACCGGCGACGTGCGCGACCTGAAACACCTGAGCGAAACCATGGCGGCAGTGCAGCCGGACGTCGTGTTTCACCTGGCGGCGCAACCGCTGGTGCGCGATTCCTACAATTCGCCGATCGACACTTTCGCCATCAACGTCATGGGCACCGCGCACGTGCTCGAAGCCGTGCGCCATACGCCGAGCGTGCGCTCGGTGGTGGTCGTCACCAGCGACAAATGCTATGAGAACCGCGAATGGCTGTGGGGTTACCGCGAAGACGACCCGATGGGCGGTCACGACCCTTATAGCAGCAGCAAGGGCGCAGCAGAATTGGTCACCTCGGCGTATCGCCGTTCGTATTTCCAGCACGGCAAGGAATCGCAGGCGGCCATCGCCAGCGTGCGCGCCGGCAACGTGATCGGCGGCGGCGACTTCGCCAATGACCGCCTGATTCCCGACTTCATCCGCGCGCTGGAAAAAGAAGAACCCGTCACCATCCGCAACCCGCACGCCATCCGTCCGTGGCAGTTCGTGCTGGAGCCGCTGTCGGGTTACCTGTGCGTGGCCCAGCGCCTGTTCGAATCCGGACAGCAGTTTGCCGAGGGCTGGAACTTCGGCCCGGCCGACACCGACCTGCAAACCGTCAGCCAGTTGTGTGCGACCTTCAACCATTCGCTGCAAAAGAACGATGTGACGCCGGTCGAAGTACGTCTCGAAAGCCAGGCCAACGCACCGCATGAAGCCGCCTTCCTGCGCCTGGACATTTCCAAGGCGCGCCAGCGCCTGGACTGGATTCCGAAGATGGAGCTCTATACGGCCCTGGAACTGACCGCGCAATGGTATAGCGGTTACATCAACAACGAGGACATGCGCGACCTGAGCGAAAGCCAGATTGAGTTCTACCAGAATCTGACATAATTCCGGGCTATATCAATCAAGTCGGAATGAAGATGAATATTCTCGTCACAGGCGGCGCAGGTTATATCGGATCGCATACTTGCGTGGAGTTGCTCAACGCCGGACACCAGGTCGTGGTTTTCGACAATTTCTGCAACAGTTTTCCCGAAGCGACACGCCGCGTCGAGAAGATCACCGGCAAAACGCTGACGCTGATCGAAGGCGACGTCCGCGACCGTGCGGCACTGGAGCACGCGCTACGCGAATATCGATGCGACGCCGTCATCCATTTCGCCGGCCTGAAGGCTGTCGGCGAATCTGTTTCCAAGCCGCTGGACTATTACGACAACAATGTTGTCGGCACCGTCCGCTTGCTGGAAGCGATGCAGGCAAGCGGCGTCAAGACCATCGTCTTCAGTTCATCGGCGACGGTCTATGGCGTCCCGCAATTTCTCCCCTATACCGAAGATCATCCGCTGTCGTCCACCAGCCCTTATGGACGCTGCAAGCTCATGGCGGAAGACATTCTGCGCGACCTGCATGTCGCCCAGCCGGATACGCGCATCGCGCTGCTGCGCTACTTCAATCCGGTCGGCGCGCATGCAAGCGGCCTGATCGGAGAAGACCCCCAGGGCACGCCAAACAATCTGATGCCCTTTGTCACGCAGGTCGCCATCGGCAAGCGCGACAAGCTCAACATCTGGGGCGGAGATTACGATACGCCCGACGGCACCGGCGTGCGCGACTACATCCACGTGGAAGACCTCGCGATCGGCCACGTCAAGGCGCTGGAATATCTCCGGCAGCCGCAATGTTTTGCCCTCAATCTGGGCAGCGGCCGCGGCCACAGCGTGCTGGACGTCGTCAAGGCATTCGAAAAAGCCAGCGGCAAGAACATTCCCTACACCATTGGCCCGCGTCGCTCCGGCGATCTGCCGGCTTACCATGCCGACGTCACGCTGGCGAAATCCATGCTGTGCTGGGAAGCGACACGTTCGCTGGAAACCATGTGCGCCGACAGCTGGCGCTGGCAAATGGCCAATCCGAACGGCTTTCGCGCATGATGCACACGGTGCACATGGCGCATGCGGATGCCCTGCCTGCGTGAACAGGGTGGAAAATCAATACGAGACGAACAAAATACGGACTAGGCCATGATATTTGTAACAGGCGGCGCCGGATTCATCGGCAGCAATTTCATTCTCGATTTCCTGGCGGGCCAGGATGAGCACGTCCTCAATATCGACAAACTGACCTACGCCGGCAATCCCTACAACCTGACCAGCCTCGACGGCGACGAACGCTATCATTTCGTGCAGGCCGATATCGCCGACCGCGAAAAAATCGCCAGGCTGTTCGAGCAGCACCGGCCGCGCGCGATCATTCACTTCGCCGCGGAGAGCCACGTCGATCGTTCGATCCACAGTCCCGGCGAATTCATCCATACCAACGTCAACGGTACGTTCAGCCTGCTGGAAGCGGCGCGCGCCTACTGGTCCGGCCTCGGTCCCGAAGACAAGGAGGCGTTCCGCTTCCTGCACGTATCGACCGACGAAGTCTACGGCACGCTGGGACCGGACGATGCGCCGTTCAGCGAAACCACGCCCTACGCGCCCAACAGTCCCTACTCCGCCTCCAAAGCGGCGTCGGACCATCTGGTGCGCGCCTATCACCATACCTACGGCTTGCCGACGCTGACCACCAACTGCTCCAACAATTACGGCCCCTATCATTTCCCCGAGAAGCTGATTCCGCTGGTCATCCTCAACGCGCTCGACGGCAAGGCGCTGCCCATCTACGGCGACGGCCAGCAGATCCGCGACTGGCTGTTCGTCAGCGATCACTGCACCGCGATCCGCCAGGTGCTGGCGCGCGGCAAGGTCGGCGAAACCTACAACATCGGCGGCTGGAACGAGAAGGCCAACCTCGACGTCGTCCACACCTTGTGCGACATCCTCGACCAGCAAAAACCGAAAGCCGCCGGCAGCTACCGCGACCAGATCACCTTCGTGCAGGATCGTCCCGGACACGACCGCCGCTACGCCATCGACGCCCGCAAACTGGAGCGGGAACTTGGCTGGAAGCCGGCGGAAACCTTCGAGACCGGCATCGCCAAGACCGTACGCTGGTATCTCGATCATCCGCAATGGGTCGCCAACATCCGCACCGGCGGTTACCTGAAATGGCTGGAGCTGCACTACGGCGCCAAGGATGCAGACGAGGAGAACGCATGAACACCAACACCCGCCCGATGCCGGACCGCAAAGGCATCATCCTCGCCGGCGGATCCGGCACGCGCCTGTATCCTGCCACGACGGTGATGTCGAAGCAGCTCATGCCGATCTACGACAAGCCGATGGTGTACTACCCACTGACCAGCCTGATGCTGGCCGGCATCCGCGACATCCTGATCATCTCGACGCCGCAGGATACGCCGCGCTTTGCCGAGCTGCTGGGCGACGGCGCGCAGTGGGGACTGAACCTCAGCTATGCGGTGCAGCCGTCGCCGGACGGCCTGGCGCAAGCCTTCATCATCGGCCGCAGTTTCATCGACAATGCGCCGTCGGCGCTGATCCTCGGCGACAATATTTTTTACGGACGCGATTTTGAAAACCAATTGCGCGCAGCAGCGGCAACACCTGATGGCGCGACGGTCTTCGCCTATCACGTGACCGACCCCGAGCGTTATGGCGTAGTCGAATTCGATCGCCAGCGCCGCGCCATCGGCATCGTCGAAAAACCGGTCGAACCGAAATCGAATTACGCGGTGACGGGCCTGTACTTCTACGACAACCAGGTCTGCGACATTGCCGACAGCATCAAACCCTCGGCGCGCGGCGAACTCGAAATCACGGACGTCAATCGCACCTATCTGGAACGCAACCAGTTGCAAGTGGAATTGATGGGGCGCGGCATCGCATGGCTGGATACCGGCACCCATGATTCGCTGCTGGAAGCCGGCCAGTTCATCGCCACCATCGAAAAACGCCAGGGCCTGAAGGTTGCCTGCCCCGAAGAGATTGCTTATCGACGCGGCTACATCAATGCAGAGCAACTGGAAGCACTGGCCGCGCCGTTGAAGAAGAACGCATACGGTCAATACCTGCTGCGCTTGCTGACAGACATGAGTTACTGAGCTTCCCGACATGAAAATCATCCCCACCGAAATTCCCGACGTCATGATTGTCGAACCGACCGTGTTCGGCGACGCCCGCGGCTTCTTCTTCGAAAGCTTCAATACCCGCCGCTTTGCAGAGCTGACCGGCATCACGGCCAACTTCGTACAAGACAACCATTCGCGCTCGGCGCGCAACGTCTTGCGCGGACTGCATTATCAGATCCGGCACCCGCAAGGAAAACTGGTGCGCGTTACCGTCGGTGAAGTGCTCGATATCGCTGTCGACATCCGCAAGAACTCCCCGACCTTCGGCAAATGGACGGGCACCATTCTGTCGGCGGAAAATAAACTGCAGATGTGGATTCCGCCCGGCTTCGCCCATGGATTTCTGGTGCGCAGCGAATATGCCGAGTTTCTCTACAAGACCACCGACTACTGGATGGCCGAGCACGAACGTTGCATCCTCTGGAACGATCCGGCAATCGGCATCGACTGGCGCGCGGAAGCGGCTCCCTTATTGTCGGCCAAGGACGTCAACGGAACCCTGCTGGCGAACGCCGAGGTATTTGCATGAAAATCCTGCTCACCGGCCAGAGCGGCCAGATCGGCAATGAACTGGCGCTGAGTTTGCAAGGCCTCGGAGAAATCGTCTCATTCTCGCGCCAGCAAATGGATCTGGCGGACCTGGACCAGATTCGCGACGCCATCCGCGCCGTGCGCCCCGACCTGATCGTCAATCCGGCTGCCTACACTGCCGTGGTCAAGGCCGAGAGCGAGCCGGAACTGGCCATGCGCATCAACGGCGAGGCGCCCGGCGTCATCGCGGAGGAAGCCCAGCGTCTGGGTGCGCCGATGGTGCACTACTCGACCGACTATGTCTTCGACGGCACGCGGGATGCGCCCTACGACGAGGCCGCACCGACGCGTCCGATCAATGTCTACGGCCAGAGCAAATGCGCCGGCGAAGAAGCCATCGCGCGCCATTGCGAAGCGTATTGGATATTGCGCACCAGCTGGGTCTACAGCGTCGGCGGCGGCAACTTCCTCAAGACCGTGATTCGGCTGGCGCAAGAGCAGGACAAATTCACCATCGTCGGCGACCAGTTCGGCGCACCGACATGGTCGAAAACCATCAGCGACGTGACGCGCCGCTTGCTGGTCAATCAGCAAACGACGCCCGGCACACGGATTGACCTCGATCACCTGCGCCGCACCAGCGGCATCTACAACCTCACTGCCGCGGGCGAAACCTCCTGGCACGGCTATGCTTCATTCATCGTCGATCGCTTGCAGGCCTTGAACGTGCCGATTAAAGTCGGCGGCGCCGGCGCCATCACGCCGGTGCCGTCCAGCACCTATCCGGTGCCGCCGCATCGTCCTCCAAATTCCCGCTTGTCCGGCGCAAAACTGGAATCGACCTTCGGCGTGTCCATGCCGCAGTGGCAGACCGATGTTGCAGCTTGCCTGGACGAAATCGTCCGCGAATACGGTCTGGCTGACGGGCGCAAGCTGGCTTAAGAGAAAAGAGAGACGCCTGCCGGAAGAATTTTTCCGGCAGGGCAGATGATGTCAGTTGCTCGGCACGTACAGCGTCTGATCACCTTGCGTGATCAGGTTCAGTTGACCCATGAACTGTTCAAAGTTGTCGCCGCCGCAAATCGATCGCAGGTAACGCAACAACAGATAGCTTCCAAGACGCTCCGCACAGAACGCCCAGGCGCGCGACTGGTATCCCTCGCGCTTGACCTGATAGCGCTGCACGCAAGCCCAGGCCACCGCTTCGATATCGGCAATGCTCTTGAGCCAGAAATCGGCCGGGAACACGCCCAGTTCGACGCCGCCCATGAAGAACACGCGTTCATCGAAGAAGAGTTCCACCTCGTTGCTGTGCAGGACGCCGAGCTCGACCGCCTCCGCGGCAAAACGCAGCATGTCCTCCACATGATGCGCGCGCGCATAGTGCTTCAAATAGCCAGCACTCTGGCCATCGGCAAGAAAGCCGCAGGTTTTGCCAACCAGCAGCGCGCTTGAACCGGGATCGAGCATGCTGTCGAAAGTCCGCTGCGCCAGGTCCTTGTTCGACACCACGTCCATCATCCAGTTGTCTTCCGCCGGCACGCCGCTGATGCGATCGCGCGAGATGAATTTCCGGTACATGCAGACACCGATGCGTTTGACGTTCGGGTAGTTCTTGAGAATGTGATTGCGCAGGGCGAAGTTGCCCACCATGCCGCCGACGATAGGATGGTAAGGCACCCACTGCGGCGCAAGGTCGCGCAGATTGAGACGACCTTCCGCCTGCGATTCGCCGAGGTAGATCGGCGTGACGAAATCGGGAAAACGGATCGGCAATTCGACGTGCGTGATGCATCCGTAGACCAGCTCGGCATCATGCCCGCCGGCGACGGCTTGTGGCGTTGCCGATTCCGGCGTCGATGCTTTCTCCAGCTTGCTAACCTGCAGAATGCTGTTTCGCAGCACCAGAAACCTATCGATGTGCGTGATGTCGCCTGTCGCAAGATAATCCCGCTTCATGGCGTCGAGCTCGGACAACTTGTCCTGATAGGTCAGCAATGCCAGATCGGCCAACGGCAACTTCGTATGATCGAACACGGCGATATGCAATTGCTGATCCAGCGCCAGCACCAGCGACGCGATGCGCTCCGTCAGCAGAGACTTCATCGCCACTTGCGGCGTGCCGGCAGACGCTGCATTGAGTCGCGCCGCCAACGCATCGTTGCCGGATTCCGCCAGCTCGAAGACTTTCTCCGTCAGATCGAACCATGTCTTCCAGAACAGCGGTTTTGCGACGACATAGCCGGTATGTGCAACCGCGCGAAAATCCGTGACGAACTCGCGCAGATCGAGCGACAGACCAACTGCGTCCAGATAGTCCTGGGCAAGCTGCTGCAAACCGGGATGACGGAATTCGCCCTCTTCAAACACATTCAGAAAACATGCCGCATCGCGGGCGAACGGGAAGAAAAGATACGCCTCGTTGTCCGGATGCTGATCGACGAAACGCGCAATATCATCGGTGCCCAGACCTGTGCGTTGAATAAAGTCCGCGGAAACGAAACCGTACAAGGCTTCTTCGTCGACGGCTTCGCTCGTGAAATAGGCGCGAATGGCGGCATAGTCGCCCCAGTCCTCGCGACCCTCGCGAGGCAAAGCCATGAAGCCGGCTTCGGCGTTGCGCGCTATCTGATACAGGTAAATGTTCATGGAATGGTCAGTACGTGTCAGTGCATTCATGCGCCCGGGCGAGCGCTACAGGAACTTCGGCGTTACCACACCTGCATGTGCGGCACGGCAATCGCAAAGCGGCCGCCCCAGCCGCGGATTTCGGCGAGCTGCGCCTCCACTTCGGCCTTCAGGTTCCACGGCAGGATCAGCACGTAATCGGGACGCGCGGCAAGCAAGGCCGCCGGCGAGACGATCGGCACATGGCTGCCCGGCATGTACTTGCCCTGCTTGGATGCGGCGGCATCGGCCACCAGCGGCAACAGGTCGGCATGCACCCCGGAATAATTCAGCAAGGTATTGCCCTTGGCGGCGGCGCCGTAGGCCATGACTTTTTTGCCGAGGCGCTTTTGCTCCAGCAGGAATTGCAGCAAGTCCAGCTTGATTGTTTCGGCGCGCGCCTGGAAGCCTTGATACGTGTCGATCTTTTCCAGGCCGAAATCCAGTTCCTGTTGCTGCACGCGGCGCAATGCCGCAGTGGGCTGATGCGCGGCCTGCGCATGGCAGGCATATACGCGCAGGCTGCCGCCGTGCGTAGGGATCTGGTCCACGTCGTACACGCGCAAACCCAGCGTGCGCATCATGCGGTCGACGCTGCCGAGCGCCAGGTAGGAAAAATGCTCGTGATAAATGGTATCGAACTGGCTCTGTTCGATCAGGTTCAGCAGGTGCGGGAATTCGATCGTGATGGTGCCGCCATCCTTCAGCAGCACCGCCATGCCGCCCAGGAAATCGTTGATGTCCGGCACGTGCGCCAGCACGTTGTTGGCCGCGATCAGATCGGCCTTGCCGTCGCGCGCCGCGATGTCCTGCGCCAGCCTGACGCCGAAGAATTCTTCGATGATGGGAATGCCCTTGGCGCGCGCGGCGTCGGCGGTGCTGGTGGTCGGCTCCACGCCGAGGCAGGGAATGCCGCGTTGCTGCACGTATTGCAAAAGATAGCCGTCGTTGGCGGCGATCTCGACCACCCTGGAGTTCTTGTCCAGCGCCAGGCGCGCCGTGATCATCTCGACATAATCGGCGGCATGCTTCAACCAGGTGGTCGACGTCGACGAAAAATACGCGTAATCGGATTCAAACAACTGGTCATAGTGCGCGTAATCCTGCGTCTGCACCAGCCAGCAGGAACGGCATACCATGACGCGCAGCGGATAGCAGGTTTCCGGCCGCATCAGGTCTTCCGGACGCAGGTAGTCGTTGGACGGCGGCGAAAAACCCAGGTCGATAAAGGTGTCGTGCAACTCGGTCTGGCAATGACGGCATTTCATAGGCTGATCCCGGAAAAATCGGCGCCCAGCAAAGGATGCTGCAGGTCGCGTTCGGATAAATTCTGTGGCGGCAAGGGCCACGCAATGGCAACGCGAGGATCGTCGAAGCGCAACGCGCCCTCGGCCGCCGGCGCATACGGCGCGGTGTGCAGGTATAGCATCTGCACTTCGTCGGTCAGCGCCTGGAAACCGTGGGCGCATCCCTCCGGAATCAGCAGGGCGCGGTCGTCGCCTGCTTCCAGCTCGAAGCCGCGCCAGGCAAGAAAGGTCGGCGAGCCGCGGCGCAGGTCGACGACGACGTCGAAAATCTTCCCGGCCAGGCAACGGATGATTTTTTTCTCGGCATGCGGCGCATGCTGAAAATGCATGCCGCGCACGCTGCCGCGCTGCACCGTGCGGGAATGGTTGATCTGGCGGATGGTCGCGCCCTGCAGCGCGTCGGCCAGGTCGGCGTCGCAGAACCAGCGGGCAAACCCGCCGCGCTCGTCGCGGCGGCGATCCGTTTCGATCAGCAGTACGCCGGGCAGGTCTGTGGGCAAGGTCTTCATGTGCGCGAATTTCGCTCCGTTTTCAAGCCCATTTCTTCCATTGCGCCGCGCCGCTGTCCCACAATTGATTGAGCTGGATCTTGTCGCGCAGCGTGTCCATGCACTTCCAGAAACCTTGATGCTGCCAGTTCAGCAGCATGCCGTCGCGCGCGATGTTTTCCAGCGGCGCGCGTTCGAAAATGGTGGCTTCGCCGTCCTTCAGGTAGTCGAACACGCCGGCGCGGCACACCATGAAACCGCCGTTGATCCAGCCCAGGTCTCCCGGCGGCTTTTCGCGGAAATCGTTGATGTAGCCTTTTTCATCGGTGTTGACCATGCCGAAGCGCGCTTCCGGCTGTACCGTGGTCATGGTGACCAGCGCCTTGTGCTGATCGTGATGCGCCACCAGCGCCTTGATGTCGACGTCGGCGACGCCGTCGCCGTAGGTCAGCATGAAATCCTCTTCCCCAAGATAATCGCGCGCCGCCAGCAGGCGACCGCCGGTCTGGGTGTGCAGGCCGGTTTCCAGCAGCGTGATCTTCCAGGGTTCGGATTTGTTGCGGTGCACTTCCACCTTGTTGTCGACCAGGTCGATGGTGACGTCGCCCTGGTGCAGGAAGTAGTTGGCGAAATACTCCTTGATCAGGAAGCCCTTGTACCCGAGCAGGATCACGAACTCATTGAAGCCGAAGTGCGAATAGCTCTTCATGATGTGCCACAGGATGGGCTTGCCGCCGATTTCCACCATCGGTTTCGGACGCACATCGGTTTCTTCGCCCAGACGCGTTCCCATACCGCCTGCAAGAATCACAACTTTCACAAACACCCCCAAACATAGGTCATTTCAACGGATAGCGCCGACGCCGGCGGCGGCATAATATGGTTTTCGTTTTACGCGGAACCCGTTCCAGCTGCATTTTCAGTGCGACGGCAGGCGACTCCGTGGAAAATTGTACGTTATATTTGGCGGCGAAAGCGCCGCAAAACGTTGGTTTTCATACGACTATTCAGTGTTTTGGCAAAATGCTTCTCCGCCGGCGAGCTTCATATCAGCCGGGTTTTGCCATGTCCGGGACATCATGGCCGCGATCGCGCCGGCTCCGGACATGCGCAGCAACAACAACGAGGAAAACAGCTGTGACCCGCAAGAAACGCATCCTGATCTACACCGTCGAATCGACCTGGAGCCCCTGCCCGCAAATTCGCCTGATCCGTCCGTTCGCGCATCTGGAAGATGAATGGGAGCTGATCTGGGGCATACGCAACGGCGTCATCATGACCGACGCCGTCGACGGCGCAGACCTGATACTGATGCATCGCTTCACGCCCGGCCTGCTGCCGATCTCGGCGCTGGAGGCCATTTTCAACCTCGGCAAGCCGGTGGTCTACGAGTCCGACGACCTGCTCAACGACATCCCCCACGACCACCCGGAAGCAGCCGCCGGCGCGAGCTGGAAAGAAGGCATCGAATACACCGCGCGCCGCGCCAGGGCGATTGTCGTGTCGACCGAATTCCTCGCGGAAAAATACCGTCCGCTCAATCCGCGGGTCCATGTCTTGCCGAACTACCTGGACTTCGACCTGTTTTTCCGGCCGGTGCCGGCGCCGCTGCCGGGCGACACGATCACCATCGGCCTGCTCGGCTCGTCGATCCAGCCGTCCAATTTCGCGCTGGTGAACAAGGCGCTGCAAGCGCTGTGCGAACGTTACGGCGCGCGGCTGAAGATCCATTTTGTCGGATGGGAATGCCCCAAGGGCTGGGAAAACCATCCCAACGCCATCTTCCAGAGCTTCATCCACGAATACGTCGACTACGCCGCGCAGCTCAAGCAATGGGCATGGAACATCGCCCTCATTCCCCTGGCCAGCGACGAATACAACCAGTGCAAGAGCTACATCAAGTGGCTCGATTATTCGGCGGCGGGGATCGCCTCGGTCTTCAGCGACGTGACAGTCTACAACCAGGTCGTCACGCATGACCGGACCGGTTTCCTGTTGCCCAACGACGATCAGGCCTGGCTGGACACGATTACGCAGCTGATCGAATCCCCGGAGAAGAGGAAAGCGATTGCCGAGGCAGGACAGGACGAAGTCCGCAGAGATTTCGACCTGCGCGCAAAGGCGGCGCTGTACAGCAGCGTCTACGGCAGCCTTACCGACAAGCGCGAATCCATTGCGCCGCCTGCCCCGGCGGTTTCCGCCGCTCCTGCCGCAGCAACATCAACAACGGATGCCGTCATCATGAAAAAGAACATCCTGCAAATCCATTACAACGAAGCCACCCGCCGCTCGCTGGATCCCGGCTTCATTCCGCTGGAAGTGGTCGGCAATCCGCGTCCCGACTGGTTCGAATTCTGGGCCATCCGCGACTACTTCCTGAACAATGCGCTCAACGCCGACGAATACTACGGTTTCCTGTCGCCGCAGTTCCATAACAAGAGCGGCCTGCAGGCGCATCAGGTGCATGCGCTCATGGACGCCAATCCCGGCGCGGACGTCTACACGTTTTCGCCAACGATGTCCGATGCGGCGTGCTATCTGAGCGTGTTCGAGCAAGGCAACCGGCGCCATCCCGAACTGCTGCCGATCACCATCGAACTGATGCGCGCCGTGGGATTGGAAGTCGACATCCAGAACCTGATCAACGATTTCCGCACCACGGTGTTCTGCAACTACATCGTCGCCAAACCGGTCTTCTGGGAAAAATGGTTTGCCATCAATGAGCGCATGTTCGAAATCGCCGAAGCCGGCGACAGCGCATTGGCCAGGAAACTGACCGAGATCACCGACTACGGCAAGAGCACCGTGCAGATGAAGGTATTCATCATGGAACGCATCGCCTCGCTGGTGCTGGCATTGATGCCGGAACTGCAGGTCGTCAACCTGAACATCGGCGTCATGCGTATCGGCAATCCGCTGTTTTATCCGTGCCGCGACGAAATGGTCACGCTCGATGCGCTCAAGGTGGCGTACCAGCAATCGAGAGACAACGCCTACCTGCAACGCTTCCGCGCGCTGCGGCATGATGTTTTGCGACGCTGCGATACGGAATATTCTTCCGAGCAGCCGACCGACTTTTTCTGATCCGTCGCTGCTTCCCTGCGGGGAAGCAGCGGCATCCGTCAGATGCCCTCGGCCAGCCCGAAGTCCGCGTAGCCGTTCAGGAACTTCGGCTCTACCGCTTCAAACACCAGGGCATCGCCGATCAGCTTGTCTTCGTAGTATTCGCCGTCGAACAAACCGGGGAAGCGAATCAGCGCCAGCACGACTTTTTCCAGCGGTCCGGCGCCGAGATAGTAGGCGCTGCCGTTGGCCCACGGGCGCAGTACCGGCTTGCCGTAGACGCGACGGTTCAGCAGCGGATCCTTGCACTGGCCCCAGTGCAGGCAGCGGTCGTGATCCAGGTTGGCCGAGCGCACGCCGGCGTAGGCATTCTCCTGCGCCAGGGCGGACAGGCTTTGACGCAGCTTCTCCGGTTCGCGCAGGATCATGCGGTCCTCGACCTTGAGCACGCCGACGTTGCCGCCGATGTTTTCATACACCCAGGTCAGCGCCGCGGCGACCTTTTTCGGCAAGCCTTCATAAGCGTCCGAGGCATCCACCTGCAAGGCGCGCACGTGCTTGATGGATGGCGCATCCGCGCCGCTGACGATCATGTATTCGACGTTGGCGTTGTCAAACTGCGCCGCCAGACGCAAGGCCTTTGCTTCCGTCTTCTTGCTGGAGACGATCATCACCATGTTCTTGACGCCCGACTCCTTTTTCACGACGCCCTTGTAGTCGCCGATGATGTCGCTGTTGTAGGGCATGGTGGCGATCGCCGTCTTCAGGTAAGCCAGCGAGGCGGCGGTGTTGCCGCGCGCCTGCTCGACCTGAAAGCACTTGTAGTCCAGCGCCCATTTGTAGCCGGAAGGAATCTGCAGGAAATCTTCTTCCAGGCGTTGGCATTCTTTCAGAATGCCGTCCCAGGTCAATGGCGACACGGGCAGCTGCAACAGCGTCGTCGCGCGTTGGTTAAAAGTCATCGTTGTCTCGTTCAGGTGATTGACATGGCAATTGAGGCGGCAACTGAAGCGGCAGCTAAAGCAAGCATCGCGGCCGGCGCGACTGCCGGATCAATAGCCGAGCTTTTTGATTTCCATCTCGGTGTTGACGCGATACACCAGGCGTTCGAACCTGTCGGTCCAGTCGTCGGTCAGGTTCTTCAGCAACAGGCTCTTGCCGGCGGAGGTGATGCTCTTGCGCAGGTTGTCGTTGGTCAGCATCGTGCGGATGTTGGTCGCCAGGATGTCGATGTTGCCGACCGGATGCATCATGGCGTTGCGTGCATGGCGCAGGCCGATGTGCCGATAGGTTTCCAGATCGGAAAGACACACCGGCACCTCCAGTTCGAACGCTTCCCAGATCGTCAGCGGCTGCGACTCGCTGTCGCTGGCCAGCACGAACAGGTCCGCGGAAGCCATGTAAGACAGGGCCACTTCGTTGGGCAATTCGCCGAGCATGCGATAGCGCTCCGGGAAGGCGTCCGCGAGCTTGCGCGCGCCCTCCGGCAATTGCAGGTACTTGCCGATGAAGATGCATTCGATCTGATTGCGCACGTCGGCTTCCAGGCTGTCGACCGCCATGATCGTGTCGGCGATGCGCTTGCGCGGCTCGATCGTGCCGATGCATAGAATGCGCTTCTTGCTTGCCGGCTTCGCCTCGGGTTGCAGGTCGGCCTGACGGTAGATCGCGTCGTTCCAGAACGGCATGACATGCACCGTGGCCGTGCTGTCGAACAGGAAGCTGCCGTACACGATGCGCTGAAATTCGGTCTGAAACACGATGTGGGAAGCATGCTTGAAACCGCCGGCGAGTTGCGGAAAACGCAGCAGCATGTCGCGGCCGATCTCGGCTTCGTGGATCCACCAGATGACGGGGACTTTCGGCGCGGCCTGGGCGACATGGGCGCCGGACAACAGGGTATTGGCGATCAGCAGGTCGATCGCTCCCGCCTGGATATCCTTGACGATGGGAATGCCGAGCGCTTCGAATTTCTTTTTGATCTCGCCTTCGCCGTCGATGCGCGCCATGACCGAGACTTCATGGTTCTGCACCAGACGCTCGGCCAGACGCAACATGGCGATGCTGGCGCCGGTAGTATAGAACTCGTCATTCAGGAGGAGAATCTTCATGCACAACCTTAAAAAGCCGTTTTCGATAGCGATCTGATGCCGCCCGCTTGTCCGTTTTCTTCTGCGAGGGCGAATCTTCGTGTGCGCAAGCGGCAGCATCATCGGCCACCATCCAGCGGCTACCATCTTAATGAGAACGGTCGCAGTCAAAGGGCCGAGAACATGCGTAAATGACCCTCAACTTTGCATTTGGACAAGCTTTCGCAACCGTCGCAGGAGCAGGTGCGTGCTACACTTTCGTCTTACTTTTCGCCACCATTCCTGAACGTATGAACGTCGTCATCCTCGCCGCCGGCATGGGCAAGCGCATGCAGTCCGCGCTGCCGAAAGTCCTCCACCCCCTCGCCGGCAAGCCGTTGCTGGCCCATGTCGTCGATACCGCAAAGACGCTCGCGCCCTCCACGCTGTGCGTGGTCTACGGTCATGGCGGCGACGCCGTGCCGTCCGGCTTTGCCGACCAGGCGCTGTCATTCGCCAAACAGGAGCCCCAGCTCGGCACCGGCCACGCGGTCGCGCAGGCGCTGCCTTTCATCGACGACAACGCCGCCACGCTGGTGTTGTACGGCGACGTGCCGCTGACCAGGCCGGCGACGCTGCAACGCCTGCTGGCCGCGGCCGGCAACGACAAGCTGGCCGTGCTGACCGAGACCGTGGCGGACCCGACCGGTTACGGCCGCATCGTGCGCGAACACGGCAAGATCACCCGCATCGTTGAACAAAAGGACGCCAACGAAGCCGAACGCGCGATTCAGGAAGTCAACACCGGCATCATCGTGGCCCCGACCGCCAAGCTGCGCGCCTGGCTGGCGGCGCTGTCCAACGACAATGCCCAGGGCGAGTATTACCTGACCGACGTCATCGCGGCGGCGGTCGCCGATGGCGTCGAAGTCGTGTCGGCCCAGCCTGCCGATATCGCCGAGACGCTCGGCGTCAACAGCAAGGCGCAACTGGCGCAACTGGAACGCGTCTACCAGCGTCGTATCGCCGACACGCTGCTGGAACAAGGCGTCACGCTGCTCGACCCTGCGCGCCTGGATGTGCGCGGCGCGCTGACCTGCGGCCGCGACGTCAGCATCGACGTCAACTGCATCTTCGAAGGCAAGGTCGAAATCGAAGACGGCGTCGTCATCGGCGCCAACTGCATCATCAAAAACGCCCGCATCGGCAAAGGCGCGCAGATCAAGCCGTTCACCCACATCGACGACGCCGTCGTCGGCGCGGCGGCGCAAGTCGGCCCCTATGCGCGCCTGCGCCCGGGCGCCGAACTGGGCGAAGACGTGCACATCGGCAACTTCGTGGAAGTCAAGAAGAGCAAGATCGCCGCCCGCAGCAAGGCCAATCACCTGGCCTACATCGGCGACGCCACCATCGGCTCGGGCGTCAACATCGGCGCCGGCGTCATCACCTGCAACTACGACGGCGTCAACAAGTTCGAGACCATCATCGAAGACGACGTCTTCGTCGGCAGCGACAGTCAACTGGTCGCCCCGGTGCGCATCGGCAAGGGCGCCACCATCGGTGCAGGCACCACCTTGACCAAGGATGCGCCGGCAGATCAGTTGACGCTCTCGCGCGCCAAGCAAATGTCGCTGCCCGGCTGGACCCGCCCGGTCAAGATCAAGAAATAAAGCGCGGCACTCGCCTCAGACGGCGATCCGCGTTTCGAACTTGCTGCAGTGGATGGAAAAGTAGCTGCGCACGTTGCGCACGTTCTTGTGGGTGGCGAACAGGCGGTGCGCCAGCGCATGGTAGGCCGGCATGTCCGCCACCTGCACCATCAACACGAAATCCGGTCCCGGCGAGACGCGGTAGCACTGCAGCACCGCCGCCTCGCCCGCCACCAGCTCCTCAAACTCCACCTGCCGCTCGTCGCCCTGCCGATCCAGCGTGATCTCGACGATGGCCGTCAGCGCGGGACCGAGTTTCTCCGGCGCCAGCAAGGCGACCCGGCGCGCGATCACCCCTGCATCCACCAGACGCTTGACCCGGCGCAGGCAGGTCGGCGCCGACGCATGCACGCGCTCGGCCAACTGATGGTTGGTTTGCGCGGCGTCGTCCTGCAAGGCGTTCAGGATACGGCGATCGAGATCGTCGATATATATTTTTTCCATTTATATTCAATATTTGAAATATTATTTCAGCACATACATTCATCGGAATAATAATCCAAATATGCACAAATTTAGAAATCTTATTTCACATCGCCTGCCCTAAGATGAGCCCATTCACTCAATCACGAAAGGCAGCATATGTGCGGAATCGTCGGCGCCGTGGCGCAAAAGGATGTCACTCCAATTCTGTTGGAAGGATTGAAACGCCTCGAATACCGCGGCTATGACTCCTGCGGCGTGGCCGTGCACATGGACGGCAAGCTGCAACGCTCGCGCAGCACCTCGCGTGTTGCCGAACTGCAAAAGCAGGTCGCCGAAACCCATCTCGCCGGCTTCACCGGCATCGCCCACACCCGCTGGGCCACGCACGGCGCGCCGGCAACCCACAACGCCCATCCGCACTTTTCGCGCGACCGCATTGCGCTGGTCCACAACGGCATCATCGAAAACTACGAAGAGCTGCGCACGGAACTGCAAGGCGCGGGCTACGTCTTCGAAAGCCAGACCGACACCGAAGTCATCGCCCACCTGGTCGACCATATGTACACCGGCGACCTGTTCGACACCGTGCAACAAGCCGTGCGCCGCCTCACCGGCGCCTACGCCATCGCCGTCTTCTGCGTCGACGAACCGCACCGCGTCGTCGCTGCGCGCCAGGGCTCGCCGCTGATCCTCGGCGTCGGCGAAGGACAGAACTTCGTTGCCTCCGACGCCATGGCGCTGGCCGGCACCACCGACCAGATCGTCTACCTGGAAGAAGGCGACGTCGTCGACCTGCAACTGCAACGCTACTGGATCGTCGACGTCAACGGCAAGCCGGCCGAGCGCGAAGTCAAGACCGTGCACGCCTTCACCAGCGCGGTCGAGCTCGGCCCCTATCAGCACTTCATGCAAAAGGAAATCTTCGAACAGCCGCGCGCCATCGCCGACACGCTCGAAGGCGTCGACGGCATCATGCCCGAGCTGTTCGGCGACGGCGCCCACAAGATCTTCAAGGACATCGACTCCGTCCTCATCCTCGCCTGCGGCACCAGTTATTACTCCGGCCTGACCGCCAGATACTGGATCGAGTCGATCGCCAGGATTCCGGTCAACGTCGAAATCGCCAGCGAATACCGCTACCGCGACAGCGTCGCCGATCCGAAGACGCTGGTCGTCACCATCTCGCAAAGCGGCGAAACCGCCGACACGCTGGCGGCGCTCAAACACGCGCGCGCGCAAGGCATGGACCACACGCTGACCATCTGCAACGTCGCCACCAGCGCCATGGTGCGCGAGTCCGAACTGGCCTACATCACGCGCGCCGGCGTCGAAGTCGGCGTCGCCTCCACCAAGGCGTTCACCACGCAGCTGGCGGCGTTGTTCCTGCTGACGCTGGCGCTGGCGCAAACCCGCGGCCTGCTCAGCGACGAACAGGAAGCCGCGCATCTCAAGGCGATGCGCCACCTGCCGGCGGCACTGCAAAGCGTACTGGCGCTGGAACCGAGCATCGTCGCCTGGGCCGAAGCCTTTGCACGCAAGGAAAACGCCCTCTTCCTCGGCCGCGGCCTGCATTATCCGATCGCACTCGAAGGCGCGCTGAAGCTCAAGGAAATCACCTACATCCACGCCGAAGCCTACGCCGCCGGCGAACTCAAGCACGGTCCGCTGGCGCTGGTCACGGAAGAAATGCCCGTCGTCACCATCGCACCGAACGACGCGCTGATCGAAAAACTGAAATCCAACATGCAGGAAGTCCGCGCCCGCGGCGGCCAGCTCTACGTCTTCGCCGACGCCGGCTCCAGCATCGTTTCCAGCGAAGGCCTGCACGTCATCCGCCTGCCGGAACACTACGGCTTGCTGTCGCCGATCCTACACGTGGTGCCGCTGCAGTTGCTGGCGTATCACACGGCATTGGCGCGCGGCACCGACGTCGACAAGCCGCGTAACCTGGCGAAGTCGGTGACGGTCGAATAAGGTTGGGAGCGCACCGTGACTGCAATGAATAAAGTTGATCGAGAATTGATTCAGTAGCACAACGGACAAACTCCACAAAGACAAAAGCCACCTGCGCTGAACTGCACCCCAAAAGTTGGACACTTATCCAACCTTTGGGGTGTTTTTCATGACCTGCCCTCGGAAGTTGGACAGTTTAGAACTAGAGAGGAGCCGCTTCTTTGGGTTTCACTGACCACTTTTGGACGAACTCACTTGGGGTCAGATGGCCAAGCGAGCCGTGGGGACGATGATAGT
>Ga0209646_1000340_pt1 | contig 34675 bp, 24 predicted proteins | sample AraplaL_Col_mTSA_FD_184259 | JGI IMG/M metagenome (GOLD analysis project Ga0209646, IMG submission 184259) | Arabidopsis root microbial communities from the University of North Carolina, USA - plate scrape CL_Col_mTSA (SPAdes) (version 2) | ecosystem: Host-associated > Plants > Roots >...
TATCACGATTGCGGGGGCGGGCACCAACAACACGCTGACGTTTGCCAAAGACACAGCCGGTGCCGTGCAGGTGAACCTGCAGGCCGGTACGGTCACGGGTGCCTACGGCACGGAGACCGTCTCGGGCATCCAGCGGGTGATCGGCAGCAGCGTGGGTGGCGACCAGTTGACCGGCACCACCGGCACGCAGTCGCTCACGGGGCTGGCCGGCAACGACACGTTCGATGGCGGCGGTGCCTCGGGTATCACGATTGCGGGGGCGGGCACCAACAACACGCTGACGTTTGCCAAAGACACAGCCGGTGCCGTGCAGGTGAACCTGCAGGCCGGTACGGTCACGGGTGCTTACGGCACGGAGACTGTGTCTGGTATCCAAAATGTTATCGGGAGCACCTACGCGGATTCGATTGTTGCGGCCAATATGGCCGGCACCATTGACGGCGGCGGTGGTAACGACACGATCGTGGGCAGCACGAGCGCTGCTACCACGCTCACCTTCGCGCCCGCATCCGGAGCCGTGTCGGTCAACCTGACACAAGGAACAGCGAGCGGTGCGTACGGCAACGAGCAATTCACCAATATCCGCGGCGTCATCGGCTCAAACTACAACGACACCGTGATCGGCGGCGTGTCCAACGGGACCATCGACGGGGGGGCAGGCGTCAATACCCTCAGCTTTACCGGCACGACTTCATCGGTAAACGTGAACCTGATTGCAGGTACGGTGAGCGGAGCGTTCGGCAACGAAACGGTTGCCCACTTCCAGAACGTGGTCGGCGGCAGCGCGGCGGATTCCATCGTTGCAGCGGCGGGGGCTACCACCGTCGATGGCGGCGGCGGCAACGACACGATCGTGGGCAATGCGGGAGGCAGTACAACACTGACCCTTGCCAATGCGACCGGCGCAATGACTGTCAACCTGACTCAAGGTACCACCAGCGGTGCCTATGGGAGTGAGCAGTTCAGCAACATCAAGTCGGTGATCGCGTCGAATTACAACGATACGTTCATCGGCGGTGTGGCCGGCGGGACGGTGGACGGCGGCGCGGGAACCAACACGCTGTCCTTTTCGGGTACGACCTCAGCCGTCAGCGTGAACCTCACCACTGGCAAGGCCAGCGGTGCGTTTGGCAGCGAAACGGTGGCCCACTTCCAGAAGTTGATTGGCAGTTCGGCAGGCGGCGACCTGCTGGTCGGGTCCACCACCACCACTTCCATCGCGGGCTTGGCCGGCAACGATACGTTTGATGGCGGCGGCGCGTCCGGCATCACCATCGCAGGCGCGGGCTCGAACAATACCTTGACCTTTGCGAGCGACGCGGCCGGGGCGGTACAGGTCAATCTGGCAGCGGGAACGGTCACTGGCAGCTACGGCACCGAGACAGTCTCCGGTATCCAGAAGGTCATTGGGAGCAGCCACGGTGGTGACCTGCTGACAGGAACGGGCGGCACACTGTCCTTGACTGGCCTGGCGGGGAGCGACACGTTTGATGGAGGGGGCGCCTCGGGCATTACCATCACCGGCGCCGGCAGCAACAACATGTTGACCTTCGCTCACGATACGTCGGGTGCCGTCAACGTCAATCTTTCCACCGGGAAAGTGACGGGGGGCTATGGAACCGAGACGATTTCGGGTATCCAGAACGTAATCGGCAGTGGCCTCGGTGACACCATCATCGGATCCAACGGCGGCAACAACATCAATGCTGGCACCGGGGCGGGGCACACGTCCATCGTCGGAGGTAGTGGCAGTGACACGATCAGTGCCAGCGGAATCAGTGGAGGCGGCACGATCAATAGCGGTGCCGGCAACGACTCCATTACCGCTGGTTCCGGCACGTGGAATGTGACCTTCGGGCATGGCAACGACACAGTGTCGGCGAACTCCATCAGCGGCGGGACGATCATCGGCGACTCGACCCGCACGTCCACGGACACCTCAACGATCTCCGTGGGCAGCAGCATGATCAGCGCCATGCAGTCCAACAGCAGCGCCAACCATATCGATGGGGGCGCCGGCGTGAACACGGTGCAGTTGAGTGGCATCTCGTCATCCAGCACGTCACCGTTCTCCTTGTCCTCGTTATCGCCTGCGCTCGCGCACATCAGCACGCTGGACCTCAGCAAGAGCGCGTCGACCAACGCCTACACGATTACGTCGGCGGACATCAACGCAATGACGGGCGTGTCGAGCGGGGGCGCTCTCACCATCAAGACGGGCGGTGCTTCCGTGACGATTGCGTCCTTGGCGGGTGAAGCTGCGCCCCAGGTCTCCGTCGTTAATTCGCAGGTGGTGGAATCGATCTACAACTCCGCACACACCACTTTGATCGCCAAACTGATTCTGGCTTAAGCCCATGCGCACGCTCGCACAACATTCATACGCCGATAGCACCCAGGCCGATGGCGAATCGCTCTCGGCCAGGCTGCACAGCTTGAGCGATCAATGGCCGCTGGCCCGCTACTGGAAGCGATTCGTCGAAATCGGTCTTGCCAGCATCCTCATCAACCTGTTTGGACTGGCATCGCCGCTGTTTTCGATGCTGGTCTACGACAAGGTGATCGGCAACAACATCGTCGACACGTTGTACGCCCTGGGTATCGGCATGGTGATCTTTGTGGGACTCGATTTCGTCCTGCGGTTGATCCGTGCGTTCTATGTTGAACAAATCGCTTACCGGTCCGACATCGAGATCGATGAGCGGATGATTGACGAGATCCTGGGACAACGGCGCGGCAAGCTGTACTCCAGCGGTGAACTGCTCAGCAAGTACCGCGACCTGATGGCCAGCCGCGACGTGCTGTCGTCCAGTTGCGTGCTGGCCCTGGCCGATATGCCGTTCCTGGCGCTCTATCTGGTGGCGCTTGTGTTCATCGGTGGGGCGATCGTGTTCGTCCCACTGGTGTTAGGCGCGGTGTTGGTGGGGGTGAACCTTGTGCTCAAGAAGCCGATCTCTGCATACAGCACCTTGGGTCGACAGGGCGATGCCAAGAAGCTGGCCATGCTTGGGGAGATTGCCGCCCAGTGTGACCAGATCAAGGTGAGCCGTTGGCGCCAGCATTTCGTGGCGCAATGGCGCGAGACCGCCGAGCGCGTCTCGTTGATGCGCAGCAAGGGGCGCTTCTGGAGCGCGGTCAATTACTCGATGATCGCTGATGGCACCCTGTTGATCTGGATCTGCACGCTCATTGTCGGCGCACAGATGGCAGACCACAGCGTGCTGTCGGTGGGCGCGTTGACCGCGTGTTCGCTGCTGTCCAGCCGGGCCGCTGCCTTGATTGGCAGTTTCCTGCTCCTGGTTGAACGCCTGGATGTCTTCAAGCGCGCCAAAGGCGAATTCTCGCAGGTGCTCGCCACAACCCGTGACGAAGTGCCAGTTAGCCTTCCCAATCGGCCCATTCGGGGCGATATCCGGGTGGCGGATGTGCATTTCAGTTTTCCCGCGGGGCGGGCTTCCGCATTGACTGGCGTGGGCTTCACAGTGCGGCCAGGGGAGCGTATCGGATTAATCGGCCGCAACGGTTCAGGCAAGAGCACGTTGTTGCGGTGTCTGGCCGGCGTCATTGATCCGTCGGATGGCCAAGTGACGTTGGATGGCGCAACCTTGGCAGCGTATTCTGCGGAGTGGCGTGCGCGCTGGCTTTCCTACAAGCCGCAGGAACCGCTGCTCTATGCGGGAACGCTGGATTTCAACCTGCAGGCCGATGGCAGCATCGCAGATGCGGACAACGTTCGGCGCGCCATGTGGGTAGCCGGCGTCGACCAGATGCTCAGTCATACGGGGCTCACCCTCGAGAGCGAGATTGCGTCCGGCGGAGCCAATCTCTCTGGCGGCCAGCGCCAAGCCGTCGCGCTGGCACGAGCGCTGGCCACCTCACCATCCTTGCTTTTGCTGGACGAGCCGACGGTGGGCCTGGATCAGGATGCCGAACAGGGGATCATCGAACGGCTCTTGCAGTATTGCGACGGGCGGACGCTCATCGTCGCGACGCACAGCTTGGCGCTGCTTCAGAAGATGGATCGGCTGATCGTCTTGCAGGACGGTGCCATCCTAGTTGACGGCCCGCGTGATCAGGTGCTGGTGGGTTGAGGTTGGGGTCGCCGTGAAACTGCTGTTTGTCCACCAGAACTTCCCCGGCCAGTTCAAGCACCTGGCCCCCGCGCTTGCGCGCGATCCGGCCCACCAGGTGGTCGCGATGACAATGAGCCCGCACGCGCCGATCAAGGGCATTACGTTGGCTCAGCATTCGATTCCGCGGCTGCCGACCCGGCCGCATCCATATCTGAGCGAATTCGAGCTGCAGGTGCTACGAGGGCAGTCGGCCGCCGGTGCAGCCCTGGCTTTGCGCCAAGGCGGTTTCGTTCCTGACGTGATCTGTGCCCATCCGGGCTGGGGCGAAGCCCTGTTTCTGAAAGACATCTTTCCGGCGGCGAAGCTGCTTTGCTACCAGGAGTTCTTTTATCGGTCTTCGGGTAGCGACGTCAATTTTGACCCGGAGTATCGTAGTCAGGCCTTTGACCACGCTTTCCATCTGCGAATCCGCAATAGCGCGTATCTGGCGAGCCTCGACGCGGCCGACGCGAACTACAGTCCCACCTATTGGCAGCGCGACCAGTTTCCGGCCGTCTATCGCCCGCAGATTGAAGTCATCCACGATGGGATCGACACGGATGTCGTGAAGCCCGATCCGGGTGCCTGGCTGACACTCAAGGCGCTGGGGCGACGATTGACCGCCGCTGACGAAGTGATCACCTTCGTCAACCGGAACCTGGAGCCATACCGCGGCTTCCACACCTTCATGCGCGCGTTGCCGGAACTGCTGCGGCGCCGGCCGAATGCCATCGTGATTGTGGTCGGCGGGGATGACGTCAGCTATGGCCAGCAACCCCCGGACGGCCAGACCTACCGACAAAAGTACCTGGACGAGGTTGGCGAGGCGATTGACCTGAATCGCGTGCGCTTTGTCGGGAACCTGCCTTACGGGTTGTATCTGCACTTGCTGCAGATTTCGAGCTGCCACGTGTACTTGACGTATCCGTTCGTGCTGTCGTGGTCATTGCTGGAGAGCATGAGTGTTGGTGTGCCGGTGGTGGCATCTTCCACGGCCCCTGTGCGGGAAGTGATCGAAGACGGCGTCAATGGCTTGCTGGTGGACTTCTTTTCGCCTTCGGCACTGGCCGAGCGCGTCTGCACCGTGCTTGACGACCGTTCGATGGCCGCGCGTCTGGGACGGCAGGCACGCGAATCCATCATTGAGCGGTATGACCTGCAGCGTCGCTGTCTTCCAGCGCAACTTGAAATGATTCGTGGCCTTTAAGCACATCACGTCCAGTGCCGGTGCGCTGGGTCCATTCCGTGTAAGGCCACACACACCTGTTCAACGAGGAGAACATCATGACGATGACAAACGTGCTGCGAGTCGCAGCGATCTACGCGGCACTGCTGACCGCTCAATCGGCATTTGCGTGGGGATGCAAAATCGAAGATGCAGGGCGCAAGGCGGCCGAGCCCGATCACCCTCTGCAGTCGCGGGTGAACCTTTACGTGGGCGAGGTCGGCGTCTGGGGGGACCTGAAGGTTCGCACGAGCCAGCTGCAGGCAAACGAATGGGTGGAGGTGGACGTGAAAGGGCCTCAGTTCACCAAGCACCTGCGACTGGTCCCGAACAAACCTGAGTCGCTTGAGGTATGTGGCAAGGACATCCTGATCACCGCCAACGGTGTGGGCAACGGCTCGGCCACGATCATCGTTTCTGCGTTCTGAGCGCGGCACGCTGAACAAGTTACCGTACCTTAGGTCCACCGTGGTCTGAGTCTGTCGGTCAGTCGTGCATCACCAATTTGTGCATCGTTCCTTTGCAACGATATTGGTATCCGTAAGGGCATCCTTTTGGCCAGTATTCACGATTCGCCGCTCGTGAAGCTGTGGCGGGTACCGACTGGAGAACCGCTGGCTGTTGCTGACTTGGGCTTCTTCGCTGACCGCCCCCCCGCGGCTGGATTGACATGCTCTGACACTGTCACCGCTGAGCTTGATCTATTGTCGAGTTAGCCGCCGTACCGAGCGGATGACAACCGCAGCAATAAGGGGAAGATCATGCAAAAGCGACTTTGGGCCGAAGCCTTCGGCACGTTCTGGTTGGTGTTTGGAGGATGCGGAAGCGCAGTGCTGGCAGCAGCCTTTCCGCAGTTGGGTATCGGCTTTGTTGGCGTGTCCCTGGCTTTCGGGCTTACGGTTCTGACGATGGCGTTTGCGGTGGGCCATATCTCTGGTGGGCATTTCAATCCGGCCGTCACGGTCGGGCTCTGGGCAAGCGGTCGCTTCGAGGGACGACATGTATTTCCCTATGTGGGGACGCAAGTCTTCGCGGCCTTGGCTGCGGGCGCTGTTTTGCTTGTCATTGCTGGGGGCGCTCCTGGGTTCAGCGCTTCAAACGGTGGATTCGCATCGAATGGGTATGGAGTGCATTCGCCGGGCGGCTACTCGATGGCGGCTGCGGCGGTGACGGAATTCGTGTTGACGATGTTTTTCCTGCTTGTGATTCATGGCGCGACGGATAAACGCGCGCCAGCGGGTTTTGCGCCGATTGCCATTGGTCTGGCGTTAGCGTTGATTCACCTCATCAGCATTCCGGTCACCAACACCTCCGTCAATCCCGCGCGCAGCTTCGGTGTGGCGGTGTTCCAGGGCGGGTGGGCCATGCAGCAGCTGTGGCTGTTCTGGGTAGCGCCGTTGCTCGGAGGCGTTGCCGGTGGGCTGCTATATCGCTTCATCCTTGCAGACGAAGAGGGCTCCTTGCCGACTTGCAAGTGCCCGTCGTAAGCCGCGGCGGTGGACCGGCTGGTGGGTTGGGGCACTCACAGGGACTGTCAGTCGCGAGCGGACCCAGCCTCCCATCTGTTCGCGGATTCCCGGACGTTCTCTGACAGTGTTAGGACAACAGCGTCGCCATAATTCCGTTTGCCCGCACAGCTCAGCCGTTGCGGGCGCCCCCGGAAACACTCTTACGCCTGGCAGACGTCCCGTCGGCCGGGCGATTTTTTTTATTAAACGAATTCATCACGGCCCAGCACAGAGATCCTGCCAACCTATTGCGATGATGATCCGAATGACAACATTTTCGAAGACTTCGTTCTCCATCAGGAGAGGGATGTTCCTAACGATTGCGGCTGCCTTTTTTCTGGTCAGCGCGCATGGCCATGCGACCGTACAGGAGGCCGGCAACGGCGTCAGCGTGCGGCTCGATGAGCTCACGGTCCTCGTCAAGGAAATGCGAGCGCAGCAGAAAGCTTTCCTTCGTGGAGCAAGAAATCCGCTGGCGTTCTGTTATGCGGACGATAAGGCCTACTCAGAGGGCGCACGGCTGGACAATCGGGTCTGCACGCGCCAGGCAGCCGACAAGCTGGAGGCGACACGGCAGCGTCCACTAGTATGGCGATGAAACAGCGGGCGCTCCTTGAAGTACCACGGCACATACCGCGTACCAGCCAGCCTGGACACTCTCTGACAGTGTCTTGCTGCTATCACTGCAAAAATGACGGTCACATTCTCGCTGGAATGTGACCCCCCTCCAGGGGCTTCCCACGCCCGGCTGTGCTCCGTGCAGTCGGGCATTTTCTTGTTCAAACGACGGCCCCAGTTCGCTTGACAGCTCGCCGCGGCGTCGAGGCGGCCCAGGCGGTCAGACGCCGCAACATTTATCGATGTCAGTCACGACAGCGTGCATACCTGCCAATTTCAAGGTTTAGTGGTTGCCGCCTGGCTAATTGGCTGCACGGTCTTCGCGGCGACCTTGTGCATCAAAGCCACGACGAGACCGGAGGCCTCCATCGAGCCGGCCCATCAATCTGACCATCAGCGCCGCGACCGCCTTGCCTCGGTGCTGCTCGTTCTCGCTGTGGCCAGCATTGTCGCGGGCTACGTGGTTGGCTATCGCATGATGGCCTTTGAACCCGCATGCTCGTCTTCTGCCTTGGCACAACGTATCCGAAAGGGGCATAACCTATTTCGGACCGCTGACCTGCACGTGTATCGATATCGGCTCTCGCGATTTGACAATCTCTGAACGTACGTAACGCCGAGTGAACGTACGATCTCAGCATCTCGCTGCGGCCGCATTGATGCGTGGCCAAAGAAAAGCTCGACACACTATTTGGGCAAGGTCACATGCATCGCACCAACATCACGCTCGGAATCATCGCAGGCGCCGTGATTTCCGCTGTCTGGACAGCGGCCGAATTCGGTGGGGAAGACGCCACCCTTGCCGGGTGTCTTTGGCTCTTCGTCTTTCTTCCCTTGTTCGGGTTGGCCGGAGCGATTCTGGCGGCCAGAGACCTGCGTATGCTGGCCTGCGGCGCCAGCATTGCGGCAGTCATCCTGCTTGCGAATCACCGTTGGTCCTAGTGCCCTATTTGTAGCGGGAAGATCTGTCAGCAACTGAAGCATCAAAAACACTGAAACCTATCCGGGAAGAGCTCATGTCTTCAATTCAGAAAGCAGGCCGTGCGATTCTGCTGGTATCTGCAGCGTTAGCCATGCAACAAGCCAGTGCATTTGATCTGGGCACGCTACAGAATGAGGTTGGTGCCGTGTTGCAGTCGTCGCAGGGAAGTACAAGAAGCGGTACAGCAGTGGACGCGCTCAGCCCGGGCGAAGTAAACAAGGGTCTGAAGGCGGCACTGTCGCGCGGTGTTGATACCGCAGTCGCAACGCTTGGTCGGCCTGATGGCTTCTATGGCAACAAGCAATGGCGAATTCCGTTGCCGTCTGGCCTGGACAAAGCCGCAAACCTGATGCGCATGGCAGGTCGGGGCGATCAGGTAGATGCTCTGGAGCTGGCGATTAACCGTGCAGCGGAAGCGGCCGTTCCGCAGGCGAAGGCGTTGCTGGCGTCTGCTGTGAAGGACATGAGTATCGCAGATGCAAAAGGCATTCTGACTGGCGGAGATCAAGCTGCTACCGAGTATTTTCGGCGCAAGACATCGTCTGACCTTGTGCAGCAGTTCACGCCCATCGTGACGCAAGCCACGGCGAAGGTCGGGCTCGCGCGGACCTACAACAGCTACGCTGGCCAAGGAGCTCAGTTTGGCTTGATCCGCAATGAAGATGCCAATCTCGACCACTACGTCGCCAAGGAAGCAGTCAACCGCCTGTACCAGGCGATCGGCGAGCAGGAAAAGGCGTTGAGGGCCGATCCCGTTGGCAGCGGCAGCGCCATTATTGGCAAGGTGTTCGGCGCGCTGCGCTAGGCAGCGGGCCGAGGTAATAGCCGGCCTGACATCCTCTGACAGTATCGTCTCGGTAGATGTCTGACAATTTATCCCGCACGCGAAACTGCGCGCGTGCCCTGTCTGTACGTTCATGAGCCCGGTGTGCTCCCGTTCGCCGGGCTTCTTTTTTGTGGCAGACGACCGTCCAGTAAAGGTGCTATGCGGACCGTCAGGACAAGCGGTAAAACAAAAATCGGTAATGTCTTTACTTCGGATGGGGCTCGGCTCTGCCACGTATTGCAGCTAAGAATGAGGTTGGCGATGTGGACGGGACGAGTACAACCAGGGGGCTGGGTCGGTCGACCGGAGCGGATGCCAACTTTGCGGCGACGGGCCCGGTTAATGTGACGGCAATACAGCGCGTGCTCCCCTCGCTGCCACATCAATGCGGCTATGTGTGAATGTGCGCGGTACTGGAATAGGCCGCCCACGGCATATCGAGCAAGGGGGGCGGGCTCACGTGCCCGGTCACGCGCCGGGCATCAGTGAAGCTGTCTTGAGTGCAGCACAGGCAGGGATGCTGTGACTTCCATCACGCTTGCAAAGGTCAGCGTATCGACAGATTTACGCCTGCGGGCTTTTCCTTAGGACAAAGCAGGGGAGAACGCTGTTGCCATACGCTGGCTTTCTTGTTCGGCGTAGTGAATGAGGCGTCGAAACCTCCTCGTGTACGCCCCTAGATGACCGGCACATGATCTAGGCGCCAAGGCACCAGCCGCGCAGCCATGCGGCAACTCGTCAATGCCGCGCTGCTTCCCGCATCCACCGGGCTGAAAAAAGTGCCCGGCCGGGGGGAGCCTGCCGGGCACAACTCTCTTGACGATGATGCATACGATACGGGGCCCGCATGCATAGCATTCTGGACAACGGCGAGTAGCAAGACTGTCAGGCACTGTCAGAGGTTAGGCGAACAACGCGACAGTGGCTGCTTAGCTAACAATGACTGACAGTCTTGATCACCTTTCGCCCATACGATCCGCCAGAACAAAAATTTCCAATATTGCGGATCACCATGAACGACAAGTGCTACCGGACAGTTTTTAACGCCGCGCGCGGTATGCTCATTCCGGTAGAAGAGTCGGCACGCAGCAGTGGAAAAGGACGGAACGCAGGCACGCGAGCACGTTGTGCAGCGCCCATGGCGGCCAGCGCTGCCGCCCGTTTCGTGCTACTACCCGGGGTCTGGGCTGCATGGTGCGTGTTGAACTTACCCATTGCAGCATACGCACAGGTGGTCGCCGCGCCAGGTTCGGCCGCCCAGGTGGTGCAGACACAGAACGGCTTGCAGCAAATCAACGTGGGCCGTCCGAACGGCGCTGGTGTTTCGCTCAATACGTACACGCAGTTCAACGTACCGAGCGCCGGCACGATCCTAAATAACGCACCCACCATCACGCAGACCCAACAGGCGGGCTACATCAACGGCAATCCGAACCTGCTGCCGGGCGGCTCTGCGCGCATCATCGTCAACCAGGTCACCAGCACCAACGTCAGTACGTTGAATGGTTACTTGGAGGTCGCCGGCCCGCGCACGGAAGTGGTGATCTCGAACCCGAATGGGATTCTGGTGAACGGTGGCGGCTTCATCAACACCAGTCGCGCGACGTTGACCACCGGATTACCGGTCTTCGGCGGCAGCGGTAGCCTGGACGCATACCGTGTCACCGGTGGCCAGATTTCCATCCAGGGCGCGGGCCTGAACGCGGCCAATGTCGACCAGGTGGACTTAATCGCCCGCGCGGTGCAGGCCAATGCGGCGGTCTATGCCAACACCCTGAACGTCATCGCCGGAGCGAACCAGGTCGATCACAACACCCTGGCCGCCACGCCGATCGCGGGCGATGGTGTCGCCCCCGCCCTGGGTATCGACGTGAGCCAATTGGGCGGGATGTACGCCAACAAGATTCTGCTGGCATCCACCGAGAACGGCGTTGGCGTGTCCCTCAAGGGCGTCACGGCCGCACAAGCTGGCGACTTGACCCTGACTTCGCAGGGCAAGCTGATCCTGGCCGGTCAGACCAATGCGAGCGGCAACCTCTCGGTGTCCTCTACGGGCGGCATCGACGACACCGGCACGACCTACGGCCAGCAATCCGTCTCGGTCAGCACCTCGGGCGATCTGACCAACAGCGGGACGCTGGCTGCGCAGCAAGGCCTCTCGGTGAACGCCGGCAACGTCGCCTCAACTGGCACGCTGGGGGCCGGCATTAACAGCGACGGCTCGATCGCACACAGCGGCGACCTGTCGGTCGTGGCAAGCGGTGCCTTGTCGGCGACGGGGCAGAATGCGGCCGGCGGCAACGCAACCCTGCAAGGGGCGAGCGTTAACCTCGCTGGCAGCCAGACCACTACCAAGGGCAACCTCGGTCTCGCCGCCACGGCGGGCAACTTGAACCTGACCGGTGCGACCACCAGCGCAGGCGCGGCGTTGAACGCCACCGCCCAGGGCGCCCTGGTGAACGACGGCGGCCACCTCTCCAGCCAAGGGGCAGCAACGCTCACCGCTGGCAGCCTGTCCAACCAGGGCGGCCAGATCGTCTCGCAAAGCTCGCTGTCCGCCAACGTAACGGGCGCGGCGGCAAACCAGAACGGTGTCATGCAAGCGGCTGGTGCGCTCACGGCCAACGCCGGTAGCCTGGACAACACGGGCGGCCACATCGCATCGCTCAATGCCGACGGCCTCAACCTCACGACGAGCGGCTTGCTCAACAACGGTGCTGCCGGCGCCATTGGCGGTAACGGCAATGTGACGCTCCAAGCGGAGCAATTGAGCAACGCCGGCAACGTCAGCGCTGTACAGAACCTGGGAGTCAACGCCAGCCAGGCCCTGACCAATACCGGCACGCTCGCTGCCAACGGCAACACGCACGTGGTGGGCGGCAGCGTGGACAACTCCGGCGGAACGGTGGCCGCAGGCGGCACAACCACGGTCCAGTCGGGCAGCACGTTTACCAATGCGGCCGGACTGGTGCAAGGCAATAGCAGCGTGGCGGTGACGGCAGCGGGCGCCGTCTCGAATGCTGGCGGCCAGATCGAAGCCGATGGCACGAACGCCACGCTGCAGGTCTCCGGCGCATCGCTCGACAACACCAACGGTCGGATCGCCAATATTGGTACAGGTGTGACCAAGATCAACGCCGCCTCCATCACCAACGCCAACCCTGGCGGCGTTGCCGGCGCGGGGACCATCGGCGGCAACGGCGATGTCACCTTGACCGGCCAGACCTTGTCGAACACGCAGGGCGCGCAGATTGTTGCTGGGCATGACTTGGCCCTCAACGTGTCGCAGTCCGTGAACAACTCGGGCGGCACGCTCTCCGGCGCCAACAACCTGACGATGAACCAGTCAGGTGCAGCTCTCACCAACCAGAGCGGCTCCATTCACGGCAACGGCGCGATTACGCTGAACGTCGCGTCGCTGGACAACACGGCGGGCAAGATCGGTAACGACACGGGCAGCGGCGGCAGCGTTGCCATCACCTCAGGCACGTTGTCGAATCAGGGCGGTGCCATTGGCAGCGACCAGAACCTGAGTCTCACCACGAGCCAATTGTCGGGCGACGGCAAGATCATCGCGGGTAACGACGGCACGGTGACCGTCAACGGGGACTACACCAACACGGCAGCCAACCAGATTCAGGGTAACCACAACCTGACGCTGACGACGACCGGCAACTTCACGAACCAGGGAACGCTGAGCGCCGTCAACGCCCTGACCGTTAATGCCACAAACGTCGACAACCAGGCCAGCGCTGACCTGAGCTCCGCCAGCACGACCGTTCACGCCAGCAACGCCATCTCGAACGAGGGTCGGCTCGAAGGCGATTCGGTCACCACGCAAAGCGCGACGCTTTCCAACACCGGTACGGTGGTAGGCAACATCGTGACGCTCAATGCGGGTTCGATCAGCAATACCGGGGCATCGGCAGCCATTGCCGCCGCCACGCAACTGAACCTGTACGCGTCGAACAGCCTGTCGAACACAGCCGGCGCGGAAATCTTCAGCGTCGGCGACATCAACATCGCGGCGAACGCCACGCGCGACGCCAACGGGCTGCTCGCCAACCGCATCGGCGTGGTCAACAACGACCAGTCGACCATCGAGGCGCAAGGCAATCTTGAGATTGCCGCGCAGACACTGAACAACACCCGGCCTACACCGACCGTGGGGACGGTGACGACCGGTACCTCCACGGGGCACGAGACCAAGCGTGGCGCGTATATCGCCTGCGCGACCATGAACGCGGACCCACATGCGGGTTGCACGCAGGCGGTCTGGACCAACGAATACAAGAACCCGACCACCTCGACCTACTCGTCGTCGCAAATCGTCTCCCAGTCCTCGGGCACGAACCCGGTCGACAACGTCATTGTGGTGAACGTCAACGGCCAGAACCAGGCGATCTATTACAACGGCGTCACGAACAACGGCGACGGCACGGTCACGGTGACGTACTGGGCCAACTACGATCCGCATACGAACTACGTGCCGTCCACGGAGTACGCTACGCGCAGCGACGCGCACAACGGCTACCAGCGCGTCGAGATCGCACGGGACACTACAACCACCACCCAGCAGGATCAGGTCACCAGCAGCGCACCGCAAGCCAAGCTGCTCGCGGGCGGCAACATGATCCTGGCCAACGTCGGCACGATCAACAACGGCTACAGCGCCATCGCGGCCGGTGGCTCGATCCAGATCGGCAGCACCAGCCAAGGCGGCTCGGTGGGCAGTGGCAGCTACGGCGGCACCACCGTCAACAACACCGGCCAGACGCTGTACCAGTACCAGACCCAGAACATCGTTTCGACCTACGCCTGGAACGAGAACCCAAGCCAGGACGTTGGCACCATCGTGCAGGCTCCGGTTGTGTTGTCGCCGGTGGCCATCGGTGGGACGGGCGGCACGATCATTGCCAACAACGCCATCAGCATCAGCGGCGCGAGCGTGAACAACACCAACGTCGCGGCTGCGAACTCCGCGACGGGCGCGACGGGCGGCACGCTCGGGGCTGGTGGCACGCAGCGGACTGTGAACGCACCCCAATCGGTGGCCGGCAGCAATGGCGCGCTGAATATCACCGTGCCGAGCAGCGGCCTCTATTCGCTGCACACGGCGCCAGGTCAGCCTTACCTGATCGTCACGGACCCGCGCCTGACGAGCTACACGAAGTTCATCTCCAGCGACTACATGCTGGGACAGCTCGGCTTGAACCCGATGGCTGTCGAGAAGCGCTTGGGCGACGGCTTCTATGAAGAGAAGTTAATCCGTGACCAGGTCACCCAGCTCACCGGCCGGGTCTACCTGCAGGGCTACAACAACAACGAAGACGAGTACCGCGCGCTGATGGCCTCGGGCGTCAACGCGGCCAAGCAGTTCAGCCTGGTGCCAGGCATTGCGCTCACGGCTGCGCAGATGGATGCGCTCACCAGCGACATCGTCTGGCTGGTCAACCAGACCGTGACGCTGCCGGATGGCTCAAAGCAGCAAGTGCTGGCGCCAGTGGTCTATCTGGCGCACACCCACGCGAACGATCTGCAGCCCACGGGCGCACTCATTACCGCTGACGATGTGGAGATTCATGCGGTCGGCAGCGCGGTGAACTCAGGTGTCATCAAGGGCGGTACGCAAACCGTTGTGACGGCCACCGACATCGTGAACCGGGCCGGTTCCATCGGCAGCGACAAGGCCAACGGCACCACGCTGGTCCAGGCGACCCACGACATCGTCAACGCGTCGGGCGAGATCACCGGCAACCGGGTCGGGGTGCTGGCCGGCCACGACCTCATCAATACGACGCTGGTGGATACGGTGCAGGCAAGCTCGGGCTACAGCAAGGTCAGCACGACCCTGCTGGGGCGCCAGGGCACGATTGCTGCCACAGGCGATCTGTTGGCGCAGGCCGGCAATGATTTGACCGTGCACGGCGCCAGCATCACGGCGGGCGGTAACGCCCAGGTGGCGGCCGGGCATGACCTGCTGGTCGATACCGTGCAGGCAACGACGGCCCAATCCGTCACACAGAACAGCCAGCACCACTGGGAAGCCAGCAGCACCACGCACCAGGCCGGCACTCTCGCAGCGGGTGGCAATCTTGTCGCCGTATCGGGCAACGACGCCACCTTCAAGGGTGCACAGGTCAGCGCCGGGCAAGACCTGAGCGTGATCGCCGGCGGCAACCTGACCGCGACAACAGTCACCAACACGGCGAAGTACGACAACGTTGCAGCCGACAGCAAGACACGGCAGGAAGTCGAGCACACCTACGACGAAACAGCCGTTGGCACCGCGTTCTCTGCCGGTGGCAACGCCACGCTGGCCGCCGTCAACGCCAGCGCGGGCGGCAGCAGGCGCACCGACGGCAAGGGCAACGTGACGCTCACCGGGTCGAGCATCACGGCCGGCACGGCGCAGCAGGAAACGACTGCGGGGACGGACGGACGGCCTTCCGTGCCGGCTGCCTCCGCCGCAGCGCCAGACCGTATGACCATCCTACCGGTCGATCCGAATGCTCCGGGCGCGTCCAAGCGTTCGGCATCGGCCGCCGGCTCGGGCAGCAGCGGCGGCGCCATCAGCATCGTGGCCGATGGCGACGTGACCATTGCCGAAGCGCGCGAGCGGCATGACAGCGAGCGCTTCGTCTCCTCCGCCCGCAATGGGTTCCTCTCGTCGCGTTCGTCGCACGAAGCGGATGCGGTGCACACCGATACCGGCAACGGCAGTACCGTCTCGGGCAACACGGTGCACGTGCAAGCCGGCCACGACATGACCGTGCGCAACAGCGCCGTGGCCGGCACGGGCGACGTGAGTCTGGAGGCCGGCAACAACGTGCTTATCACCGCCGGCCAGAACACACGCGACGAGTCGCACAGCTTCGAGCAGAAGCAATCGGGCTTCGGCGGCACGGGCGGCATCGGCATCAGCTACAGCCGCAACAGTGCCCAGGGCAACTCCGAGTTCCACGCCGTCACGCAGAGCGACGCGCGCAGTACGGTTGGCAGCACCAGCGGCAACGTGGCGGTTTCTGCCGGCAAGGACACGGCCATCGTCGGCAGCGACATCGTGGCGGGCTCCACCGCCGGCAGCACCGGCGCCATCGACGTGCGGGCGCAGAACATCCGCATCGACGCCGGGCAGGACTGGGTGCAATCGAGCGCATCCCAGCAGACGAGCAGCAGCGGCATCTCCATCGGTATCGTCGGCACGCCGCTCGATACGCTGCGCAACATGCGCGACATCCAGCGCAACCCCAGCAAGGTCACGCGCGCGCAGCAAACGCTCAACGAGATCGGTGCGGGGGCGATGGATACACCGCAGGTGGCCGTCAACTTCGGCTCCAGCCACAGCAGCTGCCAGTCGTCGTCATCCTCGCTTACGCACAGCGCTAGCCAACTGACGGCCTCGGGCGACATCCGCCTGCGTGCCACGGGCGACGGCTCGACAGACGCCACGGGCCGTGCCAACAACGGCGACATCACCATCACCGGCAGCACGCTCAGCGCGGGCGGCGCGGCGGCGCTCGATGCCCAGCGCAATGTGGTGCTGCAAGCCAGCACCGACACGCATCAGGAATCCAACTCGGCCAGCAGCTCGGGCTGGCACTACTCCACGGCAGCGCCCTCGTGGGGCGATCTGGGCCGCTTTGTGGGCGGTGGGCCCAACAACAGCGGCGTCAGCATGTCGCCCTATGGCACGGCCCGTTCCGCCGACAACCTCTCGGGCGACAGCACCAGCCAGAACGCGTCGGTCATCCTGGGCAAGACCGTGCAGGTGCAGGCACGCACCGGCGACATCGGTGTGGTCGGCAGCGGTATCTCGGCCTTGAGCAGCGTTGACCTGCTGGCCAAGCAGGGCAAGATCGATATCGTGGCGGGTACCGACACCGCCAACCGGCACGAGGATCATTCGAGCCGGCAGATCGGCGACTTGGGTGGCACCGGCACTTCGGGCACGGTGGGCGTGCGCAATACGTCCAGCACGCTCGACACAGGCAAGACGCAGCAGAGCACGATCCGTAGCCAAGTCGCCAGCACTGCGGGGGATGTGAACATCGTCGCGCGCGATGACGTGACGGTGAAGGGCGCGGACCTCTCCGCCGGGGGGGACTTGAAGCTGACCGGGCGCAATCTGAACCTGGATGCGGGGCAGGACACCGAGCGCATGCGCGAGACGCAATCGAGTAGCCAATATGGGGTGACGCTGGCGTTCTCGGGCTATGCGGTGAGCATTGCGCAGTCGGTCGAGCAGGCCGCGCGCGCGGTGGAACAGCACAAGGATCCGCGCGTGGCGGCGCTGTATGGGGTGCAGGCGGGGTTGATGGCTTACAACGCTTCGGTCGCGGGCCAGTCGCAACAGACGGGCGTGGGGGAATCCAACGTGCCGAGTGCGCAGACCCAGTCCCAGGCGCAATCCACCACGGCGGCTATCAAGGCGACCGTGAGTATCGGTGGCGGGTCGCAGCAGTCCGAATCGAATGCTAGCGCGATGGCCAACAAGGGCAGCACGCTCAAGGCTGGGCAAAACGTGGTGCTCACCGCCACCGGCCAGGATGCGACGGGCAACGTGGTCGATGGCGACATCACTGCGCGTGGCACCTCCATCGTCGGCCAGAACGTCACGCTCAATGCAGCGCGCGACATCAATCTGGAAAGCCGCCAGGACATCACGCACCAAGACAGTAAGAGTAGCGGTTCGAACGCCAGCATCGGCGTGGGCTTTGGAATCGGAGGCAGCCAAAACGGCTTCACCATCGAGCTGGCGGCGGGCGGAAACCGCGCGCACGCCAACGGCGATTCGGTCACGCAGGTCAACACCACGGTCACCGCCGCCGACACGCTCACACTGAACGCCGGGCGCGATGCCAATCTGCGGGGCGGGCAAGCGAACGGCAACACCGTCAACGCCACTGTCGGCAGAGATCTGAACATCGAGAGCCGGCAGGATACGGACAACTACAACAGCCGCTCCGAGAGCATGGGCGCGCAGGTGAGCCTGTGCGTGCCGCCGTTCTGCTTAGGTTCGACGGTTTCAGCCAGCGCCAATTTGTCGGAGGGCAAGACCGATTCCACCTATGCGTCGGTTAACCAGCAGAGCGGCATCGCTGCGGGCACGGGGGGCTACAACGTCAACGTGAAGGGCAATACGGATCTGGTGGGCGGTGTCATCTCGTCCACGGCCGATTCGTCCAAAAACACGTTGACTACCGGCACGCTCACCACGCGCGACGTGGAGAACCATGCGTCGTACTCCAGCAGCCAGGACAGCTTCAGTGCGAGCTATTCCAGCGCGAACCCGATGGTGGCCAACAACCCGACTGCGTTGCAGCAGGCGGTGAACAGCGCGGCGGCGACGGCGGTGGGCAATGCACAGCGCCCGCTTGAAGGTGAGGCTTCGGGCACGACGCGTTCGGCCGTCTCGGCCGGTACCGTCACTATTACCGACAATGCCGCGCAGCAGGCTAAGACCGGCAAGGATGCCGATACGACCGTCGCGACGCTGAATCGCGATACGAAGAACGCCAACGGCAGCATCAGCAAGATTTTCGACAAGCAGAAGGTGGAGGATCAGCAGGAACTGGCCCGCCTGCAGGCCCAAGTCGTACAGCAGGCCGCGCCGTTGCTGTACAACAAGGTGGGGGATTTCCTGCAGGGCAAGCCGGATGCGGTGAAGGTGGCGGTCCACGCGCTGGTCGGCGGGCTCGTGAGCCGTGCGCTAGGCGGGGAGTTCGGAGCCGGAGCGGCCGGGGCCGGCGCAGCCGAACTGGCGATGGTGAGCTTCGGTAACCAGTTGCTGGCCATCGATGGGCTCTCCGAGGGGGATCGAAAGGCGTTGGCGCAACTGGTGGGCATGGCGCTCAGCGGTGTGGCTGCCGGGGCGGCGGGGGGCTCCGCTGCTGGTGTGGCTGCCGCTGTGGGCACGGCGCAGACGGCGGTACAAAACAACTATCTGAAGCACGCGGAAATCGAAGAGCTGGAGAAGGCGAAGCAAGGATGCTTCGCCGGCAATGCAAGTGCGTGTGATGAGAAAAAGCGGCTGGAACAGCTCGATCGTCAACGCGACGCAGCGCTTGCCGCGTGCGTGGGCAATACAAGCACGCAGTGCAACGGATTACGCCAGGAAGTGCGCAGCGCTGAAGCCGAAATTATTCGCAGCGCCCCGGCCATCATGTCCGTGGATTACATGCTGGAGTCAAGCCACACAAAGGACGAGGCAAACAGCACGTTGTCCAGCACAGCACGACTTGGCGGTATGGTGAGCGGCTACACCCACACGGTGGTGGATGGTTTGGCGTCGCTCGTCAAGGGCGCTGGGACGCTCATCGATGCCGGCCTGGGCAATGACACCGAGGCGCAGCAGTCCGTGCGCAACGTCGCCAACGGGGTGGTGACGTTGCTGAGCTCACCATCTACCTGGGGTACCCTGCTTGCCAACGCGGACAAGGCGCACCGTGAAGAACTCGCGAGCGCCTATGAACGCGGCGATGCCGAGGCAGTCGGTCGCATTGGCGGGGAGTTGCTGGCCAATTTGCCGACCGGTGGTGGAATGGGCAGCATCAAGAATGTGGGTAAGGTTGTGGAAGAGGGGGCTGCGGCCGCCAAAGCCGCGGAGGAGGCCGCTGCGGCCGCTAAAGCGGCACGAGAAGCGGCTCTGGTACAACAACAGCAAAAGCGGTTCAATGAAATTGCTGACCTCTTTGACAAGTCGAAGCCGAATGACACGCTTACGATTGGCGGCAAGAATATTCAAGCGACTCCCGTAGGATCGCCTGGAGGAAGTAACTTGAGCGGAACGACAAAGGTATTTGATTCGCGAAACCTGACTGACCAAGAAATTCGGGACTTCGCACAGCAGCTTGCGGGAAATACGCCGCTAGTACAGAAAGCACCGAACGTTTGGTTAGCTGACTTGGGCGGAGGACAGACAGTGACATTGCGCTCCGTCTCAAGTTCGCAAGCAGCAACAGGTGCGCGATGGACAATTGATCTACGCGGCTCCGCAGAGCTACAACAGGTTAATTCTGCGGTGAAGCAATTTGAGTTGAAATTTAGGTGATCATATGGTTTCGAAAGAGAGGTATAAATTCATAGTGGATCACACCACGGGTATGGCGCTTGATGCTGTTTGGTTGTACCTGGAAGACGACAGCATTTCCTATGAAGATAGAAAAAATAAATTCATTTACGTTATCAATGCGATGGCAAAGGATGGGCTCATTGTTTTTGCTAAGAATGGCGCAATTTTAGATAAAAATACGATCTCGGATAAATTTATGGCCTCATTCCCAGAGCGCGACGAAGATCTAAATAATGGAGTATGGTTCTTTACGGATCCGTGTCCAGCTGGGATTGGATGGGTAATGCCAGATGGATCAATTGACTGGGTCTGACACTTACACTCGAAGAAACTAAATTTAGGCGGCTCCTTGCTAACAGAGAAGCAATTGGTCGAGATTTTCGATAATTTGAATCATCCGTTGCATTTTCTGTGGTTTTCTGTGGGCGAGCAACAAGGTGTGAAGGCTGCACAAGATGATCCGGAGTCGTTTGCTCAGCGACGAGAAGTCCCCCTCAGGCGAGCAGCAACTTGAGTGGACCTGAAAAATAACGACACCCATTCGCTGACTAGATGACAGATCGTTTCCTAATCGGGCGCGCCGCAGCTCTTCTGCTGGTATTGCCCGCCGCAGCTTTGGCCCAATCGACTCCTGGCCAATCGGCCGCTGCAGCGAATGCCGAGCAGGAGCAACGCTTGCGCCAGCAACAGGAAGCCCGCGAACGCGAACAAGCCCTGCAGGCACCTACCGTGCGCGCGCAGCAAGCCGAGGCGGTCGCGTTTCCATCGCTGCCCGCTGAGGCACCGTGCTTTCCTATCGAGCGCTTCGTACTTGAGGCGGCCCCCGAGTTGCCGGAAGCCATGCGCGCAAAGGGCGCATCGTCTTTGCCGCAAGACCCGTTCGCCTTCGCCCGCGCATGGCTCGATCATTACCGTAGGCAATGCGTTGGCAAACAAGGTGTGGAGTTGCTCAGTAAAGGCGTTTCGCAGGCCGTTCTGAGCCGTGGGTACGTCACCACTCGCGTGTTGGTGCCGCAGCAAGACCTCTCCAGCGGCACGCTGCGTTTCGCGCTCATCCCCGGCACGATCGGACAACTGCGTTTTACCGACCCAGACTTGCGTGGCACGTGGAAGTCCGCCTTCCCTGCGCGCGCCGGCGACTTGCTGAACCTGCGAGACCTGGAGCAAGGCCTGGAGCAGATGAAGCGCGTCTCCAGCCAGGATGTCGACATGCAGATCGAGCCGACACAGACGCCAGGCGTGAGCGACGTCGTCATCTCGGTCAAACGCGGCAAACCGTGGAGCTTGGTCGCCTCGGTCGACAATTCGGGCACGCGCGCCACCGGCAAGGTGCAGGGCAACATAAGCCTGTCGATCGACAACCCCACGGGCCTGAACGACCTCTTCAACGTCGGCTACACCAAGGACCTGGACTATAGCAACGACGGACACGGCACACGCGGCTGGAATGCGTTCTATTCGGTGCCGTGGGGCTACTGGACCGGCACCCTGTCCGCGAACGCTAGCGATTACTTCCAGCAGATTGCGGGGGTGAACCAAACATTCGTCTCCGCTGGCAAGTCGGAAACCATCGACCTCAAGCTGCAGCGCGTCATCGAGCGCAGCCAGAACGATGTGCTGGGCGTGCAGTTCCGCCTGTCCCGACGCTTCGGCAAGAGCTTCATCGAAGACACGGAAATCCCCCAGCAGCGGCGCAACAACACCATCGCCGAGGTGGGCTTCACCGACCGCCACTACTTCGGCGCTGCGCAGCTCGATGCAAGCCTGGCCTATCGCCAAGGCATCGGCGCGCTGGGCGCGCAGGACGACACCCTTGCGGACGGTGGCGGCCCGACCTGGCGCTATCACATGGCCGTGGCCGACGCGAATCTCGCCGTGCCGTTCAAGGTCGCTTCGCAAGCGCTGCGCTACGTCACCACGTTCCGTGGCCAGTTCACGCGCGACCATCTGTATTCGCTTGATGCCATGACGATCGGCAGCCGCTACACGGTGCGTGGCTTTGATGGTGAGAGCCTGCTCGCGGGTGACTACGGCTTCTACTGGCGCAACGAGCTGCAAGCACCGATCGGCAACACGGGCCTGTCGCTCTATGGTGGGGTGGACTACGGCCATGTCTATGGTCCGTCAACGGCGGGTCTGGTCGGTCGACAGTTGGCCGGCGGCGTGATTGGCTTGCGCGGTGGCTGGGCCACACGCTTCGGTTCGTTGTCCTACGACCTCTTTGCCGGCACGCCGATCTACAAGCCGGCAAGCTTCACCACGGCGCATATCACCACGGGTTTCCAGGTCACTTACCAGTACTGATTCCATGCTTGTTGTAACGCGGCGGCCAGGTGCGCGCATGGCATGCTGCGGGATGGATACCGCAGAAATCCGCTGGCCTAGAGGAACATGTGGTGCTCTCTCCAGGCGGTAAACCTGCTGCAATGAACGGTTACTGGGGGCTGTTTCGAAGCGTCTATGGACTGCATGAAGCCCCCTTGATGAAGCGCGTAGGTGAGACGGTGTCCAAACCGCGCGCCGGGTACTTGAAGCTTGTGTGCACGCTATCTAGACCGCAGACGCGCCCCAAAAGCCGCGTAGAGGCCCCTCAGCCGGCCGCCATGCGGTCGGCAACGGCTCAGTGCGTCCGGAACCGAGAAGCGCGCGGCGGTCCGCTAAACGCGCCTGTCGCCGTCACAGATTTCGGGTAAAGAGTCGAAGCAGCTGGGTCAGTCGTGAGGGAAGTATGGTCAGGCAACCGTATCGCGACGGACCTAGCCGTCTGAAGAGCTCCGCTGCTGATGGGTCTTCGTAGGAGTGAAGTGAACGGGGCTGGACATTCGTGCCGCCACTTTCTACGGTAGGAATTCATAGGCCGCCGCAAGAGCGAATCCGGGGAGGGAGACACCAAATTTTGGGGAATCCCGTGAACACCATCATAGTGAGAGCGAAGCACGGTGCGGTTGAGGTGCGGACTGTGCACAGAACAGACAACCGCTGGGGCAGCGAATACCGCCTCCTGCCCGAAGGCGGCACCGCCACCGAGTGGCGGCCGGCTGGCGTGCCGGAAGGATTTGTGACCTAGGGTATGGCTCTAAGCGCGGCCATTCTACTTGGCCGCATGTCGGCCGACAACGAAACTTTCCCGGACGCTGCAGCGGCTATGTGATCGCCGGCGAGGCCTCGCCCAGCGCATAGGACGTAAAGCGATCGCCTCGTCGCCCATCCAATCATTGATCTCCAGCAGGCGGTCTTGCGGCGGCTTCGCCTCATTGCGTGCAATCACCATCGCCGCCTTCTCTGTATCACCGAAACCGCCCGTGTTTGCCGGAATGATCCCTCATGAGTTAAGGCGGTACGCGACATCAGCATTTCCGCGTCCTGCTGAGCCGTAACGATTGTACGGACGGCTTCGGGGAAGATGCTACCTGGTGCGTGAGGGCAGGGCTGTCGGGCTCGGGCGTCTCGTTTGACGCGAGCAACTGGCCTGGCTTTTACATGAGACACCGCAACTTCGAGTTGTGGCTCGATCCGTATGGCGCTTTCGGGGCTGCTTCCTATGACGCCGACGCCAGTTTTGTGCCAGTCGGCAACTACTGAGTGGTCGCCAACCATCGTCTCATACCTCCACGACAATCGTAATCGATGAACGAAAGGGGCGGGAACCCGGAATTGCGGTCGCAAGAATGGCCATAGAAGATGACCTGAGCTCTCGGGAAAGCCAGCTAGGCGATTGCGTTGACGTGCGTTCGCACGCTGACCTACGGTTGCGCCATTCGATAAAAAACAGTCGGGTCAATCAAGATGTCGAAAAAGTCCGTGGAGCACGCCAGCCTTCAGGAATTGCCAGATCCTGTGCGTCGAGCGTTGGCATTCGGCCTGGGGCTGTTCGCAGCCCACGCTGTCACAGCAGATACGGCAACTGGAAGACACGCTGCGCACTCAGCTCCTAGACCGTTCGGGGCGGAACGTGCAACTCACGGATGCCGGCGCGGCGTGGATGCGCTATGCGAAGCTCGCGCTACAGGATCTGGATGCGGGCGTGCGGGCGATACATGACGTCGGCGAACTGAGCCGCGGCAATTTGCGCATTGCCGTGACGCCGACCTTCACGGCGTATCTCGTAGGGCCTGTGATCGATCGCTTTTATGGCCTGCATCCCGGCATCGCGATCGACATTCAGGAAATCACGCAGGATCAGATTGAAGCGCAGCTCGCCGACGACAGGCTCGACGCCGGCATCGCGTTCGAGCCCGTCCACACTGCGGAAATCGAAAGCGAGCCGTTGTTTCGCGAGACGCTGAGCCTCGTCGTCGGCGGCCGCCATGCGCGCGCGACGCGCCGCAAGCCGCTGTCCGCGCAGGACTTCGCCAACGAACGGCTGGTGCTGCTGAACAAGGCGTTTGCGACGCGGCGTTACATCGACGAATACTGCGCGAAAAACCAGATCCGCCCGCAGGTTGCCATCGAGGTCAGTTCGATCAGTGCGATCGTGGAGATCGTGCGGCGTGGGCAGCTCGCAACCATACTGCCCGATGGCATCGCGCGCGAGCATACCGAGCTGCACCCCGTGCTGCTCGACCCGCCGCTGCAGGCGCGCACGGCTGTGCTGCTGCAACGCAAGGACGCGTATCGCACGGCGGCGAGCAAGGCCTTCGTCCAGGTGTTGACGGAATTGACGAAGAACTTCCGACGCTGATGGAGATCGCGTACGTGACGCGCAAAGCGAAGAGAACAACACGCAACGCGCGCCCCGTTATCTCCGACACCTGCGATGCCGACACCACCGGCGTGGGTTGTTGGGAAGCGACGTGCCGTCGCCATACGAAGTGCTCGAGCAGCAGCGGCACGTCTTCGCGGCGCTCGCGCAACGGCGGCAGCCCGATCTGCGCAACGTACAGCCGATACAGCAAATCCGCGCGAAAACCGCCTTCGGCGGCCAGCGCCACGAGATCGGCCTTCGATGCCGCGATTACGCGGCAATCGACGGGATCGACTCGTTTGCGCCGAGCCGTTCCAGCGTGCGTTCCCAAGACAAGCTGCGGCGTCACAAGGTAACGTCGCCGAGGTGAGCGATGCGCTCGGCATGTCGAGGCGGACATCCCGAGGCCCGGGGGCCGCTCTCGGCCAAGAACAGACGCAGGCATCCCTCCAGGAAGACAGACGAGATGACAACATCGGCGCGCCAGGAAAGTGAAACTATTTTGTGCCTTATTGAGCTCTTTCACGACCTCTCAGGAGCAACTCGACTTCGCGTGAACTTCGATCGTTGGGAATTGGGGACCCCTTTCGTGCCGAATCTCCACCTTGTCGGTTTTCGCTAACTTATTGAGTTGTAACATTTTTTTTGCCGCGCGGTTAGGCAAGCGCTCCGCAGAGTTCAGAGTTGAGTGAATCTCGACATCAACGTTGATCTTGAGGGCGACGTTCTGGTGTCTCTGACCATGCGGTAGCTCTCAACAACAGGCGGCTCCAGTCTCGCCACTCGTGAGCGGCAAGGTGGTGGCGGTTAAGTCAAGAACTCCGTAAGGGAGAGAGGCCCCAACGAGTTCCGACGGAGCCGAAGGACTCATGACCACTGGTTGACCAGCGGGAAGCAAAAATGAACAGGTCTTCACCAAGGTTCGAGTAATAAGAGAGAAGTCGTCAGATTTAGATAGCGAGCGTCGCTAGATTTGCTTGAGTCGTACACAAGGTTCTGATTTCCGGCGGGGCGGCTCCAAGACCGCACGAGCTCCTTTGAGTGTGGGCTCGTATTTGCACCTATTGAGATAACTATTCTTATCGCAATAGCCATATGGGGGCACTAAACTTGCCTCCATGAAAACGCGTCTGCTTCCCGTCGATCCCTCCCTCGGCACCCCGCCGGATTTCCCCGATGCCGCCGAACTGGCAGCGCTGCGAGCTTGGCATGCCGGCTTGTCCACCCGCGAGGCCGTTGAGCGCTATCTGGGTGAGCGTCTTACTCGTGGACTGTCGTCACGCGGCGAGCTCGGCCGCATCCGGCGTCAACTCGCGGCGTTTGCGCGCCGGCGTCAGCGCGAGGACTTGGCGGCGCTTTTCGAGGTTCCTGCGGCCGAACGCGCCAAACAAGGCAGGGCTGCCGACCAGGCGATCGAACAGCTCCGCTCTCTACCGCTACCAGCCCCGCTTATCAGCGATGACGTGGAACTGTGGTTGGATGCTCGTGCCGTCGCTGCGCTACGGGCCGCCAGCATCAATACTCTGGCCGACCTGACCGTCCGCGTGCCGCGCCGGCGCCGCTGGTGGGCGGTCATTCCCGGCTTGGGACAGGCCAGTGCACGACGCATCGAGGCATTCTTTGCCGAGCACCCCCAACTGACCGAGCGTGCCCGTGCGCTAATCGCCGAGCAGGTCCGCGGCATAGTCGTGCCGTGGGAGCAATTGCGCCTGCCCCATGAGATTGACGGCTCGCAGGGGCAATTCCGTGCGCCGCGCGAGACCTGCGTGCTCACCGCTGACAACGATTACGAGGCTATTCAAGCGTGGCTTTCCCTACACGAATCGTCGGCGACCCAACGGTCATACCGTAAAGAGGCGGAGCGCCTGATCTTGTGGGCCATCGTCGAACGCGACCGGCCGCTGTCGTCGCTCACCACCGAGGACGCGATTGCCTACCGGAGCTTCCTGCGCCGACCGACACCGCGGGAGCGTTGGGTCGGGCCGGCACGCCCACGCTCCTCCGTTGAATGGCGGCCATTCACGGACGGGTTGTCGGCGCGCTCGATCGCCTACGCGTTGTCCGTGTTGGGCGCGATGTTCCGTTGGTTGATTCAGCAGCGCTACGTGCTGGCCAACCCGTTTGCAGGCATTAAGGTACGCGGCGGCGGCAGGACGGCCGCGCTGGATGCCTCGCATGTCTTTACCGAGGGCGAATGGGCGCTGGTCCGCACCATCGCCGATGGACTGGAGTGGTCGTATGGCTGGGAGGCACCCGCCGCGCAGCGACTGCGCTTTGTGTTGGATTTCGGTTATGCGACGGGCCTGCGGGCCAGCGAACTCGTTTCCGCAAAGCCCGGCGACATCGAAACGGACCGGCAGGGCGATCACTGGCTGAAGTTGGTGGGGAAGGGCAGTCGCGCTGGCAAGGTTGCGCTGCCGCCCCTGGCGCGCGCCGCGCTCGATCGCTACGTGGTGGAGCGCGGACTGCCGGTCACGCGGGCGCGCTGGAATCCAAAGACGCCACTGATTGGTGGGCTGGGAATCGATGCCGCTGAAGGCATTACGGGAACGCGGCTATGGAGCGTGGTTAGACGGTTTTTTGAGACAGCGGCTAACATCATCGAGAATGACCATGCAGTGCTGGCAGGGAAACTGCGCAAGGCCAGCCCACACTGGATGCGCCATACGCACGCCACTCACGCTCTCGCGCGCGGTGCCGAACTGACCACGGTGCGCGACAACCTGCGACACGCATCAGTCTCGACCACCTCGATCTACCTGCACAGCGATGAGGCTAAGCGCGCGCGGCAGCTCGGGGACGCCTTTGGCGCCCGAAAATGAACGGCTGCCCGGCGCCCCCGAGGTTGAGTAGGAGACTCATCGCTCCATACAGCCGAAAATCGGGACACTGCCGTGCGCATAATTTTCCGAGGACGTGGCCAAACAGGCCGGTTTATGATGGCAAGGAGCGCTCGCCGTTTCTCTCTCGTAACAGCCCCGAAATTCGGGCGTATTCCGAGACGGAGAAACGATGCACGTCAAACGCGCCAAGATCCTCAAGCCTTCCCAAATCCGCCATCTGCTTCGCGTCACCGAGGCCACCAGCCGCCGTCCGGAGCGCGACGTTCTCATGCTGCTGTTGGGGTTCACTTGCGGCATGCGCGTGTCCGAGGTAGCCCGTATCGAAGTGGCAGATGTGATGCTGCCCGGTGGGCAGATTCGTGAAGAGGTAAGCCTACGCGCATCCATCACGAAAGGCTGCCGACAGCGATGCATCTATCTCAGCCACCCGAAGACGATCGCAGCCTTGGAGCGCTACAGCGAACGGCGGTGGCAGAATAACAAGGGCACGGCAATGGACCGGAGCAAGTGGCGCGGGCTGATGCTACAAACGCCCCTAATACTCACGCACAAGGGCGGCCCGTATGAGCTTAGCGTCAAGCGCCGTATCAATGATGCAGGCGAGCAGGTCGAGTATCTGGCGGCAGACAGCCTACAGAGTTATGTCACTGGCCTCTATCGCGCGGCAGGCTTTGGTTCAGGTTACAGCAGCCACTCGGGCCGCCGCACCTTCGCCAGCCGACTGCTGGCGCAAGGGCACACGATCGAAACCGTTCAGCTTCTGCTTGGGCATGCGGAGCTGGATCACGTCGCCCCTTATCTGGAAGTGACGACGCAAGAACTGCGAGAAGCGATGGCCGGGGTGGCCGATCACTGGGGGTAAATTACCCAGATTGAGTTAATCCATCTCTTCAATGGCTGAGCGTGCTGCTCAGCCTATACCATTCAGGAAAGCTGATCGAGCGGGGCTGATATGACACGGTGCAGAGTTCGGGTGAGGGACGGTCGGGTCATAGCCGGATATGCGCACGATGGAGCGCGCCTCCGAGTCATGCCTGGTGAATATGAGGCGCAATGGATTTCCATCGCCCGCGGGCAAGACCCAACCTTTCATGCGGCTCTTCGGATCAAAGATGCGAATGCTCGTGGCGGCGACCTCGACGTATTCCGTACGGAATACGCTGACGATCTCCAAGATTTTCCGAATCTGCCTGAGGACAGCAAACTCGAGGTGCTTGCGATATTCGGATGACAGGGAAATGGAAATGCAACGCGGCGCTCGTGAGAGTCAGTTCCTTTCTACCGGCGGAGTGAAATCGAATGGACCCCGTTCTTGTAACAGTCGGCCTGAAGGGGGCGGGGATGCTCCTCGCGATAGTGGGCGGGATCTTCGTTGCTCGATGTGGTTTTCATCTATATAAGAACGGCGTTGGAGCTGGTCCCGGTGACATAGCGGTGGAGATAGGCAATCTCAAAGTCAAGGCGCGCTCGGCGGGGGCTATCGTTATGTCTACGGCATTCGTATGGGCTTGGATCGGATCGACACTCAGCCCGAATCTGGACAGCCGCGGCAATGAGATTCGCGTTTATTCGTTTGCTACGCCAGATGGCAGACTGAACATGCAAGTGCTCGCGGCAAAGGCTCCACGCGAAGATGTTGCGGGCGACCCGCTGCTCTTAAAGGGACTTTTTGCGCACGCCATTGCTGACGCAAAAAAGAGCCGCCCAACGGGTATCGTTCAGATCAACGGAATGCCTGCCTCAGTGGACCTTTCCTCGGTTGACGTGACTCAGAATTCTGCTGGAAAGCTAACTTTGGCAACGAGAGTTCAGTCTCCGACGGAAACCGCTGTCGTCCTCCTTGAACCGAAGATCGAAGCTGGCAAGGTTCTCTTCTATCCGAAGGGTGCAGAAAATTTTGGAAAGTCCCCGTGACAAGGGAAAACGAGCCATGTTTCCAAACGCCGTCATCTGCGTGCTTTTGGGTGTGGTGATCATGCTCGCGGCCGCGCTTGTGCGTGTCGAGAACGAGCGTTACGCCCTCTCGCTTGGTATGTGTCCGAACATTCGTGACACCTTTGCGGCGATGGCAGAGGGGCATCTAGACTCAGTGGAGTGCCGCAAGACGATTGTCACGCTGGCTGGTTGGTGGTGGCACATCTACTATGCGATCGCTGATAAGGGTTGAGACACTGGAAGAATTCGCGATGACCTATCGCCTTAGCATCGGTGGTAAACCCGTTGGCGAAATGGAGACTCTGCAGGACTGCTGGGTGTCGATCGACGCGGCCTATGGGCAATTTGAGGACAGATACTCCGGTGGTTTGCGTTTCAGGATCACTGATCTGACCACGGGGCGGTCTGTGCGGGAAGCCATGGTGGGCGGGATCTGGGATGCTTGCTGTGAGACTGCGCTGGCCTTTCAGATGTACCTTCGCATCGGCGGCTGGCACGAGTTTGAAGCAGCAGGTAATGGGATTACGCCGGCCGCACCAATCGAACCCAAGACGTTCACAGAACTCGGGCTCTTGGAGCGTCAGAACATCCAGAGGGCTATCCGAGCGCACATCACCGCGATCACGCCCAACGTCAAAACAATGGTTCTCGCGGAAGAGTTCGGTGACTGGATAGCCGGAGAATGAACTCCTTAACAACAATCACCACATGGAGTTGATATGAAAGCGCGCTTTGTCTTACTTCTCGCCACCATGGCTATAACCCTTGTCGGCTGCCATCCGACCGTTGTCCCACCTGGCGAGGCTTATCAAAAAAGGATGGATGAGCCGAGTGGGCCCCCTATATCTGGTAATCCTTCAATAGAAGTTGACCCATGCAGCGGAAGCACGAAGTGCGGCTCAAAATAGATTGCCGAACTTGCTGCCGTTGGCAGGTAACGCCTGGAAAAGATCATGAAGCATCAACCGGTGATCGAAAGTGTGTCGGTGGAATTGGATGGGAGAGTGTTTGATGGTACGTACTCGGTTCAGTCCAAAGTCATCACTGTCGATTCGGACTACGGATCGGCTTCCACGCAGCTAGGCGGGACTCTGGCTCCTGTTCTCGCGCGAATGCTGCTAAGGGAGATCGTGGCGGGTGCGCAGGATCGGGGCGAACTGTAGCGCGCAAAAACAACCTAGCGCGTGAGCGCTCCGCACCCGGCCGGCAGCCGCGCTTGAGAGATTGGTGAATGGATATTCTGCACATTGGCGGTGTCGCTGACGGAGAGACGCTTGCCCAACCCGGAAGAGGAACGCCAAACGGCGATATCTGCCTGTAACGCGTTCGACGAGACTTACCGGAAACAGTGCGTGTTTCTCTCGAAGTCCACTGCGGGGTTGATGGCGACGATTCGTCAGAAGCTGGTGAGCTGCGCAAACTGATTTACACGCATCGTTCAAAATCCGCAGTCGATCAACCCGACTCAGACATGGGTTGAGTTACACGAGACTGTGTCAGGCGCTGTTGCGGCGGCGGTCAGCCAACTGGAAGCCGAATTGCGTGCTCTGATGGGCGACGTGGCGGAATAGCGCGTTGAGGCGCATCGAGTGCCTGCCTGCCGGCCGCTGCTTGGTTGTATCGCAGGACTTCTGACCAAGGGAAAACGGATACCCAAAAATATGAGCGAACCGCGAGACACAACAGCATCTGGCCCAACAACTCAACGTCCCTGGGGGAGAGGGTTGTACTACGCGTGCCTTCGCTTTCTGCGAGTGGTGCTGTGGCGGCAAGGCGCCGCGTCCGATGACTTGGTAGACAGCCTGGCAGCCGAGCTTACTTCGGTCGCAGAAGAATACGCGGAGTGGGCGATCGAGCAACGCGGTGACTGGGAGATCGTCTCTCGTGCGATCGACTACATGGCTATGAAACACGACGGCCCATGGCAAGGGAAGACGTGGTTTGAAAATACACTACGCGTGCTGATGGAGCTGGCCGTACCGAACAGCGGGATCGACGATCGGGTGCAGCATTTCTTACCGATATCCAACGCGGCGTAAATGAATCGTACCAATCAGCACCTGTAGCAAAGTCGCAACTCCGCGTAACTGACGAAGTTGCGGCAAAGGTGAAGATGTTCACAGATGCTGGCTGTGAATACGGGCTCGTCTCGGACCTCCTTGACCTGTGTGAAGAGATTTTTCATGGTGAGGTGATGTCGGAAGCAGACCGCTTCACTTTGCTCGTTGCCGCGACGGCAGCTCCTTTTGTTCGGCAAGAGCGAAAAGAGCGAAACATCGATTCGGGCGACGCATAGGAAAACTGCAGATGACACGAGAGAATGCCTCCGGAGAGCAGGAAGGGGAGTCGGATCATTCGATGCATCAGGATGATCGCGGCATTCAGGATTCGACCCAAGCGCAGCCTCCATCTGACGCGCAGCAATCCGGACAGGATCAAGCGGCACGGCCTTTTCGCCGAAGGCTATTGACAAAGCCCAGCCAGCGCGAAATCTATGAAACGCGTACCAATCTGATCCGAGGCTATACCGCATTCGTTGGGGCGGCGCTTTTCGCCTATGTTACGAAAGTAAGCCCGAACGGCGGTAACGCAGTCGTCTGTCTCCTTGCCATTTCGTTACCTGCGTTGGTAGGACATATCTTGATCGACCTCGCGGTAGAAGGCCAGGAGCGAAAAAACAGCGTTGTGCGAGGTCTCGCAGTCCTTCTTGGGGTCGGCCCCAGCCTACTGGCCTTCGTACTGGCGCTCTGGTCCGTATCGTGGCTAGCCGGCCTTCTCTTTGCCGTAGGCATCATTGCTTGGCCGCTCGCGTTGCTTGTCGTCCGTGAGCTGGGCATCTACGAAGATTTCGATGAAGTTTGAACGCCAGCGTCAACGACCGGAAAAAAGCGATGACCACAAAACTCACCGACAAGCAGGACGCCGCGCTGGTATTCGCGGCCCATCACGGGAAAATCTGGCGCGAGGATAGGGGAGAGACATGAAGCGCGATTGGGATTTTCTTCGTCAGCAGATGACTGACATTGAGGAGGGGAGAGACGTACTTGCGGAGATTCCCAATCTGCTCAAGTGGACGGATGACCTCTCGTGGGAAGAGTACGACAGCCTTGTGCGGGAGCACAGAGCCGTCGAAGAACGAATCGCTGGCCATCTGGAGCTACTCATCAACAGCGGCTATGTCGATGGCATTACCGTTCTGCGAGGTGCGGACAACCATTTCTCCTATGGGTTACACGCACCCCGTCTTACGATGGCTGGCCACGATCTACTCGACACAATGCGGTCGTCGTCAGTGTGGCAAACAATCAAAGCGACGGCGCAAAAGAAGGGGATCGAGCTGACGTTCGATGCAATCAAGGCGCTTTCGGGGCTCGCTCTGAAGCATGTGCTGAGTGGATAGATGACGGGAAGGGGCACGCCGCCGCCGGAGGAACAACTTCATTGCTGGTCACTCAGGGTCACGGTCAGGGTGGGTATAGACGTGTGTACCGGAGCCAGTGGGGCGCAGCGCAGCGCAGTATGTGCGCGTCCTGAGGGTAGTTCGCTTCGAGAACATCTGCGCCGGTCTTGAACGCTTTGCACACGATGCTGTAGATGGTTTGATCTGAGTTCGGCGGCGGGGGGGCTATTGCGACGGCGTACGAGTTGAGCTTGAGAACTAGTGGTATCCGAGGATCTGCGTTGCTGGGATCCACCCTGTTCACGCGGAGATAGCGATGCAGTGCGTCAATCGCTGCAGAATTGAAGACCACCCGCTCGTTTCGCCCGTCTGCCCGCCTGACTGCCAAAAACCACGAATCGGCGCCGGTCGCGAGGTTGTGAACTGGGTGCAGATCTCCTATCAAGGCTTTCGCCAACTCGCCTCCCCCTAGACCCGTGTTCGCCAGGACACGAACGACCATCAGCATCCTCTCTATCTCTGCATGCGCTTGTTGGGAACCATTGAGCCGCATGCATTCGCCTTCTAACGCCGTCGCAAGCCGCTCAAAGGTGCGCCGAGGCAGTGACTTTGAGAACCTCGCCTGAGCAGGAACGCGCTTTCTCTTGCTCCGTATGGTCGCGAGGGGATTGCTGGCCAAGTAGCCAACGTCGAGCAAATAGGTGAAAAGGGCGCCGATCACTTTAAGTGCATGCGCCTGGCTTTGAGGCGAAACCGGCCCCTCGAACGGACGCCATGCTTCGGTCCCTCTGCGCGTTCTACGAGCCCCACACCAGTGCTCAGGCGGCGCGCTCATGAATACCTGATAGGTATCCATATCTTCCCGAGTCAGCGAAGAGACCGGTTTTTCTGCGAACGCGAGGGCCCATGCATACAAACGTTGCACCTCTTTCTCATAGCAACGGCGAGTAGCCGAGCCAACCGGAAACTCCGAAAGCCAGACACTGATAGCCTGAGAGTCAGTGTCCACAGGAATTTGCGGAACAATGTCCCGGGCCCGATTTGAACCCGCTTGCCCTGATAGCTCGCGAGGCAGCTGCGCGGCTGAGATCTCGTCAAGCGATTGGGCGCGATGATTGGCAGCTTTATGCACGTGCGAACCCAGTTTCGACGTCAGTGGACTCGGCTTCATTGGCGGCTAGCGAGAACGCACCTCAATCCCGCCCGAATTGAGGTTAGGGCCTACAAGCGCGTGGTGGAAGCCAGGAACAAATTCGTGCAAAAACAGGGAACAAATTTGTGCACATGAACGACGCAGGTCGTTGGTGGCAGCCACATGGTTTTTTATTTTACATAACACAAATTATGGGTCGACTTGGTGTTGGGGATTTTTTCTAATGTCGTACTTGGGATGAATTCAAATGTCGTACTCCGTCTCTGAGCGTGCCAAGCTGGCGGCCTTGCAAGCCCGCCTGGAGCGCAATCATGG
>Ga0209646_1000343_pt1 | contig 34528 bp, 30 predicted proteins | sample AraplaL_Col_mTSA_FD_184259 | JGI IMG/M metagenome (GOLD analysis project Ga0209646, IMG submission 184259) | Arabidopsis root microbial communities from the University of North Carolina, USA - plate scrape CL_Col_mTSA (SPAdes) (version 2) | ecosystem: Host-associated > Plants > Roots >...
CTCAGCTCGTCGAAAAGGCGGTGCAGGCCGGCTTTCGTCGCCAGGGTGTGGCACGCAGCATGCTGGACGAGGTGTTGGCGCGTTATCCCCACGCCGAACTGGCCTGTGCGGTAGAGAAGGTTGCGGTGTTCGAAGCCATGGGTTTCCAGGTACGCGGTGCGCGTGGCACCCAGGTCGTGATGAACACCCGCAACTACGGCACCGATGGGCTGATGGGCGTGTTGGATGTGGCTTCAATCTACAGCTCGCTGGAAGTGCGGCAGATCCACACCTACCTGCTGCAAAAACACGGCAAGCGCGCCATGGTCGATGCGGAGAAACAGCGTGATCGGCACTTGGACCAGTTGACGCGCAAGGCGCAACTGTTCGTCCAGGGCCGTCTGCCTACGGCCTGACGCGCTTGACCATCCCGAGGATAGTCTCCAGCAGTTCCTGCTGAGCTTCCTCGCGGCTGATCTCGCCATTGGCCGCCGCATGGGACAGGGCTTCCGCCGCGCCGAGCATGGCGCGCAACCCGGCCTGGGAAATACTGCCGCCGTGGGTGAAGGGCGACAGCGCGTCTCTGCACTTATCGAGGAAGATCGCCTCGTATTCGCGCTTGGACGCTTCCAACTCCGGTGAACCGCTCAAGGCGGCAATCACCCCGGGGATTTCCCGACCTTGCAACAACACACAATCGACATACGACGACGCGATAACCCACGCGCGGTCCTCAAGCGTCGCCTTGCTGGTGGCGATGGCATCGGCAAACACCTGGTCCTGGCGCTCGTCGAAGTCTGCATACAGCGCGGCCAGCAACCCCGCGCGTGTAGCGAAGTGGTCGTACACCACTGGTTTGGTGACGCCCGCCAGCTCGGCCAGGCGGCCCAGGGTCAGGGCGTCGGTGCCTTCGTCACGCACCAATTGCCAGGCGACGTCGAGTAACTGGCGCAGGCGATCTTCACGGGACAAACGACGACGGGGGGCAGGGGAATCATTGCTTGACATGCTTATATACCAAAAGTAACTTATTCGACGTAACTTACTAAAAGTAGATTAAGCCGAAACGGAGTCAAAGTCATGCACGCACTGATCGTTGTTGCCCATCACGACCCGCAATCCCTCACCCACAGCGTGGCCGCCGAGGTGGGCACGGGCTTGAGCGCCTCTGGCCACACCTTTGAAATAGCCGACCTTGCCGCTGAAGGGTTCGACCCACGCTACAGCGCGGCCGACCATCGGGTGCACCGTACTCGGGCGACGCCGCCAGCCGACGTGGTGGCCGAGCAGGCCCGCATCGATCGCGCCGACGCGCTGGTGCTGGCATTCCCCATCTACTGGTGGTCAATGCCGGCATTGCTCAAGGGTTGGGTCGACCGCGTATTCGTCAATGGCTGGGCGATTGATTACGGCCCCGATACACCGGTGCAGAAGAAACTAAGGCATTTGCAGGTGCATCTGCTGGCCCTGGGTGGGGCTGATGACAGTGCCTTTGAGCGACACGGTTATGCCAAGGCCATGAATACCCAGATCGACTACGGCATCTTTGATTATTGCGGGGCGCGGGTACTCACTTCCGAGTTGTTGTTGGACTCGGAAAGTGGCACGGCCCAGGCGCATTTGCACAAGGCCCGGGCGGTGGGGCAGGGGTTGTTTGAGCGTGAGGCCGTCGCGGGATAATTCAAGCGTCGCGAAACAGGTCGTGGGCGTCCAGCAAGCGGTAGGCAATCTCTGGTTTTTTCTCCAGGCCGCGGCGAATGGAGGCGGGGATCGACTGGCGAGTCTTGCGGCACATGCCCGGCAGTTCGTCGATGACGATCTGGATCCCGCGCATGCTTTTGACCTCGGTATGCCCGGGCGCGATGTGGACGCGGATGCCCAGTTGGTCGTACATCCGCTGTTGCAGGTGTTCGAGGTCTTGCAGGCTCTTGAGGTTCTCCAGGCGCGCCAGCAGGATTTTTTCCTGCTGGCGCGTCAGTTGAAGAATGCGCAGATCAGCGCCGGGAGCTTCCAGCAGTTGTTCACGGTTGCAGACACAGGCGCCGGGTGGGCAGGGTTGGCGAAGGGTCATTGACGCTCCCGGCAAGGTTCAGTTGTAGGAGCGAGCTTGCTCGCCCCTACAGGTTTGTGTGTCAGTAGCTCAAGTGAACGCCCAGGCTGGCCAGCGCTTTCCAGTAGTCAGGGTAGGTCTTGGCTACGCAGTCCGGGTCTTGGATGCGAATGCCCGAGACTTTCAGCCCGGCCAGGGCAAAGCACATGGCGATGCGATGGTCGGCGTGGGTGTCGATCAGTGCGGTGCAGGCGGTGCCAGCCAAAGCGGGGTCGCTGGCAACCAGCAAGTCATCACCCTCGATGGTCGCCAGGCTCGGGCGAATTTCGTTGAGGCCATCGTGCAGCGCCTGCACGCGGTCACATTCCTTGACGCGCAGGTTCGCCAGTTCAGTGAAGCGCACCGGGGTGTTGTTGAACGCGGCGAGCACCGCCAGGGTCGGGATCGCATCCTGCATTTGTGAACCCACCACCGTGGCCTGCATGTTCGGGAATTGCGCGATCACGGCCTGGGCCTTGGCGTCGGGCTGGGTGAAATCCTGTGGGGCTACACCAATATCGATACGGCCACCGGTCAGTACTTCTGCGGCCCACAGGTAAGTGGCGGCGGAAGCGTCGGGTTCGATCAGGTAGTCATGGGCGGTATAGCCGGTGGGGGCCACGCGCCAGGTGGTGTCGTCCACGGCGTCGACCTGGGCCCCGAACGCACGCATGCAATCGAGGGTCAGGTCCACGTAGCCACGGGCGCCAATGTCCTTGCCGGTCAGCGCCACTTCAATCGGCGCTTCGCCGCACGCCGCCAGCATCAGCAGGGCCGATACGTACTGGCTGGACAAACCTGCGTCAATCTCAAAACGCCTGGCCTGGACCTTGCCCGCGCCGTGCACGGTTACCGGTGGGCAACCGGTGGGGCTGTCGACCTGGATGCCGTTCTGGCCCAGGGTGGCCAGCAGCGGGCCGATCGGGCGTTTTTGCATGTACTCGTCACCGTCCAGTACCACGGTGCCTTGCACGGTAGCGACGGCAGCCGTGAGAAAGCGCATGGCGGTTCCGGCGTTGCCGAGGAACAACGGCTGGGCCGGCAATTGCAGCGAGCCTTGGCTGGTGACGACAAAGGTGGTGTCGTCCGGCTCGTCGATGGTGACGCCCATCTGCCGCAGGGCGACCGACATGTGGCGCGTGTCATCACTTTTGAGCGCACCGCTCAAACGGCTGGTGCCCTTGGCCAGTGCCGCCAGCAACAGCGCTCGATTGGTAATGGATTTGGAGCCGGGGGGCGCGACCTTGCCAGTGAGGGGGAAGTTGGGCGGTGTAACGGTCACGGTTTTCTGCGAACTCAAGGTACAAGGCTCCTGGTCAAGGCGAGGTGGCGTGGAGTGGCCGACGTGCGGACCCGAATCATCAGGCAAACACGCCATGCTTGTCGAGTGAGTGGGTGATCTGCGTGATTTATTGGCATGCGCTCCGGCCTATCCGGCCTAAATGTAGGAGCGAGCAAGCTCGCTCCTACTGCCTTAGCGCTGGCCCAGCCAGTAGTCATGCAGCGCCCGCGCAGCCGGTTCGATTGCGCTGACCTGCAGTTGATGGGCGTTTACATCCAGATCCGCCGGCAATTCGAAATTGTCCTGTTCGGCGCACCAGGAAATCCGCTCCAGTTGCCCGGCTTGTACAGCGGGCAATGGCGGCCAGTTGGCGATTGTCACGCCGCGCACATAACCAAAGCACCATTCCTCGGCAAGGGTCACCGCCTGGCCTTGATGTTCGGTTTCATCGAAACGGGCTTTGAATGCCTGGGAGTCAGTGGCCAATTGCGCGGCCAGGGTATTCATATGGCGTACACACAGCTCGAGAAAAGCCTGGGCCTCGTCCATGTTGTCCCATTCAGGGTTTTGCCCACCCCAGATCGCCGGGAACCACTCGGACACATCCACCTTGGCCGGGCTGGAAACCAGGGCGGTGAAATAACCGTCGAGTTCGGCCATGTTCAGCACCGAGTGGTCTTCGCCGTATTTGAGCAAGGTGGCGTCAATGAATTCGAAATCGGCGGGAGCGAGAGGTTGGGCGTGCATGGCATATCCTTAAAACGTCGAGCGCCGCGCACAGCGCGGCTTAAAGCACAAAGGATGGCCTGTGCATCGGGTTTTATCCAGCGTCTTTTCCTTCACCGTGGCCAGTCCCGTTTTTGGCCGATGCGCCGTGGCGCACCCTTGATATAGTCTGGCCTTTCTCAATCGCCAGTCAGGGATCACTGCCATGTCCGAATACCAAGCCTTCGTTGTCGAACTCAGTGGCAACGTTGCCCATGTGCAGATCAATCGCCCGGAAAAGATCAACGCCATGAACGCGGCGTTCTGGACCGAAATCATCGACATCTTCCAATGGGTCGACGAGACCGACGCCGTGCGTGCCGTGGTGCTCAGCGGGGCGGGCAAGCACTTTTCCTCGGGCATCGACCTGATGATGCTGGCCTCGATCGCCAATGACTTTGGCAAGGACGTGGGTCGCAATGCGCGCCTGCTGCGCCGCAAGATTCTCGAGCTGCAAGCTTCGTTCAACGCCGTGGACACTTGCCGCAAGCCCGTGCTGGCGGCGATCCAGGGCTACTGCATTGGCGGTGCCATCGACCTGATCAGCGCGTGCGACATGCGCTATGCGGCCGAGGACGCGCAATTCTCGATCAAGGAAATCGACATCGGCATGGCCGCTGACGTCGGCACCTTGCAACGCCTGCCGCGCATTATCGGCGATGGCATGCTGCGTGAACTGGCCTATACCGGTCGTCAATTCGGCGCTGAAGAAGCGCGCAGTATCGGCCTGGTCAATCGCGTGTTTGCCGATCATGAAAGCCTGCTGGCGGGTGTCATGGACCTGGCCCATCAAATCGCCGCCAAGTCGCCGATTGCCGTGACTGGCACCAAGGCCATGATCAGCTACATGCGTGACCACACAGTCAATGACGGCCTGGAATACGTTGCCACCTGGAACTCGGCTATGTTGCAATCCAACGACCTGCGCGTGGCCATCGCGGCCCATATGAGTAAGCAGAAACCCGAATTCGTGGATTGACTGACATGACCCCAGGCTGGATTACCACAACGCTGCTGGACAACGACGCCCCCGGCGGCTGGGCCGTCGCCCGCAGCCGCGAAGGCTTTTTACACGATACCAACGGCCCGCTGTTCCCGCGCGAATGGCTCAAGCGCCAGGACCTGTCGGTGTTTGCCGAACATGGCATCGGCCATCTCGATGGCGAGCCGGTGTACCTGTTGGAACTCAACGCGTCGGCAGAGGTGCCAGGGTGCAGTTGGCAAGGCTTGCGCGGCTTTATGCTGCAAGGTGATCACACCCTGTACAAGGTGCTGGGCTACGCCGCGCAGATCGGTACCTGGGCGCGGGAGCACCGTTTTTGTGGCAGTTGTGGCCAGGCGATGGTACAGGTGCCGCGGGAGCGGGCGATGTATTGCCAGGCCTGCGACCTGCGCAGCTATCCACGCATCTCGCCAAGCATGATCGTGCTGGTGACCCGTGGCGATGACATCCTGCTGGCGCGCTCGCCGCGTTTCGTCACGGGGGTCTACAGCACCCTGGCCGGTTTTGCCGAGCCGGGTGAGTCCGCCGAAGACTGCCTGATCCGTGAAGTGCGCGAAGAGGTGCAGTTGGAGGTCAAGAACATCCAGTACATGGGCAGCCAATGTTGGCCGTTCCCTCACTCGATGATGCTGGGCTTTCACGCCGAATACGCCGGTGGCGATATCGTTCCCCAGGCCGACGAGATCGAGGACGCGCAGTGGTTCAATATCCACGAGCTGCCGCCGTTGCCGGCGTCACGCTCGATTGCGCGTTACCTGATCGACCTCTACGTGGCCCGCCGCCTAGGCCACGCTGAACCAGTGCTGCCAGGCTAGGCGCACGGTCAGGCCCAGCACCACGGTGATAAACACTGGGCGGATGAATTTGGCGCCGCCGCTGATCGCGCTGCGTGCGCCAAAGAACGCGCCACACATCACCGACACACCCATCGCCAGGCCGACGATCCAGTCCACCGACCCATTGATGATGAACACCGTCAGCGCCGCGGCGTTGCTGACGAAGTTCATGCTGCGCGCCACGCCGCTGGCCTTCACCAGATCGATGGGGTGCAGCAGCATCGTGCTGACCGTCCAGAACGCCCCCGTGCCGGGCCCGGCCACGCCATCGTAAAAGCCCAGGCCAAAGCCCTGAGTGGCTTGCCATTTCTTTTTGATCGGTGCCTCGGCATCCAGTGGCGCCTTGGGCGTGCCCCCGAACAGCAGGTACACACCGCAGGCGAAGACGATCACCGGGAGCATCTTGTTCAGGGTTTCGGCAGGCAAGTAATGAGCGACGACCGCGCCGGTCAGTGCACCGATCAAGGTACCGACAATGGCGTGCACCCATTGGCGTGGGTGGAACAGCTTGCGGCGGTAGAAGGTAAAACTGGCGGTGGCCGAGCCGAAGGTGGAGCTGAGCTTGTTGGTGCCCAGCACCAGATGCGGCGGCATACCGGCGGTGAGCAGGGCCGGGGTGGTCAACAAACCGCCACCGCCGGCGATGGCGTCGATAAAACCGGCGATAAAAGCGACAACGGCCAGGATGGCCAGGGTGGTGAGGTCTACGCTGAGTTCGAAGGGCATGGGCAGGGCTTATTGTTGGAGGGCCGCAGAAGGCCAGCATCTTACTGCGATGTGACTCAAATGTGGGAGGTGGCAAGCCTCTCCCACATCTTTTACCGGGCCCGCCTGGTTATTTGTGCGCGCCCAGCCATTCCACGGCCGTGCGCCAGATGCAGATACCTAGGAAGTACGCCGACATCAGCGACCACAAGCCAAATGTCCAAGGGTTGGTATTCGGGTAATCCACCACCATCAGGAAGCTGCACAGCAGCCAGATAGTGGTCACCGCGATGTTGATCGGCATGAAACGCTTGACCCGGAACGGGTGCAGGAACTTCATCGGCGTCACGGTCAACAGCGCCAGGCCGATCACGGTCAGCAAGGTGACCCAGGCATCCGGCTGGATGATATAGACGCACAGGGCAACGACGTTCCAGGCGGCAGGGAAGCCGACGAAGTAGTTGTCCTTGCTCTTCATGTTCACATTGCAAAAGCAGAACAGCGACGACACCAGGATCACCGACACCGCAAACAGGTGGGTGAACTCGGGCAGGTCGATGTAGCGGTAGATAAACAGGGCAGGAATGAACACGTAGGTGAGGTAGTCGATCACCAGGTCGAGCACCGAGCCGTCAAAGCTGGGCAGCACCGTGCTGACATTCACCCGTCGCGCCAGCGAGCCGTCGACGCCATCCACCACCAGTGCCAGGCCCAGCCACAGCAGGCACGCCTTGGGGGAGTTTTCCAGCAGCGCCAGGGTGGCCAAAAAGGCCAGTACCACACCGGTGGCGGTAAAGCCGTGGGCGCCCCAGGCTTTGAGTCTGGCTACATGCAGGGTCGATATCACGGGCGGTTCTCCAAAAGGTCAAACGGGGCAGCCGACGACGTAGCGCCGTCGAGTCTGGCCAGGGAATGCAGGTATCGACCGGGAAGGGGAGGATAAGGTTCACCGCCCGGCGTATCCGTTAGCGTAGCAAGCGTAGGATGTTTCGGCATCAGCCCTGACGGAACACCAGTGCCTTTAGTCCACTCTGCGGATCAATGTCAGGAAATTCCGGTGGGTTTTCCAGCCGCTGTACAAACCGCAGGCCCGGTGCTTCGCGGGTCACGCCGTCGATCAGGAAATCTTCGCCGAAGGCCGGATCGTTCATGCATGCCAGTACGGTGCCGTGGGCACTGAGCAAGTCCGGCAGGCGGCGCAGCACGCGCTGGTAATCCTTGGTCAGCAGGAAACTGCCTTTCTGGAAGGAGGGCGGGTCGATGATCACCAGGTCATAAGGACCGTTGTTCGTCACCTTGGCCCAGGACTTGAACAGGTCGTGGCCCAGGAAACTCACCCGGCTCAGGTCGTGCCCATTCAAACGATGGTTGTCGCGGCCACGGCTGAGGGCACCACGGGCCATATCCAGGTTCACCACATGGTCGGCGCCGCCTTCGATGGCGGCCACGGAAAAACCGCAGGTATAGGCAAACAAATTCAGCACGCGCTGGCCCTGTGCTTGCTCACGTACCCAGTTGCGCCCGTAACGCATGTCAAGAAACAGCCCGCTGTTCTGTTTTTTACCCAGGTCGATCAGGTAGCGCAGGCCGCCCTCGGTGATGGTCAACTCGTCGATGGCGTCGCCCACCAGCCATTCGGTGGTGCTTTGCGGCAGGTAGCGGTGTTGCAGGGCCACGGTGTGCGCGCCGAAAGCGGCCCAGTCGATGTGCAGTAGCGTCTGCTTCAGGGCCTGCAGGTGCTCGGTTTCCTTGAACAACGCCACCAGCACCACCCCTTGCAGCCAGTCCACCGTCAGTTGTTCCAGGCCCGGCCAGCAGCGGCCACGGCCATGGAACAGGCGCCGGGTTTCCGCGGGCGCGTCAGCCAGGGCAGTGAGCAAGTGGGCGTGCAGGGTAGCGAGTGCGTCTGGGTTCATCGTTAAGGGTCAGTCATCGGGCGGGCGGCATTTTAAACACAACTGTGGGTCAGCGCGTGGCAATCAGCGCCGGGCCGAATGACTCTTTCAAGAAAACCGGGGCGATATAGCGTTCGTAATGTGCCTCGGACAGCAAAAAGAACTCTCGATCTATCGCATCGCGCAAATCTGCCAGGTGGCGTTCGCGAAACTCCGGTAACAGCGTCAACCCATAGGCATCCAGCTTGGAAATCACGCGCGCTCCGCGCGCAATCAACTGGTATGCCCAGCAATACGGCGACTGGTGCGGCATAAAACGAATCTTGCGCGCTTCCAGCTGCTGTCGCAGGCAGTGCGGGTCGAACACTTCCAGCTTGCTGGCCATCACCTGCACCAGCAGTTGTTCCAGGCGCAGCCACACCGCCTGTTTTTCCTCGGCGTTATAGCCATTCCACTGGATCACCTCGTGGTGATAACGCTTGCAGCCCCGACAGACCAGGTCACCGTAGACGGTGGAACACAGCCCGACGCAGGGGGTTTTAATGGTGTGGTTGGGCATAAAGGCTTACTTGCAAAGTCTATGGATCACAATAGCCAATGTGGGAGCTGGCTTGCCCGCGATAGCTGTGTGTCAGTGGGTACATCCGTGACTGATACACCGCTATCGCGGGCAAGCCCGCTCCCACATTTTTTGGTTCGTGTTGATTAGTCCCAGCTCAACGCGCCGCCAGTCTGATACTCAATCACACGGGTCTCGAAGAAGTTTTTCTCTTTCTTCAAGTCCATGATCTCGCTCATCCACGGGAACGGGTTGGTGGTGCCTGGGTACTCTTCCTTCAAGCCGATCTGCGACAGGCGACGGTTCGCGATGAACTTGAGGTAATCCTCCATCATCGCCGCGTTCATGCCCAGCACCCCACGCGGCATGGTGTCGCGAGCGTATTCGATCTCCAGCTGCGTACCCTGCAGAATCATCTGGGTCGCTTCTTCCTTCATCTCGGCATCCCACAGGTGTGGGTTTTCGATTTTGATCTGGTTGATCACGTCGATACCGAAGTTCAGGTGCATCGACTCATCGCGCAGGATGTACTGGAACTGCTCGGCCACGCCGGTCATCTTGTTGCGGCGGCCCATGGACAGGATCTGGGTGAAGCCGCAGTAGAAGAAGATGCCTTCCAGTACGCAGTAGTAGGCGACCAGGTTGCGCAGCAGTTCCTTGTCGGTGTCGACGGTGCCGGTTTCGAACTTCGGATCGGAGATCGAGCGGGTGTACTTCAGGCCCCAGGCGGCCTTTTTGGCCACCGATGGAATCTCGTGGTACATGTTGAAGATCTCGCCTTCATCCATGGCCAGCGATTCGATGCAGTACTGGTAGGCGTGGGTGTGGATCGCTTCTTCGAAGGCCTGGCGCAGGATGTACTGGCGGCACTCCGGGTTGGTGATCAGGCGGTACACGGCCAGCACCAGGTTGTTGGCTACCAGGGAGTCGGCGGTGGAGAAGAAGCCCAGGTTGCGCATGACGATACGGCGCTCGTCGTCGGTCAGGCCTTCGGGGTTTTTCCACAGGGCGATGTCGGCGGTCATGTTGACCTCTTGCGGCATCCAGTGGTTGGCGCAGCCGTCGAGGTACTTCTGCCAGGCCCAGTCGTACTTGAATGGCACGAGTTGGTTGAGGTCGGCGCGGCAGTTGATCATGCGCTTTTCATCAACGGCGACGCGGGCGGAGGCACCTTCCAGCTCGGCGAGGCCTTCGGCGACGTCGAGTTTGTCCAGGGCGGCCTTGGCGCGCACGATGGCGGCGGAGTCGTTGGCGGTGACGGCGCGGGCTTCCACGGCGGCAGCGGCGCCGGCACCGTCGAGGCGGTCCATGTTGGCTTCGGTGGCGTGGCCGGCGTTGGCGCCTTTAGCGGCTACTTCGCCTTCTTCTTCTTTGTCGAATTCGTCCCAGCTCAGCATGACGTGTCGTCTCCTGCGTGAGGGCTCAAAGGTGCCCGTGTGAAACCGGATGGTTGGATGTTCACACGGCCCTATGGCCGCGGTGGATCTTAAGGAATCGTTTGTTGCAACAGCTCGCGCAGGCAAATAAACGGAATCAGGTTGCGGGTGCTGCATGAGGCTTGAGGGGCGCAGCGATGCGTGCTTGCTGCAGCGCAGGCTCAAGGTCTGGCTCTTTATCCCTGTGTAAAGGGATATTGCAGGCCCGATTTACCCGCGCATTATAGGGAAAAAATTGGGTTTGTGTTGCGGCGGATGGTCACTGATTAGAGACAAAAAGGACGCTTTTTAAGCCGGGGTGAGAGTTTTCGGGCTGTTGCTGTCGCAAGTTTTTTTAGCAGCTGGCACACGTCTCCGATCGTCGGCCAATTGCCATATGTCTTGCATAGGCTTCAGGGTGTCCTTACATTGCATATGTCAGGCATAGGTAGAGGATGAATCATGCGCACAGTCTCAATTTTTAAAAATGGAAAGAACCAGGCTATTCGATTTCCAAACGACATGGCCTATGAGGGAGTCGGTGAGCTCGAAATCACCCGCAATGGAGATACGATTACATTACGACCTGTCCGACCTAGCTGGGGGTCGCTGAGTGAGTTACCCAGGGCGGACGAAGATTTTCTTCAGGAGCGTCAGGACGTTGTTGGCGATGAAGGCAGGTTCAACCTGTGACGACATACATGCTGGATACCTGCATTTGCTCGTTCATCATGCGTGAGCGGCCCGAGCGCGTGCTTAAGCGTCTGGCCTTGGAGGTGGCGAGGAGCAATCGAATCGTGATTTCGGCCATAACCTATGCCGAAATGCGATATGGACAGATTGGGAAAAAGGCATCGTCCAAACACAAGACGTTAGTCGATGAGTTTGTGAAGCGACTCGATGAAGTGTTGCCGTGGGGCGTGGCGGCGGTGGACGCGACGGTTGAGGTGAAGCGAAGCCTGACCGAGCAAGGGGCGATCATCGGCCAAAATGATACTGCTATTGCAGGGCATGCAATTGCTTCGGGGTGTACGTTGGTGACCAACAATATTCGGGAGTTCAGTCGCGTAGCGGGGTTGTCTTACGAGGATTGGGTCCATTAACCGGAGCGGGTGTTATGGCTGAAATCGCCATCGCAGGCAAGCCAGCTCCCACGATTGATGTGGGGTGTATTCAAGGGCGGGTTCTTGGCCGCAAGAACGATTTCTTGCGGCAATTAAGAATCCAACTTCAGAAGTTGTTAGCCGTTAGAGCAACCATTGCCCATCACTTGATAGTTAAGAATATGACGCTGGCCTTGCGAATCTTCATATTCCATCTTCACCGGTACAACTTCGCAGACTTCTGGAATGCTGCTCATGGACAAGACTTTGGCCACATCCAGGTGAGTGCTGTAGGTGTAGTCCTCAACGATCGGGGCGTTCTGGCCGGCCAGTTCAGTCGGGGCTTCGTCCGCCAGGGCGGCGGTGGCGCACAGGCTGCTCAGGGCCATCACTAATAACGCTTTCATTGCTTCATTACCTTCTTCAGGGCGAAAGGGGGCACGGGGCCCTTGTGAGGCCACGTGTGTCACTTAAAAGTTGGGAAGTTCGGATTAACGTTGCCTTCGTGGGGGCTGTTGCGTTGTTAATCAGAGTGCCTTGTTGGCGGAGTTGATTTTAGGCGCCTCGGTTATATTCATATACCCGTGGTTTTGATAAACACTTTTGGCGGTTTTTGTAACAATCCCTCGATTAAGCTTTTTTCAGAAAGCTGCCAAGCGCCGCAGCACGCGGGCCAGAGCGGTGAAACGGCATAGCAGGGCAATTTGTAGGGTCTTGTTACTACCATCGTCGAATGGTTCTATAGGCCCACCCCGGCTACAACAGGGGCCATACAACAACAACTATTGTCACCGAGGTAAGAAAGATGAGTGCGGCTTCCCTGTACCCCGTTCGCCCCGAAGTAGCAGCCAACACGCTGACCGACGAGGCGACCTACAAGGCCATGTACCAGCAGTCGGTGGTCAACCCCGATGGCTTCTGGCGCGAGCAAGCCAAGCGCCTTGACTGGGTCAAGCCTTTCACCGCGGTGAAGCAGACCTCTTTCGACGACCACCATGTCGACATCAAATGGTTCGCCGATGGCACCCTGAACGTTTCCTACAATTGCCTGGACCGTCACCTCGCCGAGCGTGGCGACCAGATCGCAATCATCTGGGAGGGCGACGACCCTGCCGAGAGCCGTAATATCACCTACCGCGAGCTGCACGAGGAAGTCTGCAAGTTCGCCAACGCCTTGCGCGGCCAGGATGTGCACCGCGGCGATGTGGTGACTATCTATATGCCGATGATTCCCGAAGCCGTGGTCGCGATGCTGGCCTGTACCCGCATCGGCGCGATCCATTCGGTGGTGTTTGGCGGTTTTTCCCCGGAAGCCCTGGCCGGTCGCATCATCGACTGTAAGTCGAAAGTGGTGATTACCGCTGACGAAGGCATCCGCGCTGGTAAGAAGATTCCGCTGAAGGCTAACGTTGACGACGCGCTGACCAACCCGGAAACCAGCAGCATCCAGAAGGTGATCGTGTGCAAGCGCACCAATGGCGCGATCAAGTGGAACCAGCATCGCGATATCTGGTACGAAGACCTGATGAAAGTGGCGGGCACCGTCTGCGCGCCAAAAGAAATGGGCGCCGAAGAAGCGCTGTTTATCCTCTATACCTCTGGCTCTACCGGCAAGCCTAAAGGCGTGCAGCACACCACCGGCGGCTACCTGCTCTATGCGGCCCTGACCCACGAGCGTGTATTCGACTATCGCCCGGGCGAAATCTACTGGTGCACTGCCGACGTGGGCTGGGTCACTGGCCACACCTACATCGTCTACGGCCCGCTGGCCAATGGCGCGACCACGCTGCTGTTCGAAGGCGTGCCGAACTACCCGGACATCACCCGCGTGGCGAAGATCGTCGACAAGCACAAGGTCAACATCCTCTACACCGCACCGACTGCGATCCGCGCCATGATGGCCTCCGGCACCGCGGCCTGCGAAGGCGCCGACGGCAGTAGCCTGCGCCTGCTGGGTTCGGTGGGCGAGCCGATCAACCCGGAAGCCTGGGACTGGTACTACAAGAACGTCGGCCAATCCCGTTGCCCGATCGTCGACACCTGGTGGCAAACCGAAACCGGCGCCACGCTGATGAGCCCACTGCCAGGCGCCCATGCGTTGAAGCCGGGTTCGGCGGCACGGCCGTTCTTCGGGGTGGTGCCGGCGCTGGTGGACAACCTGGGCAACATCATCGAAGGCGCCGCCGAAGGCAACCTGGTGATTCTGGATTCCTGGCCAGGCCAGGCGCGTACCCTGTACGGCGACCATGACCGTTTTGTCGACACGTACTTCAAGACCTTCCGCGGCATGTACTTCACCGGTGACGGCGCGCGTCGCGATGAGGACGGTTACTGGTGGATCACGGGCCGTGTGGATGACGTGTTGAACGTGTCCGGCCACCGCATGGGCACTGCCGAGATTGAAAGCGCCATGGTTGCGCACCCCAAAGTCGCCGAGGCGGCGGTGGTGGGTGTGCCGCATGACATCAAGGGGCAGGGCATTTATGTGTATGTCACCTTGAAGAATGGTGAAGAGCCTAACGAAGCACTGCGCCTGGAACTGAAGAACTGGGTGCGCAAGGAAATCGGGCCGATTGCCTCGCCGGATGTGATCCAGTGGGCGCCTGGGTTGCCAAAAACGCGCTCGGGGAAAATCATGCGGCGCATTTTGCGCAAGATCGCCACGGCTGAATACGATGGGTTGGGGGATATCTCTACCTTGGCAGATCCAAGCGTGGTGGCGCATTTGATTGAAACGCACAAAACCATGAACGTCGCGTAAGCGGAGTAGGTGGGACAAAGCCCCATTCGGTGCAAGCCGGGTGGGGCTTTTTTGTACGGCCTCAAGACCGCCCAGATTTAGTGTGGGAGCTGGCTTGCCTGCGATAGGGGTATGTCAGGCAAAGGTTGGTTGGCTGAGGCATCCCTATCGCAGGCAAGCCAGCTCCCACAGTTCAGATTGCATTTCATAAGGGGGTATGGATGGCGGTCTGACAGACCTGCATAGCCACCAAACCAATAAATATCGGTTTTCCCCGTAGGACGTTTCTGAATGTTACCGCCTCGCTCAAATGTGTAACCGCCCGCACAAACCTGGGGCGATGGACCACGCCTACGCCCCGAAAAACCGCGTTCTAGACATCCCCACAAATAAGATTAAACGCCAGACTTGCCGTGCTAGAAGGGTTTGCGAATAATAGGCCCGCAATTTGCAGCATCATCAGGTTTAATATCTTTTGTCTCTGCATAAAATTCAGAGGCTGTCAATGAGCTGGAACCGCTTTCTCAGTGCTTCTGTAAATTGTTGTCGCATTGAGGAAATATCGGCCTCCGGCCTGTCGTTAGAATGCCGATCACTCGCTCGTCGTCGCAGGTGTCGCCCGCGCAGGACGCAGCACCGCTATTCGGTTACACCTTCGCCGCATCGTGGGCCATGGCTCATACTGCTGTTTTTGCCCTATACCGATGGAGTCCCAAGATGAAGAAACTCGTGCTGTTGGGCGCCCTGGCGCTGTCCGTGCTGTCCATGCAGGCTTTCGCCGAAGGCAAGCCGCTGAAAATTGGTATCGAAGCGGCTTACCCTCCGTTTGCCTCGAAGGCGCCGGATGGCAGCATCGTCGGTTTTGACTACGACATCGGCAATGCGCTGTGCAAGCAGATGGACGTCAAGTGCACCTGGGTCGAGCAGGAATTCGATGGTCTGATCCCGGCACTCAAAGTGCGCAAGATCGACGCGATCCTGTCGTCCATGTCTATTACTGACGACCGCAAGAAATCCGTGGACTTCACCACCCGCTACTACCTGACCCCAGCTCGTCTGGTGATGAAGGAAGGCACCACCGTCAGCGACAGCCTGGATGAACTCAAGGGCAAGAAGATCGGTGTGCAGCGCGGTTCGATCCACGACCGTTTCGCCCGTGAAGTCCTGGCGCCAAAGGGTGCCGACATCAAGGGCTACAGCACCCAGAACGAAATCTACCTGGACGTGGCTGCCGGCCGCCTCGATGGTACCGTGGCTGACGCCACCCTGCTGCAAGACGGTTTCCTGAAAACCGACGCCGGCAAAGGCTACGCGTTCACCGGTCCGGCGTTTACCGACGTCAAATACTTCGGCGACGGCGTAGGCATCGCGGTACGCAAAGGCGACAAGGAAAACCTTGAGCGCATCAATGCGGCCATCGCTGCAATCCGTGCCAACGGCGAATACAAGAAAATCCAGGACAAGTACTTCGACTTCGATATTTACGGCGCTGACGCCAAGTAACTCATCGCAGCTGTCTGTCCGAAATGGCGCAAGCAACAGTCATCCTGAAGTTTGCGCCATTTTTTCATCCCCCTTTTCGAGGACCTGAATCATGTTGAAAGGCTACGGGGCCGTCATCCTCGATGGCGCATGGTTGACGCTTCAGCTCGCCTTGTCGTCCATGGCCTTGGCCATCGTTCTGGGTCTGATCGGGGTCGCGCTACGCCTGTCGCCGGTACGCTGGCTGGCTTGGCTGGGCGACCTGTACTCCACGGTGATCCGCGGGATCCCCGACCTGGTGCTGATCCTGCTGATTTTCTACGGCGGTCAGGACTTGCTTAACCGCGTCGCGCCGTTGCTGGGCTTTGACGACTATATCGACTTGAACCCCCTGGCCGCCGGTATCGGCACCCTGGGTTTTATCTTTGGCGCTTACCTGTCGGAAACTTTCCGTGGCGCCTTCATGGCCATTCCCAAGGGGCAGGCTGAAGCCGGCCTGGCGTATGGCATGAGCAGCTTCCAGGTGTTTTTCCGGGTGATGGTGCCGCAGATGATTCGGCTGGCGATCCCCGGGGTTACCAACAACTGGCTGGTATTGACCAAGGCCACCGCGCTGATTTCGGTGGTGGGTCTGCAAGACATGATGTTCAAGGCCAAGCAGGCGGCAGACGCCACCCGCGAGCCTTTTACCTTCTTCCTCGCAGTGGCGGCGATGTACCTGGTGATCACCAGCGTGTCGTTGCTGGCCTTGCGTTACCTTGAGAAGCGCTACTCGGTAGGCGTAAGGGCGGCTGATCTATGATCTTCGACTACAACGTCATCTGGGAGGCCATGCCGCTGTACCTTGGCGGCTTGCTGACCACCCTGAAACTGCTCGCTATCTCGCTGTTCTTCGGCCTGCTCGCAGCCTTGCCCCTGGGCTTGATGCGCGTGTCCAAGCAGCCGATCGTCAATGGCGTGGCCTGGCTTTATACCTACGTGATCCGCGGCACGCCGATGCTGGTGCAGCTGTTTTTGATCTACTACGGCCTGGCGCAGTTCGAGGTGGTGCGCGAAAGCTTCCTGTGGCCGCTGCTGTCCAGTGCCACGTTCTGTGCGTGCCTGGCGTTTGCCATCAACACCAGCGCCTATACCGCCGAGATCATCGCCGGCAGCCTCAAGGCCACGCCTAACGGTGAAATCGAAGCGGCCAAGGCCATGGGCATGTCGCGCTACAAACTGTACCGCCGCATCCTGTTGCCGTCGGCCCTGCGCCGTGCGCTGCCGCAGTACAGCAACGAAGTGATCATGATGCTGCAGACCACCAGTCTGGCCTCCATCGTCACGCTGATCGACATCACCGGTGCCGCGCGCACGGTGAACGCCCAGTATTACCTGCCGTTCGAAGCCTATATCACCGCCGGCGTGTTCTACCTGTGCCTGACCTTCATCCTGGTGCGCCTGTTCAAGTTGGCCGAGCGCCGCTGGCTGAGCTACCTGGCTCCACGGAAGCACTGATATGGAACGTATCGATCATCTGCTGCCCTGGGGGCATTTGGGCTGCGAACGCCAACTGAGCGTGTTTCGTTTCGGCAGTGGCGAGCGCAAGGCCTATATCCAGGCCAGCCTGCACGCCGATGAATTGCCGGGTATGCGTGCCGCGTGGGAGCTGAAAAAACGCCTCACCACGCTGGAACAGCAGGGCGCCCTCAACGGCGTGATCGAGTTGGTGCCGGTCGCCAACCCGATGGGGCTCGGCCAGTTGTTGCAGGGCAGCCACCAAGGGCGTTTCGAAGTCGGCAGCGGCAAGAATTTCAACCGCGATTTCGTCGAACTGAGCGAGCCGGTGGCCGAGTTGCTGCAAGGCAAGCTGGGGGACGACCCGCACGCCAATGTGCGCCTGATTCGCCAGGCCATGAGCGATACACTCACCGCCTTGCCCGAGCCGAGCAGCCAGTTGCAAGGCATGCAGCGTATCCTGCTGAGCCATGCCTGCACCGCCGATGTGGTGCTGGACCTGCATTGCGATGCTGAGGCAGCGCTGCATATGTACGCGCTGCCCCAGCACTGGCCGCAGTGGCGTTCGTTGTCGGCACATTTGAATGTGAAGGTCGGCCTGCTGGCGGAGGATTCCGGCGGCAGTTCGTTTGACGAGGCGTGCTCGTTGCCGTGGCTGCGTTTGTCGCGCCTGTTCCCCGAGGCGCAAATTCCGCTGGCCTGTCTGGCGACGACGTTGGAATTGGGCGGCCAGGCCGACACCGGCCGTGATGAAGCCATCTTCCACGCCGAAGGCATCCTTGCGTTCCTCGCCGAACAAGGCTTGATCAAGGGCGAGTGGCCCGCGCCGCAACACGAACCTTGCGAAGGTGTGCCTTTCGAGGGCACCGAACTGCTGTTCGCGCCCCATGCCGGGGTGATCAGTTACCTGCGTAAAGCGGGCGACTGGGTAGAAACCGGCGACGAGATTTTTGAAGTGATTGACCCCCTGACTGACCGCGTAAGCACTATTTGCGCGGGCACCTCGGGGGTGTTGTTTGCCGTTGAACGGCTACGTTATGCCCAAGCGGGTTTCTGGCTGGCCAAGGTGGCGGGGCGCGAAGCGCTGCGTCACGGGCGCTTGCTCAACGACTGACCACCTGTTTTTGTGAGAACCGACCGCATGTACAAGCTTGAAGTCCAAGACCTGCATAAACGCTATGGCAGTCATGAAGTGCTCAAAGGTGTGTCCCTGGCCGCCGCCGCCGGTGATGTGATCAGCATCATCGGTTCCAGCGGTTCGGGCAAAAGTACCTTTTTGCGCTGCATCAACCTGCTGGAGCAGCCCCACGCCGGCAAGATTTTGCTCAATAACGAAGAGCTGAAACTGGTGGCCAACAAGGACGGCGCCATGAAGGCTGCCGACCCCAAGCAGTTGCAGCGCATGCGTTCGCGCCTGTCCATGGTGTTCCAGCATTTCAACCTGTGGTCGCACATGACCGCGATTGAAAACGTGATGGAAGCCCCGGTGCACGTGTTGGGCATATCCAAGAAAGAAGCCCGCGAGAAGGCCGAGCATTACCTGGCCAAAGTCGGCGTGGGCCATCGTAAGGATGCGTTCCCCGGCCACATGTCCGGTGGCGAGCAGCAGCGCGTAGCGATTGCCCGTGCACTGGCGATGGAGCCTGAGGTGATGCTGTTCGACGAACCTACTTCTGCGCTGGATCCGGAGCTGGTAGGCGAAGTACTCAAGGTGATGCAGGACCTGGCCCAGGAAGGCCGCACCATGGTGGTCGTGACCCACGAAATGGGCTTTGCCCGCGAAGTGTCGAACCAATTGGTGTTTTTGCACAAAGGCATCGTTGAAGAGCGTGGCAACCCGCGGGAAGTGCTGGTGAACCCGCAGTCGGAACGGTTGCAGCAGTTCCTCTCTGGCAGTTTGAAATAATCAAGACTGCTTTTGTGCACCGGGATAGTGCATGCTCCGCAGTCTTGAGGTAAGCCTCGATCCCCTGTGGGAGCTGGCTTGCCTGCGATAGCGATGTATCAGCCAATGATGTGTTAACTGACCCACCGCCATCGCAGGCAAGCCAGCTCCCACTGTTGATCTGTGTTTGTTTTGGGATTTGTAGTTGATTACGGGCTAGCATTGGCCCACAGCTTCTTTCACCGTTTTCGCTCCGGATAGCACTCCATGACCGCCCACAAAATTGGTTTCCTGATTTGGCCCAGCACAAAAGCCCTCACGCTTGCGCTGGCTGAGGAGGCCTTGCGCGTTGCCCAGCGGGTGCATCCGGATGTGATCTACGAGTTGTCGTTCCTGCTCGCCGAACCCGCCGTCGAAGGTGCCTGGCAACTGCCGGGCGAGCCGTGGGCCGGTAAGCTGGAGGGTTTTCAGAAGTTGTTCCTGTTGGCCGACGAACCGCCGACGGTCATCGCTTCGCCACTGAGCTCCGCGCTCAAGCAGCTTGTTCGGGCGGGGTGTGTGATCGGCGGCTTGTCAGCGGGGGTGTACCCGTTGGCCCAACTGGGCCTGCTCGATGGCTACCGCGCCGCCGTGCACTGGCGCTGGCAGGACGATTTCGCCGAGCGTTTCCCCAAGGTCATCGCCACCAGCCACCTGTTTGACTGGGACCGTGATCGCCTGACCGCTTGCGGCGGCATGTCGGTACTTGACCTGCTGTTGGCGGTATTGGCCCGTGACCATGGCGCCGAGTTGGCCGGTGCTGTGTCTGAAGAGCTGGTGGTGGAGCGCATCCGCGAAGGCGGCGAGCGCCAGCGTATCCCGCTGCAAAACCGCCTGGGCTCCAGCCACCCTAAGCTGACCCAGGCGGTATTGCTGATGGAGGCCAATATCGAAGAGCCGCTGACCACCGACGAAATCGCCCAGCACGTGTGTGTTTCACGACGACAACTTGAACGCATCTTCAAGCAATACCTCAACCGCGTCCCCAGCCAGTATTACCTGGAGCTGCGCCTGAACAAGGCGCGCCAGATGCTGATGCAAACCAGCAAGTCGATCATCCAGATCGGCCTGTCCTGCGGCTTCTCCTCGGGGCCGCACTTCTCCAGCGCCTACCGCAATTTCTTCGGCGCCACTCCTCGCGAAGATCGCAACCAGCGTCGCAGCAGCAGCCCGTTCGAGTTGTCGTCGGTGCCTTCCGAGCGCGGGTGAGCTGCGTCTATTCTTCTCCCTCTGTTTCGGATGACGTCGCAGAGCGTGAGCTGGAGCGGTCTGGCGCGGGTTGTCGGGCTTGCGCTACATCGAAATCCACTGCCGTGCGGTTGTAATAGCGACGCAGAATGGCAAGTGCTGCGGGTGAGAAGGGGTTGTCGCTCAGGTCAAAGCCTGCCGCTGAGTCTGGGTCTACTTCAAGCAGGTCCGTGGGCAACTCGGTGATGTGGTTATCGCTCAGGTTCAGTTGGGTGAGCGACGTCAGGTTGAACACTCCGTGAGGCACCTCGGTAAGCCTGGTGTTTTCCATCATCAGGGTTTCCAGGCCGGACATTTTGCTGACGTCGGGCGTCAGCGCCAGCGGGTTATCGCTCAGGTCCAGGTACTCCAGGTCGTGCAGGTCGCTCAAGGCGGCGACGCTGTCGGGGGTCAGTCGCAGATTGCATTGCGTGAGGCTGAGTGTGGTCAACTTGGGCAGCTTGAAGACGCCAGCGGGAATGTCTTGCAGGGCATAGCGGTGGATCAGCAGGCTTTCCAGATTGGGGAAACGTTCCAGAAAACCTTCGGGTATCGAGGTGGTTTCCTGTGCCCTCAGCTCCAGCTTGGAAATATGCTTGAAATCCACACTCAGTCTTGGCAGGTCTCCCCACAGCGGCAAGGTCAATGTCATTTGATGGGACTGCGTCAGCGGGTCATGGCTTAAGTCCAGGCTGGTTTCACGCCGCCAGCCTTGCTCCAGCAGAGCGCGGATTTCCGCTCGAATGAGTTGTTGCTGTGGGCGAATCTGTTCATCCATGGGCAGGTTCGTGACGGGGTGGCTCTCAGGCACATCCACCACCCATTCCTGCAGGTCGGCTTGCAAGCGTTCGTAGTCGGCCTTGAGGCGCACGAGATTCGCCATCGAATCATCCAGCCCGCCCGGTAGCCTGAAGATAAATTGATTGGCCTCGGGAACGTTGTAGGTCGGGTAAAGCGCTTGGACCAGGCGAACCTCATCTGGATTGGCTTGGACGCCAAAATGTTCCCCGGTGCTCTGGCAGTAGGTTTTTATCCGTTCCAGGGTTGCGCGCGTCAGCGGGTTGCCGGAAAGGTCGTAGGCCTTGGCAGCACTGGCGGGCAACGAATACAGGGCTTCTGGCAGCCTGCGCAGGTTATTGTGGCTGAGATTGGCGTTTGCCAGCCGAGGCCGATTGAGCAGGCCTGTGGGAAAGATGGAAATACCGCAGTGGCTCAGGTTGAGTGTTCGCAGGTTGGCCATGTTTTCGAAATTGGGCGCCAGCACCAGCGGGTTGTGGGACAGGTCAAGGGTATGCAGCTCGGTCAGGTTGGCCAGGGCTGCTCGGGTTGGGGTGGTCAGGTTGAGTGCGCAGCCGCGCAGTGTCAGCGCGTTAAGGTGGGTCAATGCACTGATTTCGCCGGGCAGTGTTCTGAGGGTCATGTCGCTGATGGCCAGTCGGCGCAATCCGGGGAAAGATGCCAGGAAGCCCGGCGTGCCGCGGGTGGTCAAGTAACCCTGGAATTCCAGGGTAGTGATGTGCCCAAGACGGGTATCGAGCGCGGGCAGTTCCCCATAAATGGGCTGGTTGAGTTGCAGCAGGTGACCGTTGTCATAAGCAGGGTCTACGGGGGTGTTGTGGCGCCAGGCGCCGATCAGTTTTTGTGACCAGAGAAAGCGATTTTGCTGTTCCGCAGCAATCCGCCAGCGGCTTAACGGTAAATCTGTACCGACAAGGGTCTGCGGCACATTCTGCTGCCATGTTCGCAGGTTGGTTTCCAGTTGCGAGAACTCTTTCTTCAGAAATTGAAGGGTACCCCAAGGTGTGCCGGGATCGTTTTGCATGGCGGCGAGTACGGCCGTCACCTGGCTGGGGCTCAGTTGTGGGTACAGGGCATGCAACTGACTCTCCAGCGAGACCCCTTCGCTGCTGCCAGCGGTGACCGGGCTGGCGTCGTAGCCCTCCATGCCGCCGGGTAGGCGCACCAATGTCGGGTCATAGGACGGTTTGAGCAGCGGAACTTCGGCCAGCAGGGCGCCAAGTTCGTCATGTGCCAATGTGTGTTGGCGCAAGGTTTCTCTCAAGTGCGGGCCTTGGCCTATCTGCATAGCCAGTGCGTCGCGCTGTGCATCGGGGAGTGCCTGGAGCACGGCGGTGTAGAAATCGGTTTCACCAAGCAGGGTGCCCTTGCTGTCTTCGGGAATGTAATCGCCTTCGATGGTGCGCAGCAGCAGGCGTCGGATGGGCGCCTGGGCGGGGCCGATAGCGTCGCGCAGGTGACCATCGCGCTTGAAGTCGCGAACTTCCAGACGCACCTGAGGCGACCAGCCCGGCAATTTTTCCAGGGAGTGCAGGGCGAGTCGATGGGTGTCGCCGGTCTCCAGCGCACCCATGTACAGGCCTTCATAGGCCCGGCTGATTCTGACCTGATGGGCCGCCCAGCGTGCGCGTTCGACCAGGTGCGAAGGCAGCGTGCCCTCGTCGATGTCGAGCAAGTCCTGGCCGTGGGCACTGAGCAGGACCTCCTCGGCCGCGCTGACGGGCAGGCCCGGTGTGCTGTCGATGAGCTTTTGCACGCGCGCATCGGTGGTCAGCTCCAGGCCTCGATAGCGCGCGTCGAACATCGAAGCGCGTTTATCCTCGGCTCTGCGTGCCAGCTGTTTGCGCAGCTTGGCGGCGCGCACATGCAGCTGGGGGGCCGGGCTACCGAAGTCTTCCTCCAGCACAGTCTTGCGCTCTGACTCGTCGAGGGTTTCCAGCAGGGTCTTGAGCAGGTCGCCGTTGTTCATCTGCGCTTCATGAATTTGCGCTACCGCCGCATTTTCCCTGCCTGGGTGTTCCCATACGGTTTCGCCTTTGGCATTCAGAAAGCGCAGGGTCTTGGATTCCGGCCACAGGCCGGTCTGGCTAAGCAGCCAGAGTTGGGTTTGCGTGTCGGCTTTTGCGTAAACCAGTGGGTCGTCGCTGTTCATCTGGTCGATGAAGTCTTGCAGTTGCTGGTCGATATGGATGCGCTTGAGGCTGTCGGCCAGCAAGGGCGGTGGCGGTTGGCGGTCCATGTAGAGTTTGCGCAGGGCACCATCGTCGGTGCTGCTGATGCGCTGTGCCTGTTCCAGGCCGGTTTCGCTGAGAGCGTTGGCGGGCTCGCCGAGTCTGCGCAACAAGGTGCTGCGATGCCATGTCAGCGGGTGATCCAGTGGGGTTATCCAGGCGCCTTTGCCATTGCCGATAACGGGCGGTTGGTAGGCATGCGCATGGCTTGGGTGCGCCAGCACGGCGTTGCCCGCTTGTTGCTTGACGGCAAAGTGTTGCCCTTCAAGGGGCAGGATCTGCTTGTCCCCGTAGGCATGCAATCCATCGGCCTTGGGGCGCGAGGCGGTGGGCAATTGAAGGTCGTGGGCGTAGGGGCTCAGGTCTGGGTTCCACAGGCGCGTTTTGCCGTCGTCCGAGCTGACCGGATGAAGGCGCTCGAAAAACGCCCAGACTTCCCGAGGCAGTGCCTGGCGTAGCAGCCCTTCGGCAATCGGTGCGCCGACCGCGAACATACCCAATTGCACCATTTGCTCCAGGGTCGACATCAGGTGCCCGAACGCCTGGCGCTTGAGACCCTCGGCCCAATCGACGATGCCTTCGAATACGTCATCGAGCAGTTGATAGGCGGTGTAGCCGAGCATCAGTAAGCCCAGGGGGGGAATGAACGGCGTGGCGATGAAGGCGGCGATTTCGAGCAGGGCCTTACCGATTTTCTGCACGATGGCCCAGCGCTGCCAGCGTGCCTTGCTGTCGGCGTCGGCGGTGGACACGGCGATGCTTCGCGCGTCATTGAGCAGCTTATTGAGTTTGGTTTCATAGAGGTGTTCGTACAGCTCGCCCGTGATTTTCGTCGCGTGCAACTGCAGGTTGGGGTTGGCCACAGGTTCGGCGCGCCAGGTCGGCCTGGGGTCGCCGGGGACGGGGTGATGCCAGGTAACCTGAGACAAGCGGTTATGCAGGTTGGCAAAGAAGTAGGCGCGGTGCTCGTGGCTTATAAAGCGGCTGAAGAATGCCTGGTAATCGGCATCGCGCAATTTGCGGATCAGGTCTTGAATGAATGCGATGCCATCGTGGTAATACTTGAGCGGTGCCTGTGGGTCGCCGGGAATGTACGCCACCACGGGCACTGCGCTGTGGTGCAGTTCCAGGTCTGCGGCGAACAGCACAATGCCGGCCAGTGGTGCGTCCATCAGGCTCAGGTCGTGGCTTAGCAGCGTCTTACCGTCGAGTGTCAGGCCGCTGATGCCTTTGAGTTGAGCCTGGAGCGTGCGTAACACTCGCTCGCTGCCGTCCTTTTTCAGGCGCGCCAGGTGTACGGCAGTTTGGGCCTCGGCTTTGAGGCTCTCGATGACAGTGCTGCGCAGCGAAGCCTTGCGTTTGGCATCGTTGAAGCCGAAAAATGTCTTGAGGTAGTTCTGGTATTGCGCACCGATGTCCAGTTCACGGCACAGCCCGACGAAGGTCTGGATGCTGACTTTGCTGTTCACTGAGGGCAGGGTGTCGAATTGCCCGGTGGTGGTGGGTTGGGTAATGAAGCTGGAGTCCGCGGTGAAGGCAGTTTTCTCGCTTTCTGCTGCGTCGAAGTTATGCAGCGCGGCGTCCACCAACGACACGGTCCAGACGTTGACGCCGCCAGTTTCTATAGGAAACAGTGGGATCGTCAGGGGCGCATACAGGCGCAGATGGGTGGTGCGGACATCAATCTCCACGCCCCATCTTGTCTTGAACGCCTGTTGCAAAAGCGGCGCGGCGAAGGCCTGCGGTGTCTTGAGGTCGGCCAGGGCCGTGTCTACTTTGTTTTGCGCGGCCCAGCTCTGCTCCACCGCCTGTTTGAGTGGCGCGTGCTGCTGGCGGCTGGCGTCTGCCTGCCAGTTGGCAATGTCCAGTGGTGCATTCTTCAAGGCTTGGCGCTTGTCATCCGAGGCGCTTGCCAGCCAGGCCGGCAGGCGTGTGTGAAACCCGGGGGGTACTTGGGTGGCGGCGACTGCGAGGCGCTGGCTGATGGTCGTGGGGTAGGGCGTGGGCACGAGGCTGATCCTTCAGTGGGAGTGAGTCACTGTCATCACAGCAAGCCTGATGGGTTCACGGGCAGCAGATAGTTAAGGCATTAGGCGAAAATCAGCGGGCCGTGCCTCTGCCTCTCACTGAACGCAGCGTTTACACTGCGCCATTGCGATGCAATATGTCGCATTGCCGTAAACCCGCGTAAAACCGGGGTTGGCGCTATAAGAAGTTGTCGCTTGGCGACAAGGTGGCGCTGAAAACTGTCCTTACAATCCCTGCATCGCCCGCCAGTTCCAGGCAGGCGTTCCTCTTCAGGAGACTCCGATGTCCGTTGAGCAAGCCCCGGTGCAACGTGCCGATTTCGACCAAGTGATGGTGCCCAACTACGCACCTGCTGCCTTTATCCCTGTACGTGGCGCAGGTTCGCGCGTGTGGGACCAGGCCGGTCGCGAGCTGATCGACTTTGCCGGCGGCATCGCGGTCAACGTATTGGGCCATGCGCACCCGGCGCTGGTCGGTGCACTGACCGAACAGGCCAACATGCTGTGGCATGTCTCCAACGTGTTCACCAACGAGCCGGCGTTGCGTCTGGCCCACAAGCTGATCGACGCCACCTTTGCCGAGCGCGTGTTCTTCTGCAACTCCGGCGCCGAAGCCAACGAGGCCGCGTTCAAGCTGGCCCGTCGCGTGGCGTTCGACCGTTTTGGCAGCGAGAAGTACGAGATCATCGCCGCGTTGAACAGCTTCCACGGCCGTACCCTGTTCACCGTCAACGTCGGTGGCCAGTCGAAGTACTCCGATGGTTTCGGGCCTAAAATCACCGGCATCACCCACGTTCCTTATAACGACCTGGCTGCGCTGAAAGCGGCAGTAACCGATAAGACCTGCGCCGTGGTTCTGGAACCGATCCAGGGCGAAGGCGGTGTACTGCCGGCCGAACTGGCTTATCTGCAAGGCGCTCGCGAGCTGTGCGACGCCCACGACGCACTGTTGGTATTCGACGAAGTGCAAACCGGCATGGGCCGCACCGGCCACCTGTTTGCCTACCAGCATTACGGCGTGACGCCAGATATCCTCACCAGCGCCAAGAGCCTGGGCGGCGGCTTCCCGATTGCGGCGATGCTCACCCGTGAAGACCTGGCCAAGCACCTGGTAGTCGGCACCCACGGCACCACCTACGGCGGCAACCCGCTGGCGTGCGCGGTAGCGGAAGCGGTGATCGACGTGATCAACACCCCAGAAGTGCTGGCGGGTGTGAATGCCAAGCACGACCTGTTCAAGGCGCGCCTGGAGCAGATCGGCAAGCAGTACGGCATCTTCACCCAAGTGCGTGGCATGGGCTTGTTGATCGGTTGCGTACTCAGCGATGCCTTCAAAGGCAAGGCCAAGGACGTGTTCAACGCGGCCGAAAAAGAGAACTTGATGATCCTGCAAGCCGGCCCTGACGTGGTGCGTTTTGCACCGAGCCTGGTGGTGGAAGAGGCGGACATCAATGAAGGCCTGGATCGTTTTGAGCGTGCTGTGAAGACGTTGACGCAAGCCTGATAGCGACACATTTTATTGGCCGGACCTGAACAAATGTGGGAGCTGGCTTGCCTGCGATAGCATCACCTCGGTGCCGTTGATATACCGAGTTGCCTGTATCGCCGGCAAGCCAGCTCCCACATGGATCTGCTTACACATTGAGACCGATGTGTATCCGGGGCCTGTGTCCGGCATTTTTTCCTCTGTGAGTTTTCGAGTTAAGGAGTGACACCATGCTGGTGATGCGCCCCGCGCAAATGGCTGATCTGGGCGAGGTACAGCGTCTGGCTGCGGACAGCCCGATTGGTGTCACCTCCTTGCCGGATGATGTGGAACGCCTGAGCGACAAGATCGCGGCCAGCGAAGCGTCCTTCGCGGCCGAGGTGAGTTTCAACGGTGAAGAGAGCTATTTCTTCGTGCTGGAAGACACCGAGACCGGCAAGCTCGCCGGCTGCTCGGCTATCGTAGCCTCGGCCGGTTACTCCGAGCCGTTCTATAGCTTTCGTAACGAAACCTTCGTGCACGCCTCCCGCGAGCTGAAGATCCACAACAAAATCCACGTGCTTTCCCAGTGCCACGACCTTACCGGCAACAGCCTGCTCACTAGCTTTTATGTGGTGCCTGAGCTGGTCGGTTCGCCGTGGTCGGAACTCAATTCCCGTGGCCGACTGCTGTTTGTCGCCAGCCATCCTGAGCGCTTTGCCGACTCGGTGGTGACCGAGATTGTCGGCTACAGCGACGAGAACGGCGATTCACCGTTCTGGGATGCCATTGGCCGCAACTTCTTCGACCTCAACTACGCCGCCGCCGAGCGCCTGTGCGGGCTGAAAAGCCGTACCTTCCTCGCCGAGTTGATGCCGCACTACCCGATCTACGTGCCGCTGCTGCCGGACGAAGCCCAAGAGGCCATGGGCCAGGTGCACCCGCGTGCGCAAATCACCTTCGACATCCTCATGCGTGAAGGCTTCGAAACTGACCATTACATCGACATCTTCGACGGTGGCCCGACGCTGCACGCCCGGGTCTCGGGCATTCGCTCAATCGCCCAGAGCCGCGTGGTGCCGGTGAAGATCGGCGAGATGGTCAAGGGCGTTGGCCGCCAGTACTTGGTGAGCAACGCGCAGTTGCAGGATTACCGTGCGGTGATGCTGGAGCTGGACTACGCGCCCGGCAAACCGGTGACCCTGGACCTGGCGGCAGCCGAAGCGCTGGGTGTTGGTGAAGGCGCCAGTGTGCGCCTGGTTGCGGTTTAAAAAGAGAGTTTCGCGGGTGGCTGACAACAGCGGCCCGTTCGAGGAGATAGCATGATCGTTCGTCCCGTACGCAGCAGCGATTTACCGGCCCTGATTGATCTGGCGCGCAGCACTGGCACCGGTCTCACCACCTTGCCGGCCAACGAAGAGCGCCTGACCCACCGGGTGGGCTGGGCGGAAAAAACCTTTCGCGGCGAAGCCGGGCGCGGCGATGCCGACTACCTGTTCGTGCTGGAAAACGACGAAGGCCGCGTGGTGGGAATCTCTGCCATCGCTGGCGCCGTTGGCCTGCGCGAGCCGTGGTACAACTTCCGGGTTGGGCTGACTGTCAGCGCTTCCCAGGAACTGAATATCTACCGTGAGATACCGACGCTGTTCCTGGCCAACGACCTCACCGGTAATTCCGAATTGTGCTCGTTGTTTTTGCATGCCGATTACCGCAACGGCCTCAACGGTCGCATGCTCGCCAAGGCGCGCATGTTGTTTATCGCCGAGTTCCCGCAACTGTTCGGCAACAAGATCATTGCCGAGATGCGCGGTGTGTCCAACGATGCTGGGCGTTCGCCGTTCTGGGAAAGTCTGGGCCGGCACTTCTTCAAGATGGAGTTCAGCCAGGCCGACTACCTCACCGGCGTGGGCAACAAGGCGTTTATCGCCGAGCTGATGCCCAAGTTTCCGCTGTACAGCTGCTTTCTCTCCGAAGACGCGCGCAATGTGATCGGCAAGGTCCACCCGGACACCGAGCCGGCCCTGAGCATGCTCAAGAGCGAAGGCTTCAGCTACCAGGGCTATGTGGATATTTTCGACGCCGGCCCGGCGGTGGAATGTGAAACCAGCAAGATCCGTGCGGTGCGCGACAGCCAGTCACTGGTGTTGGCCATCGGCACGCCGGGGGACGACGCCACGCCGTTCCTGATCCATAACCGCAAGCGCGAAGAATGCCGTATCACCGCCGCTCCGGCCCGTCTGGCGGCAGGTACCCTGGTGGTCGATCCACAGACCGCCAAGCGCCTGCAGCTGGTGGTGGGTGATCAAGTACGTGCTGTTGCGTTGTCTGCTGCTCGGGAGTCCAAATAATGAATTCGTTGTATATCGCAGGTAGCTGGCTGGCTGGCCAGGGTGAGTTGTTTGAATCGCGCAACCCGGTGACCCAGCAAGTGCTGTGGGCTGGTAACGGTGCCAGCGCTGAACAGGTCGAATCCGCCGTGCAGGCTGCGCGTCAGGCATTCCCGGCATGGGCCAGGCGCCCGCTCGAAGAACGCATCAGCGTGCTGGAAACCTTCGCCGCCACGCTTAAAAGCCGTGCCGATGAAATCGCCCGCTGCATTGGCGAAGAAACCGGCAAGCCCCTGTGGGAGTCGGCCACTGAAGTCACCAGCATGGCCAATAAGATTGCGATCTCGGTGCAAAGCCACCGCGAGCGTACTGGCGAGAAGAGCGGCCCCCTGGGCGACGCCACCGCAGTGTTGCGCCATAAGCCCCACGGTGTGGTGGCGGTGTTCGGCCCTTACAACTTCCCTGGGCACTTGCCCAATGGGCACATCGTCCCGGCGTTGCTGGCGGGTAACACCGTGCTGTTCAAGCCGAGCGAACTGACCCCCAAGGTCGCCGAGCTGACCGTGCAGTGCTGGATCGAAGCCGGTTTGCCGGCGGGCGTGCTGAACCTGCTGCAAGGCGCGCGGGAAACCGGCATCGCCCTGGCGGCCAACCCAGGCATCGACGGCCTGTTCTTTACCGGCTCCAGCCGCACCGGCAACCACTTGCACCAGCAATTCTCAGGGCGCCCCGACAAGATCCTGGCCCTGGAAATGGGCGGTAATAACCCGCTGGTCGTGGACGAAGTCGCCGACGTGGATGCGGCGGTGTACACCATCATCCAGTCGGCGTTTATCTCGGCAGGCCAGCGTTGCACCTGTGCCCGCCGCTTGCTGGTGCCGCAAGGTGCCTGGGGCGATGCCTTGCTGGCGCGCCTGGTGGCGGTGAGTGCGAGCCTTGAAGTGGGCGCTTTCGATCAGCAACCGGCGCCGTTCATGGGTTCGGTGATCTCCCTGGCTGCGGCCAAAGCCTTGATGCAAGCCCAGGAACTGATGTTGGCCAATGGCGCCGTGGCACTGCTGGAGATGACTCAGCCTCAGGCTCAGGCCGCTTTGTTGACCCCTGGCATCATCGACGTAACCGGTGTGACGGAGCGTGAAGATGAAGAGCTGTTTGGCCCGCTGCTGCAGGTAATCCGCTATGCGGATTTTGCCGGTGCCATCGCGGAGGCCAACAACACCCAGTACGGCCTGGCCGCTGGCCTGTTGTCGGACTCCGAAGCGCGTTACCAGCAATTCTGGCTGGAAAGCCGCGCCGGCATCGTCAACTGGAACAAGCAGTTGACCGGCGCTGCCAGTACCGCGCCGTTCGGTGGTGTCGGGGCGTCGGGCAATCATCGCGCCAGTGCCTATTACGCGGCGGATTATTGCGCGTACCCGGTGGCGTCGCTGGAGACGCCGAGCCTGATAGTCCCGGCAACGCTCACGCCAGGTATAACGCTGATCTAAATGTGGGAGCGGGCTTGCTCGCGAATGCGGTGTTTCATTCAACATTTGAAGTGACTGAACCACCGTTTTCGCGAGCAAGCCCGCTCCCACAATGGATCTGTGGTGTATTCAAGTGATTTGATGCCTATAAAAACAGATGTTCGTGGAGCCTCGCCGATGAAATCCTGTGAAGTCAATTTTGACGGTCTAGTGGGGCCGACCCATAACTACGGCGGTTTGTCCTTCGGCAACGTCGCGTCCCAAAGCAACAGCCAGCAGTCTTCCAACCCGAAGGAAGCGGCGTTGCAGGGCCTGCAGAAAATGAAAGCCCTGATGGACATGGGCTTTGTGCAAGGTGTATTGGCGCCCCAGGAGCGCCCGGATGTAGCCGCCTTGCGCAGCTTGGGTTTCAGCGGCACCGACGCCCAGGTGATCGAGCAGGCTGCCAGGCAGGCTATGCCTTTGCTGGTAGCGAGCTGCTCGGCATCCAGCATGTGGGTAGCCAACGCCGCCACCGTCAGCCCAAGCGCCGACACCGCAGACGGCCGTGTGCATTTCACTGCCGCCAACCTCAATTGCAAATACCACCGCAGCATCGAGCACCCCACCACCAGCCGTGTGCTGGGGGCGATGTTCGCCGATGGCAAGCATTTCGCTCACCACGCCGCCTTGCCGGCCGTGGCGCAATTTGGCGATGAAGGCGCGGCCAACCACACGCGTTTCTGTCGTGAGTACGGTGAGGCGGGCGTCGAGTTTTTCGTCTTCGGCCGTAGTGCTTTCGACCCTCGTTACCCGGCCCCGCAGAAGTACCCGGCGCGCCAGACCCTCGAAGCCTCCCAGGCCGTTGCGCGCCTGCATGGCTTGAAGGATGACGGTGTGGTCTACGCCCAGCAGAACCCGGCGGTGATCGACGCGGGTGTGTTCCACAACGATGTGATCGCGGTGGGCAACGGCGAAGTGCTGTTCTATCACGAGGATGCGTTCCTCAACACCGAGCAGATGCTCGCCGAACTGCACGGCAAGTTGGGCAAGCTGGGCGGTAACTTCCAGTCGGTGTGTGTGCCTCGCGCGTTGGTCAGTGTCGAGGACGCGGTGCGTTCCTACCTGTTCAACAGCCAGTTGCTGACTCGTCCTGATGGTTCGATGCTGCTGATCGTGCCAGAAGAGTGCCGCGCCAATGAGCGCGTGTGGCAGTACCTGCAAGGTCTGACCGCTTCCGGCGGGCTGATTCGTGAGGTCAAGGTCTTCGACCTCAAGCAAAGCATGCAAAATGGCGGTGGGCCGGCGTGCCTGCGCCTGCGCGTGGCGTTGAACGAAACCGAGCTGGCGGCCGTGAACCCAGGGGTTATCATGACCGCGCCGTTGTACGAAACCCTGACCCAATGGGTGGGCAAGCACTACCGTGACAGCCTGCGCGAAACCGACCTGGCTGACCCGCAGTTGCTGCTTGAGTGCCGGACGGCATTGGATGAACTGACGCAAATCCTTAAACTGGGCTCGGTTTATCCTTTCCAGATCAATTAATGCCACACGGCTGAGATATTTTATTTATGACCGACACCCTGAAACTCATCCTTGAAGACACCGACGGCACCCAGCTGGAAACCTCCTGCACCCGCGTCGCCGTGGTCTGGCAGGGCAAGGAGATCTGGATCCAGCACGATGGCCGCGGCCAACTGCTGATTGGCGTAGACGTAGAAGAGGGCGACGCCGAGTACGCCAACCTGCTGATGCGCCCATTGGCCACCAACCTGATGAGCCTGCAACTGGAAATGGAACCGGCCGACGTTGAAGGTGACGACGACGATCACGTCCATGGCCCAGGCTGCAACCACTAAGGAAGCTGCTTATGCTCGCCCTCGGCAAACTGCTTGAACTGACCCTCGCCGGTCGTGAACCGGCGCAAAAAATTCAACTGACTGTCGACGGCGTGCAGATGCGCTGGCTCAGCGAAGGCGCGCTTGAAGTGCGCCCTCCTGAAGCTCTGGACAACGGCAGCGACTTGCTGCTGTCGTCCGGCATCCATGGCAACGAAACCGCGCCGATCGAATTGCTCGACCGCCTGTTGCATGGCATTGCCCGCGGGGAGATCAAACCCCGCACCCGTATTCTGTTCCTGTTCGGTAATACCGAGGCCATGCGCCGCGGTGAGCGTTACCTCGAGCTGGACGTCAACCGGCTGTTCAATGGCCGGCATGAACAAAACATCGGCCCCGAAGCCATGCGCGCCGCCGAGCTTGAGCAATTGGCCCGCAGCTTTTTCAGCCTGCCTGGCCGTTCGCGCCTGCATTACGACCTGCATACCGCGATTCGTGGTTCGAAAATCGAACAGTTCGCGTTGTACCCGTGGAAAGAAGACCGACAGCATTCGCGCCGTGAGCTGGAGCGGCTGAACGCGGCTGGCATGCAGGCGGTGCTGCTGCAGAACAAAACCTCGATTACCTTCACCGCGTTTACCTACGAGCAACTCGGCGCCGAGGCGTTCACCCTGGAGTTGGGCAAGGCCCGGCCGTTCGGGCAGAACGACGGTGTGGACGTGTCGCGCCTGGAAGCGCGTCTGAAGCAGATCATCGAGGGCAACGAGCCTGAGACCGGTAGCCTCGACGGCCTGCAACTCTTCGCCGTTGCGCGAGAAGTGATCAAGCACAGCGACGCCTTCCTGATGCACCTGCCCGCAGATGTGGAAAACTTTTCGGAATTGGAAAGGGGCTACCTGCTGGCCGAAGACGTGGCCAAGACCCGTTGGGTGATCGAGGAGGAGGGCGCCCGCATTATCTTTCCCAACCCAAAGGTGAAGAACGGCTTGCGCGCCGGGATATTGATCGTGCCCACCACGGATGCCGGCCTGGCCTAAGAGCCAAGTCTGGCTCAGTCCAATGTGGGAGCTGGCTTGCCTGCGATAACATCACCTGGGTATCACTGATACACCCAGGTGTCTGCATCGCAGGCAAGCCAGCTCCCACACTGGTTTGCGGTGAGGCTTGGATTTAGACCGCTACCGCACGCGGCTCGCTACGACGGATCGCGCGTACCTTGTGCAGGGTATCGGCGCAGGTGCGCGCCGCTTCCTGGCCCTTGTGCACGAAGTGCTCGTAGAAAAACGTGGTGTGCTCGCTGCCGGCATGGAAGTGGTGCGGCGTCAGGGACACCGAGAACACCGGCACTTCAGTTTCCAGCTGCACCTGCATCAGGCCGCTGACTACCGATTGCGCGACGAATTCGTGACGGTAGATGCCACCGTCCACCACCAGCGCGGCAGCGACGATGCCGGCGTAACGGCCGGTCTTGGCCAGCAACTTGGCGTGCAGGGGCATTTCAAAGGCGCCGCCGACTTCGAAGAAGTCGATGTCCGATTCCTGATAACCCTGGGCGATCATTTCGGCGAGGAAGCCTTTGCGCGATTGGTCGACAATATCCTTGTGCCAGCAGGCCTGGATAAACGCGACGCGCTCGCCGTGATGGTTTTTGCTTTTGCTGTCGATTGCGGTGGGTTGCATGTTCTGACTCCTGTTTAAGAAAAAAACAGGGCGTTATGAATCGAATGGGATTTAAGGGTACGCATGCGCAAACAAGCGCGCGGCCCTTAGGTGCCAATCCCGTTCTCTCTTCATCCGGACTGTGACCGTCGGCCCTGGCATCGCACCAGGTCTGCTGACCCTTCGCTCACGATGACGCGAAGGCGCTCGCGGGCTCCCGCGACGAATCGCGGATAC
>Ga0209646_1000345_pt1 | contig 34437 bp, 29 predicted proteins | sample AraplaL_Col_mTSA_FD_184259 | JGI IMG/M metagenome (GOLD analysis project Ga0209646, IMG submission 184259) | Arabidopsis root microbial communities from the University of North Carolina, USA - plate scrape CL_Col_mTSA (SPAdes) (version 2) | ecosystem: Host-associated > Plants > Roots >...
AAACCAATCAGAAGTACTTTGCGTCGGTCAGCGCAAAGTACTTCTGATTGGTTTGCATGGTCAGGATCAGGCATTCCTGCGGCACAGCGAGGAACGCTTCCTCGAAGTGGCAGGGGTAGACCACGGGCCATTCGACGAGCGCGTTCACTTCGTCCAGCAGCGCTTCGGGCATGACCACCGTATCGGTGCCGGCCGTCTTGAGCAGCTCGGCGCGGATTGCATCCTTGCGGCGGGTGATGCTCGCAATGACCTTGCCCTGCGATTCCAGCGTGCTCGCGTACGACGTGGCGTCCTTGATGACGATTTCGCCGGCCGACAGGAATCGGTGGCCCAGCGTCACGTTGCCAGATTGCAGGCCCAGGACGCTCGCGGGGATGACCTCGCTGTCGAGCAGCGCGATCAGCTTGTGCGCCGGGCGCACGAACTGCACGTTGTCACCGTTCGGGCGCTGGTACGTCATCACCTTCGGGATCGGCAGGTTGGCGATGGTCTGCGACAGCGCGGCCTGCAGGCCATCGGCCAGCACGGCGCCGCGTGCGGTGTAGCGGTAGAAGAGCGCTTCGGCCTTGCCATCCGGCGCGCGTTCGAGCGACTCGGGGGCGATGGCTTCCACGCCCACCGTCTTGGCCAGCGCGGCCAGCTTCTTGATGAGCGGTGCGGCAGGCTTGCCCTCAGCGTCGAAGGCGATGGTCACGGGCAGCACCTTCTCGCGCAACTCGCGATCGGGCGCGGCGCGGCGTACGCCGGTGATCGATGCGGCCAAGCGGCGCGGCGTGGCAAAGCCTTCCACGGCAGCGCCTTCTTCGAGCAGGCCTTGCGCCGACAGACCGTCAAACAGGCCGCGCGCAAACGCCTCGCCGAGGCGGGCCAGCGCCTTGGGCGGCAGTTCTTCGGTCAGTAGTTCGATCAGGAGGGTGGACATAGCGTTGAAAATCGGTGACGTCGTTGTTCTGGCGCCGCGCGTTCAGCGCGGCAATGTATTCGGTCTTAGCACGGCCTAACAGGGCGAACCCGGCACGGGCTCCACGCCCGAGAGCAGCCACACATCGCCCTGCTGCTGGAACTGCAATTGGGTGCCGGCGCATTGCCCCGGCGGAGGCGGCGGCGCGATCGGCGCGGGATTGGTGCCAGGTGCAGCCGCATCACGGCGCAGGAAACGCGCGGACAACGTGCCGCGCCGCGCGTCGTAACGCACCTCTTGCAGCGTGCCGGATACGTTGAATTCCAGGCGACTCGGCATTTGCGACGATGAGCGGAACACGCGCGCACGGCGCTGCGCCTTCGCCCCAACGCCTTGCCATTCCACCCAGGTAAAGGGGAAGCGCAGGGCTGTGGCGTATGTGCGCAGCGGTACGCGGTGCCAGCCGAGGTCGCGCGCGCCGGACAGGTCGCACGCCATGGTCCGCACCAGGCTCGTCCATTGGTCGAGCGCAGGCGGAGGCGGCGTCCAGGCTGTACCCAGCGCCTGCTGCAGCGGCTTGGAATCGGCCACGCAAAGCTGCGTCAGATTGCTGGGCACGACAAAGATCTTTTCCGTCGATGCAGGCTTGGACGTGCGATGCCGCGCCGCTTGCGCAACGCTTGCCGGCAGCGCCAGCGCAGCGATCGAGGCTGCCGTCAGCAGCGCCAGCCCACGCCTTGCGGCCTGGAGCCGGGTGGCCGTCATGCGGCCTCCGTGGTCTTGGCGGTGGTGGCCGCGCCGCACATCGGGAAGCCCAGGCGCTCGCGCGAGTCGTAATAGGCCTGCGCAACCGAGCGCGACAGGTTGCGGATACGGCCGATGTAGGCCGCACGCTCCGTCACCGAAATGGCACCGCGTGCATCCAGCAGGTTGAAGGTGTGGCCGGCCTTGAGCACTTGCTCGTAGGCGGGCAGGGCGAGTTGTACCACCGGTGCGTCGCTCTGCGCAGCGGCGTTGCCCTCAGCGGGTGCGCCCATCAGGCGCTTGGCCTCGGCTTCGTGTTCGGCAAAGCGGCGGAACAGCACGGTGGTGTCCGCATGTTCGAAGTTGTAGGTCGATTGCTCGACTTCGTTCTGGTGGTAGACGTCGCCGTAGGTCAGGCGGCGGGTGACCGGGCCGTTCGGGCCGGGTTCTTCCCATTCCGTCCAGACGAGGTCGTAGACGTTCTCGACCTTCTGGATGTACATCGCCAGGCGTTCGATGCCGTAGGTGATCTCACCGGTGACGGGCTTGCAATCCAGGCCGCCCACTTGCTGGAAGTACGTGAACTGCGTGACTTCCATGCCGTTGAGCCACACTTCCCAGCCGAGGCCCCAGGCGCCGAGCGTGGGGTTTTCCCAGTCGTCTTCCACAAAGCGGACGTCGTTTTGCTTGAGGTCCAGGCCCAGCGCTTCCAGCGAGCCGAGATACAGGTCGAGGATGTTTTCCGGCGCGGGCTTGAGCACCACCTGATATTGGTAGTAGTGCTGCAAGCGGTTGGGGTTCTCGCCGTAGCGGCCGTCTTTGGGGCGGCGCGACGGTTGGACATACGCGGCGCGCCACGGCTCGGGGCCGATCGCGCGCAGGAAGGTGTGCACGTGCGAGGTGCCGGCGCCGACTTCAAGGTCGATGGGTTGCAGCAGGGCGCAGCCCTGGGCGTCCCAGTACGACTGCAGCTTGAGAATGATTTGCTGGAAAGTAAGCATGGTGGTACCCGTTGGTCCGTCGTGGCAGCACAGCGCCGCGCGGCGGTGGAATGCAGCGGCGGGCACCGCGCGTTTTGCTGCGGTGCCCGCCGTAAAACGTTGAATTTTAGCGTTTTTTGTCAGCCGCTCCGGAAAGTGTCTCGAAAGTCCTCCAGGCGGCCAACGCTCAGTTCGCGCCAGCCCTGCGACGGCGTACGAATGCGATCAGCAGCACCAGCGCGCCCACCCCAACCGCCGGGGCGTTGCCCACTCGCACAAAGGGCGTCAGCCCTTGTGTGCCCTGCACGTCAGCCTGCAGCGTGCCGAGCGTGAAGATGGGCAGGCGTGCCTGCACGCTGCCGTCCGGGCGCACCACGGCGGTGGCGCCGGTATTGGTGGCGCGCAGCATCGGGCGGCCCGTTTCCAGCGCGCGCATGCGTGAAATCTGCAGGTGCTGATCCAGCGCGATGGTGTCGCCAAACCACGCCAGGTTCGTCGTATTGGCTAGCATCGTGGCCGGTTGATCGGCATGGCGCAGCGAGGCGGCGATCTCCTCGCCGAACAAATCTTCGTAGCAGATGTTGGGAGCGATGCGCTGATCTGCCACCGGCATGGGCGGTTGCACGAGCTGGCCGCGCCGGAAATCGCCCAGCGGCATGTTCATCATGTTGACGAACCAGTGGAAGCCAAAGGGGATGAACTCGCCGAAGGGCACGAGGTGGTGTTTGTTGTAGCGGTACACGCCCTGGAACTGGGGGCCGACGCCGAACACGCTGTTGGTGTAGTCCACCGCCGAATCCTGGCTTGCCGCGCCAAACAGCACGCTGGAGCCCGTGCTATCCACATAGGTGCGGATGGCCAGTGCGATCTCCTGCGGCATCTCCTGAATCATGATCGGGAAGGCCGTCTCGGGCGTAATCACCAGTTGCGCGGGCTTCTCGGTGACCATCTTGGTGTACAGCTCCAGCGAGCGCTCGATGCCGGTCTGCTGGAATTTCACGTCCTGCGGTACGTTGCCCTGCAAGAGGCGCACGGAGATTGGCTTGCCCACTGGCTGCGTCCAGGCGATGTTGTGCAGCGGCCAGCCGGCCACCAGCACGATTGCGCCCGCGATGCCCGCCAGCCAGTGCAGCCGCCGTTCAGCTGCCACGCACAGCAGGCCGGCCAGCACTGCGGCAATCAGTACGATGCCGTACACGCCCACCAGCGGCGCGTAGCCGACGAGCGGGCCGTCGGTATGCGCGTAGCCGCCGTTGATCCAGGGGAAGCCTGTCCACACGGTGCCGCGCAGCCACTCCACAACGGCCCACGCTGCGCCGAACACCACCGCCGATGCTGCACCAGACCATCGTCCGCGTCGCGTCAGCCATTGCCATGCCCACACCGCCAGCGCCGGATGCAGCGCCAGATAACCCGCGAACAGCAGTACGGCCAGCGCGGCCATCCAGGCCGGCATGTCGCCGTAAACATGCATGCTGATATAAAGCCACCAGACGCCCGACAAGAACCAGCCCAGCCCAAACGCGTAGCCAACCCCGGCCGCATCGCGCAGGCGCGGCGCGCGCTGCACCAGCGCGGCCAGCCCCGTCAGCGAGAGGATCTGCAGCCACCACCAGTGATTGGGCGCGAACGACAGCGTATGCATGACGCCCAGCAATGCCGCCAACGGCATCGCAAAACGTAGGCGGGTAAGTGGCACAGCAGGCGGCACGGCGGGCGGCACAAGCGAAGCATCCTGCCGACGGGAACGGTCGGCAGGGGAAGAGAACTGAGCAGGCACGGAAGAATCAGGCGGGGTGAGAACCGGAAGTGTCGGCGACGGCGTTGCCGCCGGCTGGCGAGGTGATACGGCGTACCAGCAGCACCTGCACCTGGCGTGCATCGGCGCGCAGCACGTCGAATTGCAGCGTGCCCATGACGATCTTCTCGCCACGGTGCGGCACGCGGCCCAGGTGGTTGGACAGCAGCCCGCCAATCGTGTCGACGTCTTCGTCGGAGAAGTGTGTACCGAAGGCTTCGTTGAACTGCTCGATTTCGGTCAGGCCGCGCACGCGCATGTGGCCATCGGCGGTCGCGAGGATGTTGTCTTCTTCCTCTTCGATGTCGTACTCATCTTCGATGTCGCCGACGATCTGCTCCAGCACATCTTCAATCGTGATGAGGCCGGCCACACCACCGTATTCGTCGACGACGATGGCGATGTGGTTCCGGTTGACGCGAAAGTCGCGCAACAGCACGTTCAGGCGCTTGGATTCCGGGATGAACACGGCCGGGCGCAGCATGTCGCGCACGTCGAAGTCTTCATCGGTATAGAAACGCAGCAGATCCTTGGCTAGCAGGATGCCGATGATGTTGTCACGGCTGCCTTCGTAGACGGGGAAGCGCGAATGCGCAGCTTCCTGCACGAAGGGGATGAATTCGGACGGCGCGTCGGCGATGTTCAGCGCGTCCATTTGCGCGCGCGGGATCATGATGTCGCGCGCACACAGGTCTGAGACCTGGAAGACGCCTTCGATCATCGACAGGGAGTCGGCGTCGATCAGGTTGCGCGCATGGGCGTCTTGGAGGATTTCGAGCAGCTCGGCCCGCGATTCGGGCTCGGGCGAGATGAGGTCGGTCAGGCGTTCCAGCAGCGAGCGGGGTTTGTCGGCTGGCTTCGGACTGGGATACGGATCATTCATGGCGCGGTCGCGCGTCGTTCAACATCGGGCCAGCATACACCAAAAGATTGGCGGTCCAGATGACGCCAGACGAGCCGCGGGCCACCTGAGGTGCATGACGCTGCACTTCAGGTGGCCGACTCGGGCGGCATGGCTGCGGCGCGCTGCCGAAGGGGTAACGGTCAGTCGCTGCCGTCCTTGCCGCCTGGATGATGGTGAGCGTCGTTGCCGGGGTTGGCGTCGCCCTCGTCACCGTGATGGTCGTTGTCGCCATGATGGTGGGCGCCAGGGTCATCGCCGTCGCCGCGGTCGTCGTGGCCGTGGTCTTTGTCGTGGTCGGTGTTGCCACCTCGGTCGTGATGGCCATGGTCGTTGTCATGGTGGCCGTCGCCGCCGTGATCATGGTCGCCGTGGTCGTCCCCATGGTGTCCATGGTTGCCATTGCCATCGTGGTCGTGATCGCCGTGACCGTTGCCGGGGTGACCATCGCCACCGTGGTCATGGTCGCCACCGTGCGGATCGTGGTGATTGCCATGGTTATGGTCGCCATCGCCGCCGCGGTCGTGATCGCCACCGTGATGGCCGTCATGGTCGTGATCATGGTCATGGTGATGGCCGTGATCGTGATGCCCGCCGTGATGATGGCCGCCATGGCAGCTTCCGCAGGGCGACGGGGCAGGGGCAGGGCTTGGTGTCGGTGTCGGTGTCGGTGTCGGTGTCGGTGTCGGTGTCGGTGTCGGCGTGGGAGCCGGAGTCGGAGTCGGGCTGGGGCTAGGACTTGGCGACCCGCCAGGCGTCGGAGCGGGGGCTGGCGCGTTGTTGTTCGTTGGCGGGGGCGGCGTGATGTTGTTGGCCTGGGTGGGTGCTGGCGTTGTGACCGGATCCTGCGTGTTGCCGTGATACCGGCTTAGCGTGCTGGCACCGGCGTAGGCGGTCCAGCGGCCGGCGATCTCTTTGTCTACGCCGCCTAGCCAATGGTCACCCGTGATGCCGACGCCAACCAGGGTCTTGCTGCTCGCGAAATCGTATCCGCCACCAATCAGCGCCTGCACGCTGGTGCTGCCGACCACGGCCTGCACACGCGGCCGGATCGTGCCTTGCGCGATCATGAGGTTCACTTCGGCGCCGACCACGTTGTTGCTGTCGGACACATTGACGGTGCGACAGCCCACCACCGCACCCGGGTGCCATGCGCCGTCGAACACGACTACGATGCCCGCGTAGCACGACTGCCTGTGATCCGCATGGGCAATGCGCGGCGTGACCGCGAGCGCAGTGCCGATTCCCACGCCGACGAGCAGCGTGGTCCACGGAATGCTGTCCATGAAGCGTTGACGCATGATGACCTCCCCGGGGGGCCGTGCCCGTCTGTGCGTGGGTTGGCCCATGGCGCTCGTTTGCGCCGACATTCGTTGAGCTCGCTCGGGTGGCGGCTTATGTGTCGAGGATAGGGATTGCCATGGCAAAGCCCATGCGCCGTACGGAGAACAGTGCCGGTACCGGATGGCCGACGGTCGATGGGGGGCGTATGAGCGATTCGACGGGCGTGCGCTTGCATCGAATGGCGGAGGAGATGCCGAAAACCCTTGTCAGAACTGGATCTGCGGAGAACAGGCTTGATTCAGCGCTGAAACGCGGTGTTGCGTTTCTGTAGCAGAAAACAAAAACGCCGGCACGTGGCCGGCGTCTGAGGGCGATGCGGGATGCGCGTCAGCGGCTTGCGTATGGATCGGCAAAACCCAGATCGCCGAGGATCTGCGTTTCGATGCCTTCCATTTCTTTGGCATCGGCCGGGGCTTCATGGTCGTAGCCCTGCGCATGCAGCGCGCCGTGCACGATCAGGTGCGCGTAGTGCGCAAGCAGCGGCTTCTTCTGTTCCTTCGCTTCTTTCTCGACCACCGGGCAGCACAGCACGATGTCGGCGGACACGGGGTCTTCATCGCTCTCCGCATACGAGAAGGTCAGCACGTTGGTGGCGTAGTCCTTGCCGCGGTACGTGCGGTTGAGCGTGCGGCCTTCTTCCTCGCCGACGAAGCGCACGTTGAGTTGGGCATCGGCAAACAGCGCGGGGGCGATCCACGCTTCAATGTCCTGTTCTTTCGGCAGTGCCTTGCGCGCGGCGGCCTTCAACTCATCGCCGTACTGCAGGGTCAGGTCGAGCGTGAGCATTTCCGCGTCGTCGAAGGTCTCGCGGCCGTTGTTCCAGAACGTGTCGTCGAGGTCTTCGGTTCGCTCGGTTTGTACCGGTTCGGCTTCAATGCGAAGCGTGACGCTGTCGTGGTGCTCAGGGCGCAGCGACAGCATGGCGTTCGTGTTGGTGTCCGAATGCTCGGCGACGAGGGTGATGGCGCCGTCCGCAGTGTCGGGCACGCTGATGATCAGGCTGCGGCCATCGGCAAAGGCGATGCGCACGGCGCTGGCATCCACCGTCTTCGGTTTGCCCTTGGCGTCGAATACGTCGACGCGCGGGCCGAACGACTCGGCGGCTTCGGGTTGGGTCTTCTTGGTTTTGGTTTTAGCTTTGGCCACGTTCAGGCGTCCTTGTGCTGTGCATGGAATTCGTCATAAGCGTCGACGATGCGGGCGACCAGTGGGTGACGCACCACGTCGACGCTGGTAAAGCGCGTCATCGCCACGCCGCGCACATCGCGCAGCACGTGCTGCGCTTCGATCAGGCCGCTTTTCTGGCCGCGCGGCAGGTCGATCTGCGTCGTATCGCCGGTAATCACCGCCTTGGAACCGAAGCCGATCCGCGTGAGGAACATCTTCATCTGCTCCGGCGTGGTGTTCTGGGCTTCGTCCAGGATGATGAAGGCGTGGTTGAGCGTGCGCCCGCGCATGTAGGCCAGCGGCGCGATCTCGATCATCTGGCGCTCGAACATCTTCTGCGTCTTGTCGAAGCCCAGCAGGTCGTACAGCGCGTCGTACAGCGGGCGCAGGTAGGGGTCGACCTTCTGTGCGAGATCGCCCGGCAGGAAGCCCAGGCGCTCGCCGGCCTCCACCGCCGGGCGCGTCAGCACGATGCGCTTGATGGCGTCGCGCTCGAGTGCATCCACCGCGCAGGCGACGGCCAGATAGGTCTTGCCCGTACCCGCCGGGCCGATGCCGAACGACAGGTCGTGCGAGAGGATGTTGCGCAGGTACTCGCGCTGCATCGGTGTGCGGCCGTGCAGATCCGTGCGGCGCGTATGCAGCACCGGCGACAGGTCGTTGCCATCCGGCACTTCGAGGCCCGAGTCCGGCACGTAAGCGCCGTGCGCGGCCACTTGTCGTGTTTCCACCAGGCCAAGCTGGATATCGTCCACCGACAGCGGCTCGCGCGCGCTGTTGTAGAAGGTTTCCAGCGCATTCGCCGCGCCTTGCGCGTTGGCGCCGCGCACCGTGAACTTGCTGCCACGCCGGTTGATCGTCACGTCCAGCGCCTGTTCGATCTGGCGCAGGTTTTCATCCAGCGGCCCGCACAGGTTCTGCAGGCGTGCGTTGTCGTTCTTGGGTGCGGTGAATTCAGCGGTGGTCGGTTTCATCCAATCCGTCTGTGTTGGTGATCAGTGGGTTGCGCGGTCGTCGTTGGCGACAACCTCACCGCGCAGCGAGTGCGGGAAGGCATGCACGATGCGCACGTCGAGCATTTGGCCGACCAACTGGTCGCGGCGGGCCTGCGGCAGATCGGGCAGGGCGAAGTTGACGACGCGGTTGTTCTCGGTGCGGCCGTGCAGTTCAGTCGGGTCCTTGCGCGACGGGCCTTCGACCAGGATGCGCTGCACGCTGCCGACCATGCCCTGGCTGATGCGCGCGACGTTCTCTTCGATGGTCGCCTGCAAGTGTTTCAGGCGTTCGAGCTTGACGGCCTGCGGCGTATCGTCGTGCAGGTTGGCCGCCGGCGTGCCAGGGCGCGGGCTGTAGATGAAGCTGAACGAGGTGTCGTAGCCGATCTCGTGGATCAGATCCATCGTCTTGGCGAAGTCCGCATCGGTCTCGCCCGGGAAGCCGACGATGAAGTCGGTGGCGATCGAGATGTTCGGCCGGATCGCGCGCAGCTTGCGGATGCTGCTCTTGTATTCGAGCACCGTGTAGCCGCGCTTCATCGCCATCAGGATGCGGTCGGAGCCGTGCTGAACGGGCAGGTGCAGGTGGTCGACCAGCTTCGGGTTGGTGGCGTAGGCTTCGATCAGGCGCGAGGAGAATTCCTTCGGGTGGCTGGTCGTGTAGCGGATTCGCTCGATGCCGGGGATTTCCGCCACGTATTCCAGCAGCAGGGCAAAGTCCGCACGCTCGCTGGTGTCGCCCATCTTGCCGATGTAGGCATTGACGTTCTGGCCCAGCAGTGTGACTTCGCGCACGCCTTGCTCGGCCAAGCCGGCCACTTCAGCCAGCACGTCGTCAAACGGGCGCGAGACTTCCTCACCGCGCGTGTACGGCACGACGCAGTAGCTGCAGTACTTCGAGCAGCCTTCCATGATCGACACGAAGGCGGTCGCGCCATCCACGCGCGCGGGCGGCAGGTGGTCGAACTTCTCGATCTCGGGGAAGGACACGTCGACCTGCGAGCGGCCCGTGCGGCGGCGCGCGGCGATCAGCTCCGGCAGGCGGTGCAGCGTCTGCGGGCCGAAGACCACGTCCACATATGGGGCGCGCGCCACGATGGAGGCGCCTTCCTGGCTGGCCACGCAGCCACCCACGCCGACCACGAGGTCCGGCTTGAGCGCCTTGAGCGCCTTCACGCGGCCAAGCTCGGAGAACACCTTCTCCTGCGCCTTCTCGCGCACGGAGCACGTGTTGAAGAGGATCACGTCCGCATCTTCGGGCGTGTCGGTGGGGATGAGACCTTCAGCCGCGTTGAGCACGTCGGACATCTTGTCCGAGTCGTACTCGTTCATCTGGCAGCCGTAGGTTTTGATGAAGACTTTTTTCATGTGCCGTTCACAGTGGTTGACCTGGGGGCACGTGCTTCGTGGGGCGTTCTGTTCTGACTACTGAGACTGGGCTTGTGCGGCCACCGCAGCGTTGTAGTCGTCATCACTAACGACCCAGGCCGTCAGCAACTGCCGGTACAGGTCGAGCTGATAGCGCACCTTGAACGTCTGGCCGACCACCGAAGCGGGCGGCAGCAGACGCCCGTCCAGCGACAGGATCCGCACACCCGGGGCGAAGTTGACCTCCGCGCTGCTGCTGGTCAGGCCAAGCAGCAGGATGCGGACTACGCCGGTGCTGCCGGTACTCAGCGTGCCGGTGTTGGCCGAATTGACGGTCAACTGGGCTGCCGGAGCGTTCGCCGGAATATTGCGCAGCACCTGCGCATGGGCGGACAGCATTGGCACCGATGCCGCAACGGCGGCAAAGGCTAGGGCGAGGACTTGGCGTCGGGTGCGCATGGCGTCGTCAGAGGAAAGCCACCGCCGGGTGAGCGACCCGGCACACGAAACACGAGACAACCCGACATTGTAACGCTCGGTGGCCGTATGGTGGCGCCCAGTGGCTGTTCCTTACAGCGATTCGGCGATCTTTGCGGCCAGCGCCACGCCGCTGAGGAAGGCGGCTTCCACGCGGGGGCCTTCGCACCAATCACCGCAGGCGCCCAGGCGGGTGGCGGCATCCCAATGGCAGGGCAGGCCGGCGGCTTGCTCTACCAGCGCATGCGGCCACAGGTGCGCGGCCATGAGGTCGGGCTCGGGCGTGCCGGGGAAGGCTTCGGCAAAGCGGGCGTGCATGGCGTGCAGCGCTTGCTCCGGCGCATCGTTGGTGTGTGCGGCAGACCAGGCGGGGGACGCATGCACCACCCACGACTCGTCGACCATCACGCGGCCCGGCTTGGCGTTGTCACGGGCGGCCCAGGCGAGCATGTCGTCGTCGATGCGGATGCCGTCGTACGGCAGGTTCAGCGGCTGCGCAAAGCCCATCATCAGCGCCCAGCACGGGGCGTAGCGCACCGGGGCGATGGTCTCTTGCAGCGAAGCCGGCGTGGCACCGTGGAAGAGCACCGGCAACTCGGGCGCGGGCAGGGCCAGGGCGATGATGTCGGCGTGTTCAGGGTTGGTGCCGTCGCGCTCGATCGTCCAGCGTCGGCCCTCATGCGCAATGTGCGTGACGGCGTGGCCAAAGCGCACGTCCAGCGGCGTGGCGAGGCTGCGCACCAGCGCGCCCATGCCCGGCAGGCCGACGTAGCGGGTCTCGTCACGCGTATCGGCTTGCAGCGCATCGGCCGTGCGGTGCCCCCAGCGCGCAGGCCATGGCAGGACGGAGCCTTGCCGGCCTGCAGCATCCACCGCGCGGCGGAAGGCCTCGCTGCGCACGTTGAACGACTGCGCGCCATGGTCGAACGCATACGCCGGGGCACCCTCGGGCAGCACCGTGGTCGCCAGCCGGCCACCCACGCCACCCGCGCGCTCGTAGACGGTGGAAGCGATGCCCTCCGCGGCAAGCGCGTTGGCACAGGCAACACCGGCAATACCGGCTCCGACGATGGCGATGGAAGGCTGGGTCATGGGCGAGGTGGATGAGAAATGATCAGCAGAATCCCGCCATCATATCGACTCTATTGCTCCGTGCTCCAATGAAAAACGCCACCCGGAGGTGGCGTTTGCGATTGGGCAACCCGGCGGCTCAGAACTTGTAGCCGATCGCCAATCCAAACACGAGCGGGTCGACCTTGATGTCGGTCTTGTTGACGGCCAGCACCTGGCCCTGTGCGCTGCGGATGGTGATGGTGGAGGTCGTCTTCAGCGGCAGGTACGACACGGTGCCGATGGCCGTCCAGTTCTTGGCGAACTCATACGACATGCCGACGTTGGCGACTGGCGTCCAGGAGCTGGACGTTTCGGCCGTCACCTTGGCCGGCCCCGTGGGCACCTGGCCCATGCCCAGCTGCAGCACCTGGCCGAGGTTCTGCATCGCGTTCACAAAGTTGGAGTTCAGGCGCAGGTTGGTGAAGAAGTTGTAACTGACGCCACCGCCGATGAACGGGCGCACCTTGCTGTCCTTCGTACCGAAGTAGTACTGCGCGACGATCGCGGGGCTCCATTCACGCACCGTCGCCACCGGGTTGTTTTGGGGCAGGCCGAGGTTGATGAGCGTCAGCGGCCCGATCACCGGCACTGGCGCGATTACATTGCCGCTGCCGTACAGGTTGTGTTTGGGCGGCACGCCACCGACAAACGTGCCGGCGATGTTGTCGGTAAAGAAGTGCGTGAAGGTGAGTGAGAGCGTATTCGAATTGCTGACCCGCACGTCAGTTCCGGGTGATTGCCATGTGCCCAGCCCCAGTGCGCTGGTGGTGGTGGTCAGCGGCGTGGCCGAATCCATCGGACGGATATAGAACCAGCCCACCGCCGCAACGTTGCGACCCCAGACGTAGTTGTCCATGAAGCCGCTGAAACCGCCACCGCCCGTGCTGGCACCGCTGCTTGCGCCGGCGGAGACGTTGGACTCTGCGGTGGATTGCGCGTGAGCAGCGGACGCTGCAAGGGTGCTGACAGCAGCGCAGGCAAGGGCTGCGGCAAAGCGGCGGGCGGTGCGGTTCATGTGGTTGTCTCTCTGGATGGGATTGTTATTTCGCCTAAGTGTGGCGATTTGTGTTTCCGCAGCATAACGCAGCGATTTCTCTGCGTTCGTCGAAGCTTTCCTCTAGCTGGTACGCACGCCACAAGGGTTTCCCCTAGGCATGTTTGATACCCATCGCCCAAGCGGCGGAGCCTTGGTGCGCAACGGTCTGCGGGTGGGGTTTCAAAACTTGTATTCCGGGTTCCTGGGGTTGAAGGTTTGGTCGTTCCACGTCTTGCGCGTCACGCTTTCAATGGCAATTTTTTCAAGCTGGTTGCCTGATGCATCCCATGATTCTTCAACACGGACCCACGGGTTCTTGAGGTCAAAGAACAGCCGTACGCGCTTGGCGTAGAACGCTGGTGGGCCGCTGGGTGCATCCCAGGTCAGGGCCAGCATGCGCTCACCGCCTTCGGTTACCACGCGGGCTTCATTGAACTTGCCGGTTTCGCGGGCAGCGACGTGGGCGCGGCCATCGCGTTCGACGGTATCGACGATGTACTGCAGCCCCAGCTCGCGTGCGGTGTGGTTCGACTGCGATTTGGCGAGCTGCCCGTCGAGCGCGCTCCAGATGGCTGCAAAGCCGAAGAGGCCGCCCAGGTGGCCGTACAGCTCGTTCTTGCGCACGGTCTCGTCGTAGATGATTTCCTGGCCTGCGTGCGCGCCGCCTTTGAGCCAACGCGCGTAGACCTGGCGCGGCGCGTGGCGGTAGCGCACCAGCATGAGTGCCGGCTGGCTTTGCCATTGATCCTTCACGCGTTCCTGGCGACGCATGCGGTATTCGTATTCCGGCAGATCAGCGACCTCCGCCTTGAGCCAGCGCACCAGCGTTTCGGGCTTCATGGCGTGCGCCATGGCGAGGATGTCGTCGTCAGGCCAGTTGGCAAATGTGTTGGCGTGGACCTGCGCGCTGAGCCATGCAACCTGTCTGTTGACGTCCATGGCGGCAAAGGCTGCAATGGCGGCGGACTGCGAAGCCGATGCGACCACCGAAGAGGCAACGGGTGCGGAGCCATCCGAGGTCTGGGCCCAGCTCGGAGCGTAGCAAGCCAGCGCCGTCATCAGGGCAACAGTGCGTGCGCGCATGCGAGTCTCCCGGTCGGCGTGTTATTGCGGTACCTGTGCCGCGCGGGCGCGCTGGATATCCGGGTCGGCATCGCGCAGTTCGCGCCGCAGGATCTTGCCCACCGTCGACTTGGGCAGCTCTTCGTGGCGGAACTCGACGATGCGCGGCATCTTGTAGCCGGTCAGATGCGCGCGGCAGTGTTCGAGCAGCGCGGGTTCGGTCAAGGCACCAGTGCGCGGCACCACGATGATCTTCACGCGCTCGCCAGCCACCGGGTCGGGCACGCCAATGGCGGCCACCTCCAGCACCTCGGGGTGGAGTGCCACCACGTCTTCGATCTCGTTCGGGTACACGTTGAAACCCGAGACCAGGATCATGTCCTTCTTGCGATCGATCAGGCGGATGTAGCCGTTGGCGTCCATGACGCCGATGTCACCGGTGGAGAACCAGCCATCCGCGTCGATGGCCTTGGCGGTTTCCTCCTGGCGCTGCCAGTAGCCGCGCATGACCTGGGGGCCGCGCACCTGCAATTCACCGGGTTCGCCCAATGGGGCGATGGTGCCGTCGTCGCGTTTGAAACGCACTTCGGTGGAGGGCGCCGGCAGGCCAATCGTGCCGCTGAATTCGGTGATGTCCGGCGGGTTCATCGACACCACGGGCGAGCATTCGGTCAGCCCATAGCCTTCCACGATGGTGTGGCCGGTCACCTTCTTCCAGCGTTCCGCAATGGCGCGCTGCACCGCCATGCCGCCGCCGATGGTGATCTTCATCGCAGAGAAATCGCGCTTGGCAAATTCGGGGTCTTCCAGTAGCAGGTTGAACAGCGTGTTGACGCCCGCAATGCCCGAGAAGCGCTCCTTGCGCAAGATGAAGAGCACCCGCTTGGTATCGCGCGGATTGGCAATGAGGATGTTGCGCCCGCCCATGGTCATGAACATCAGCAGGTTCACCGTGAGCGAAAAGATGTGATACAGCGGCAGCAGCGTGACGTTGGTCTCCGCCCCGCCCGTGAGCATGCTCTTGGACCACACTTCGGCCTGCAGCAGGTTGGCGATGATGTTGCGGTGGGTGAGCATCGCGCCTTTGGCCACGCCCGTGGTGCCGCCGGTGTATTGCAGGAAGGCAATGTCTTCCGATGCCAGTTGCACCGGCTGCAACGCACGCGAGCGCCCCGCGGCCAGCGCGTCGCGCAGCCAGATCGGCGCGGGCAGTGCGTACGGTGGCACTTGCTTCTGCACATGCCGCATCACGAAGTTCAGCGCACGGCCTTTGAGGTTGAGCGCGCCGCCCATCAGGTCCCCAATGCCGGTGATGACGATGTTGCGCACTTGCGTGCCAGGAAGCGCCTGCTCCAGCGTGCGCGCAAAATTTTCCAGCACGACGATGGTCTGTGCGCCGGAATCGCGCAGCTGATGCGCCAGCTCCGGCACCGTGTACAGCGGGTTCACGTTGACGACGATGGCGCCGGCCAGCAGCGTGCCAAACAGGCACACCGGATACTGCAGGCTGTTGGGCAGCATGATCGCCACGCGGTCGCCCTTCTTTACGCCACGCGATTGCAGCCACGCTGCAAAGTGCTGGGCTTGGCGCTCGCATTCGCCGTAGGTCATTTCCGTGCCGACACTCACATAGGCGACACGCGCGCGGTACTTCTCTACCGATTCGCGAAAGACTTCGGCCAGCGATTGATAGCGGTCGGGGTCAATCTCCGCAGGCACGCCTTGGGGGTACGACTTCAGCCAGATGCGGTCGGTCAGATTGCTGCGGTCAGCAACGGTGTTCATGGTGTCTCCGTCCATGAAAGCGAGCGGCATGGTTTTGTTATGTGCCGCGCGGGTTGGGTGATCGGGCCGTTCCCGTGGGCCCGTCGGTTCAATGCGACATGTTTTCGGGGCGCTCCAGAATGGCGACCACGCCTTGGCCACCCGCCGCGCAGATCGACACCAGCCCACGCCCACTGCCGCGTTGCGCCAGCATCTTGGCCAGCGAGGCGAGAATGCGCCCGCCCGTGGCAGCAAACGGATGGCCGGTGCCGAGCGAGCTGCCGTTCACGTTGAGCTTGCTGCGGTCGATGCTGCCCATGGGGGCACTGCGGCCGAGTTTTTCGCGGCAGTATTCGGGCGATTCCCACGCAGCCAGCGTGCACAGCACCTGCGCGGCAAAGGCTTCGTGGATCTCGTAATAGTCGAAGTCCTGCAGCGTCAGCCCAGCGCGCTGCAGCATGCGCGAGACGGCATAGGCGGGTGCCATCAGCAGGCCTTCGTTCTGCTCGGGTGTGCCGCTGAAGAAATCCACGGCGGCCGTATCGGCGCAGGTCATGTAGGCAAGCACCGGCAGGTTGTGCGCGCGGGCCCACTCTTCACTGGCGAGCAGCACGCACGATGCGCCATCGGTGAGCGGCGTGGAATTGCCGGCGGTCATGGTGCCGGCGGCGCTGCGGTCGAATACCGGTTGCAGTTTCGCCAGTTGCTCGATGGTGAGGTTGTTGCGCAGGTTGTTGTCGCGGTCGAGCCCCAGGTGGGCGGTCATCAGGTCGGTGAAGAAGCCACGTTCGTAGGCGGCAGTGAGGTTCTGGTGGCTGCGCAGGGCGAGGGCGTCCTGATCTTCGCGGCGGATGCCCCAGCGCTTGGCCATCAGTTCGCAGTGCTCGCCCATCGAGAGGCCCGTGCGCGGCTCGCCGTTGCGCGGCAAGAGCGGCCGCACGAACATCGATGGCCGCAGCCCGGCCAGCGCCTTGATGCGCGCGCCGGTGGACTTGGCGCGGTTGGCTTCCAGCAGGATCTTGCGCATCTTTTCGTTCAGGCCGACGGGCGCGTCGGAGGTGGTATCCGTGCCGCCCGCAATGCCGACGTCGATCTGCCCCAGCGCGATCTTGTTGGCGACGAGGATGGCCGCTTCCAGCCCCGTGCCGCACGCCTGCTGCACGTCGTACGCGGGCGTCTGCTTGGCGAGCGTGGTGGACAGCACCGTCTCTCGCGCCAGGTTGAAATCGCGCGCGTGCTTGATGACGGCACCGGCTACGACTTCGTCCAGACGCATGCCGTGGAGGTTGAAACGATCGATCAGGCCCTGTAGCGCAGCGGTCAGCATCTGCTGGTTCGACGCCGTGGCGTAGGCGGTGTTCGAGCGGGCGAACGGAATGCGGTTTCCCCCGAGGATGGCGACGCGGCGCACCTGCGCGCTTCCGTGCGTACTAACGAGCATGGATTCAGTCTCCCGTGTGTTCTTGTTGTGCTGATGCCAGCCTCAGCATGCCGCGCAGATACGGCTTGTCGCCGGCGGTGTTGCGCACCTCAAACGCGCGGCCGGGTGTGGCCTCATCGGCTTGCCATAGCGTGGCCGCTCCCGGCAGCGATAGCGGTGTCTTGAATTCGGCCGTCACCTCGCCTTCCGTGAGCGGTGCAGCCGGCAGCAACGCGGCCAGTGCTCGCGCCTTGGTCCACATCCCATGCGCGATGGGGTGCGCAAAGCCGAAGAGCTTCGCGCCGATGCTCGACACGTGGATGGGGTTCCAGTCGCCAGACACCTCGGCGTAGCGGCGGCCGGTGTCGGCGGGGGCATCCCAGCGGCCATGGGGCGACAGGTCGGGCGTGGCCGGCAACGCAATCAACGGCGCGCCCTGCGGCGACTGCACGCCCACACGCAAATAGGTGGAGAGCGACTCCCACACCACCGCGCGCGCTTTGACGATGGTCGTCTCGATGGCAAACGCCTGCCCGCGCGCATGCTGGAACAGCCGGCGCGGCCGTACTTCCACGCGTACGCGTTCACCCGTTTGCAAGCGCTGATGCTGGCGGATGGTGTTACACAGGTGCACCAGGCCGATCACCGGATAGGGGAACGCCGATTCCGTCATCAGCATGAGTTGCAACGGAAAGCCCAGCAGATGTGGATACGTCATCGGCACGCCGTGCGCGGCCGAGAACCCGCACACCGCCGCGTACCGTGCGATGTGCGTGGCGTCCAGCGGCACCTCCTGACGCACCAGCGTGTGGCGCGGCAGCGGCCCGCCGCGCTTGCCCTTGCGTTGCGACAGCAGCGCGCGCCATGCCAATGCCCCCGGCGACGGCGCCTCGGTCACGAGCGTCTGCGTCGCGATCATCGGACGGAGCAGGGCCAGCGTGCGCATGGTTGTCTCAAGCGCCGAGCAGGCTCTGCCCGCACACGCGGACGATGTTGCCCGTGACGCCATTCGAGGCAGGGTTTGCAAACCACGCAATCGTCTCAGCCACGTCGACGGGTTGGCCGCCCTGGCTCATGGCGTTCATGCGGCGGCCCGCCTCGCGAATAGCAAACGGCACGGCGGCCGTCATCTGCGTCTCGATAAAGCCCGGCGCAACGGCGTTGATGGTGATGCCGCGTTCGGCCAGCAGTGGCGCACTGGCTTGCACGAGGCCGATCACGCCGGCCTTGGACGTCGCATAGTTCGTCTGCCCCAGGTTGCCCGCAATGCCGCTGATGGACGACACGCACACGATGGCGCCGCCCGCATGCAGCGCATCGGCCGCAAGCAGCGCGTCGTTGATGCGCAACTGCGCGGCGAGGTTGATGTCGAGCACGCTACGCCACGCGGGTTCGGTCATGCGAGCGATGGTCTTGTCGCGCGTGATGCCGGCGTTGTGCACGAGGATGTCGATGCCGCCCCAGGTGGTGAGTTGCTGCGCGAGCAGAGTGGGCGTTTCCGCTGCCGCAATGTCATACGCCAGCGCTTCACCGCCGATCTCTTGGGCGACAGCATTCAGCCCTTCCTGCGCGGCCGGCACATCCAGGCACAGTACCCGTGCGCCGTCACGTGCGAGCACATGCGCAATCGCCGCGCCAATGCCGCGCGAAGCCCCGGTGACCAGCGCAGTGCGCCCGGCCAGCGGCTTCTGCCAATCCACGGAGACTGGCGCTGCCGAATGCACACGCACCACCTGGCCCGATACATACGCCGAACGCGCCGACAGCAGAAAGCGCAACGTCGACGCGGCCACATTTTCTGCACCCTCAGCCACGTACACAAGCTGCGCCGTGCAGCCGCGCCGGACCTCCTTGCCGAGCGAGCGCGTCAGGCCTTCCAGCGCGCGTTGTGCGATCGCGGCTTCAGGGGTCTTGCAGTGCTCCGGCGGGCGTCCGATCACGACAATGCGGCCGCAGCGACCAATGGCACGCACGCCGTCGTGGAACACGTGATACAGCGTGTCGAGCCCGTCAATGGACCTGATGCCCGTCGCGTCGACAACGATGCCGCCAATGCGGTCAAACGCATCGCCGTCCTTGCCGGTGGGCGCGACAAAGCGGCCCGTGATCTGCCCGTGCCGGTTGGCCACACCGAGCCATTCCGGATCGCTCTCGTGAAAGCGCGTTGGCATGCCGATCTCCGCGAACAGTGCGGCGAGCGTTTCGCGCATGGCACCCCCGGGTGCCACGGTCACCAGGAAGGGTCCGACGAATTCCGGCTCGCCAGTGCGATAGCGGCGCAGCGGCACCGGCTGCGGCAGGCCAAGGTTGGCCGACAGCCACTTGCCGAAACCGGAACCGACGAAATCGAGGTACTTGTCTTGCATCGTTGTTGTTGTGTTGTGTCTGGCCGTCAGGCTGCCCGACGTTCCGCCGCCTGCAGCGCATCGAGCGCATCCTTACGGCGCTGCAGATCGGCCAGCAGGTTGAAGTCGGGCGGGAAGTCATCCACGGCGACAGCGCGTTCGCCGTAGCGCGCGTAGTCGCACAGTTGCTTGCGTTCGGCTTCGTCGATAAGGCCCTGTGCCACCGCTTGCGCTGTCCATGTTTCGAAATCTGGCAGGCTTTGCGGCACGGGCGGCAGCTTGCCTTCTCGGATGGCGGGTTTCAAGCGCTGCTCGATGGCGTCGACCGCCGGTTGCAGGCGGAAGGCCTCCTCGCCGTAGGCAATGGGGTCGATGTCGGGCGTCGGGCAGTACGAGTCGGCCAGCAGGCGGTCACGCGCGGTGCCAGGTGTCTGCATCAGTTCGGCCACCTGTGCGGCCAGTGCGTCAGATGGTTTTCGATACGGCGCACCGAACGGGAAGATCAGTGCGCGCAGCAGCCCCGCCACGCCGCGGTTCGGGAAGTTCGCCAGCACGCCGTCGAGCGCGTCTTGCGCTCGCACCAACGCATCCTGCACAGACCAGTGCACGAGCGGTGCGTCTTCCGCCGGGCGGCCGTCGTCTTCAAAGCGCTTGAGCGCGGACGAGATCAGATACATCTGCGAAAGGATGTCGCCCAGCCGGCCGGTGATGCTCTCGCGGCGCTTGAGCGTGCCGCCCAGCATGAACATCGACACGTCGGCCAGCAGCGCCAGCGCGGTCGAGAAACGGTTGACAGCCTGGTAGTAGCGCTGCATCTCGGAGGCGGCATTGCTCGGTGCCGGCGCCACGCGCCCGCCCGACAGCGCATGCAGGAACGCGCGCACAACGTTGCCCGCGATGAAGGCACCGTGGCCGAACAGCGCCGTATCAAACGCGCGCAGCGTCTCGGGTGAATCGACTCCCTGCGCGGCCGTCATCTCGCGCAGCACATACGGATGGCAGCGGATCACGCCTTGCCCGAAGATGATCAGGCAGCGCGTCATGATGTTCGCGCCTTCCACCGTAATGGCGATCGGCACCTGCTGATACGCCCGCGCCAGAAAGTTGTTCGGCCCCATGCAGATGCCCTTGCCGCCGACGATGTCCATCGCATCGTTGACCACATCGCGCGCACGTTCGGTGACGTGGTACTTGGCAATGGCGGAGATGACCGAAGGCTTTTCGCCCAGGTCCACCGCCAGCGCAGACAGGCGCCGCGCCGCATCCATCATGTACAGGTTGCCGCCCATGCGGCCGAGCGCTTCCTGAATGCCCTCGAACTTGCCGATGGGCGTGCGGAACTGGCGTCGCACGGCGGCATACGCGCCGGTGCTGCGCACGGCCAGCTTGGCCATCCCCACATTGGACGACGGCAGCGAGATCGCGCGGCCTGCGGCTAGGCATTCCATCAGCATGCGCCAGCCACGCCCCACTTGCGCCTGCCCGCCGATCACCCAGTCGATCGGGATGAACACGTCCTTGCCCCAGTTGGGGCCGTTCTGGAACACCGCGTTCAGTGGCCAGTGGCGGCGGCCGATGTTCACGCCGGGGTGCTTGGTCGGGATGAGCGCACAGGTGATGCCGGGTTCCTTGTCGGTGCCAAGCAGACCATCCGGGTCAACCGCGCGGAAGGCCAAGCCGAGCACTGTCGCAATCGGCCCGAGCGTGATGTAGCGCTTGCTCCAGGTCACGCGGAAGCCCAGCGTCTCGCGGCCCTCGTGTATGCCGCGGCAGACCACGCCCACGTCGGGGATGGCGGCTGCGTCGGAGCCGGCATACGCGTTGGTCAGCGCAAAGCAGGGGACCTCCTCACCACGGGCGAGGCGCCGCAGGTAGTGGTTCTTCTGCGCCTCGGTGCCGTAGTGCAGCAGTAGTTCGGCGGGGCCCAGCGAGTTCGGCACCATGACTGACACGGCTGCGGCGGAGCAGCGCGTCGACAGCTTCATGATGACCTGCGAGTGCGCATACGCCGAGAAGCCTTTGCCGCCGTATTCCTTCGGGATGATCATGCCGAGGAAGCCGGCCTGCTTGGCATACGCCCACGCCTCGGGCGACATGTCCTGCCAGATCTGCGTGCTTTCCCAGTCGTTGGCGAGGTTGCAGAGTTTTTCGGTTTCGACGTCGAGGAACGATTGTTCTTCCGGCGACAAGCGCGGCTGTGGCGAAGACAGCAACCGTGACCAATTCGGCCGGCCGGAAAACAGCTCGGCGTCCCACCAGACCGTGCCGGCCTCGATGGCGTCGCGTTCCGTTTCCGACATCTCCGGCATGATCTTGCGGAACATCGCCAGGACGGGGCGCGTGATTAGCGCGCGGCGCAGCGGCTTGAGCGTGAGCACGAGTGCGGGCAGCACGAACACGATCGCAAGTACCGTGGTCATCACCGGGCCGACCAGGCCGAGCCACGCGCCGGCCACCACCCAGACCGCAGTCACGACCAGCCAGGCGAATGCCGAGGCCTCCACGCTGGCGAGCCCGAGCACGCCGATGCCAAGCAGGACGATCCAGATCGCCGTCATAAGGGCCTCCATTCGCTGCGTTCATGTGCCGGATGTATCAGGCAAGCGGCGTTTGCCGAATGCCGGAGCGACTCCCGTGCCTGTGCACAGGAGCGCCGCACGGTACCTGGGTCGTCAGGCGCCGGGGCTACGCCAAGGGCGCATCGGGTTGGCCGGGAAGATCGCACGGGCCGCGTTGCTGCGGCGGATCGCCAACGCCCGCGTGCGTGCCGTGGGCGTCGCGCCGTCGTCGCCATCGTCTTGGTGATCGTCGTGCGTATCGTCGTGCATACCGTCGCCGAGGTCGTCCTGCGCATCAGCGGCGGCGCGGGCCCCGGGCGTGCGGCCGAACAGATCCCCCGAGAACGGCGAAGTGCTGGCCGGTGTTGTGCTGCGTTCGGTGGCGCGGCCGTTGCCGTGACCGGCTTGGCGCGTGGAGCCGCCGTGGCCGTTGCCCTCGCTGCCATTGGGCGCATCGTTGGCCCGAGCCGTGGGCGTGGGCGCCTGCGCTTCGGCCAGTTCGACCACCTGGTCGAGCGCGCCGGCCTCGCCGGTGTCATTGGGTAAGGGGGCGTTGAGCGTGGCCACCACCAGCGCGGTGAGCCGCGCCAGCAGTGCGGCGTCGTTCATCGGCTTGCCCTGCGTGAACATCGGCAGCAGGTTGTTGAGGTCGTCGCCAGCCAACACGCCCGCGAGCGCCTTGAGCGAGAAGTGCAGGCGCCAGCCGAGCTCAGCACGCGGCACATGCGGCAACGCGCATGAGAACGCTTCGAAGAATCGACCGAACACCGGTGCGTAATGCCCGAGCAGATAGTTCTGCACAAACGGCGAGGTGTCGGAGTACACGCGCCCCATCAGGCGCAGGAAGGCGGGGCCGCCGGTGTCGGGGTTTCGCGCCATCTGCAGCGCCGGTACGAACAGTGCGCCGAGCACGTGGTCGCACGTGAGCTGCTCCTTGGTCCAGCGCTCTTCGCACGCGGTCAGCAGCGCCAGACGGCGCGTGTTCAGCGGATCGAGCCGGCGCCCAAGCACCGACTGCATCAACGCTTCCTTGCTGCCGAAGTGATAGTTGACCGCCGCCAGATTGACTTTGGCGCGCGCCGTGATCTGCCGCAACGACATCGCCTCGTAACCGAACTCGATAAACAGCAGTTCGGTGGCTTCTAGAATGCGGCCCTTGGTGTCTCCTGCTCCAGGACGTCCCATGTCTCCAACCTCGTTTTTTGGTCCGATATCGGCGTCGATTGCTGCATTGCAGCGCTCGAACGAACGATTCAAACATGTGTATTTGTGTTGCCAGGGCATGTTAGGAACAGACGTTTGAAAACGCCAAGCGAGCAATTCGAGCGATGCCTCTAGAGACAGGCGATTTGCCCCGGAGTGGCTCGTACTTATTGATGTGGCGTGTGAGTGGGCACAAACATCGAGGCCGCTAAAGTCATGTTTGCGCAGGCGTGGTCGGATCCGCCAATCGGCTGAAGGGGCGCTTGAAGCGGGCCAACGAGCACTGCGGCGTTGTGTGCACATCGGCTGGGGCTCGGGGCGCGCTGCCTTCGACTTGGCGCGCACGAACGTCGCAAAACGGAGTCGCGACACGGCACCCTGTTAAACTACCGCCCTTCTTGCAGTCCCCGGGGTCCAGTCGCCCCGTCACCTACCCAGGCTTTGCCCACGATTGGCGCACGAACGAATGCGCGGGGCACGCCGGTCCAATCGCTTTTCCATGTCGTTTTCCGAACTCGGCTTGTCAGACAAGCTGGTACGCGCCGTGGCCGAACTCGGCTACACCGAACCCACTCCGATTCAACGCCAGGCCATCCCCGCTGTTCTCAAGGGCGGTGACCTGCTCGCCGGTGCACAGACCGGCACCGGCAAGACCGCCGGTTTCACGCTGCCGCTGCTGCATCGCCTCTCCGCCACGCAGCCGAACAAGGTGCACACGCCCAACGGCATGCGCTTCCCTGTGCGCGCGCTGGTGCTCACCCCTACGCGTGAACTCGCCGCGCAGGTGGAAGAAAGCGTGCGCGCCTATGGCAAATACCTGCCGCTGAAGTCGATGGTCATGTTCGGCGGTGTCGGCATCAACCCGCAGATCGATGCGCTCAAGCGCGGTGTCGATATCGTCGTGGCCACGCCGGGCCGCCTGCTGGACCATGTGGGCCAGCGCACCATCGACCTGTCGCACATCGAACTGCTGGTGCTGGACGAAGCTGACCGCATGCTCGACATGGGTTTCATCCACGATATCCGCAAGATCCTCAACATCCTGCCGCCCAAGCGCCAGAACCTGCTGTTCTCGGCCACGTTCTCGGACGACATCCGCGAACTGGCCGACCGCCTGCTCGACAAGCCGGCACTGATCGAAGTCGCACGCCGCAACACCACGGCCGAGACCGTCGAGCAGCGCGTCTATCCGGTGGACCGCGAGCGCAAGCGCGAACTGCTGGCCAAGCTCGTGCGCGACAACGACTGGCACCAGGTGCTGGTCTTCACGCGCACCAAGCACGGCGCCAACCGCCTGGCCGAACAACTCACGCGCGACGGCATTCCTGCGCTGGCGATTCACGGCAACAAGAGCCAGTCCGCCCGCACGCGTGCGCTGACGGAGTTCAAAGCCGGGACGCTGCGCGTGCTGGTTGCCACCGACATCGCCGCGCGCGGTATCGACATCGACCAACTGCCGCACGTGGTCAACTTCGATCTGCCGAACGTGCCGGAAGACTATGTGCACCGTATCGGTCGTACGGGTCGCGCGGGCGCGCAGGGAGAGGCGATCTCGCTGGTCTGCGTGGATGAGCATGGCTTGCTGCGCGACATCGAACGCCTGATCAAGCGCGAACTGCCGCGCACCGTGCTCGAAGGTTTCGAGCCAGATCCGACCATCGCGGCAGAGCCGATTCCGAACGGACGCAACTCGGCGGGCCGTGGCGGTAATGCACGCGGTGGCCGCCCGGGCGGTGGTCGCAGCCAGCAGCCCCGTCAAGCAGCCAGCGGTAACGCTGCACCGCGCGAGCCTCGTGCTCCGCGTGAGCCTCGCGAACCGCGTCGTGAGTCGAGCGGCAATGGTCAGGGTCAAAGCCAAGGTCAGGGTCGCAACGGCGGCGGCAGCCGCCAACGACAAGCACAAGGCCAGCGTGACGGCCAGGCTGCACCGAAGCCGCAGGGCGGCCATCGCAATGGTGCGGGCAACGGTCAATCGCAGGGACGTGGTCAGCGCCAGGGCCAAGCGCAAGGCAACGGACAGGGCGGTCAGCGTCGTGCCGCGAACACGCAAGCTGCACAACCGGCTCAGAAGGCCGCGCAGCCTGCCAAGCAACCGTTCAACGGTTTGTTCGCCAAAGCCGCTGCATTGCTGGGCGGCCGCAAAGCCTGACGTTCATGCATGGTAGCGACGACAGCGGCCAACCCGCATCCGCCGAAGCCCCCTACGATGGCCTGACGCCCGACAGCATCCTCGATGCGCTGGCGCAGGTTGGGCTGATGCCAGACGGCCGCATGTTCGCGCTCAATAGCTACGAGAACCGCGTCTACCAGGTCGGCGTGGAAGACAGTGCACCGGTGGTGGTCAAGTTCTACCGCCCCGGTCGCTGGAACGACGCGCAGATCGTCGAAGAACACGCCTTTACGGCGGAACTCGCCGCCACCGAGATCCCGGTGATCGCGCCGCTGGAAATCGACGGCCGCACGCTGCACGCCTTCGATCGCTGGCACTTTGCGGTCTTCCCGCGCTGCGCCGGTCGCGTGCCGGCAATTGATCGCGATGACACGCTCGAATGGATGGGGCGCTTTCTCGGCCGCATCCACGCCGTGGGCGCGCAACGCCCATTCATGGTGCGGCCCGCGCTCGACATCGACACCTTCGGTGTGCAATCGCGCGACTGGCTGCTCGAACACGATTTCATTCCGCCGGATTTGCTGCCCGCTTGGCGCAGCGTGGCTGATGCCGCGCTCGACGGCGTGCGCCGCTGCTATGACCGCGCAGGTGACGTAACGCTGCTGCGCCTGCACGGCGATTGCCATGCCTCCAACGTCCTCTGGATCGAGGAGGCGGATGCCAAGCAGGGCGACCCACTGCGCAGCGCCGGCCCGCACTTTGTTGACTTTGACGACAGCCGCACCGGTCCCGCCGTGCAGGACTTGTGGATGCTGCTCTCGGGGGATCGCGCATCGATGCAATCGCAGCTCGCCAGCCTGCTCGCCGGTTACGAAGATTTCTGCGATTTCGACACGCGCGAGTTGTATCTGGTGGAAGCACTGCGCACGCTGCGGCTGCTGCACTACAGCGCGTGGCTGGCGCGTCGCTGGAATGATCCGGCGTTTCCTGCCGCGTTTCCGTGGTTCAACACGCAGCGCTATTGGCAGGACCGGGTCTTGGAATTGCGCGAGCAGATCGCGCTATTGGACGAACCGCCGCTCTGGTGAAACCGAGCGGCGGTTTTTCTTTGGGCCTGCGTTGATGCCCGAGTTGACGCTTTAGGCGAACTTGCCAGCCTGGAAGTCACGCACAGCCTGGAAGATTTCTTCCTGCGTGTTCATCACAAACGGGCCGTACTGCGCGATCGACTCGTTCAGCGGCTTGCCCGCAATCAGCAGCACGCGTGCCGGCGCATCCCCCGCGCGGATGACCACGCCGTCGCTGCCTTCCGTGTTGGCGAGGATGGCCATCTGCTTGTCCTCCACGCGCTGCAGGCCCGCGTTGCCCGGTGCTTCGGCATCGCCCACCAGCGCGCTGCCACGGAACACATAGACGAACGCGTTGTGCTTTTCCGGTAGCGATTGCGCGAACGACGCCCCGGCCGGCAACGTGATGTCCAGGTACAGCGGCTGCGTGGCCTCACGCGTCATCGCACCTTGTACACCTTGCGATTCACCCGCAATCACGCGCACGGCCACGCCATCTTCCGTCGTGAACTCGGGAATCTCGGCCGACGGAATATCGCGGTACCACGGCGTCGTCATCTTGTCGCGCGCGGGCAGGTTCAGCCAGAGCTGGAAGCCTTCCATCACGCCGTCTTCCTGTTCGGGCATCTCGGAGTGCACGACGCCGCTGCCGGCCGTCATCCACTGCACCCCGCCGTGTTGCAGCAGCCCCTCATTGCCTGCGCTATCGCGGTGGCGCATGCGGCCCGCAATCATGTACGTCACCGTTTCAAAGCCGCGGTGCGGGTGGTCAGGAAAGCCGGCGAGATAGTCATTCGGATCATCGCTGCGGAACGCGTCGAGCATCAGGAACGGATCGAGCCGACGTTGCAGATTGTTCGTCAGCACGCGCGTGAGCTTCACGCCCGCACCGTCCGAGGTCGGCCGCCCGGTGACGAGGCGTTCCACACGGCGAGCACGTTGCACTTGCTGCACTTGCGGTTGCACGAGGGTTTCCATGTTGTTCTCCTGGATTCGGGGATTTGTCATATCCCAAATGTAGGGTGGTTGCCCTGTTTGCACTAGTCGGTTATTGTGGGAAAAAATGTTGCTCCCGGCGAGACAATCACAACCACAGCCCGGCGAGCACGCCCCATAACAGGAGGAAACCGTGGATTTGAACCAACTGGCGCTGTTCGTGCGCGTGGTTGAAGCGGGCAGCTTCACCGCAGCGGCGACGCGGCTGGATTTGCCCAAATCATCCGTCAGCCGGGGCATCGCCGCGCTCGAGCAGGATTTGAACGTGCGACTGTTACAGCGCACCACCCGCACCTTGCATCTCACTGACGCGGGGCAGAGCCTATACCAAGTGGCGTCCCAGGCGCTGGAAGAGATCGAGCGCGCCACCACCTGCGCCGGAGAATTGCAGGATCTGCCGCGCGGCAAGGTGCGCATCACTTCCTCTGAGGATGTTGGGCGCTTACTCGTCGCCCCGGTGGCTGCGCGCTTCATGCAGCAGTATCCGGATATCGATTTGGACGTGGTGCTGACGCCGCGCAATGTCGATCTGGTGCAGGAAGGCTTCGATTTGGCCGTGCGCGTCGGGCGCCTCGCCGATAGCTCGCTGGTGGCGCGGCCGCTGGGCGTGCTGCGTATCGGCCTGTTCGCATCGCCCGATTACCTGCAAAAGCGCGGTGCGCCGCAGACCGTGCAGGCGCTGGCCGACCATTGCTGCCTCGATTTTCGTGGCACCGGCCGCGGTGAAACGCAATGGCGCCTGGTCGGCCCCGATGGCCTGAAAACCGTGGCCGTGCGCGCGCGGTTGAATGCCGACAGTCTCATCTACTTGGAGACGCTGATTGCTTCTGGCACAGGCATCGGCCCGCTGCCGCTCTATGCGAGCGCAGTGGCGCGTGCCAATGCACCACTGCCGCGCTTGGTGCGCGTGCTGCCCGATTACGCTACCAGTGGCGAGCCCATCAATCTCGTCACCCCCTCGGCGCGCTTTGTGCCCAAGCGCGTTCGCCTGTTGATCGACATGCTGACGGAGTCCATCCGGCAAGAGCTGGAAAATGCGGATCCCGCCTAAGACGCGGCTGTTTTACGGGCGGGTTTGTTCGTCAAATGTTGTCAAAGTCGGCCTCGCTCCGCTCATCGCACGGCATCATGCGCCTTCGTGTGCCGGACAAGTACGTCGGACCCTCCTTGACGTCACCCCCGTGAAGCACTGCAACGCGTCCCCCCCGGTGTGTTGCAGTGTGTTCGGCATACGCGACCCTTGGGTGTTTCTGATCCCGTCACGTTGTGGGAAACACCGCCGCCCGGACCTCGTTGTCCGGGCTTTTTTTTTGGTTCATCGAGGAATACCGGCTAGCGTGTTTCAAGGGTCTCCACAAATTAGGACTCTTCTCATGGTTTGTAGCAAACCTCGCCATGAAAATTGCAGACACGTAACACATGCAACGGATCGCGCTATGTCGCGACCGATTGGGTGCAATCTGTACCCGCGCCATCCCGGCACGCATGTGCGCAATTTTCATGGAGCCGAACATGCGAATCGCCTTGCTTGAAGACGATCCCTTCCAGAGCGAAGTCATCGTCCAGATCCTGTCCCAATCGGGTCACGACGTGGTGACCTACACCGATGGCGCTACGCTGCTGCGCATGCTGGGTCGCTCTTCATACGACATGCTGATCCTCGACTGGCATACGCCCGGCATGCTCGGCATCGACGTGCTGAGCGTGGTGCGCAGCCGCCACAAGGATGTGCTGCCGATCCTGTTCGTGACCGCCGAGGAAGGCGAGAAGAGCCTCGTGCGCGCGCTCACGCAAGGCGCGGATGACTACATCGCCAAGCCATTCCGTATTCCCGAGCTGCGTGCACGTGTGGATGCGCTGCTGCGCCGTGCGTATCCGATTCCATATGGCCGCTTGCCGTTTGATGTGGGCCCGTACCATTTCAATCCGCAGCGCCAGCAGGTCACGCTGCACGGTGAGCCGGTCACGCTGACGGGCATTGAGTTCCAGCTCGCGTTGCTACTGTTCTCGAACGTCGGTCGCACGCTGTCGCGCGATCACATCTTCGGGCAGGTGTGGGGCCGCAATTCATCGGAGTACACGCGCACGATCGACAGCCATGTCTCGCGCATCCGCATGAAGCTGAATATCGAGCCGGTGAACGAGGTGCGCCTGGTGGCCGTGTACAAGCACGGTTATCGCCTGGACCACCTGAAGCCGGTGGATGACATGGGCGCGCTGGCCGACGCGGACGCGATGGCGTACGACGAATAAGCACACACTGGTCAACCCACGCATCGGGCGACGTCGCGGGAACGCGGCGTCGCCCTTTTTGCATGAGGGCCGCTGGTATGCTCGCGGCATTCCATTCTTCTGCCGAGGCCGGTGTGTCGCTTGTCAACCTCATTGCCGTTGCGGATGCGCTGCCGCAAGCATGGTCGTCTCGCGTACTGGAGCGATTTGGCGGCGGCAACTTCAAGGTGGTGCGCATGGATGGCACGCCGTATCCCGACGAAGTGCATGACTATGCCGAGGGCCTGCTCGTCATCGACGGCGAATTGCGCCTGCGTGTTCATGGCGCGCCGGTGACGGTGTCGCGCGGCGAGGTCTACGTGGTCCCCGCCGGAGTACCGCACAGCGTGGATGCAGGTAGCGCGGGCACGCTGGTTATTCTGGACGTGTAAGTGGGGCAGCCGGCGGTTCTGGTGCCTCGGCAAGCTGCTTGATCCGCTGCAGCAGCGTCCGGCGGATCAGCCCGCTTGGCAGGCGAATCAACAGCCAATACGGCGTAAAGCGGCGTCGCGACGCGACATCGGGACAGTGCACGCACGTGCGCGTGGTCAGCAGCGTGCCGGCGCCATCCGGCTCAGCAACAAACGTCATCACCAGTTTGGGCACGCCGGGCGTTGAAAATGCGCCGAACGCATCGGCGTTCACACGGATGAGCCCGGCGGTCGGCTCCCAGAATCGGCCGATCAGCCCGAAAGCGAGTTCGCGATCTGCATCGCGGCCAAGTGGTGTGAACTCGTGCAAGCCGAAACCAGCATCGACGCGGCGCTCGCCGACAGGCTTGCCCAGCGCTGCGGCAATGCGCGCGGGCACGGCACGCAACTCCATAAACAACTTCACGAGCGGGAAGTCGGCCACGTCCAGTCGCGGCACCATGTCCAGCACGTGGCCGGGCGCTGCGTCGATACGGATTTGATGCTGCTCGCTGAACTGGTGTTCGGGCAGGAACCTCTGTAGCAGATGCATGGCGGGGATGTGTGCTGGCGTTATGCCTGAGGTTCTTCGCTGGCAGGGGCGGCGGTAAATGCGGCATCGCGTGCGGGCGGCTCCGCCAGACTTCGCTTCATCAGCCAAGCCACCCCAGGGATACGCAGGCCAGTGGTGAACACCACGTCGCGCATCCACCCACCGTATTGCGCCTGGAAGCACGGCGTGAGCGCGCGGCTGAGCGTCTGGTAAGCCTGCACGGTGCGCAGCCGGCGGCTGTGGTAAGCGAGCGCGCCCTCGGTGGCGCCATGCGCTTGCACGCACGAGGCCAACGCCAATGCATCCTGCGCGGCCAGTGTGGCGCCCAGACCGAGTTGCGGGCTCATCGCGTGGGCGGCGTCCCCGATCACGCAGAAGGGCGGCTTGGCGAGCGCGCGCGGCCACGTATGGCGATAGACGGCGAAGGACAGGTCGTCATGCGAACGGATCTGATCGACCACGGGCGCCGCCTGCGGCCAGAGGCTCAGCACGTGCGCTTTCCATTGGGCGATGTCGCTTTGGCGCCAGGCTTGCACGGCGTCGCCGCGCAGGCTCCAGAACATCGACAGGCGCGTGCGGGGGCCATCTACGTCGGTGGGCAACAGGCCCATCATCTCGCGCGTGCCGCGAAAGCGTTGATGCAGCACGCGCGCATCCCACCCTTCAGCCCACGCCTGAAACCACAGCGTGCCCCAGCGGTAGGTGCTCGATGGACCCGCCAGCCCGGCGGGCTCGCGCAGTGAGGAGGCCGCGCCATCGGCAATCACAAGCAGGTCAAACGTCGATTCGCCCTGCGCGTGGGTGATGTGGGCCTGCGCGCCATCACGCTGCAATTGCTCGATGCCGCAGCCGAAGTGGAAGGCCGCGCCAGCCCGTAGCGCGGCGTCGTACAACATCGACGAGAGCGCGGCGCGCGTGACCGCTCGGCCGGGCGCATCTGTGTAGTCGATGTCGAGCAAGCGCCAGCCGCGATGGCTCAGGCCGATCAGCCGGTCGATCGGCGCGCCAATGCCTTCCAGTTCGCGGCCCACGCCGAGCGCCTCCAGCGCGCGGATACCCTGCGGCTGAATCAGCAGGCCCGCGCCCAGGGCGGTCAGTTGCGAATGTTTTTCGAAGACGTGGACGTCGTGTCCCTGGCGGGCAAAGGCAATGGCGGCGGCAAGGCCGGCGTTGCCTGCGCCGGCAATGCCGATGGACAGCGTGCGGGGTGCGGTCATGAAAGCGTGGCGGATCGTTTGCCCGAAATGATAACGATACGCCGCGCACGTTAAGGCAGTTCGCGTGGTCAGCCTGGTGCCATGGCCTGCAGCGTGCCGAGCAGAACCCGGCGGCAGTTGCGGACCATGGTCTCTTCGGGATCGCGATAGCCGGTCAGCAGCCACGCAGCCCCCACGTTGGTCATGGCGCCCACGAGCGCCAGACCGAGGGTGCGGACATCGGCAGCCTCCGCGCCCGATGGCTGGGCGAGCGTCACGATTTGCTTGCCGAACTCCAGCAGGTTGCGCTGGTACGTGGCATCGGTTTCCGGGCTCACGCCCATCACCTCCAACAGCAGCACGCGCGCAGCGCAGGGGTCGCGCAGGAAGGCGAAGAACGCGTGCAGGCCCGCATTGACACGGGCCTCCAGGCCTCCCTCGACACCCGCAACGGCTTGCGAGACGTCCGCACGCAGGTGTTCGGCGTGCTGCTGGTAGGTGGCGCGCAGCAGGGCTTCCAGGCTCTCGAATGCAGCGTAGAAATAGCGGTCGTTGAGCTTCGCCGCCTGGCACACGGCACGCACCGTGGCCTTGCGGAACCCCACGGTACCGAAGACCTGTGTGGCTGCGCAGATCAGCGCATCGCGGCGGTCAGCGGCGCGTGCCTCTGACGCCACACCCCCATACGGGCGGCCTTTTCTGGCCGTTTCAAATGTTTTCTCCATTTCCCAATTTGACGTTAGGGCGTCTGAAAATTAAATTGGTGACGACGCACACCACATTTAAGGCGAAATCCGCCGCGCCGCCAACCAGGAGACAGCATGGAGACGACTACCGCGCACGCTGTGCCAGACACGGACTTCGACGTGCTGATCGTCGGCGCCGGCCTTTCCGGTGTGGGCGCCGCGTATCACCTGCAAGAGCGCTGCCCGTCGGCGCGCTTCGCCATCTTGGAAGGGCGCGAAACCATCGGCGGCACGTGGGACTTGTTCCGCTACCCCGGCATCCGCTCCGACTCCGACATGTTCACGCTGGGCTACAGCTTCCGCCCATGGCACAGCGACAAAGCGATCTCCGACGGCCAGACCATCCTCGACTACATTCGCGACACCGCGCGGGTGTTCGGCCTCGACAAGTCGATCCGCTTTCACCACAAGGTGACAGGCGCAAGCTGGGATTCGTCTGCCGCGCGCTGGACCGTGCAGGCACTGCGCCGCGATGGCACCAGCGGCACCCGTGAGGAGCCCGTGTGCTTGACCTGCAAGTTCCTCTACATGTGCAGCGGCTACTACGACTACGCACAAGGTCATGCACCGACGTGGCCCGACATGGACCGCTTCCAGGGCCGCATCGTCCATCCGCAGCATTGGCCGAGCGATCTGTCATACGCCGACCGGCGCGTGGTCGTGATCGGAAGCGGTGCGACGGCCGTCACGCTTGTGCCTGCGATGGCCGAAACGGCGCAACACGTAACGATGCTGCAGCGCTCGCCTACCTATATCGTGTCGCGCCCAGAGCAAGACGCCGTGGCCAATATGCTGCGACGCTGGCTGCCGTCGGGGCTCGCGCATCGCCTAGTGCGCGCCAAGAACGTGCTGCTGACGATGTACTTCTACAGCCTGGCGCGCCGCAGGCCCCAGGCGTCCAAGGATTTCATCATCCGCATGGCGGGCAAGCAGCTAGGCCCCGAATTCGACGTGCGCAAGCACCTCACGCCACGCTACAACCCGTGGGACCAACGCTTGTGTCTCGTGCCGAATGGCGATCTGTTCAAGACGATCCGCGCAGGCAAGGCCTCCATTGCCACGGACGAGATCGCGCGCTTCACGCCGACCGGCTTGCAGCTCAAGAGCGGTGCGCATCTCGATGCGGACGTGATCGTCACCGCCACCGGGCTCAAGCTCAAGGTGCTGGGCGGGGCGGCCATTACCATCGATGGCCGTGCGGTCAACCTGGCGGAAACGGTGTCGTACAAGGGCATGATGTACAGCGGCGTGCCAAACCTCGCGTCATCGTTCGGGTACACCAATGCCTCGTGGACGCTCAAGGCGGAGCTGATTGCGCAGTACGTCTGCCGCTTGCTCAATCACATGCAGGCCAATGGGTTTGACACGTGCATGCCACGTCTTGACGACGAAGCCATGCGCCGCGAACCCGCCGTCGACCTCACTTCGGGCTACATCCAGCGTGCCGCGTCCATCCTGCCCAAGCAGGGCACGAAGCAGCCATGGAAGTCGTATCAAAACTACGCACGGGATGTGCTGATGCTCAAGTTCGGCTCGCTTGCGGATAGCGCCATGCAATTCGAGCGCCGCGCGCAGCCGGCCCGTGCAGCGCAACCTGTTTAACCCAGCGAGAACACCGTGATCCAGATCGTCCTGTCCGTTGTTGCGCTGGTGCTTGTGGTGCTTGCCGCGCTGGTTGCATTCACGTTCTTCACCGCCCGCCGCATTGCGAAGGGCTTTCCGCCAGAGGGCCAGTTCATCGACGTGGGCGGGGACCGCGTCCATTACGTCGATCGCGGGCAGGGCCCGGCCATCGTGCTCGTGCATGGCTTGTGCGGCAATCTGCGCAACTTCGCCTACCTGGATTTGGAGCGGCTGGCCAAGTCGCACCGCGTGATTGCGATGGATCGGCCGGGCTCGGGGCGCTCCGCGG